>Ga0247810_10000521_pt1 | contig 39449 bp, 36 predicted proteins | sample UWRJL119311C1_FD_179918 | JGI IMG/M metagenome (GOLD analysis project Ga0247810, IMG submission 179918) | Plant litter microbial communities from Arlington Agricultural Research Station in Wisconsin, United States - UWRJ-L119-311C-1 | ecosystem: Environmental > Terrestrial > Plant litter >...
GCGATGTCGCCGACCTGCGGGGCGATCACGATGGGCGAGGAGTTGTAGAGGTCGCCGACATCGAAGAGGTCGGAGAGCTCGGTGAAGACGCTCGTGGTGCTCTCACTCGTGCTGCTCTCGGTCGAGTTGACCGAGTCGCTCGACGTGGTGTCTGCGGACGCGGGGCCGGCGAAGCCGACGACGGCGAGGGCTGCGACTGCAGCGGTGGAACCGGTGGCGAACAGGGTCTTCTTGATGTTGTTCATGGGTGAACTCCTTCAGATAGCCGCACTCGAATCTCCCCGAACCAGTGAGGCCGGACGTTTCCGAGTGCACAGGTGGTCCGGGGCGACCGCCGGAATCGGATTGGAGGAGGAGCCGATCCGGGGCCTGTCCGGGCCCATCGGGGCCGATTCCGGAATTTCTCGCCACCGATCCCGGCCCGCCACCGCGGGGATCCGAACGGTCCCGGGAACTTTTCTGAGCGAGTGCTGGCAGTGCGATCGAACCTCGCCTGTTATGCGGGCCGCTGCTCGAGGGCCGCGGCGCGCTCGAACACCCAGAGCCCGTTCGTCTCGGGGAACCACTCCTCGCCACCCGAGCGGATGTCGAGTGCCGCCAGCGCCTGCTGGTAGCCGGGCTGTGTCACGGAGCTGGCGTGCAGCATCCGCAGCCCGAATCCCTCCGCGTATGCGGTGTAGTCGTCGAGTGTGAACAGCTCGAAGCGCTCGAGCGCCTCCCTCGCCAGGCTCGCGGCGCCCCAGCCGATGGTGAAGACGGCCTCCGAGACGGTGTGCCTGGTGCCGTGGAAGGTGTCGCCGTCGCGCACGAGTGCGAGCTCGGGGTGCGGGGACAGCGCGAGGTAGTCCTCGAAGACGGCCGGGTCGGTGGTGGTGACGGATGCCGGCTCCGCCGGGCCGGCCGGCATAACGCCGTCGCGGATGATCAACCGCCCTCCGACCCGCAGCAGCGACACCAGGCCTGCCATGGTCTCGTCGAGCGCGTCGAAGAGTGCGAGTGAGGTGCTGGACCCGTAGGAGTACACCTCGTGCAGCACGGAGCAGCAGACGATGGTGTCGAACGACGCCGCGGGCAGCAGGGCGGGCGCCTGGTCGGCCATCGCCTGCACCACGGCCGTGAGCTCGGGGCGGGCGCGCAGCCGGGCCACCGAGTCGGGGTGCATGTCGAGCGCCGTCACCTCGATGCCCTGAACGGATGCGAGCGACGACGCCAGCTCCCCGCCGCCGGACCCCACATCGAGCAGCCTGCCGGGGAGGAGGAAGGGCAGCATGCGCGCCTTGTCGCCGAGGCCCGAGGCCATGCGGTCGAAGTACCGGGGTTCGAGCTTCACCTCACGATCGTACCCGTGAGGCTAATTCGAGCTTTCGGGCGCGGGGGTCGCCTTCATCGTGTCGTAGGCGGCGAGGGCGTCGCGCCGCGACTGTCCGAGGTCGACGATCGGCTCGGGCGGGTACTCGCCCGCGTCGATCTCCGGCACCCAGCGTCGGATGTAGCGCCCCTGCTTGTCGAATTTCTGGGCCTGCAGAACCGGATTGAACACGCGGAAGTAGGGTGCGGCATCCGCCCCGCTGCCCGCCACCCACTGCCAGTTCGCCGGGTTGTTCGCCTCGTCGGCGTCGACCAGGCAGTCCCAGAACCAGCGCTCGCCCACCCGCCAGTCGACGAGCAGGTTCTTGATGAGGAAGCTCGCGGTGACCATGCGTACGCGGTTGTGCATGGTTCCGGATGCCCACAGCTCGCGCATTCCCGCGTCGACGAGGGGGACTCCCGTCTTCCCGCGCTGCCAGGCCTCGAGCTCCCACTGGGGAACATCGTTCCAGGGGAAGGCGTCGAACGCCGGGCGGAAGTTGTCGTCGGGGAGAGACGGGAAGTGGAACAGGATGTTGTAGTTGAACTCGCGCCAGCCCACCTCGCGCAGGAACCCTGCGGCCTGCTGCCTGGCGGATGCGTCGAGCGAGCCGTGCAGGCGCTGCCAGATCTGCAGGGGGCTGATCTCCCCGAAGCGCAGGTGCGGGCTGAGGCCGCTGGTGGCCTCGAACGCGGGCTCGTCGCGGCGGCCGTAGTTCTCGAGCACCTCGTCGGCGAAGCGCTCGAGCCGCTCGTGCGCGGCGTTCTCGCCGGGGGAGCAGTGCTCGCGCAGGCCGCCCGCCCAGTCGGGCTTCGTGGGCAGCAGCTCCCAGGACGCGAGCTCGTCGCTCGCGGCGGGCGCGCGCTCGATGCGCTCTGGGGCGGGCAGGGGATCGCGGTCGACGCCGAGCTCCATGCAGGTCTTCCAGAACTGGGTGAAGACGCGGTACGGGTTGCCCTCCTGCGTGGTGACGGTCCACGGCTCGAACAGCAGGTTGGCCTTGAAGCTCTGCACCTCGCGACCGCTGTCACGCAGGCTGGACTTCAGGCCGGCATCGATGTCGCGGGAGCGGCCGTAGCGACGGTTCCAGTAGACGGCCCCGGCATCCGTCTCCTCCACCAGCTTCGGGATCTCGGTCGCGGCGTCGCCCCGGCGCAGCACGAGTGCACCGCCGCGCGACTCGAGGTCGGCGGCGAGGGCGCTGAGGCTGCCGTGCAGCCACCACCTGACGGCGCCTCCCAGGGGGCGGATGCCCGGGCTCACCTCGTCGAGGAGGTAGACGACCACGATCGGTGCGCCGCGCGTCACAGCGGCGGTGAGGGCGGGATTGTCGGCCAGGCGCAGGTCGTCGCGCAACCAGACGATGGTCGGCCGGAGGTCGGTCGGGCTCATTCGCCGGCGAGGCGCAGCTTGTCGGTGAGCACGATCAGCTGGCGCATCTCGTCGGCGTCGAGCGCGCCGCCGACGCGGTTGCTGATCGACTTGGCGTGCACGGCGGCGACACGGCGGTAGAGGGTGTAGCCCTCGTCGGTGAGGGTGACGATGGTGCCGCGTCCGTCGGCGGGATCGTTCTCCTTCGTCACCAGTCCGCCCTGCACGAGGCGGTCGACGAGACGGCTCACGCTGGGCTGGGTGAGCAGCAGGAACCGGTTGAGGTCACGGATGCGCAGGCGTCTGCCCGGCTGCGTCGAGAGGTTGAAGAGCACGTCGTACTCGTTGAACGAGAGCTCCGCGGAGGGGAACTCGATGTTCAGTTGACGGAGCACGGACACCTGCGCCCGGAACAGGGATTCCCACGCGTCTACGGCCAGTGTCTTGTCGCTCACACCCCAACTCTATGCATCTGCACCGAAATCGCAGCAATGGGAGGTGCGGGGCTTTACAGCGGAGCGGTCACGCGCGTAGTGGGGGAAGTGCCCGTTAAACAGGATTGAGGGTCGGTTTCAGAGGCTAGAAACCGACCCTCTCCCTTGCACCAAGAGTGTCCTGCAATCACATTCCGCTTCAGTTGCCACAGCAAACAACTTCTGCCCTCTGAATATATAACGGTGAGGTAACGAAGCGCTAGTTATCGAACCGTTATATTTCTGGGAGTTTGGTGGGTGGCCCGTCAGAGCGCCACGTATGCTTCGGACATGACGAACTCTCCTCTTCCGGGTGTGCCGCGGCCCCCGTCGTCGTGGGTGCGCGTGCCCGCACTATGACGACTATCGGTGGACCGACCGGCGGCAAGCCCTCGCTCCTTCCGCTCCTGCTCGGGATCCTGGCGATTGCCTCGTCGGCCTTCTTCACCGTCTCCTTCCTCGCCGTCGGGCTCGGGATAGCGGCCGGAATCGTCGCCGTCGTGCTGGCGCTCCGTGAGGGCAGGCGTGGCCGCCGCGGCGCTGCACTGGGATGGGGTGTCGCGCTCGGCGCCATCGGGGCCGTGGCCAACGTCGTGCTGGTAACCGTTGCCATCGTCATCGTCGCCGCGCCCGGACCGGTCGATGTGAGGGTGGAGGCCTACGGCGGCCGCGTGTTCACGGTGACCTACGGGGTCGGCGAGCGGATGACGACCGAGGAATGGGCGACCGACGGGTGGAAGGTGTACGGCACCCACGAGACCTCGGCGTCGATCACCGTCACGCCGCAGCCGGAGTCGTCGGACGGGGTGGACGTCGAGCACGGCTGCCGGATCCTCTGGAACGGCGAGGTCGTCTCCGAGGAGTCGTCCGACACCGGCGAGGTGACGTGCGGCTACGAGAAGTGAGCTCCGAGTGCCAGGTCGTTGGCGACCTCGCTCTCGCCCGCCGTCACCGCGTCGCGCCACCCGCTGCGAACGGGCCGGAGGGCGCGAAGGCGTAGTCGGCGAAACGGTCGCCGATGAGCCGGTGCGCGGGCGTGCTCGGGTGGAGGGCGTCCAGCAGGGGCAACCGCTCCGCATCCGCTTCACCGAAGAGCTCGGTGCCGTCGACGAAGTGCAGGTTGCCGTCGTGGACGCGGCGCTCCGCCAGTGACCGCAGCTCGCGGCGGATGACACTGAGCGTGAGACGTCCCTGTGCCTCGTCGCCCGTGATGCCCGTGGCGGTGAATCTCACCTGGTCACTGCCAATGCTCTCCGGGTCGATGGCGCCCGGTCCGGGGGTGTGCTCGTGGATCCCGCAGAAGATCGGGGAGATCAGCACGAGCGGGGTCTCCGGATGGCCGTCGCGGATCGTGTCGAGGAAGCCCTGCACGGCGGGGACGAAGGCGCGCACGCGCATCGCGTCGAGGTTGACGACGTTGATGCCGAGCTTGACGCTGATGAGGTCGGCGGGGGCGTCGCGGATGATCCGCGCCACGAACGGGTCGACGAGGGCGCTTCCTCCGAAGCCGAGGTTGCGCAGTTCCACATCGCCGCGCCGTGCGGCGACGACGGGCCAGATCTCGCTCGGCCCGGCCGAGTTCGACCCCTGGCTGATGGAGCTGCCGTGGTGCACCCAGACCGGCCGGTCGTGCGGCACCGTCTCGATGGGTGCGTCGGACCGCAGCGCGACCAGTTCGACGGTCTCGTTGTGCGGCAGCCAGATCTCGACGCGTGTGCTCACGCCCGGCAGCCCGTCGAGCACGAGGGTGTGGGCGGGGCCGGGGTGGAGGGCGACGGCGCCGGTCTGCAGGTCGACCTCGGTCAGGTCGCCCCCGCCGAGTACGTCGTGCACCGGCGGGGCTCCGTCGACGATGACGTCGAGGCGGCCGCGCGGCCGGTCGGCGCCCCGGTAGCCGATCCGACTCGAGTGCACCTCGAGCTCGACGCGGGTGGCCGTGGTGGAGAAGACGAGCGCGAGCCCGGAGGGCTGACGCTCCATCGAGAGCAGCTGCGCGTCGGCGTAGCCGTTGCGCGCCCAGGCGGGGAGCCGGTGCGGAAGCACGCCGCGCTCGCTGATCTCCAATTCGGCGGCGCCTCGGAGCAGTTCCGTGGTGATCGCTGTGGTGATCATGACGTCGCCCCCGGCCAGGTCGCGAGAGCGCGGTCGAGAGCGTCCACGGCGCGCTCCCACGAGAGCTCGGACGCGGTATCCCGGTGGTCGTAGGCCCCCGCCCGTTCCAGGGCGAGGTAGCCGTTGACCGCCCCGCCCACGAAGCGGGTCGCGTTCACGAGCTCCGCCTCGGCGAGGTCGTAGGCGCGCAGAACCGCCCAGATGAGCGAGACGACGCGCGCCGCCTCGGCCGAGCGGGCGGTCTCCGGAGCGGCCCTCCGCTGGAGTGCCGCCCACCGGCCAGGGCGTTCGCGGGCGAAGGTGCGGTGGGCACCCGCGAGCCCCGCGAGCGCGTCGCGGCCGGATCGGCCGGCCGTCTCGTCGGCGATCAGCTCGGCGAGCTCGGCGAGGGCCAGGGTGTGCACGCCGTCGAGCACCGCGGCGCGGTCGCGCACATGCGAGTAGAGACTCGCCGGCTGCACACCGAGGTGGCGGGCGAGTGCGGAGACGGAGATCGTCTCGAAGCCGTCGCGATCGGCGAGGTCGGCGGCCGCCGACAGGACGGTGTCTCTATCGAGGGGTGCGCGTGTCATGCCTCCAACCTACAGCATGTAGGCGATTGCCTACATGCTGTAGGTTGACGCATCAGCTCTCGCGGGTGCGCGCCGTGCGGTAGCCGACCGCGACCGCGCCGCCGAGCAGCGCGATCGCCCCCAGGAGGGCTGCGATCCAGAACGAGTCGACCGGTCCGGTCGCGGCCAGGGCGGTCGTTCCCGGCTGGGACGGGAGCGCGACCGCCGAGGAGTCGACCGTCACCGACTGCCCCAGACGGTTGACGCCGGCGGTCGCGTCCCAGGTGCCGGTGTTGGCCGTCTGCACCGCGAAGCGGACGTCGCCGCTCGTTGCGACGTCGGCGGGCGGCAGCGCGAGCGCGAGCCGGTACGTCCCGTCGGACAGCGCGTCGGCTCCGATGGTGGCCGTGAGGGTGGTGGTGGTGCCGGGAAGCCAGGAGCGTGCATCCGCTCTCGCGTCGAAGGGCACGTCGACGATGTTCGAGGTACCGCTCAGCTGCAGGACGGCGGTCCGCGGCGTGTACGGAGCGGCCCAGCCGTCGTTGCGCACGTCGACCGAGACGAGCGCGGTGCCGTCGGCCTGCACGGCGACCGTGCTGTTCTCCAGCACGAAGCGGTACCCCAGACGCTGCTCGGCCTCTGTGATGCCGGCGTCGCCCCACGAGTTCAGCACGTCCTGGTTGTAGTCGCGGTTGAGATAGCTGTAGTGGTACCGGGCGAGTTCGGCGGAGGCGCTCGCCCACTCCGAGCGCGGCGGGTTCACGTTGCAGGTCTCGCCACCCACCGGCACGTAGAGGCTGTCGGCCTCGAGGTACTGCTGGTCGAGCTCGATCGGGGCGGAGAGGAAGGTGCCCCAGTCGTCGGGCGCGGCGAGCAGGCAGTCGTTGTGGTGGCCGATCCGGGCGATCGCGCTGTCGGTGAAGGCCTCCTGGGCGGTGACGGCGGTGTCGGCGCTCGGCGCAACTCCGAGCAGCTGCTGCTTCGACGCCATCGTGCGCACCTGCACGCCGCGGTCGGCGGGCAGTTCGGCGAGCAGGGCCTCGGTGACCGCGGACCGGTTCGCCCAGTCCTCCGCCGTGACGACGCCCGGGTCTGCCGGGTCGGCGACGAAGTGGTCGGTGTAGTAGCCCTCTCCCCACAGCCCGACGAACCCGTTCTGCACGACGGGAATGACGTCGGCGTTCTGCCGCAGGATGGTACCGAGCTGCTCGATGTGGCTGAGCACCACGTCGAGCGGGGCGTCGCCATAGGGAGCCACGTAGGGGAAGTCGCCGCCCTGCACGTACGCAAACCGGGTGATGACCGAGACGCCGGCGTCCCGAGCCGTGTCGTAGTCGGCCTGCACCAGCGCGAGCCACTCGGCGTCGAGCTGCGGGGTGGCGGCGAACTTCTCGAGGTAGAACACACGCAGGATCTGCGTGATGCCCTCGCCACGGTAGCCCACGAGCGTTGCACCGTCGAGCGGCGTATAGCCGGAGCCGTCCGCACGGTAGTGCGTCTCGGTGTGGTGGTAGAAGCCGCGCTGCGGATTGGCGATCGTCTCGGTGCTGGCCTCGTAGGAGACCGTCACGGAGGCGTCGTCCGCTGCGGCGCCGAACGCGGCCTGGGGTGCGGTCGCGATACCGACCGCACCGACGATAGTGAGGGCGAGTAGAGCGAGTGGCCGTTTCATAGTTCTCCTTGTTGGTGGTGCGGAGGCGGTGAGGCCGTGCTGGTTGCCAACCAGAGTGCGTGACTCGCGCAGTTTCCGACCCGGAATTACTAAGGTGGACAGAAAAAGTGCGCGATTCGTGCAGCGGAGGGTGCAGATGGCTCAGAAGAACTCCTACCGCGCGCGACCGAGGGCGGTGTCGGCCAAACGGTCCGAGCGGATGCGACTGATCCTCTCCCTCCTGCAGCAGCACTCGACCCGATCGCTCCAGTCCATGGCCGCGGACTTCGGCGTCTCGACCGCGACGCTGCGCCGCGACATCGCCGAGCTCGACGAGCAGGGGCTTCTCGTGCGCACGCACGGCGGTGCCCGCAAACGGGACTCGCGGAGCGAGATCCCTGTGCGCATGCGCGACACCCGGTTCCGCGAGTCCAAGGAGCTGATCGCTCAGCGGGCGGCAGAGCTGATTCCAGTGGGCCCCTACTCGCTGGCGCTGAGCGGTGGCACGACCACGGCCGAGGTCGCTCGGGAACTGCGCCATCGCTCCGGGCTGACCATCGTCACCAATTCGCTCACCATCGCGATGGAGTGCGCCGTCTGGCCTCGTCTCCGGGTGGTGATCACCGGAGGGGTCGTTCGGCAGAGCTCCTTCGAGGCGGTGGGATCGCTGTCGGAGCACATCTTCACCGCCGTCAGCGTCGACACCGCGATCCTCGGAACCGACGGCATCAGCGCGTCCGGCGGCGTGACGACGCACGACGAGACGGAGGCGCGCACGAACCACGCCATGGTCGCCAAGGCGCAGCGGGTGATCGTGGTCGCCGACGGCTCGAAGATCGGGCAGGCGACGTCGGCGCGGATGGCCGGCCTCGACGAGATCGACGACCTCGTGACCGACTCCGACGCCGACCCGGAGGCACTGCGGTCCATCGCCGATGCGGATGTCGCTGTGCACGTCGTCGACCTGCCCGCACGCTCCCAATCCGACTCCTGAGGCGCTCCGAACTTTAACGGGCATCCCTAGTGCCTGATCCCGTCGCCCGGCGGCAGGATCGCGAGCCGCCCGCACGGACGCTGCGTCGAGACACCTGGCAATCCGGTGCGCTGTGAAGGACGGCTCGCGAACACCGCGTTCCCCCGAGCGGTGTGGCGGCCCGAACCGCACACATCCGCTCGGGGGAATTCTCTATTCGGCGGCGTGCACCATCAGCCAGGCGAGAAGCCAGCTGCGGCTGTTGCCGTTGTCGATCCTGTCCTCGTTCAGGCTGGCGGCCTTCTCGAGCGCCGCGGCCGCGTCATCCGGTCCGGCCAGCGCCGAGTACATCAGCAGCGTGTCGCCGAAGAGCACGTCGTAGCCGTCGGGAGCGGCGTCGGCGATGTTCTCGCGGATGCGCTCCGGGTCGCCGCCGAGGTACTCCGACACGCCGGTCAGCGGCAGCAGCACGATGCCGAGCATCGCGCTCGGCTCGGGGCTGAACCAGGTAGCCCAGTCGCGCTTGCCGCCCCAGTTGAGCGAGACGATGCTGTGGTCGAAGCCGTCGTACACGGGGTCGGACTGGTCGAAGTCGGTGTAATAGGCCGAAGCGGATGCCGCTTCCGCGGAGAGCATCCACGTCGCCTCGGTCGCGAGAGACTGCTGCCCGCTCGCGGCGGCCCAGAGTGCGAGGCCGTTCCACGCGTTGACCGCCTCCGAGCTGGACTCCTGGTTGTTGCCGTCGGCGAACGGCGACGATCCGCTCGCCCAGGAATGGCCGGCGTAGGCGTCGAAGGTGCGCTGCACAGGGAAGAGGGTGCTCTCGTCGGCCGCCGTGGTGGCGACATCGGCGGCGAGCAGGTTCATCACGGGCGCCCACGACCGGGCGAGGTCGGCGTCGTCCGCCGCGATCAGGCCGGCCGCGTAGAAGAAGTAGCCGTAGTGGAAGTGGTGGTCGTTGAACTCGTCGGAGCCGTAGGAGGCGTCGAGTCCGACGACCCCCTTGGCCGCGTCGTCGTAGACGAAGCAGCGCGCTGTGCGCTGTTCGCAGCCGTCGGCCTCCATCCAGGTGTCCAGCTCGTCGACGATGAGCGCCTTCAGGCTCGCGGCCGACTCCTCGGCGCCGAGCTGCTCGGCGAGGCTCCACAGGTTGGCCGCGCGGGCGAGTGACTTGCCGGCGAAGTAGGTGTCGCTCGCGAATGCCGGCATGTTCGCGGCGTCGGCGTTCACCTGCTCGACCAGCCGGGCCGTGTCGTCGGCGTCGAGTGCCGAGACGTCGAGCGCCCCGGAAGCGTCGAGGGCGTCGACGGACCAGCCGAGCTCGGTGCCGCTCACGACCTGCAGTGTTCCGTAGATGCTCTCGTAGCTCGCGACCCCCTCGGCGGCCCCGGCCTGCTGGTGCGGCATGGCCGCGATCAGCGTGGGCTCGCCGTCGGCCGTGGTGTAGCCGATGGTGGTGGTGGCGGAGTCCGCCGTCACGGCGTAGTCGAGTGTCGTGCCGGTCACCGGGTGCGAGGCGGCCTCGGCGAACTCGTCGAGGCTGCCGTCCTGTGGCACGGCGAACCAGGTGGCGGTCTGGCCGGTCTCGAGCGAGAGGTCGCCGCCCGCGACGGACCCCTCCGTCACGAGGCCGTACTCCGTGTCGCCGACCGTGGTCGTGAGCACGCCGTCCCCCGCGTCGAACTCCGTGGGAAGCGAGAGGGCGGATGCGGCGGTGAAGGTCACGAAGGGCGAGCCCTGCGCGATGACGGTGCTGCCGAGCTCCGTGTCGCCGTCGTACTGCGTGATGGTGACGGAGGCCGTGTCGTAGCCGGTGACGACCTGTCGGTCTGCGCCGACATCCGCTTCGATCGCGGGCACGAAGCCCCCCGCGATGTTCGCGGACGACGCCGTGACCAGCGGCAGTCCCAGTTCGAAGCCCGAGTCGGTGAGCTGGAAGGAGAGCGGCAGCGGGAAGACCGCCATCGACTCCTCGCCGAAGACCAGGCCGGAGAACCATTTGTTGGTCGGTGGCAGCAGGCCGTCGGCGAGGCGCGCCTGCGGCAGCGCCTTCACGGTGCGCTCGGGAACCTCGGCCACGAGCGGGGCGGTCACGGAGTCGGGGAACACCGTGTCGCCGCTCGCACCGACGGAGCCCGCCGAGCCGGAGGAGCCTGACGTGTCGCTCACGCAGCCGGTGAGCGCCACGGCGACCGTGGCCGCGGCGAGCAGAGCGGTGATGCTTCTGCGGCGCACGGGCTAGACGCCGATCTTGCGCATGAAGTCCTGCATGCCGTCCTGCACACCGGCGAAGACGCCGTCGTCGCGCAGCAGCAGGGTTGCGGTCACCGGGGTGCCGCGCTTGACCAGTCCGTTGTACGAACCGTCGACGAGGCCCTGGCTCTCGACGAGCACGGTCGACTCCGCCTTGCCGTTGGAGGTCTCGACGTCGATCGACGTGACGGTGCCGGAGACGACCTGCTGGTTGGGCAGGAGGATGTCGACGTCTGCGCCCTCCTCCACGCGCGCGTAGTCCCGCGCGCTCAGCTCGTACTCGGCGGAGACGAACAGCGATCCGGAGGCGTCGATGTTGGCGAGCACCTGGCCGGCCTGCACGAAGGAGCCGCTCTCGGTGGAGAGGTCGGACACGGTTCCCGCCACGGCGGCGGTGAGGGTGACGAGGCCGTCGTCGCCGACCGTATACGCCACGGTCTGCGGCTTGAACAGACCCTGGGCGAGGTCGGCCTCGAGCGAGGGGCTCTGCAGGGTGAACAGGGTGTCGCCCGCCGTGACGCGGTCGCCGTTCTCGACGTCGGCGGTGGTCACCGTTCCGCCGTAGTCGATTCCCACCGGGTAGCGCTTGGCCTCGATGGATGCCGAGCTGCTGGTGACCTGCGACTGGCGCTGGTTGAACACGACGGTGAGGCCGGAGACGACGACGAGCACGGAGAGGATCCCCGCGACGAGTTTGAAGCGATTGGTCCAGGTCATGAGGAGATTGCCTTTCCGGTCGAGCTGAGCTCGAAGGTGTCGATGGGTTCGAGGAGTCGTGCTTTCGCGGCGCGGCGGGCGGACCTCTTGACGAGGCGGTCTTCGCGCGAGGCGGCGAACACGAAGCTGCCCAGGATGACGGTGTTCGTCACGTTCCAGGCGGTGGCGAGGGTGAATACGCCGTTGTCGAGGTCGCGGGCGACCGCGACGAAGGAGGTGAGCAGCAGGAAGACGAAGAACAGCACCTGCGGGATCATGAAGTTGAACGGGGAGGACGCGCGCGACGTGTCACCGGTGGCGCTCCACTTCTGCTCCTTGCCGGTGAGCACGTTCCACAGCGCTGCGACGTAGATCGGGAACGACGCGGTGGCCAGCATCAGCGTCTCCCAGCGGAAGGAGCCCATCGTGTAGAAGGCGAGCACGATCTGCATCACGTAGAAGCCGCCGTAGTACAGCGCCCAGGTGAGAACGGTGGTCGAGAGGTTCATCGGCCGCAGGTCGAAGTAGATCTCCATCGGCGGCACGAGCAGGAGCAGCAGCGGGCAGATGCCGGTGAGGTAGAACGCCGCCGTGACGAGGTACTGCAGGCGCTGGTCGAGGGTGAGCTTGCGCTTGCGGCTGAGCGGGTTGTGCTGCAGCAGGATCTCGAAGCCGCCGGTCGCCCAGCGCAGCTGCTGCTTCGTGTACGCCTCGACGGTGTCGGGGGCGTCGCCGACGGCGAGCACCATCGGGATGTAGATGGTGCGCCACCCGGCCTCGTGCAGCACGAGGGAGGTCCAGACGTCCTCCGACTTCGAGTCTGTGTAGATGCCGCCCACCTCGTCGATGGCGGTGCGGCGGAAGATCACGTTGGTGCCCACGCAGAAGGCGGCGTTGAAGCGGTTGCGGCCCGGCTGGATGAAGCGGTAGAACACCGACTGCATGTACCCGGCGCCGCGGGAGATCACGTTGTGCAGGTTGCCGTACTTCTGCGGCGTCTGCACGAAGGCCACGTGCTCGTCGGAGAAGAAGGGCACCGTCTCCTCGAGGAACTCCGGCTTCGGGACGAAGTCGGCGTCGAAGATCGCGAAGTAGTCGCCCTTCGAGAGCGAGAGCGCGTGGTTCACGTTGCCCGCCTTCGCGCCGCCGGAGCTGAGGCGCCGCACGTAGCGGGCACCGAGCTCGGCCGCCAGATCGCGCACCTCGTCGGACCTGCCGTCGTCGAGGATCCAGGTGACGTGCTCGCCGCGGATGGCGATCGCCGCCGTGACCGTGCGGCGGATCGCGTCGATCGACTCGCCGTAGGTCGTGATGAACACGTCGACCGTGGCGGCGACACCGTCGAGGTAGAGCGGGCGGTCGGCGGCGTGCTCGATGCGCTCCAGATCGCGCGAGCGGTACAGGCCGCTCTTGGCGCGGTGGAACGCGAAGTCCCGCGGGTCCTGCGACCCGGAGAGGATCGTCCACATCGAGAGCAGCGCCTGGGCGATGAGCACCAGCTCGGCGATGATAACCATCGAGTACGGCAGCCAGTCTCCGCGGCTCGCGGGGTTCAGCAAGAACCACGTGTAGGCGATGATGCCCACGGTCGCGATGAGCACGAGCAGTACGAGGGAGGGCGACTGGGCCTTGCTCGACTCGAGTTTTCTGGGAGGAACAGTGACTGGTTCGGGGGTCGACTCATCGACTCCCGTCCACTCCTCCGTCGGTTTTTGGGCGTGCGGAAGCGGTCGGGCTACTTGGGTGATCAAGTCCTGGGTCTCTTTCGGGTAGACAGCAGGCGGAAAACGGCGCAGGGTACCGCGGGGTAAGCGCGGGACACGGGCGTGAGGTGAGCCGGCGGCGTGGGGTAAGCGCGTCGCCGGCGGAGCGGCGACATCGCCGGGCGGGTGGTGATCCGAGGGGTAAGCCCGGATGAAGCGGCGCTCGCAGCGGACCCAGAATCGCGCGTCAGGCCGAACTTCAAGGTATAGACATTAGCGGCCACGGATGCCGCAGGCTGTATTTTTGCTGAGTCCCGTCAGCGGGCATTCCGTTAATCAGCGATGGTGGCGCGAGATCCCCGAACGGGGGGTACTCGCGCGGGGGCGCCGACGCGGTCCGCAGCTGCTGACCCGCGAGCTCGGCCGCCGTACTCTGGGGCCATGACCGAAAAGAATCGGGTAGCCCTCGTCACGGGCGCCAACCACGGTATTGGAGCCGCGACGGCGGAGCGGCTCGCTGCCGACGGCATCGCGGTCGTCGCGGCGTTCTTCGCGATCGATGACGCCGAGGAGCCGGAACGGATGAGGCGGGGACACCGTCGCGACGCCTCCGAAGTGGTGGACCGCATCACCGCCGCCGGCGGCCGCGCCGTCTCCGTGTCGGCCGACCTGCTCGACGCCGCGGTGATCCCCGGACTCTTCGACCTCGCCGAGGCGTCGTTCGGCCCGGTCGACATCCTCGTCAACAACGCCACCGGATCGCTCGGCGACACCTTCGCCGCCGACGATACGGACTGGATGGGCCGCCCGCTCACCCGGGTCTCCGCGGCGACCTTCGACCGGCAGTTCGGGGTCGACGCGCGGGCAGGCGCGCTGCTCGTCGCCGAGTTCGCCGAACGTCTCGTGCGGCGGGGCGGCCACGGCGGCCGGATCATCGCGATGACCTCGGGAGGAGAGAAGGGCTTCCCGCAGGAGGTCTCCTACGGCGCGGCCAAAGCGGCACTGGTGAACTACACCTTCTCTGCGGGCCTCGAGCTGAGCCGGTACGGGGTGACCGCGAACGCGGTGCATCCGCCGGTGACCGACACCGGCTGGGTGACCGACGACGTGCGCGAGGCGGTGGAGCGCGACCCGGCCTTCTTCAGCGTCGCCGAGCCGCACGAGGTGGCGGAGGTGATCGCCTTCCTCGTCTCCGAGGCGGGACGCCGTGTCACCGGCTCCGTCATCAGGATGGGCTGATCCGTGACGGTGGGGCGCTCTAGGCTCGGAAGGGGTCCGGTCGAGCCGGCCACGGCATCCGCTCCACCAGACGCTCTAATGAGGGAGACACCATGAGTACGGCCGACAGCCACGACCTGATCCGCGTGCAGGGTGCGCGGGAGAACAACCTCAAGAACGTGAGCGTCGACATTCCCAAGCGGCGGTTGACGGTGTTCACCGGCGTCTCCGGCTCGGGCAAGAGCTCGCTCGTGTTCGGCACCATCGCCGCCGAGTCGCAGCGGATGATCAACGAGACCTACAGCGCGTTCCTCCAGGGATTCATGCCCTCGCTCGCCCGTCCCGACGTGGACGTTCTCGAGGGGCTCACCACGGCGATCATCGTCGACCAGGAGCGGATGGGCGCGAACGTGCGCTCCACCGTGGGAACGGCCACCGACGCGAACGCGCTGCTGCGTATCCTGTTCAGCCGGATCGGCGAACCCCATATCGGCTCGCCGCAGGCCTTCTCGTTCAACGTCGCGTCGATCTCGGGTGCCGGGGCGGTCACCATGGAGCGGGGCGGAACCACCACGAAGGAGCGCCGGAGCTTCAGCATCACCGGCGGCATGTGCCCGCGCTGCGAGGGCATGGGCAAGGTGAACGACATCGACCTCGCCCAGCTCTACGACGACTCGAAGTCGCTGAACGGGGGAGCGATGACGATCCCGGGATACACCGCCGACGGCTGGGGTGTGAAGATCTACACCGGTTCGGGCTTCCTCGACGGCGACAAGCCGATCCGCGACTACAGCGAGCAGGAGCTGCACGACTTCCTCTACCGGGAGCCGACCAAGGTGAAGGTCGGCGACATCAACATGACCTACGAGGGGCTCGTTCCGAAGCTGCAGAAGTCGATGCTGTCGAAAGACCGCGAGGCGATGCAGCCGCACATCCGCGCCTTCGTCGACCGCGCCGTGACCTTCACGACCTGCCCCGACTGCGACGGCACCCGGCTCAACCCGGGCGCACGCTCGTCGAAGGTGGGCGGCATCAACATCGCCGAGGCCTGTGCGATGCAGATCAGCGACCTCGCCGCGTGGCTGCGTGGTCTCGACGAGCCGTCGGTGGCTCCGCTGCTCGGCGCGCTGCAGCACCTCTTCGACTCCTTCGCCGAGATCGGGCTCGGCTACCTGTCGCTCGATCGCCCGGCCGGAACGCTCTCCGGCGGCGAGGCGCAGCGCACCAAGATGATCCGCCACCTCGGGTCGTCGCTCACCGACGTCACCTATGTCTTCGACGAGCCCACCATCGGACTCCACCCCCACGACATCCAGCGGATGAACGGACTGCTGCTGCAGCTGAGGGACAAGGGCAACACCGTGCTGGTGGTCGAGCACAAGCCCGAGGCGATCGCGATCGCCGATCACGTCGTGGACCTCGGTCCCCGCGCCGGTTCCCACGGCGGCGAGATCATGTTCGAGGGCACCGTCGAGGCGCTGCGCGCCAGCGACACCCTTACCGGGAAGCACCTCGACGACCGGGCGTCGGTGCGGGACTCCGTGCGCACGTCGACCGGCAGTCTGGCGATCCGTGGCGCGAGCGAGCACAACCTGCGCGATGTCGACGTCGACATCCCGCTCGGGGTGCTCGTGGTGGTCACCGGAGTGGCCGGCTCGGGCAAGAGCTCGCTCATCCACGGCTCGGTGTCCACGCTCGAGAACGTCGTGTCGATCGACCAGGGCGCGATCAAGGGATCCCGCCGCAGCAACCCGGCCACCTACACGGGCATGCTCGAGCCGATCCGCAAGGCGTTCGCGAAGGCGAACGGGGTGAAGCCCGCCCTGTTCAGCTCGAACTCCGAGGGGGCGTGCCCGAACTGCAACGGTGCCGGTGTGATCTTCACCGACCTCGGCATGATGGCCACCGTGGCGAGCACCTGCGAGGTCTGCGAGGGCAAGCGCTTCGACGCGTCGGTTCTCGACTACCACCTCGGCGGTCGCGACATCAGCGAGGTGCTCGCGATGCCGGTGGCCGAGGCGCTGCCCTTCTTCGCTGCCGGCGATGCAAGGATTCCCGCCGTGCACGCCATACTCGAGCGGCTCTCCGACGTGGGGCTCGGCTACATCAGCCTCGGGCAGGCGCTCACCACGCTGTCGGGCGGCGAGAGGCAGCGGCTCAAGCTGGCCACGCAGATGGGCGGGGCGGGCGACGTCTACGTTCTCGACGAGCCGACGACCGGTCTCCACCTCGCCGATGTGCAGCAGTTGCTCGGCCTGCTCGACCGTCTCGTCGATTCCGGCAAGTCGGTGATCGTCGTCGAGCACCACCAGGCGGTGATGGCGCACGCCGACTGGATCATCGATCTCGGACCGGGTGCGGGGCACGACGGCGGGCTCGTCGTCTTCGAGGGGACTCCCGCCGATCTCGTCGCCGCGCGATCCACACTTACCGGCGAGCACCTGGCCATGTATGTTGGTCAGTGAAAATCGTTCGTTTATCCGTCTCGAGGGGGAGGCGGTCGTGTACTCGTCTCCGTAGCGTGGGTGTCCTCACCCGTCGTGCGATGGGCGGGTGCGGATTGGAGTCAGCATGGGATCGTCGGAAACGCCCCAGAGCTCGGGGGGAACTGCAATCTGGTATTTCGTGTGCGCGACCTTTCTCTTCTCCGGTTCGACCTTCTTCGGCACCTCGGGCGAGCACCGCGATGTGATCGCGATCGTCGGAATCGTGGCGGGCTTCGTGGTGCTCGCGGCCGGGATCGTGGTGTTCGGCAGGGAGATGAAGGGGAGTCGGGGGTAGTCGCTACTCGCGTTGCTCGAGTTCTTGGAAGAGCGTCACCTGCAGGTCGGCGGGTGCCTCGAGGCGTGAGTTGAGCGATCGCCACGGGGTCTCACGTGGGCTCGCGATGAGGGTGGCGCCGGCGTCGACGAGGGTGTCGGTGGTGGTTCGAGCGTCGTCGACCTCGAAGGCGATGCGGATTCTCGCGCTGGGTGCACCATCGGCCTCGACCTGGTCGATCAGTCGCACCTGTGCGGGGTTGGAGAGCTCGAGGGTGGCGCGGCCGGCGTCGAGGATCATCACGCGCGCGTCTCCTTCCCCTTCGTAGGCCGCCTCCTCGGGCAGGCCGAGGGAATCCCGGTAGAAGGCGACTGCGGCATCGAAGTCCGCGGTCTCGACGACGATGCGGAGCTGGCGGACGATCCGGTTCCTGGTCATGCCGCCAACCTAATCCCGACGTCGGCCTACGGGGGTGTTTCTTCTCCTCCACAGGGGGTGTCGACTGAGGGTTATCCACAGTAAATAATGGCTCTGATCAGGTGTTTGACAAATGTCAGTGGCTGCAATGACAATGTCTGCATGTCAGAGATCAGCCAGCTCGTCGAGCGGATGCGGGTGCTCCAGCAGGGCCTGTCCGCCGTCGCCGGCGTGCGTCTCGCGGCCGCCACCGACGAGGAGCTGTGCACTCTGACGGTGGCGGTGGAAGACGCCGGTCGGCTGCTGGACGCGCTGCGGGTCGCCACCGCGGGGGAGATCGGCGACCGCTCCGCTCCCGGGCTCGGGCACGACGGTCTGGCGTTCCGTCTCGGACACGGCAAGGCGGTGCTGCTGATCGCCGCGCTCACGCGAGCGTCGAACGCGGAGGCCGCCCGACGGATGCGGCTGGGTGCAGCCACCCGTGCGCGCACCACCATCGACGGGACGGTGCTGGAACCGTTCCACCCCCTGGTGACCGGGGCGCTGGAGGCGGGGGAGATCGGGGTGGAGGCCGCAGCCCGCATCGTGCGCGCCCTGGACGAGGCCGGCCGGGTGGCGACCGATGAAGAAATACGCTGCGCCGAGACCGAGCTGGTCGATGCGGCCCGCTCGGATACCGCGGACGAGATCGGGGTGCAGGCGATCGTGTGGCGGGAGTTCCTCGACCAGGACGGTGCCGAACCCCGGGAGGCTCGCGCCCACCGCAAACGCGCCTTCCGGTTCGGGGCCGAGCGCGACGGACTCGTCCCGTTCTCCGGCCAGATGGAACTGCTCAACGCGGCCCTGCTGAAGGAGGCCTTCGAGGAGGCATTCCGGGCCACGAAACCGCGGTTCCTGGCCGCGGCCGACGGGGGCGAGTACGACCCGGCCGGGGTCCCGACAGCCGTCCCCGCGCCTGCGCCAACCGACACCACGCTCCCGCCGACCGACACCTCTATCCCGCTGATTGAGCTCGTCGAAATCCCCGACCCCGACACTTCAGACTCCGACGCTGCTGTCCATCCGGCCGGCGACCGGCTGACCGCCCTCGAGGCCGAGATCGCCAAAGACCCCCGCAGCACCGAGCAACGCCAGCACGACGTGCTCACCGGACTGATCACCGCCGGCATCCGCTCCACCGGCAACGAACCCGGCGGCATGCGCTCCACCGCCCAGGTCACCGCCGTCATCGGCCTGGACGACCTGACACAGGGCACCGGTGTCGGCTGGGTCGAGGGCATCACAGAACCCCTCTCCGCCACCGCCCTGCAACGCCTGGTCGAGGCCTCCGGCTACGCCACCCTCGTCGAGGGCGACAACGGCGAGATCCTCTACCTCACCCGCAACAAACGCCTGTTCACCGCCCGACAGATCAAAGCCCTCCTCGTCCGCGACGGGGGCTGCGCCTGGCCCGGCTGCGGCGCGAAAGCCGGCGGCTGCGACGCCCACCACATCATCCCCTGGTCCCAGGGCGGCCTCACCGACATCGACAACGGCATCCTCCTGTGTCCCTACCATCACGGCATGCTCCACGACTCCGCCTTCACCCTGAGGATGATCCGCGGCAAACCCCACCTGCTCGCCCCACCCTGGATCGACCCCGACCAGCGCTGGATCCCCCTCGGCAAGTCCCGCATTGCAAGACTCAACGGACTCCACAAAGCCGGATGAAACGAAGGCCGGATGAAACGAAGGCCGGATGAAACGAAGGCCGGATGAAATGACGGCCGGATGAGACGCGGCCGACACCCACCGAAGGCGCCGAGCGGGGCCGGCGGGTGTCGCCCGCAACGGGCCCTTCTTGGCAGGTGCACCCAGTCACCCCCTATGGTGGTTATGCCCCTGACGGCTACCGCCCACGACGAGGACCCGCCATGCATTTCGCCCCCGACACCGAGGACTCCCTCGAGTTCGTCGTCGCGCTCGGCAACACCGATCCGAGCGCATCCCGCAGCGGCACCGACGAGCTCGCCTCCACCGACGAGCTCTCCGAGCTGCTGGCGCGCTACGCCTACTCGGGGCGCATCGACGGCGACGAACGCGAGCTTCACGACGTGCAGCGCACCCGCGACCTCCTGCGGAACGTCTGGACACTGGATCGCGACGCCGCCGTCGACGAGGTGAACCGCATGCTCAGCGACGCGAAGGCGCTGCCCTTCCTTGCCCGGCACGACGGCTCCGACTGGCACATGCACGCCACCGCATCCGACGCCCCACTCGCGGAGCGCATCCGCGTGGAGGCATCCCTCGCCCTCACCGACGTGATCCGGATGAACGAGATGGGCCGGTTGCGGGTCTGCGAAGCGGATGACTGCACCGGCCTCCTCGTGGACCTCTCGCGAAACGGATCCAAGCGATTCTGCAGCGTACGCTGTGCCAACAGGATGAACATGATCGCATTCCGCGAGAGAAAGGCCGGGGAGCAGCAATGACGCTGAACATCGAACAACGCGCACAGACCAGCAAGGAGCTCACCGCCAACCTGCAGTTGACCGGACTCTCCCGCGCGGTCGTCGAAAGCGACCTCGGGGTCACTCCGGCCGAGTTCGAGGAGACGATCACCCTCGGCCCCGACTCCTCCGGCGACGCAGTGCGGCGCCTGCGCAGCTACCTCGACGAGAAGCTCGCGCAGGCGGGCACCGACCCGTACCCGTACTCGGTGCTCGACGACTAAGTCGCCTTCACGACCGAGTACACCAGCTTCGCGAACTGCCCCATCTGCTCCACGCTCTCCAGTGTGAGCGCAGACGACTCGAGCCTGCGCGGCAGCACCGGAGCTCCGGCGAGCAGCGCAACCGGCGCGACCGCCAGCACGATCTCGTCGAGCAGCCCCGCGTCGGCGAACTGACCGGCCAGGTCGCCTCCGCCGACGACCCAGATATCGCGGTCGCCGGCCGCTCTCAGCAACTCGGGCAGGACATCCGCTACCGACCCGCTCCGGAATCGCACGTCGGCGCCCTCGGGCGTCGGCAGCTCGCGCGAGGTGAACACGAAGGTGGGGCGGTCGCCGTAGAACTCCGCCCACCTCTCCGGATGCTCGAGCAGGCCGTCGTGGTCGAGCACCCACTGGTAGGTGGTCGACCCCTCGACCAGCACACCCATGCCGGCCATCACCTCGGTCGGGTCGTCGTTGCCGCCCTGGTCGACCGCGAAGAGCCAGTCGAGCGAGTTGTTCTCGTCCGCGATGAATCCGCTGAGCGTGGTCGCGGTGTAGTAGATGATGCGCGTCATAGCGCCGAACGGTACTCCGAGTCGCCGACATCGGCCAGACCGACGATGCGCCCCACCGCCTCGACCGTCAGCCTGCGCGGCGCCGGATCGCGGTCGAAAGCACGGTGGATCGTGATGCCCTCGATCAGCGCATCGAGCTCGATCGCGATGTCGGGGGAGAAGTGCAGCTCCAGCGCCGCACGGCTGCGGGCCATCCACCGCTGGGTGATCGAGCGGAAGTAGGGCACCCGCGCCGCAAGCGCGTACAGCTCGAGCGGCAGGACGAACTCCGTCTCCGACCGGATCACGTCGCTGTGGATGATCTCGACGACCGCGGCGGTCGCCTGCTCGCGATCCGTCGCGGCGGCGAGACGCTCCTCGAACCGCGAGGCGACCCGGTCGGCGAAGAGGGTGAAAGCCTCGCGCAGCAACTCGTCCATGCTCTCGAAGTGGTAGGTCATCGACCCGAGGGGAACGTCCGCTCGGGCCGCCACCTTGCGGTGCGTCGTTCCGGCCACACCCTCCTCGGCGATCAGCTCGAGGGCGGCGAGGATGATGTGCTGGCGGCGTTCCGGGTCGACGCGTCGGGTGGCCATCGGCTAGCTCTCGTCGATCGAGCGGATGATCCGGGCCGGGTTTCCGACGGCAACGACGTTCGCGGGCACGTCCCTGGTGACGACTGCACCCGCACCGATCACGCTGTTGTCGCCGATGGTCACACCGGGCAGAACGATCGCACCTCCGCCGATCCACACGTTGTCGCCGATCACGATCGGCTGAGCGGCCTCGAGCTTGTCGCGCCGCGGCGTCGGCTCCACCGGATGGGTGGGGGTGAGCAGCTGCACGTTCGGGCCGATCTGGCAGTCGGCCCCGATCGTGATCGGCGCCACGTCGAGCGCGGTGAGGTTGTAGTTGATGAACGTGTTCGCGCCCACACTGATGTAGCTGCCGTAGTCGACGAACAGCGGCGGCCGGATCTCGGCACCCTCACCGAGCGAACCGAGCAGGTCGGCGAGGATCGCGCGCCCGGCCGCGGGGTCGGCGAGGTGGGCGGTGGTGTAATCGGCGGCGAGACGCGCGGCACGCTGGGTCTCCCGGGCGATCTCGGGATCGTCGGCGATGTAGAGGTCCCCGGCGAGCATCCGCTCTCGATTGCTCCTGCTGTCTCCTGCGAAATACTCTGAGGGCATGTGTACAAGTGTACGCAACTAGCGTACGTTCGTACCTGTCTTTTGAGAGAGGTTGCCTTCAGTGACGAATTCCCCAGTGAGCCGCGAGGCCGGACGCGCCCGCGTCGCCGTCGCCCTGCTCTTCCTCACCAACGGGGCGATCTTCGCCAACCTGCTGCCGCGCTATCCCGCGATCAAGGAGGCGCTCGGGCTGAGCAACGCCGAGTTCGGCATCGCGGTGGCGTCGTTCCCGCTCGGAGCCCTCGTGGCCGGACTCGCGGCCGGCGCGCTCATCCGCCGTTTCCGGTCGTCGCGGGTGGCTGTCGCCGGCACGATCCTCACCGCGGTCGGCGTGCTGGCCGCCGGCCTCTCGCCGCAGTGGGCGCTGCTGGCTGCCGCGCTCTTCCTGGCCGGGGCGATGGACGCGATCACCGACGTCGCGCAGAACTCGCACGGCCTGCGTGTGCAGCGGCTCTACGGGCGCTCGATCCTCAACTCCTTCCATGCCGTGTGGAGCATCGGGGCCGTGCTCGGCGGGCTCATGGGCGCCGCGGCCGCCGGCCTGGGCCTGCCACTGGGCCTGCACCTGGGCGCATCCGCACTGCTCTTCGCCGTCGTGGGCCTGATCTCCTACCGCCTGATGCTGCGTGGGCCCGAGCCCGTGGAGGAGGCCGCCGCCGCCTCGCCGACGGCGAGGATCCGCTCGGTGAACGGCGCGCGCGTGGCGAAGTACGCGGTCCTGGTGGCGCTGGTGCTCATCGCCGCGAGCGGCGCCGTCGTGGAGGACGCGGGAAGCACCTGGTCGGCGATCTACCTCTCCGGCTCGCTCGGCGCCGGCGCATCGGTCGCCGCCTTCGGCTTCATCGCCCTCGTCGGTGCGCAGTTCGTCGGACGCCTCGTCGGCGACCGGCTCGTCGACCGCTTCGGCCAGCGCGCCGTGGCACGCACCGGCGGAATCATCGCGGCGCTGGGCATGGGGCTCGCCCTGCTCTTCCCGACCATCCCCGGCACCATCGTCGGATTCGCCGCCGCCGGCCTCGGCATCGCCACCCTCGTGCCCGCCGCCATGCACGCGGCCGACGAGCTGCCCGGCCTCAAGCCCGGCTCCGGGCTCACGATCGTGAGCTGGCTCATGCGCGTCGGCTTCCTGCTGTCGCCGCCGATCGTGGGGCTCGTCGCCGACGCGAGCTCGCTGCGCATCGGCCTGTTCGTCGTGCCGCTCGCGGGCGTCGTGGTCGCTCTGCTCGCCTCCGTGCTGAGCAAGCGGATGCCCGCGAAGTAGCCCGGCGGCGCGGCGGCGGGATGCAACCGGCCCCCTGCCGCGATGTCGGCGGCCGGGTCTAGCGTCGGGAGTACGGCATCACTTTCACCGGCGAAAGGACGAACCCATGTTGCGAGGACTCACCACGGTGGCCTACCAGGCGGCCGATCTGAATGCGGCACGCGAGTGGTACACCGAGGTGCTCGGCATCGAGCCCTACTTCAATCGCACCGAATACGTGGAGTTCCGCGTGGGCGACTACGAGCACGAGTTCGGCATTCTCGACAGCAGGTTCCTGCCCGACCTGAGTGCTGATCAAAGCAGCGGCGACCGGGGCAGCGGCGGCCAGGGCAGCGGCGCCCCCGGCGGCGCGATCGTCTACTGGCACGTCGACGACGCGCAGGCGGCATACGACCGGCTCATCGAACGGGGAGCCACACCGCATCAGCCCCCGCGCGACTTCGGCGAGAACTTCGTCGGCGCCGCCGTGATCGACCCCTTCGGCAACGTGCTCGGCATCATGTACAACCCGCACTACATCGAGGTGCTCGAGAAGCGCTGAGGCGGCTGGGCGCTGAAGCTGCTGGGCGTTCAGGCGGCCGGGCCGCGGTGCCTCAGACCTCGGCGCGTTCGAAGCGGGTCAGGGTGGGGGCGGCGGCGAGGATGCTGCCGAGCGCGCTCGCGCCCTCCGGGGTCGCGCGCCAGGCGCGGTAGGCGTCGTCGTGCGCCAGCGACGCCCAGGTCTCGACCACCACGAAGTGCGCGGGGTCGGCGGTGTCGATCAGCACGTCGACGCCGAGGCAGCCGTCGAAAGCGCGGGTCGCAGCGAGCACTCCCGAGATCACCGCGGGCGCGTCGGAGATCGAGGCGGGTGCGACCTGCAGGTCGAGCAGCGAGGTGACAGACATGGTTCTCCTTCATCGGGCGTCGGATGCGACGTACCAACTCTGCCCGATCCGCGCGGCGACCGCCCGGACCTGCTGCCACTTTGTCCAGCTCGGCCATCCGCTCTCGACATAGTCGTACGCACGACGGGAGCGGCGACTTCTAGGGTGGGGACAACCCCATCCGCAGCACCCGATCGAGGAATGACATGACCGATACGACCACCCTCCCGATCGTTCAGCACTACATCGGCGGTGCGACCGTCGTCAGTGCGAGCGGGCGCACCGCCGAGGTCTTCGACCCGGCCCTCGGTGAGCAGACCAAGCAGGTCGCCCTCGCCGACCAGAGCGAGATCGACGCCGCGGTCGCCGCGGCGAAGGCCGCCTTCCCCGCGTGGCGCGACACCTCGATCACGAAGCGCCAGCAGGTGATCTTCCGCTTCCGCGAGCTGCTCAACGAGCGCAAGGGCGACCTGGCCGAGATCCTCACGAGCGAGCACGGCAAGGTCATCTCCGACGCCCTCGGCGAGATCACCCGTGGCCTCGAGGTCGTCGAGCTCGCCACCGGCTTCCCGCACCTGATCAAGGGCGAGTACTCCGAGCAGGTCTCCACCGGCGTCGACGTCTACTCCACCAAGCAGCCCCTCGGTGTGGTGGGCATCATCAGCCCCTTCAACTTCCCGGCCATGGTACCGATGTGGTTCTTCCCGATCGCGATCGCCGTCGGCAACACCGTCGTGCTGAAGCCCTCGGAGAAGGACCCGTCCGCGGCCAACTGGCTCGCCGCCCTCTTCACCGAGGCCGGCCTCCCCGACGGCGTCTTCAACGTGCTGCACGGAGACAAGGTGGCCGTCGACGGCCTGCTCGAGCACCCCGACGTCAAGAGCATCTCCTTCGTCGGCTCCACCCCGATCGCGCAGTACATCTACGAGACCGCGGCCAAGAACGGCAAGCGCGTACAGGCCCTCGGCGGAGCGAAGAACCACATGCTGGTCCTGCCCGACGCCGACCTCGACCTGGTCGCCGACTCCGCGATCAACGCCGGCTTCGGCTCCGCGGGGGAGCGCTGCATGGCGATCTCCGTCGTGGTCGCGGTCGAGCCGGTCGCCGACGAGCTGATCGCCAAGATCAGCGAGCGGATGTCGACCCTCACGGTCGGCGACGGACGCCGCTCCTGCGACATGGGCCCCCTCGTCACCCGGCAGCACCGCGACAAGGTGGCGGGATACATCGACATCGCGATCGCCGACGGCGCGGACGTCGTCGTCGACGGCCGCGGCGTGGCGGTGGACGGCGCCGCCGACGGCTTCTGGCTCGGACCGACGCTCATCGACAAGGTGCCGCTCGACTCCCGCGTCTACACCGAGGAGATCTTCGGCCCGGTGCTCTCCGTCGTGCGCGTCGCGACCTACGAGGACGGCGTCGAGCTGATCAACTCCGGCGCCTTCGGCAACGGCACCGCGATCTTCACCAACGACGGCGGAGCGGCCCGCCGCTTCCAGAACGAGATCGAGGTCGGAATGATCGGCATCAACGTGCCCATCCCGGTTCCCGTCGCCTACTACTCCTTCGGCGGCTTCAAGGACTCGATCTTCGGGTCCTCGAAGGCCTACGGTCTGCAGGGCTTCGACTTCTTCACCCGCGAGAAGGCGATCACGGCGCGCTGGCTCGACCCGAGCCACGGCGGCATCAACCTCGGCTTCCCGCAGAACTAGACGAGCGGCTCGACGCCGCCGAAGCGCAGGGCCGCCCAGAGCTCTGCGCGATCGCCGAAGCGGGAGAGGTCGAGCGACAGGGCCTGCTCCACGAGGGTGAGCCGCGCGCGCAGGGTGTGGCGGTGCACCTGGAGGCGCCGGGCGGCCGGATCCCAGCCGCCGTTGAAGTGCAGCCAGGTGGCCGCGCTCACCAGCAGCAGCTGGGCGTCCGGCCGCCCCGACGCGGTCAGCGGCTCGAGCGTGCGGCGGGCCACCTCGGTGGCGCCCGCCCGCTCGAGCAGGCCGAACATGCCGGCGCTCGACATGTCGTCGAAGCGCACGAAGGGCCGGTCGGGGCTCGCCAGCCCGAGCGAGCGGCGGCCCTCGCCCAGCGCGCGTCCCAGCTCGCGCCACTCCACCGGAGCGGATGCCCCGGCCAGCAGGCGGTGCCGCCCGAGCATGCCGGGCACCACCTCGTCGTCGTGCGCGACCAGGATCAGCTCCTCGTCGCGCTGCGCGAAGAACAGCCGCGCGCCGTTGCGCTCGGCGAACAGCTCCAGCTCGGTGAGGAACGCCACCGGGACATCGGCCATCGGCGTCACCGACAGCCGCACCGGCTCCGGCGGCAGCCGACCCCAGAGCCGCCGTGCCGTGCGCTGCGCCACCTCGGTGCTCCCGGCGAGCAGCAGTTCGAGCAGGCCGGTGCGCAGGTCGAGCCGCGCCGCCTCGATGCTGCGGCTCTGCTCGAGCGAGATGCTGGCGAGCGCGATCACGCTCGCTACGAGGTCGTTGCCCGCCGGATCGAGCGGCGCACGCGTGCCGACCGCGAGCACACCCCGCAGGTTGTCGCGCTGGCCGAGCGTCTGCAGTGTCACCTCGCCGTCGGCCGCGCTGAGTCGCGCGCCGCTGCGAGTACCGCGGGAGAGAACCAGCCGCACCGCGTCCTCGACCTCGCCGCGCAGCTCCTCGGGCATCGTGATGCCGGCGGATGCGCGCACGCGGTCGCCCAGCCCGTCGTAGAGGGCGACCCAGCATCCGAGACGGTTCTCGAGTTCCCGGAGGATGGCCTGCAACCCGTCCGGCCGCAGCGCCGCCCTGGCCAGCGAGCGCTGCGCGGCGAGCGACCACTCGAGCCGCTCACGGGAGTCGCGGGCGGAGATGTCGGCCACGTGCCGGATGATCGCCATGAACGGTGTGCGGTCGGCGACCTCGAACAGCGGGAGTCCCTGCGCCTCGCACGCGGCGACCAGCGCCGCCGGCAGCGCGTCGTGGATGATGCCCGTCGCAAACCCGAGGCCGAGGATCCCCTTCTCGCGCAGTCGCGCGACGTAGGCGTCGATCGACTCGGCGAGCACACCAGGGCGCATCTGGTCGCCGTCGGTGAGCAGCAGGTGCCCGGCCTCGAGCCACGGCGTCGGGTCGGGCAGGTCGCTGCTGTGCACCCAGACGATCGGCTCGTCCAGCAGCACCGGCGCCTCGACGACGAGACGCAGCCGGAAGCGGTCGTCCCTCAGCAGCTCACGGATCGTGGTGGGCATGGCGACTCCTCGGCTAGCAGTTTGTCCATGCTACCCAGCTCGATTCGACAAATCCGAACAGCGGATGCGCGGGTCGAGTGTGCAGGATGGGCACATGACAACAGACAACGCCGCCGTACGCGACCTCGATCGCGACCACGTCTTCCACTCCTGGAGCGCGCAGGGGGCGCTGACACCCTTCGTCATCGAGGGCGGCCTCGGCAGCACGGTCTGGGACCACGAGGGCAACCGCTACCTCGACTTCTCCAGCCAGCTCGTCAACGTGAACATCGGCCACCAGCACCCCAGGGTCGTGGCGGCCATCCAGGAGCAGGCGGCCCTGCTGGCGACCGTGGCGCCCGCGACCGCCAACCTCACCCGTGGACTGGCCGCGAAGAAGGTGGCGTCGAAGGCCCCCGACGGCATGAACAAGGTGTTCTTCACCAATGGCGGGGCGGACGCCAACGAGAACGCGATCCGCATGGCCCGCCAGGTGACCGGCCGCGACAAGATCATCTCCACCTACCGCTCGTACCACGGCAACACCGGATCGGCCGTGGTGGCCACCGGCGACTGGCGCCGCATCCCGAACGAGTACTCGCGTGCCCACGTGCACGTCTTCGGCCCCTACCTCTACCGCAGCGAGTTCTGGGCGACCACTCCGGAGCAGGAGTCCGAGCGGGCGCTGCGCCACCTCGAGCGCTTCATCCAGGCCGAGGGACCCGCCTCGATCGCGGGCATCCTGCTCGAGAGCATCCCCGGCACCGCCGGCATCCTCACCCCGCCGCCCGGCTACCTGTCCGGAGTGCGTGCGCTCGCCGACCGCTACGACATCGTGCTGATCCTCGACGAGGTCATGGCCGGCTTCGGCCGCACCGGCAAGTGGTTCGCCTTCGACGCCTTCGACGTGAAGCCCGACCTCATCACCTTCGCGAAGGGCGTCAACTCGGGCTACGTGCCCGTCGGCGGCGTGATCATCTCCGACACCATCGCGTCGTATTTCGACGACCGCGTCTTCCCCGGCGGTCTCACCTACTCCGGTCATCCGCTGGCCGCGGCCAGCATCATCGCCTCCATCGGCGCGATGGAGGAGGAGGGCATCGTGGAGAACGCCGCCGCGATCGGCGCCGACCACCTCGCGCCCGGCCTCGCAGCTCTGCAGGACAGGCACGACCTCATCGGCGAGGTACGCGGCAGCGGCGTGTTCTGGGCGGTCGAGCTCGTCGACGACCGTGAGACCCGCGAGCCGCTCGCGCCCGCGACGATGGGTGCCCTCAAGGCAGACCTCTTCGCCCGCGGACTGGTGCCGTTCGTGCAGGACAACCGCATCCACGTTGTGCCGCCCGCCGTCGTCACGCCCGACGAGGTGGCCCAGGGGCTGGCGATCATCGACGAGGCCCTCACCGCGCTGCGGAGCTGAGCCGGCGCCGGCCGTCGAGAGGTTCAGGCGATCGGCAGCTCGCCCACGATGCCCGAGAGCGCTTCGATCTCCTCGGGGCTCAGGTCGCCCTCGTAGTAGCGGTAGATGTTCTGCACCGAGATGCGCTGCGCCTGAACGGCGTGACCCTGGCGGATCGCCTCGATCAGTACGCGGGCGTCGTGGATGCTCTGCGCCGTGCGCGCCCGCCGATCGACCTCGGTGAGCAGACGGCGTTCGGCCAGGTCGCTCATGATGCCGCCGACCACGTTGCCGCACACCTCGATCAGCTGGTTGCCCGCTGCGTGGCGGATGGACGCGTGGAAGTTGTTCACGAGCGTGCCGAACCTCCCCTCGCCCGACCGGGCCACCTCCTCGAGCCCGCGCAGGGCGTCGTCCATGCGTTCGAGGTCGGCGTGCGTGCGGTTCCGCGCCGCGAGCAGGCAGGCGTTGCCCTCGAGGAGCAGGCGGAACTGCAACAGCTCGACCCGGCTGATGCTCTCCAGCGACGCGAGACGCGACATGGACTTCTCGAGCATCTTCGACGAGTAGGCGGTGATCAACGGACCGCGCGGATCACCCGGCCGCGACTCGACGATGCCGGTAGCCTGAAGAACCCGCATCGCCTCCCGAACGGTGGCCCGGCTGACCGAGAAGTCGGCCATGAGCTGCCGTTCGCCGGGCAGTCGATCGCCGGCTTTGAGCTCTCCGGTCTCCACGGCGCGCTCGATCTGGTCGACGATGGACTCGTATGCACTCACCTTCTGCACGGCGGTAAACGACATCGTTTCTCCTTATCGAACGGTTGGAATTCGCGCAGGTTACATGTTTGTTTCCCCGCTTGACCCACGCTTCACGCTCATCCTAGCCTTCTGATACTGGTCAGACCAGTAGCCAAGTTCTGCCGTTCTTCCCTTCAGTTCCTCCACATTCCGACACTGGGAGTTGCACCGTGACACAGATCTCCACCCGACTGGCCGTGGTCTCCGCGGCCGCGGCATCCATGCTCGTCCTCGCCGGCTGCAGCGCCGGCGCCTCGAGCGACCAGGGCTCCGAGGCCCACGACCCCAGCGTCGTGATCGGCCTCACCGGCGAGCCCGTGAACTTCGACTTCACCACCACATCGGGTGCCGCGATCCCGCAGGCCCTGATGAACAACGTCTACGAGGGCCTCGTCACGGTGAACCAGGACGGCGAGCTCGTTCCCCAGCTCGCGGAGTCCTGGACGGTCAGCGACGACGGACTCACCTACGACTTCGTGCTGCAGGAGGGCGTCACCTTCTCGAGCGGCGCCGAGTTCACCGCCGACGACGTGAAGTTCTCGCTCGAGCGCGTGAAGACCGACTGGACGATCAACGTCGCCAAGATGACCGTGCTCGACCACGTCGAGGTCGTCTCGCCCACCGAGGCGCGCGTGGTCCTGAACCGCCCGAGCAACTCCTGGCTCTTCGACATGGGCGGAACCGTCGGCCAGATGTTCGACACCGACGGCGTGGCCGACCTCGCCAACACCCCGGTCGGCACCGGTCCCTTCACCGTCACGGAGTTCGTGGTCGGCGACCACATCTCGCTCGAGGCACGCGACGACTACTGGGGCGAGAAGCCCGCCATCGACGACGTGACCCTGCGCTACTTCGCCGACGCCGTCGCGAGCACCAACGCGATGCGCGCCGGCGACGTCGACATGCTCTACAACATGCAGGCGCCCGACCTCGTGGCCCAGTTCGAGACGGATGACGCGGTGCAGGTCATCGACGGAACCTCCAACGGCGAGATCCTGCTGTCGATGAACAACAAGGCGGCGCCCTTCGACGACATCCGCGTGCGCCAGGCCGTCGCCTACGCCCTCGACCGCAAGGCGATCCTCGACACGGCGTGGGCCGGATACGGCACCGAGATCGGCGCGATGGTCCCTCCGACCGACCCCTACTACGAGGACCTCACGGGCGAGTACGCCTACGACCCCGAGAAGGCCAAGGACCTGCTCGAGGAGGCCGGAGTGTCCGACCTCTCCATCGAGTTCGACGTGCCGACCCGCCCCTACGCCACCGCGGTCTCCGAGGTCGTCGTCTCCCAGCTCGCCGAGGTGGGGATCACCGCGACGATCAACTCCACCGAGTTCCCGGCCGTCTGGCTCGACAAGGTCTTCACGAAGCACGAGTACCAGATGTCGGTCATCCTGGCCGTCGAGGCCCGCGACCTACTGCCGACCTTCAACGTGCCCACGTACTACATCGGCTACGACAACTCCGTGATCGCGCCCCTGGCCATCGCGGCCGACCAGGCCTCCGAGGAGGAGTGGATTGCCGGGATGAAGGAGATCACGGAGCAGATCGTCGAGGACGTCCCCGCGGTGCCGCTGTTCCTGTTCCCGAACATCGTGGTCGCCGACGCGGACCTCACGGGAATCGCGGGCAACTCGGTCACCGAGTCGCTGGTGCTCTCCGGGCTCGCCTGGAAGTAGGCGGTCCCGCCCGCCCGACCCGCTTCATCCGCTCGCTAGAAGCCCACTAGAAAAGAATCCGAAAGGGGGTGACCGTGGCCATCAGGATGCTCGTGCTCGTCAGCCACTTCATCGCTACCGTGCTCGTGTCGACGATCGTCGTGTTCCTCCTCCTGCGCGTGATGCCAGGAGACCCGGCCGCGGTCGCCCTCGGGATTCAGGCGACACCCGACCAGCTCGAGGCCTGGCGCGAGACGAACGGGCTCAACACCCCGCTCTACGCCCAGTACTTCGAGTGGATGGGCGGGCTCCTCCGCGGCGACTTCGGTACCTCGTACCTGAGCCGCCAGAACATCACCTCGACGGTGACCGACCGCCTCCAGGTGACCCTGATCCTGGTGGTCGCCGCCATGCTGATCGCGCTGATCATCGCGATCCCGCTGGGCACGCTCGCCGCGATGCGCCAGCGCCACGTGAGCGGGGTGCTCATCTCCGGCATCTCGCAGGTCGGTGTCGCCGTGCCGAACTTCCTGGTGGGAGTGCTGCTCGTGGCGCTGTTCGCGATCAAGCTCGGCTGGTTCCCCTCCGGGGGATGGGCGGCGCCGTCGGAGGGGGTCGAGTTCTTCCGGCACCTGATCCTGCCGGCGGTCGCACTCGGCACCGTGCAGGCGTCGATCCTCACCCGCTACGTGCGCTCGGCCGTGCTCGAGATCATGCGGGAGGACTTCCTGCGCACCGCCCGCTCGAAGGGCCTCACCGCGGGACGCGCCCTGGTGCGCCACGGCCTGCGCAATGCCGGCATCCCGGTGCTCACCGTTGTGGGGGTGCAGCTCGCGGGGCTCTTCATCGGAGCCGTCGTGATCGAGCGCGTCTTCAGCATCCCCGGTCTCGGCAGCTACCTCGTCGACTCCGTCGGCAACCGCGACCTGCTCGCCGTGCAGGCGGTCGTGGTGGTGCTCGTGATCGCGATCGTGCTCATCAACTTCCTCGTCGACCTGGCGTTCACGCTGCTCGACCCGAGACTCCGGAGGGCTGCATGACCACCTCGACCCCCGCATCCGCCATGGCGGTGCCGCTCACCAGGCGCCGTCCGAAGGCCGACCTGCAGCTCGTGATCGGCGGAGTGCTCATCGCCGTCGTGGTGCTCGTCGCCATCGTCTCGGTGTTCTGGACGCCCTACGACCCCACCCGGTCGGTCACCGGCGAGCGTCTGATGTTCCCCAGCCTCGCCCACCCGATGGGCACGGACCGGCTCGGCCGCGACGTGCTCTCCGGCGTGATGAGCGGGGCGCAGATCGCCCTGCTCGTCGGAACCGTCGCCGTGCTCATCGGCGCGGTGATCGGAGTGCCCTTCGGGATCCTCGCCGGCATGCGCCCGAAGCGCCTCGGTCCGCTCATCATGGGCGGCAGCGACGTGGTGATGGCCTTCCCCGGACTGCTCATCGCGATCGTCTTCGGGGCCGTCTTCGGCGCCGACACCACGACCGCCATGGTGGCGCTCGGCATCGGCTCCGCCCCGGCCTTCGCCCGGGTCGCCCGTGCGGGCACACTGCAGGTGATCGGCACCGACTACGTCTTCGCGGCCCGAGCCGCGAACCGCTCCGGCCTCTCGATCGCCCTGCGGCACGTGCTGCCGAACATCAGCGGCATGCTCGTGGTGCAGTGCTCGGTGAACTTCGCCATCGCCGTGCTCGCCGAGGCCGCGCTCTCCTTCCTCGGACTCGGCACCAAGCCGCCGACCCCGTCGTGGGGGCGGATGCTGCTCGACTCGCAGCAGTTCCTCGGAACCCACGACTACCTCGCCATCTTCCCGGGCCTCGCGATCGCCGTGGTGGTGCTCGGATTCAACCTCTTCGGCGACGGACTCCGCGACCGATTCGACCCGCGCATGAGACAGAACTGATGAGGAACCGCACATGACGACAGCACTGGACGTCCAGGGCCTCTCGGTCTTCGCCGGCGACAAGACGCTCGTCGACAGCCTCACCTTCCGCATCGCGGCGGGGGAGCGGGTCGGCCTGATCGGCGAGTCCGGCTCGGGCAAGTCGATCACCTCGCTCGCCGTGATGGGACTGCTGCCCGACACCGTGCGGGCGACGGGCTCGGTGCGCGTGGGCGACGACGAGCGCAACATCGTCGACCTCGACGAGCGCGCCGCCGCCCGGCTGCGCGGCAGCAGGATGGCCATGGTCTTCCAGGAGCCGATGACGGCGCTGAACCCGCTGATGCGGGTCGGCGCGCAGATCGCCGAGGTCATGACGATCCACGGCACGCAGCCGACGAAGGCGGCGGCAGCCGCGCGAGCCGTGGAGCTTCTCGCCGACGTCGGACTCCCGTCGCCGGCCGAGACCGCGAAGGCCTACCCGCACCAGCTCTCCGGCGGACAGCGCCAGCGCGTGGTTCTCGCCATCGCCCTGGCCAACGACCCGGCGCTGCTCGTCGCCGACGAGCCGACCACGGCGCTCGACGTGACCGTGCAGAAGCAGGTGCTCGACCTCGTGCTGCGCAAGGTCACCCAGCGCGGGACCGGACTGCTGTTCATCACCCACGACCTCGCGGTCGTCGGCGAGACCTGCGAGCGCGTGCTCGTGATGAACAAGGGCGTCGTCGTCGAGGAGGGCCCGATCGACCAGGTCTTCACCCGCCCGCAGCACCCGTACACCCGCGGGCTGCTCGCGGCATCCGACCTCTCCGCCACCGACTCCGACGGCCGCCTCTTCACCGTCGCCAGCTCCGCCGGCTACGTGCCCGGCCGCTCCATCGACCGGATGAACCTGCCCTCGTCGACTCTCGCGGCGGATGCTGCGCCATCCGCCCCACAGTTCGTCGTACGTGCCGCAGAACTCGGCAAGACCTACACCCGCGGTCGCACCTCCCTCTTCGGTGCTCCCCAGAAGGTGGAGGCGCTGCGCGGCGTCAGCTTCGACATCGAGGCGGGACAGCGCTTCGGCATCGTGGGGGAGTCGGGATCGGGCAAGTCGACACTGCTGCGGATGCTGTCGGGCCTGGACCGCCCGACATCCGGCGGCATCGAGGTGGTCGGCCGTGACATCGGCAGGGCACGCGGCGCGGACCTCGCCGAGCTGCGCAAGAACCTGCAGATCGTCTTCCAGGACCCGATGGGCTCGCTCGACCCGCGGATGAAGGTCGGCGACATCATCGCCGAGCCGCTGCTGAACGCGGCGAACCTCGAGTCGGGCACCACGATGGCGAAGAAGGAGCGCGGCGCGCTCGTCGCCGAGATGCTCAACGCCGTCGGGCTCCCGGTCGACTCGGTCGACCGCTTCCCGCACCAGTTCTCCGGCGGCCAACGCCAGCGCATCTCGATCGCGCGCGCCCTGGTCTGCCGGCCGCGCATCCTCGTGGCCGACGAGCCGGTGAGCGCGCTCGACGTCTCGGTGCGCGCCCAGGTGCTCAACCTCATGGCCGACCTGGTCGAGGAGTACAAGCTCACGCTGATCTTCGTCTCCCACGACCTCGGAGTGGTGCGCTACCTCTGCGACCGTCTCGCCGTCATGCAGAACGGGCGGATCGTCGAGCAGGGCGCCACCGCCGAGATCTACGCGAACCCCGCGAACGACTACACGCGCACGCTCATCGAAGCGACGCCCACCATCCGTCACCGTCAGGAGATCGCATGACCACCACGACCCAGGGCTCCCGCTACGACGGCGCCACCCTCGTCCGCTCCTTCGCCAGCGGCGAGCTGTCGCCGGTGACCGTCGCCGAGGAGATCATCGCCGACGTCGAGACCCGCAACCCCGCGATCAACGCCTTCACCGACTTCGACCCGGCGCAGGTGCTGCGCGACGCCCGCGCCAGCGAGTACCGCTGGCAGACCGGGGCCCCGCTCGGCCCGATCGACGGCGTACCGTGCACGGTGAAGGAGAACCTCTACCGTGCGGGCATTCCGGCGCACGCCGGCACCGCGGGGGGAGTGCCGAAGATCCCCACGCGGTCGTCGCCGATCGTGGAGCGCATCCTCGAGTCGGGCGGCGTCATCGTCGGCTCGACCACCATGCCCGACTGGGGCATGCTCTCGTCCGGTGTCTCCAGCCGCAACGGGATCACCCGCAGCCCGTGGAACGAGGCGCTCACCGTCGGCGGCTCGAGCAGCGGGGCCGGGGCGGCGGCCGCCGCCGGGTTCGGAACCTTCCACGTCGGTACCGACATCGGCGGCTCCGTGCGCCTGCCCGCCACCTGGCTCGGCCTCGCGACCCTCAAGCCGAGCGATGGACGCATCCCGCTCGACAACCCGTACCAGGGCCGCGCCGCCGGACCGCTCGCACAGAGCGTCGCGGACGTCTCGCTCGCCATGTCCGTGCTGTCGCGTCCCGACGGCCGCGACTACACGGCCCTGCCCCCGGAGGCGATCGCCTGGAACGAGCTCGATCTCGACGTGCGCGGCGCGAAGGTGGCCGTGCAGCTTCAGCCGGGTGCCGGAATGGACGTCGATCCCGAGGTGCAGGCCGCGATCCGTGCGGCCGCCGACCTCTACTCCGACGCCGGCGCCGAAGTCGTCGAGCTGGCCCCGTTCATCGACGACAGGGTGCTCGTCGACGTGGACCTGTTCTGGCGGGTTCGCTTCTGGCGCACCTACGTCGCGATGACGCCGGCCGAGAAGACGCTCGTGCTGCCGTTCATCTCCACCTGGGTGCACGGCGGCGCGGATGTCTCCGGGCGCCGTGTGCTCGAGAGCTACGACGCGATCAGCGAGCTGCGCCGCATCACGGTGGAGGCGACCCTGCCGTTCGACGCCGTGCTGTCGCCGGTGTCGCCGGTCGCGGCGTTCCCCGCCGAGTGGCCGATGCCCTGGGGCAACGAGGATCACGGCATGGAGCACATCGCCTTCACCCTGCCCTACAACATGTCGGGCCAGCCGGCGTCGAGCGTCAACGCGGGCTTCACCGCCGACGGGCGCACGATCGGTCTCCAGATCGCCGGACGCCGCTTCGCCGACCACGAGGTGCTGCGGCACAGCGCCTGGTTCGAGGCGGCGCGCCCGTCGTCGGCGACCCCGGCGTTCCCGGTCGCGTAGCCCCGAACGACACAACGACGAAGGCCGGCCGCTCCTGGAGCGGCCGGCCTTTCGCGCGCTGCCTAGATGAAGTCGGGGCTCGGGGTCGAGGCCTGGCGGATCGACACGTCGGCGTGGCGGTCGAAGCGGTAGCCGACACCGCGCACGGTGCGCACGATGTCCTCGTAGGCGCCGAGCTTGGCGCGCAGGCGACGCACGTGCACGTCGATGGTGCGCTCGTTGGGGATCTCGTCGTCGGCGGCGCTCCACAGTGAGCTGATCAGCTCGGCGCGGTCGATGGTGCGTCCCTCGCGCAGCACGAGGTACTGCAGCAGCTCGAACTCCTTGTAGGTGAGGGGCGCGGTCTCGCCGTCGAGCAGCAGGCGCTTGCGGGAGATGTCGATGACGACTCCGCCGCGCGGCTTCGACTCGACGACGGGGGTCTGGCGCTGGCGGGCCAGCGCCGCGGGGTCCTGCAGTGCGAGGCGCACGACGTCGACATCGCGTCCGCCTGCACCCTGGGGGGCGAGTGCCACGGCGGCGTGGGTCTCGGCGGTCGGCACGAGGTCGGCGACGAGGCTCTTCAGCTGGGCGACGATCTGGCCGAGGTCGGTGCCGGCGAGTTCGGCCTTCAGCTCGTCGAGCCCCACGTAGAGCACGAAGCCGCGGGCCTCGGTGCCGGCGGGCACCGCACGAAGGCGGGGCGCGGCATCCGCTGCCTGGGGTGTTTCGACACTCTGCACGGGAGCCGGAGCAGCGAGGCGCTCGGCGGCGGCGAGCGAACGTGCGCTCGGAGCGGAGAAGGAGGTGGTGGGACGGTCGAGAGTTGCGAGTGACATGGTCGGAGAGATCCTTGAAAGGGGTGAAGGGCCTCTAATGATGAGGGTGTGATTCCTTCTGGGTGATACGGGGTGGAACTGTGCAGGAGGCCTCCGTAATGAAAGGAGGCAACCGGGGAGTTCTGGCCTCAAGGATGAAGATCAGAACTCGGCGAGGGGTTGGCCGTTAGGCACACATTCGACAACACATCGCGCTGGCCGGCATGCAGCCGGACGGGAGCGCGTGGAAAGTCATAGGGCAACTATTGTGCACGTGACAGTTTGTGTCAAGCGTGATTGCTCAGCTCAGGATGTCCTTGGTGCTGAACCGCCCGTAGGCCAGCGCGCCGAACACCGCGATGTAGCCCAGCTGCAGCACGGCGTTGTCGGTGAAGCTCTCGAATCCGATCGGGTTGCGCATCAGGTCGGCGAAACCCAGCCAGTAGTGGCTGAACAGCCAGGGATGCAGCACCTCGAGCTGCGGGATGACTCCCACGATCTGGCTGGCGGCGGAGATGACGATCGTGGCCGCCATCGCCCCCACCGGGACGGTGGTGAGCGTGGAGACGAACATGCCGATGGCGCTGAGGCCGAGCAGCGACAGCGTCACGTAGGCCACGAAGAGAGCCGCACGCAGGGCGAAGCCGCCGACGCCGACCACGTCGCCGGAGAGCAGCGTCACCGGGCCCACCGGGAAGAGCGCCGCGCCGATCGCGACGCCGGCGACCACGACGACCACGGTGGCGGCGAGGCAGAACGCGGCGGCCCCGGCGAACTTCACCAGCAGCAGGCGGAGCCGTGCGGCGGGTGCGACGAGCAGGTAGCGCAGGGTGCCGAGGTTCGCCTCGCCGGCGATCGTGTCGCCGGCCACGACGCCCACGGTCAGCGGCAGGAAGAGCGGCATGGAGACCGCGAGGGCGGTGAGCGAGACGAAGAGGCCGTTCTGGGTGATGTCGCCGAGGAACGCCGGCCCGCCGCCGCCGGTCTCCGAGTCGGACGACAGCCGCACGGCGATCGCGATCAGCACCGGCACGGCGGCGAGGGCGGCGAGCAGCGCCCAGGTGCGCCGCCGACGGAACAGCACGCTCAGCTCCGAGCCGAGCAGTGCCAGACCCGAGGAGCGGCGCCGTGCGCCCTGCTCGGTCTCAGCCCGCGACATCGAATCCCTCCCCGGTGAGCGCGACGAAGCGATCCTCGAGCGAGGCGCCCGCGACGCCGAGTCCCCGCACCCGCACGCCGGCGAGGACCAGCGCCTCGGTGACGGTCTCCGGGAGCATCCCCGGCGCGAGCTCGGCGGCGACCGTGTCGTCCGCCGAGTGGTCGGGCGCGAGGCCGAGGGAGGCGAGCACCCCGCTCGCGTGCTCGCGGTCGGGCGTGTGCACGGTGACGCGCGCCGTGCCCTGGGCGCGCAGCTCGTCGAGCGACCCCTGCGCCACGAGCCGCCCGGCGCTCATCACCCCGATGTGCGTGCAGATCTGCTCGATCTCGGCGAGCAGGTGGCTCGACACGAACACGGTCGCGCCGTCGTCTGCCAGTGAGCGGATGAGGGTGCGCACCTCGCGGGTGCCCTGCGGGTCGAGTCCGTTGGTCGGCTCGTCGAGTATCAGCAGATCGCGCGGCGTGAGCAGGGCGTTCGCGAGCCCGAGGCGCTGTTTCATGCCCAGGGAGTAGGCGTGCGCCGCCTTGCCGGCCGCCTGGCCGAGCCCGACGCGGTCGAGGGCGGCGTCGACGCGGGCGGCGCGCGTGGCCGACGGCGCGTAGCGGTCGGCGGTGTCGAAGCGCCTCAGGTTGGCCCGGCCGGAGAGGAAGGGGTAGAACGCCGGGCCCTCGACGAGCGCGCCCACCCGGGGGAGCACCTCGGCTGCCGCGTCGGGGATCGGGTCGCCGAGCAGGCGGATCTCGCCGGCGGTCGCCGAGGCGAGCCCGAGCAGCATGCGGATCGTCGTCGTCTTGCCGGAGCCGTTGGGGCCGAGGAAGCCGAACACCGAGCCGCGCGGCACGGCGAGGGCGAGGTCGTCGACCACCCTCTGGCGACCGAAGGTCTTGCTCAGCCCGTGCGTCTCGATGGCGAGATCGGCGGGGCTCACTGTGCTGCGATCACGGTTCGGTGATCACTGGGCGGCGGCCTGGAGCGCCTCGACGCTGACCGCTCCGGCCAGAACGCGCCCGTCGTCGGTGATCAGCACCGAGACGAGACTGGTGCTGACGGCGCGCCCACCGTCGACCGCGTCGGTGAGCTGCGAGAGCACATCGGGGGAGTCGGCGTCGGGTGACTGGGCGGCGTAGCTGCCGGCGGGCAGCTCGACGATGGCGTCCCAGCCGTCGCCGATCAGCGTGGGCTCGGGTCCGGCGGCCGGGATGTCCGACGGCGCCTGCGCCTGCACGAGGTCGGCGTCGGTGATGTTCTTCTCGGTGACGCTCGTGCCGGCGGGAGGCGTGAAGTCGAACAGGCTC
>Ga0247810_10000524_pt1 | contig 39236 bp, 28 predicted proteins | sample UWRJL119311C1_FD_179918 | JGI IMG/M metagenome (GOLD analysis project Ga0247810, IMG submission 179918) | Plant litter microbial communities from Arlington Agricultural Research Station in Wisconsin, United States - UWRJ-L119-311C-1 | ecosystem: Environmental > Terrestrial > Plant litter >...
TACTATAGCTTAAAGCTTAAAGACTAAAGCTTAAAGACTGGATGCAGATAGCGATGTGTCCTTAATCTGTGACTAGCATTTAATCTGTGCATCTGTGGAGAAGAGAGTCCGGAAGTCCGTTCCCCTCGGTTGTACTATAGCTTAAAGCTTAAAGACTAAAGCTTAAAGACTGGATGCAGATAGCGATGTGTTCTTAATCTGTGACTAACATTTAATCTGTGCATCTGTGGAGAAGAGAGTCCGGAAGTCGGGAAGTCCGAGAGTCCGTTCCCCTCAGCTGTGCTATAGCATAAAGCTTAAAGACTAAAGCTTAAAGACTGGGTGCAGATAGCGATGTGTCCTTAATCTGCGACTAGCATTTAATCTGTGCATCTGTGGCTAAAAACCTCCATACCTTAGTGTCTTCCGTGGTAAAAATAACTAACTAATGCCCAAATTCCGGTAAAAACCCTTTCGTATCAGCATTGATAAAGCTAATCATGATCGTAATGTTATTTAAATCTCCGTCCTTATTCAACTTAAGATAAACAACTTGGTCTTTGGTTTTCCATTGATAAGAATTAGGCCTGTTGTCTTGTGGTTCAATTTTTGGTGTTGTTGTTTTGTACTTGTTTTTTAACAGCTCAAATAGTGTTTGGTAAGTCTTTTCGGTAACACCCTTCAAAGCATCACTTTCTAAGCGCAACCGAATCAATTTGTTCTTTTTGGTAGAGCTCGTAGATATCCTGTTAAAAACAAGGTCTTTTTGTCCCCAATATCCAAAAGCATGCATATCTGCATCTTTAAGTCCAATAATTGGTACAGAACGATCAATTAATAGGGTATCTGGGTACATCTGTCCCTTTTTGATCAGATAACTTTCTCTTTTTTCATACCTTTCCACTATTCGTGGTTCGGTAATGTTATACAAAATGTAAGGATGAATTGTCAACGGTTGATCTTTGGTATATTTGATGTTGTCTTCGCCCACCCTAAAATTTTTAACATAGGCTAAATTTGCGAATAGCTTATCTAAATCTGCCTTTTGGAAATCAATTTGGGATAAGTCTACGGGTTTTCCTCTTTCCAATGCCGTTGTTAAAGTATGGTCTGTTTGCTTAGCGCTGCTATTACAGCTACTGGTAGCCATTAATGATAACAGTACGATCAATAAACCAGTACAGTTGCTGCTCCATCTGTTCATCTTCATTTTTTTATATGTATAAATAAGTATTGTCATTTTGCATAGCTGATATATGAACACTGAATAAACTAATAAGTTTTTGATCTAAGCAAACTATTGTGCCAACAGATGGTTTTAACAACGAAGATCGGTTGCTTAATCCTAATATGCCAAACACTAAAAAAAATAAGAAGAAATGGATTATCGGATTATGTTTGCTAACTGTATTGTGTATATCCTTGGTAGTATTTATTTTTAAGAATGGATACAGATTGCCACAGCGTGATAAACATAAACAATGGCAGTTATTTCCTAATGGATCAAATCCAGCTATTCTGATCAGTCCGCTAGACAGTTTATACGTTTTTGCACTAGAGCCAATGCTCGGAACAGACCTATTTTTGGTATCTTTTCAATCTGATAGCATTAAATTTAACGATGTAAATAGTGGTGTTAGGTCTTTTGCAATCATTGATCACCGTGGAAAGGTTAAGTTAAGGTATGATAATGATGTTACGGTTTCTTATGATCATCAGCGTGTAGTGATTACAGTAACAGCTTATGGACAACAGAAAAGCCCATTTTATTGCGATATATATGATCTTAGCTCACAAAAAATTAGCAGGCAAGTAGTGAGTGAAATTAAATTGCCTCAAAGTTTGTCCTCGTTTGCAAAGGGGCTCGTAGGAGATTCGATAACCACTAATTATAACATCAGATTTCAGAACAGCTTTTTTAAAAACCTGAGGGGGCTCAAATCTTTTGAGATTAATTATTCTCCCAGCGATCCAACGGAGAAAGGCTATCTGATTTATACCGATCCAACTGGCAAACTATATAGCGCACCCGCCGAGAGAGATGGCAGCTTCTATGCCTTATGTCCACAATGTGAAGGTTATGTTAGTCTGCCACCCGCATTCAATCATATCATAAATGGCACTAATATCAAACAGTCAGATTCATCCATTATTGACAGGAGCAATTTTCGTTATGGCATCGATGTTGGTTTCAGCAATCACCAAGGTAGGGTAGGTATATTTTATTTAAATGCTTATCAAACCTGGCTGATGTACCATACCATTACCATGGGCAACAAATCCACCTCATTTAAAACAGAGGGAGGAACTAAAGATCAGTCCTATATCAATTTCTATCAGCTCAACACTGTTAAAAATGAGCAGGATACCTTATATATATTGGCAGATGATAGAATCTGGCAAGTTCGGCAGCGTTAAAAGGAAATCATGCTAAGTACTTATTTATCCAGCAATCTTCTGTGGTAATTTATTTGCCCTAAATGGTAGCTTAGGTGTGAGCATAAATGGATCAGAAAGAATTGGGTTGTAGTCATTTCTTCCATTACTAAAAAGGGGTATTCAGCCTCCAATTGAGTATCACTAATTCCTTTTAGGGTTGATTCTACCATCACTATCGTATCAACTATCTTTTTTATCAACTCCTGTACCGGAACATCTTTCAAGGAGAACTCAAGCTCCCGATTTCTGATATAACCAGATTGACCTAAATTAGCGCCTATATAAGTATTGAGGTTACCTACTAAGTGAAGACAAAGGTTCCCGGCCGAATTAGCAATCCCTTGTTGTGTAGCCCAAATATTGGATGGGTTTTGATATGATTCAATCTCAGTTTTGAGCCTATTCAGGTCTCTCTTGAAGAGGGTGATTAATGTGGTAGCTAACATTTTTTACTGTTTATTGTCGGCATAAATTTAAGTAAAAATGATGAAGATTTACTGGGCCACTTGAAAGGGCACGAAGCTGGGCTTTAAGTTTTTTTACCACATAGTCACATAGAAAACATAGGTTTCTGGTTCTTGTATAATGGTTAGTTAGCCACAGATTTTAAATGCAAAGGCTCTTCTACGCCATCTCTGCAAATATGAGGGGAACGGCCCCGATAGCTATCGGGGTTCGGACTTCCAAACAATTTATGAAACTTTCAAAATTCTCAATTGTTCTTACCTGAAAAGAAACCTATGTCAAAGAAAAAAGAAATATCACCAGATACAGTACCTCCTAGAGACGGATTGGACAATACAGGAACCCAAGGTTATGATTCGCTGAGCGATGATGCATTTACAGGTTCATCAAAAAAACCGGCTGAGCATGCAGATGATGATGAAAGTGGAACAGGAAGTTCATCTAAAGACTTTCATGATGCTGAGGAGGAATAACTAGTTTATAATCGTTTACGAATACATTGCAGATTAAATCTTTAAGTTTAATCTGCAATGCGAGTGCTCATGTTTAGCGGTAATTAATAATGCTAATCTAGGTACTTAATCCCTTTGGCTTTCTTTAATTCTTCGAGATCATGTTCATATTTCTCTCTAAGCTCTTTATATTTTTTTCCTAGAGATTTTCAACTCCTCATTTTCTGCCTCCAGTCTTCAAAGCGAAATTCTTTAGCAATTCCGTATCGGTAGTCTGCATTTTTAAAAGTTTAGATGCCTATGGCATAATATTAACCTAGATGCTAGCTAATACCAAGCTAACACCTACCTCGAAGCTACCTCATAGCTACGAGAAAGGAAACCCTTAGGGAATATTTACCTACACTTAACGTTTAAGCTACTCCTTCCCACCCTAAAATAACTTGATCGCTCAGGGTGAAAGTGCCCTGATGAAAAGCAGTTTTAGCCCTGTATCAACCTGAACCATATGGTGAACTTAGAGGAAATAAAAATAACCACTAAATCAAAAATTATTATGGAATTACAAAAAGAAAATGGCCAACAGGGCATTATTCAACTTTCAGGTGTATATCTTAATTCAGACAATATTACCATAGAGTATACTTGTTTGCCAGGCGCTCATCCTAAAACTAAGAAGTACTTTATCGCAATTTGGCAGGGAGAACAACCAGAAGACATCAGTGCAGCAATAAAAACAGAGAAAATTACAGAAGATAGTTCATCAGGTTCTTTTTCTTGGTCTGACCTAGGGCTACAACGCAAAGACTATGTGATCGGTTTGGGTGTAGATTCAGGTGTAGATACTTCAATCTGTGCTACGTTAACTATTCCTGAAGGTGTTGAGGATGGTGCTTCATTAGAGGCTTCATTGAGCAGTTTGGATACGCTTAGTATAACCAACAATTCATTAGTAGCAAGTTATGTAACGCCTATCTTCAATCTTCCAGCTACCAACAACAATTGGATCGCATTATTCAATAACTCTTTTAATGCCAACTGTTTCAAAGGTACTGGTGTAGTTGCTTCTACTAAAGCTAAATCAGATAATAATTCTGGTAATATTACCTTGAACAGCCTCAGTCTTGCTTCTAAAAAACCCTATACAATTGTATACGGCATAAGCTTCAATAAAGATAGCAAACCAAATTTCGACAACATTACTGCCTACTACAATTTCACTACTAAATAACTAATGGTTAATGGATCATCGTTCATAGTCTGGATGGCTACTGGGCTTGGTGCATTAATTTTTACTGGTCCGAATACATAAAATATTCGGACCAATACTAAATCTCATGGATCTTAAAAAGCTGTTGCGTCTTTTTATACTAGTACTCCAGTTGTGTGTATTTCAGATCGCTACCGCAAAAGGGCAACAGTCTTTAGTCCCTAGCGAAAAAGATTCTACAGCGATTAAAAAACTTACCACTATTGAGGGATATATAGTGACCAGTAATATCATTACCATAAAATACCACACGTTGACTGGCGTTGATCCACTTAAAAACCAAAATTGGGTGGGGATATGGCAAGGCAGTCAGATTTTATATGATACCCCACCAATAAGGAAAACCTTGATTACAGGAACAACCAGTAGCGGTGATTTAGCGTTCGACTCGCTCTCCTTACAAAAGAAAGATTATATCATTGGTTATGGAAGCGGAGAAGGCAATGATAAGGTTTCGGCAACCATCTATTTTAGGGCAGATGTTTTGCCTTTTGAGCCAGGTCTTTCTTTCGCTACCAACTTGAATGTTTTGGACTACGGGAATAATTTTCTCGTTGTTTCTTTTCAAACGCCTTTGGGCAATATCCCACGAAGTAATCAAAACTGGGTGGGGATCTGGAAAGGCAAGTCGATTTCAAGTAATGGCATTAACCTGATCAAGAAGAGAAAAATAAATTCGGTAATCAGCAGTGATACGATTGCCATCAATAATTTGAATTTAACACGCAATACCTGGTACACGGTTACTTATGCTTTAGGTTCGTTGTTCACTGATATTGTTGCCACATATACATTCTTTAACCAATAATTAGCTGATCTCATGGCCATCGAATTTAACGCTACTCAAATCCCTGGATTGCTTAGTAATACTAAAGTTAGTGATAAGGATCCTTTAATTGTTACGGAGTGGAGGGCAATTTATGCTGAAAAATTAATAGATGTTACCTCAATCACATTGAGCGAGAGCTTCAAGAAGCCCGTATGTATTTATTTATTCGCTCTGAAAGTTCCAGTATTAGATGGGAATTTTATTCCAAGAGTTAAAAAACTGCTCAGTAACTATGACTATATAGATGGGGTAGACCGTTGTTTTTTATGGCTTGATGATGAAGGCAACTTTGAGATTAATCCAATATATAAGTTTGGACAGGCCATTATCATCGATGGTGAAAAACAGATTAAGAAAGTTGCCAATGGACAATCTCAAAAGTTATGGATAAACAGGTCTATCTATTTTGCACCTGCCTTATTAAGTACAGTTAGTATCAATGAGGATCAGGATGGATTTGAGATCAGAAGAGACCTACTTTCTGTGGATAGTTATGATTATGGCCTATATCTAGTTGATCCATCGACCACTAAAGATTCATGGCCTCTCGGAAAAATAGCAACCAACAGAAAAAAACTTTCCTTGGAACCCCCACTACTTATTTCCTATCATACTGCTGGTAGTTCCATTCAATTCGATATTTCTCTCCCTTTCAATTTCGAAAATCCTAAATTATTCTATATTGGAGAAGATGCTTATCCCTATCATGACGATATTAACAACGCCACGATTTTATCATCAGGTGTTAAATATTATTTTAAGAGAGAAGGGAATTCGGTAGAAATCACCTATCCAACTTTTAGGAGTGTAGACCCTTTAAAATTTAGAGGATTTTTTCATCCCGCTGCTATTTTTAATCCTGAATACACCAAATTTGCCTTTGAGCCAGCAAAAGTTTTGGCTACAAATATCCCCACCACCTACGGCAAGTTCATTAGTGTGGAAACTATTGCAGAATCGGCTTTGGTTTTCGCGAAATCACCAGATGCCAATGATGGTCAGTCGAGGTATTACTGGACGCCTGAAGGAGAATTTGCCCTATTAAATACGGCGGAAGAACCACTACAATATGAATCTCAAAATAGGCTGCTCTGTGGCCTTTCAGGTACTGAGGCTATTAGTTTCAAAGGTAAATCTGAGACTAACCAAGGCGATTTGATCTGCTTTAAATCTGGTCAACCCGCTGTGGCTAATGTTTTTCCGCTTGATGCCAACAATCAATCAAAAGCTGCAGCATTGCTGAATTCAACTTTTACTACAGCATGGATTTCATTCAAAAAGAATGCAGGAAATGACAATTCGAATATTTCTTATTATTCGCAACCGGCGGACGCTGCTCTATTTAAGCCACAGGTAATTGAAGACAAAAATAAAGAAACAGCAAACATCTTAACTTATTCGGAAACACCATCATCTAACTTGACTGACCATGACCAATCTTTTTTCCCTTTGGCAACATCGGCCATTGCTATGCCTGTTTTGGGCAAACGGGTAAAGGGTGGGCCTGGTTATTATGATCAAACCGACATCAGCCAGTTCGAAATACAGATTTTAAATCCATCACGGAAAACAGAAATCGCCAAAGCTAAACGTGCATTTAAAAAGCTCCAAGGAAAGAAGCTAAAAACTGCCCTTACAACTGATCTTAATTTAAGCACAACACCGCAGGGTCTGATGGTTAATCTTGCTACAGATTTTGGTTGGCAAAGTTTAACAATGGCCAATCCAACTACTGTTGATAAACTTCCTTTACAATTTAACGATATAACTGAAAAAGGTGATCATACGGCATTACAGGAGGCTTTTCAAACCAACGAACAGTTTTTGGTTATCAGCAATCCTATTCCAGTTGCTAATATTGAGTATTATAAACAATACTTTCAAAACAAGATCGATATTGCTGCATGGCCTTTTATTTTAGATATTACCGGTCAGAATAACTGGACCAGCAAAACGGGCTTCAATAATATCGTAATTTTCAAATTCTGCAATTACTCTATTGAAGAAAGAATTAAAAATCAACAGTTGTGGACAGATCCGTTAAATTTTAATACCACTGCAAATCTCTCAGGACTAAGTGATTGGATCATAGCATACATTGAAACGGCAAAAAAATCGGTTGCTGATCAAGGGAACAACAGTCCATTCAAACACTTTGTTGACATTGTAACCAACGAGAACTGGAATGGAATTCTCTGTTTGCAGGTTACATTAGAACTAAATAGCGTTCCTAAAGAGATTAAGGCCATATTGGCGGGCATCGATACTTCGAGATTTACGGCTCACCATTTTGGGATTGAAGCCAATCAGATTTCCCTTACTGCTGATAACAAAATTAACCCAGATTTTAAAAGTTCAATGTTTGGCTTGATTAATTACATTGATGAGGTTTATGAAAAAAGGAAACCCAGCGATCCATTAATCCAAGCAAAAGGAGATTTCGACTTTAAAGTGCTTGAACTACAGGTGCTGTTTGAGCAATCTGAAGTTAAAGATTTCAAGTCCAAAATCCAGCTTACCCTCAACAAGCTATTTAATGAAACGGTGTCCATCAAACATGATGTTCGAGATGAGGCAATTACAGAGAATAGCATTGTGCTTAACGGATTGTATGACAAAAGAAATGGAAATACGTCATATGCTTTTGCCATTACCAAGGTTGATCAGCTCAATTTAGCCAGTATTGCCCTAGATAATTTGAAAATATCTGGTGTGCAATTGACAACGGTTGGTGAAACCGATGGAATTGCGCTTACCACCAGGTTTTACATCAGCGGAAAGCTGGCCTTTAATCAACTGGAAAACTTCGATCTATTTTCTTATGAAAAATTAGGTTTCAGTAATCTGATACTGGATATGAAGTTTAACTTGGGAGATCTGGGGCCAGATAAAACCCCAAAGAAAACATTCAGCTTTGATCCTACGACATTGATTTTTGTTAAAACTGATGTACAAACGAGAGAAGACAGTCTGGTTCCTAATTTTCCTTTAGATTTAACTGGCCTGATCTACAATACGCCTAATTTGGCAACCAAGGAAAAACCTGCGGTAACCCCGGCATCATTATCATATATTCCGGTAGATGCACCATTAGCCACGATGCCCATTTTAGCTACGGATACCTGGTATGCACTACGTTTCAATGTGAATTTGGGTTCGTTGGGCGCATTAACGGCGAAGGTAGGTTTCAATGCTGAAATTATCTTAGCCTGGAGCCCTGGAGTAACCAATAACAAAACTCAGGTTTTCATCAAAATGCCTTTTAGTGGAGGTAAACCAGACAAGGGCTTCAGCTTACAGGGGATCTTAAAATTTGCCGTTGGCGATATTATGTTTCTTTCTACCCCTGCAGAAGATAAGGAGAAAATTCAATATGCAATGGTATTTACACAAATCGGACTTTCTCTATTGGGGTTAAAATTGCCGAAGACTGGAAATACAATTTTTTACCTGTTTGGTAATCCAGAAGGAAATCAAGGAGATGCATCAACAGGAAACCTAGCTTGGTTTGGCGCTTATCAAGCAAAAAAAGAAGAAAAAGGGAAAAATCTATTAAATAACCATAAATCATTAACTCTTAAAAATTAAAACCATGACAACAAAAACATTAGCTACAACAGAAACAAATACCACTCAATATAAAACAACCTATGGTGGTGCAGTATTTTTAACCTTGGGCGAAACCCAGATCATGCTTACTGCTGCAGACTTAAAAGTACCTAGGTTTTCATACGTATGCGATTCTTTCTATACTGCTGTTTCTCTAGGTAAAATAGGAGATATCCTTAAGTTGATCCTCGAAAAATTTGAAGGCACAACAGGCGTTTCAACAGAATCAGTTGTTGCTCAGATTGATGCAGTAGGAAATATCCCTGGGCTTAAACAAATTAAAGATGCAAACCTTGTCATCACTGAGTTTGTAATCAATCCACCTAGCGGGGCTGACAAATTAGATGGGAAATATAGTTTCGGTGCTGGTTTAAGGTTAACATCAGACAATAAACTGGGTCCGATTACATTTGATGGTATTTCAATAAACGTATCGTTAGTTCAAACTGCTTAACATGAGTTTCATCTGCACCACCATAACGCTAGAGGGTCGGGAAATTGATTTGATTGCAACAACGGCCGAAAAGCTGATCTGCAGCTATAACGTTCCAAGTTTCTCATCCAACCCGGTCATATTTTCCGACGCAGAAAAGGCCATTACCAGTGTCGCAGGACAGTTAGGTGATGCAGGTAAGTTCATTAATGCCAAGGATTCTCTAAACAGCATTACCAAAAAAATTGAAGAGATCATTCCCGCGCTTTCTATATTTAAGATAGCAAAGGATGTTGCCTTCATGCAGATCATTGAAATCCACCCTATTGACCGAACTTCATTTGTGATTGCCATTTCAATACAACAAGGTGTGTCAGTATTGGGCCCTACAAAAATTGATGGGGTGGGTTTTCAAATCAAAGTCACAAAAACCATCTAATTTCAATCGCCACTCCATAACGCTATGTCCGATAAAACGACTTACCAAACAGAATATAGTGCCAGTATATTTTTAACATTTGCTGGTAGCCCGCTAGTTCTCTCTGGAAAACTTTCTGATACAGAAACAATTTTCAAAGTGAAAATGCCAGATTTTACTTTAGGTGGGCTCATCAATGGTATTATCCACATGGTAAAGCCAGGATACGATCTGCAATTTGATTCGCCATGGAGTGAAATATTAGCTGCGAATATTGGCGGCTTTAATTTAATGGCAAAGGTTCCTGCTGATAAAGAAAAACCAATTGAATTTGGGTTCGAATACGAGGAAGAGATCAAGATTTCTTCCTTATTTACCATTACAAAATTGTCTGTTTTTGCACGTTCTATTCGTGATATCAATTTTAACATGGCTGGAAGCCTCAGCTTTCTAGGCATTGATTATGATCTTGCTAAACTTTTTGGAGAAGATGGAGTCAACCTTCTAGATCCACAGGGCATGCCAAAACCTGAGCCTGGGGATACTTCCATCTTTAAACTCAATTTTTTAGGAGTAGGGCAGCACCTAGAACTTCAAAACGCCACTGACTATAATCATATTAACCAAGTGGTAGATAAGCTTGAGGAGCTAATGAAACCACCAGCACCTGGTACTGTAGTTCCAGTGTTTAGCGAAGTTTTAAAATTTAACAATAGCAGTCAATGGTTGTTTGCCATTGATGCCGTTGTAATGGAAACGGTTTCCTTTAAAATCGCTTTCAATGACCCGGCACTTTACGGCCTTTTCTTAAGCTTACATGGTAAGAAGGCCAAAGTTTTTGAAGGTCTGGATTTTGAAATATTATATAAGAAAATAACGGATGATCTGGGGGTTTATCAAATTGAACTTAAACTTCCGGATGCCATCAGAAATATAGAATTGGGTGCGGTATCTATCACACTTCCAATTATAGGGATTTGGATTTACACCAATGGGAATTTCAAAGTTGATCTTGGATTTCCATATAACAATGATTTCTCGCGTTCATTTACTGTTCAGGCCTTTCCGTTTACGGGATCTGGAGGTTTTTACTTTGCCGTACTCAACGGTTCAACATCATTATCCTTACCTGCAACAAAGCTGGGCACTTTTAGTCCGGTACTTGAATTTGGTATCGGTATGAATCTCGGTCTCGGAAAGACCTTTAACAAAGGAATTCTATCAGCAGGTTTAACCATTGTTTTTTATGGGATTGTTGAAGGAACACTTGCTTGGTTCAAGCCATTACCCCCATCACAAGACCTGCCTGGTACAGATTTTTACTACAAATTAAAAGGAACCTTTGGCATTGTGGGCCACATTTATGGATCAGTGAATTTCGCCATTATCTCTGCTACGTTAGATATTATGGTGTATGCACAGGCTACCATCACAATTGAAGCCGCAGAACCTATTTTACTGGCTTTTGAAGCAGGGGTTTCCATTGAGCTTACGGTAAAAATAAGCCTTGGTTTCTTCTCTATTCGTATCCATTTATCATTTAGTGCTACCGTAAGGGAGCAATTTACCATCGGCTCTCCAGCTGCTGCGCAATGGAAAGTAAGTCAAGGTAATTTAATGTACCAGTTAGCCGAACAGCCTAGCGAAATTGATTTAAACTGGGGCAACTTAGTTACCTTGGTTACGCCACAAAGGACAGATCTTTATTTTATTCCATTTTTTAGTGCCACTAAAGTTACCGATAAACAGGAGACCGTTGGCATTGCCTCATTATTCGCAGAAAACAACAATAATAAACCGAAAGAAGGCTACGATATCAGCGGCAATTCACTTAATACCGACAGTCCGTTAACCTCATTTGACAAGGTTTGTGTGAGTATTTTAGCATGGACATTTAATGCTTCCAATGGACAATCGCAAACCAGTTCATTCGCTGATTTATTAACAGATACCATAACGCCACAACAAATTGAGCTGATTGGCAATACATTAGCTCAGAATAATAAGTTGTTCACTTACCCTGAGCTCATCAATTTTATCAAACAGTTGTTTGTACTGAATATAATCGAAGTACCAAATCGCAACGAAGAAGTAGCACAAAACGAAACTACCGAATTGCCTTTAACCGTATTCCCAATTATACCTGATTTATTTTTAACAGCTGATAGCAATGCTACCGTAATAGACTTTAGTACTTTTAATTCGGTTAATGCGGAATATATCAGGAAGGTACTTGACTTAGTTTCACAGTTCACAGACAACGATCCTGCAGCTTTAAAAGCTACTGCAGATGCTTTAACAGAATCAATAGCTACATTGTTATTCAGAGATTATTTTCAATTGGTGGTAAAATCACTAATTCAATCTGTACAGGACAATTTTGAGGCTGTGGGTAATGGGGAAGCTAAAACTATTCAGGCCATTTTAAATGAGCTTTATCAAAACAATAGCTTCAATAAAGCTGGTGGTAGTGCTAGCCGTTTTGCGCTCCATGGACTTCAACTCCCAGATGTAACTGAAGAAGGTAAGCCTGGTAAATTGATGGAAGGACTATATGAACTTTCTGGCCAGCAGATTAAGATGCCAGTTATTGAAGATCCAAAAACATTTAATTATAACATTACGCTCAGCAAAACTAATCCAGTAGCTATTGAAGATGAAAATCCAGCTGCAATAGATTGGTTGACGTTTAACGGTCAAGATGTAGCAGTTGGCAAACTTGTGTATGATTTGAGTACTAGCGAAATAGAAAGGGTTTATGCTTTTCAAACGGTAGATTTAAAACCAGTTATTGCCGATAAAGATCCGAAACCGCTTAAGTTATACAAAGATCAAAATAGGGTATTTACGTTTTCAAACCCTATTATTTGGGATGACTTTGAAAAGGAAAAACCAACGATCTGGACTTTCCCATCCTCATTGATCGGGATTGGAAATAGTAGGCCAACTATTGTTTTGAATGTTGCAAAACAGGCTAATGCAGCTGCTGATCGCGAGGTAAAAACGTTACTTGATGACAAATATTTCTATGGTACGCTATTGCCAATTACGATTAAAAAGGTAAGCAACCAGGTGAAAGAAAAAATCAACGAAAGTACTTTTGAAGTGTTTGGAACAGATGCGAGTGGGATAGAGCTGTTAACTTCTTTGCTTAGAACGGCTAATGTCAATGATGTATTGGATACGATCACTATTTTATATGCCACGGAGTCGGCTACGGGCGATATCAAGGCGCTAAAATCAGATGATCTCAGTAAGTTATTGCTTTTACTGATCAATACGAACCTTTCTACAGAAACTAATCCTGAGAACCTGAGAATGGGTGTTTCAAAACAGATTAGCAATACAGCACCGATAGATTTTATTTCAAGGGTATGGAAATCATCGTTGGTACGTACTGGCGGATACTATCTATATTATGATTTGGATGGCAAAACCTTGCCAGAAACACTATTTGATAAAAATGGTAATGGTGAAATTTATCTCTTGATTAAATACAAATCGCCGGAAGTAAAAGTTGTTGCCCCTTATATGAATATGGCAAGGATAGTAGAGCCAATTGATAACTCACAGTTATTATTTGGAGAGTGGCGCACCATTGATCTGAATAAAGCAAATGCCCAACAGCTAAATGAGTTATTGGTTAGGAATCAGCTTGTGAGAAGTGCTATCATTAAACCAGGGAATATAGGCTTTGAATTGACGAGAATAAATCCAGACAATTTGCCTAGTTTGCCAAAAGAGAGCTATGACCTGGAAGTGCAATACAACTTGTTAAATTACGAGGTCGTTGCACAGGGTGATTTTAAAGGGTTGAAATCGGTAGCACCAGTTGGACCAACAAATCCGCTCAATGATACGGACAAAAACTGGTTTTACAGTAAGGCAATGCCAATCCGTAAATTTTATAATGGCGACACTTCATCCGCGTATGTTGGACTAAATAAAGAGGTTTCAATTGACTTTAAGTGGCAAGACAATTATGGAAATAATTTCAACTCGCCAATAAATGGAGTAAAAAATAAGATCTTATATTTTGATCAATTGGTTCCTTTCTCTGCCTGGCCATCATTAACTATTGATTATTATTTATACGCGCCAAACCAAGCGAAACCTGACGATAACTTTGCCTTAACCTATCACTTTATTCCTGGACAAAATTATAGCTTCAATCCGAATGGGAGTGATGTAGAAAAGATCAAGACAGCCTTGGTTAACCAAGCTAGGGAGAGCTTGAAGATTTATGAGGATATCTTAGATCAGATCAGTCAAGATGATGTAACAATCAATTTTAACGTATCGCTTAATCCGACCGCACTTTATCCGCTCGCTATTGATAAAGGCCTAAAATCAGAGATTAAAAAGTTCGTAGCCAAAAATATTGAATGGATCAATTTGTTCATTGCAAAGCCTGACGATAACAACCAGCAAGAAGGAATACCAGATAGAAAAGAGTTTATTAATGTTTATAGTTATAGTTGCAAAGTAGACCCAATTGCACCACTTGATATTTTTGCGCTTTCGGTAAATGTAATTATCTCAAGATCACCTGAACTTATCGATCCCCAGTTTATTTATCAAGATAACGGAAGGCAGATGTACGTTCCAGGTGTGCAACAGGTTACGAATGCCGTTAAACCTAAGGTTGCTGGATTTCCTAATGTTGAGGTTAATGACGACGATAAATTATTGGGTCTTAAACAATTTACCCAGCATTTCGAGGAGGCATTTGGTACACAGCAGTTCAAACTTGCCGCTACTTATATTGGTGAAAAAACCAATTCTTTAGTGAGTAACAATAGCAATGAATTATGGGCTGTAAGAATAAAAATTAACGAAGGTGAAAAAGGTATTGCTTGTACCGTTAATTATGATCAGGCTAATTTTTATGCACCACAACCGCATGCTAATTTTCTTTTCAGTTTGCCCGATGTTCCGATCAATTCTTTTGACTATTATAAAGGCAACAAAAGTGCCACTACCATTAAAAGCTTCAGCGAGATAGATTCAGAAGCTTGGGCCATCAATTTCTTACAGGGCGTTGAAACCGTATTGGGCTCTGACCTAAGTTTGCCGATTACCATGGTAGACCATTTGAACAATACTCCAGATAACGCAGGGATTTTGGCCGGTTTGTTAAAGGCAAAAGAAACTGTAGCAGGTGCCATTGCGTTACAGACCATTCCAATTTTGATCAATCAAGACCAAAGTAAAGCAGGCTTGGATTTGGCTGCAGAAAAGCTTAAACAACAACTGCTGATTAACCTTTACAATGGTTATTTAATTAATGCGGTGGTGCAGTATCGAGTTAATTTAGAGAGCCCTTATCCTAGTGACGACCAGTCTATTGCACCAAATTATTATGGAAAACCATTTATCTATGCTGAAAGTAATGCTATAGAGCCGAAGAGTGGCCTGCAGCAGAACTATTCATTTTCTACTGCAAAAATTCCATTAAAGAATTTTGGACAGGAAGGTGAAAAAGGGAAAGAAAGCTATTTAACCTATACTTTTGAGTCGAAAACACCATCTTTAGCTTCTCATCTTAAATTGCCAGTTCATTACAACATCACCCATGCAGAGTTCAATATCCAAAAATTAAGGGCAAGTGGTAGTCGTTTACCAGAAGATCTGAACAACTATGAAGTCTCACAATGGTTAAACTTCATCATTCCCTTTGAAGCGGCAACTAACAATGTGGTGGATACTAATATTCCCATTCCTTTGAGGCAATATCCATCATTGCCAGTATTTGGAAGTCAACTGTTCGATCCGAAGGTGAAAGATGTAACGGAGGCTGTAACAATCGAAGATGCCAAATCCAGTAGCTTCTCATTTGATTACACCTTGGGCAGTTTTGTTTCTCAAGACAGCTATAATTTCGAGGTCTATTTTAATGCCGACCCAGCTGATCATACCAATTTACATAACTCAAAGGGCCTTAGTGATAAACAGAAAAGGTTATTTGAACAATTGGCACAGTTTACTGCAGTTGATAACGAGTTTAAAGATTATTTCGGGACGAAACTGCCAGCTGTTGGTAAAGACATTAGCGACAATGAACTGGATGAAATTACCAAAGTATTAAATGGATATAGCGGTTTGGTAAATGGAGTGAGTAAAGCATGGTTAGACCTTTATACCAAAGATCACAGCCTAAAATCGAATGCTACATTAGAAGTTATCATTGCGAAATTTGATGTAAAGGAGGGGGCAGCTGACACTGAAGATCCGAATCCTTTATTTGAACTTAAGGTCAGTAACTGGGAAGTTTCTACACAAGGAAAAGCAATCAACTATGTTCATTTTCCAGAAATTAAAGTTGGCGACTGGCTTCCGGAATTACAGGTTTCAAATAGGGCTTCATTGCCTGGAGAACTCATCCCGGTAACCATCAGATATTACCAAGGTGAAGGGGTGAAAAAGAAATATCTTACCATGGATGATGCAAAAGATATAACTACTCGGAGTATAAAGTTTAAGGATCTTAGTGTATTGCTGATACAAAATGCATGGGCCGGACTTTGGATTGAAAGGAATGCTGAATTGAGTAAAAACTATAAAACAGCACCTGAATTTATCTATGCAACGCCAATGAACAGGTTCAATAATCCAATAATGCCATCGCTAAATGTGAGCAATACATTTGAATTGCAACCACCTGCCCCAGATCAGAATAGCTTAATGGATTATATTAAAAATCTACTGGCCAAGTTATTACTTAAACCTGGTGGTGGAACAGCACCTGCGAGTTTGAAAATTTTGATCCAATATAGATTTACACCAGGCAGTGGCACAGGTGAGATGCCTTCGGTGATATTGCCAATTGCCCTCATGCCACCAACTTTATTTACAGATGAAGACGTTGCGGGTGTTGGACCAGCAGCAATCGGATTAAATACTGTGATCTTGGATTGGTTTGAGGTAATGCAACCTAATTTAAACAAAGGTTTTATTACATTTTCTGCCTTCTTTTACTCAAATTTAACGGGAGCGACAAATAGCCTGCCTTTGTTGATTTTGGATAATTTAGAGATTGATGTGAATAAAGTACGGATTGAAAATCCGTAGTTCAAAATGACGGGAAAACATTTCCCGTCCTGTGCATGGTGTTCATTTTAGGTTGTTTAGCCTTTCTGTCGGTTATGAAAATCCGTAGTTAATTTTATTTCTAAATCATAAAAACGTCTCCTTAAAATCATTAATACTTCCATTAGCCATTGACGATGAGGCGACGACCCATCAACCATTAATCCTTTATCGAAACAAACATTGATACCTAGTGTTATCACCAAAATCTAAATCCAAAATATATGGATATAAAAATTGTTGTAGGTGTTAGTGCAGGTGTACTGACTGCAATTTCTTCTCTCCCTCAAATCTTTAAAATTTTGAAGGACAAAAAAGCGCAGGCAGTATCACCATTAATGTTTCTCGTATTGCTAATAGGCAATGGATTATGGTGCTGGTATGGGATATTATTAGGTGAAATCCCTATCATTGCAACAAATGCCTTCTCCTTTGTTTGCGATATCGTAATGATTGTACTCAACTATCGATATTCAAAGAAATAACACAAAGTTATGAGCTAAGGGTTACGAGTTATGGGTTTGGATGCTTATGAATCCAAACCATGAACTATGAACCATTACCTATCAGAGCTTTTGCCCAATATCAATAAAGCAACACCTGCAAGAGCTAACAATCCTCCTGCGATGTATTTACGATGCGCTTTGGGTTTGCCAGGGATACCCCAACCGCCATATACCGCATTGCCATAACTTACAGGATTGAAGATGTTACCAGATGTATTTGGTATCGATGCTGCATGTTTTAGGTAGGTTTTGATTACCGCTCCGGTAATTGCTCTGGTAAGGGTAGGAAAAATACCATATGACACCCTAAGCAGAACGGAAGTACTTCCAATCATAGTTGATGATTTTGGGTTTTCTGAGATCTTGACTATTGCCTGCGCTATTCTTACTGGATCATATACTGGGGGTGCAGGTTTAAGCTGTTTACCAGTGTAGTTTGCAGCATGTTGTATACCAGGGGTATCTAAAAAGGCAGGGAATGCATCACAGACATGTATATTAGGGAAGCCAGATAGCTCAGTCTTTAGTGCAGCACTGAAGCCGCGCAGTCCAAATTTACTGGCAGAATAAGCGCTACCCATCGGAACTGGCAAAAAACCACCTATAGAAATATTGTTGATTAGGATCCCATGTCCTTGCTTTTTGAAGTAGGGAAGTACGGCATGTGCGCCATTCATATAGCCCAATAGATTTATTTTTACTACCTGCTCGCTAACTTCCATGGGCGTTTGATCAAACGCTCCAACTGCCAATACACCTGCATTGTTGATCCAAATATCAATCCCATTACCAAATTCATCAGCCTTAGCGGCCAGATTAATTACAGATCTATAATCAGCAGTATCAGTTTGCATAATGATAACTTCAGCACCCTGTTGCCAACATTCTTCTGCAAAGTCTTCCAGTTCATTTTTATTTCTTGCCGCGAGGATAAGTCTTTCTTTTTGTTGTGCAAAAGCTAATGCTATAGCACGTCCCACTCCGCTGGTTGCACCGGTAATTACTATCGTTCTTGTACTGTTTTCCATGGACAGATAACCAATTGGGTTAAAAAAATGTTTTAATATGTTACAAACCAAAGTTCAATTAGCAGTGTTATTACCCTACTAATTCAGAAAAATCATGTGTATATTATTAGAACATTTAACCATAGAAAACTATCCGATTTATGAACCTGAAGTTGAAAAGTCCGAAAAGTCCGAGAGTCCGTTCCCCTCGGCATTGGATGGAGATTGTTATTGTACAAAGAATAGCTAACATAAAGTTTGGATTGCTAGTTTAAGGCAATAGCTATAGACTTCCAGACCATTAACCATGAACTATCAACCATTAACCTTTTCCTAGGCTTCATACTGGGCTAATTGCTATAGACGTCTAAGCCATTGACTATTGACCATTAGCCCCTCCATTACACAAAGCTGGGCTATTTTTTGGGCTAATCGCTATAGAAGCCCAGACCATGAACCATTAACTATCAACCATTAACCTTTTCCTAGGCTTCATACTGGGCTAATTGCTATAGACGTCTAAGCCATTGACTATTGACCATTAGCCCCTCCATCACACAAAGCTGGGCTATTTTTTGGGCTAATCGCTATAGAAGCCCAGACCATGAACCATTAACCATGAACTATCAACCTCTCCCAAATCTATTCTACCATCAATTTATCAGATTTTGAAATCAGCTTCTTATTAGGGTTCTCCATGAAAAGTTGGAGGTAATCTGTACCATCAATATTAAAACCTGCTGCATGGCCTCTATTGTGCATAATGAACAGTTGGGCGTTGGGCATGGTCTTTTTAATCAGTTTATTGTAATAGGGTCTTGTCCAAGGATCTATATCTCCTGCAGAAATCAATGCTGGGACATTTGAGATGGTGGGTGTTTTTATGCTTTTGGGTTCAGGTTTGATGTTCCAACAATCGCATAAGGACTGATCTACGTTATTGAACCGATAGCCCATAAGCCAAGGAAGCTTCTTTTCTTCGATATCCTGCTTTTTCTTGCTTGAATGTGCAATCTGTTCACTGCAATAAATGGAATAACGCATCCCCAATGAGAGCGATGGATTGCCTGCAAAATAGCTGTTCATCAGCTCGTTGAGATAGGGTTGATGTTTGCCCTCAATAAGTTGTTTGATCAGCCTAGGGAGATTTTTAACATCGTTAGTGTTGAGCTTGTTCACGATCACATCCAACAGTTCGCTCTTACCGTAGTGAATAAGGATACTATCGGCGGTCCCTTTTTCTAGATAGTTGAAGCTGAACTTTTTGCTATTGCCTAATGTGCTGAAATATTTTTGAAACTGTGCTTTTAAGGTACTGTAGGTCTGTGGTGAATCCAGTCTGCAGTTTTCGAAGACTTGTTCCAGTGCCTCATTGATATTGTAAAGTCCTTTTTCTTCGTAGCTAACAAAACTGGGTAATGGTGAATTTAGGATCAGTGTTTTAACGGCTTCTGGATGTACTTTGGCAACGGTGAGCATTAATCCGCCACTGTAAGAAATCCCAACCAGGTTCAGTGAGTCGATGTGAAGGGCTAAACGGAGATCGTTAATGTCTTCAGCGCTTTCTAGTGTGGTATAACTGGAAAGATCAATTCCTTTTTCTACCAGTTCTTTTCTGCATTGGAGTGTAGCTAATTTAACTAAACTGTCAAGATTTTTATTCTCGCGGTAGCTTTGCCTGATAGCGTTTTCTACCTCGCCACAATCCAAACTCGGAAGCGCTCTTTTGGTACCTCGTTGGTCGAATGCTACGAAACCACCAAATTTAAGAAAGCCACTGCCATAGCTGATACTGTCTATATTTGCTGTAGTGCTATAACCAGGCCCACCTGTGGTATAGAGTGAGATGTTTTTGGTGGCACTCTGATCTGGTCGCCTTACAAAGGTAAATGGGATTTTGATCTTGTTGCCCTGTGGTTTCTTTCTATTTTCAGGAACAACGAGGTAGCCAGCGATCGTAATGAGTTTAGGATCGGTTTTTATAATCTTTGCTGGTTCTATTACAGCGTGAAAATCTTGTGCCTTGGTTATACCAGAAAGGCTAAATGTCAGTAAAAATAGCAGTAGGTAGGAATAGTGTTTCTTCATATCGAAGGACAAATCTCGACAATAACAAAGGATCCCAAAAGTAAAAAACGGACAATCTACAAAAGCTGTCTACTTAGTTTTTGTCCTGTAAAGTGGTGGATATCCTTTGCAAAATGACTTTGATCGTAATAACCGAAGTTTTCGGGAACAAATGCTTTAGTGTTACTAACATATGCGGTGAGTGCAGTTCTTGCTCTTAAGTTGCAAAAATATCTTTTAGGTGAAAGCCCAATACTTCTATGGAAATATCGATTAATGGTCTTTGAAGTTAGAAATACTTTTTCTGCAACAAGGTCTGTGCTGAGCTGTAGTCCAGATTTTGTGTATTCTCCAATTGATCTGTTTACCAGTGATAGGTAGTGATCTGGAGAGGTACTTTTCTCGAATTGGCTAAGCAGATAGTCCTGCATCAGATTTGTGCGTTCTTGAAAGGTGATGGGCTGCCTGATGGCGTTAAGCAATGCTTGTGGAATGATCTGTTGAAGGGGGATGAGTTTATTTACACATTTGTTCTGATTGATGCCGAGTACAGTCTCTAGTCCACCAGGATGAAATTTAACGGTAAAGATATTATCTGTTGGCGAGTTAAGGCGTTTTACAATCGAATCTCTCAATAGTAATATATCCTGTTTTGCCGCAATATTAAAATGTTGGTTGCCCAGTGAAATCTGGTATGGACTGCCCAGGTTGATGTAGAATGTGGGTGTCCAGCTGGCAAACATCTTCACGGAGAAAGGTTGTGTCCCGGCATGAAGCCAGGTCTGTTCTGCTTCTGACTCGGAGAAAAACTCAACATGAGCTATCAGTTCCTCACATGGCTGGGCAAAGGTGTAGAGCTGACGGATGTTTTGAAAGATTTCTACCATAATAGGGTACAGGTTGACAATATACAAATCTTGATTGATTTATTGGTTCAATAGTTCACTGTTCATTGGCTCATTTGTTCACTGTTCATTGGCTCATTTGTTCATGGTTCATTGGTCATTAGTTCATTATAGTGTACAAATTTTAGGTTGTCAGTTTTTTGATTTTTGTTGCTGTCGGTGTAATTGGGCTGTTGGTCAGTATATCGTTTGGTTCTGCCTATTTTACCTGTTTTGGATGTTTTATGGTATGTGGTTTGAACTTAACCTTGCAAAACACATAAGAAAATGAAAAGAGTAATATTAGCTGTTTTGTTCGGGATAGTTTCAATGAGCAGCATCACTACAAAAGCACAGGTAAATATTAATATCAATATTGGCTCACAACCAGATTGGGGTCCAACAGGATATGATCATGTAGATTATTACTATTTACCAGATGTAGATGCCTATTATTATGTACCTACCAAACAATATGTGTACTTGGTGAATGGCACATGGGCATGGAGAAATAGCCTACCTTCAAGATATAGCGGCTATAACTTGTATAATGGTTATAAAGTGGTAATGAATAATCCTAAACCATACCTCTCACATCAAAGCCACGTTAAACAATATAGCAAATACAAAAACTATAATGCCAAACAAGTAGTAATTAGAGACAGTAGAGAAGCGAAATATGTAAATGCAAGAAGCAATAATGCAACTCAAAATAAGAGACCTGCACAGACTGCTAGACCTGTACAACGTACTTCAGTGCGTAAGAACGTAGAAGTGAAAAAAGACAATAAGAATAATGTAGCTAATGCGAATAACAATAGTAAAGCACGTAACAAAGGCAGGGGTGGAAAAGGATAAGAAGAAATGTAGCCTGTTTAAACGAAAGATCAGCAATGGTCTTTCGTTTTATTAGTTAGAAAAGTATCAATTTGAATTAATATAATGGAAAAGAAAAGCAATAAATATCATCTCACCTTACAATTAAGACAATATGCAAATGGAGAAAGCGAGCCCAAACAAGAGCTGGAAATTGATTTCGATAATCATGATGAGATCTTTGGGATTATTGAGCGGATTAAAGCCAAAGACCTTTTTGGAGATGAATCGCAGGCTATAGAATTTGCCCTAGGATTAAAGTTATTTAGCGAAGTAATGCTGAAGAACAGGAAACATCCGCTATTTGAAGAATTGAATGAGACTTTCCCGATTTTTATGAAGAAACTGAAAAGTCTTTAGGAAGCTGTTTGTGAGCTTAAAGCTGAGAGCCTAAAGCCATGCATCGTATTGGAGATTAGGTAAGGTGTAGGTAAATGGTAGGTAAATGGAAGATATGTCAATACAATGAACGAACGAACACTGGGTCTACACTGGGTATACACTGGAGCTACACTGGAGCTACGTAAGTGTTATATTGTCTGTCTTATACTAGATTTACTTTGTAATTTTGGACAGTAATTGCTGGATTCGGTAGCAGTCTTTAATCTCACCTCTCATATCTCACCTCTCATATATCATATCTCAAATCTCACCTATTTTATTCATCAAATTGTTAAATTCTTAAGCTAATTGATAACACTATTTAGTTTGGTGTATATTTCGGTATCAATACTCATTTGACGCTAAAACTTAATTTTTAAATTGTATAAAATGGAATATAGACAACTAGGGAATTCGGGACTTCGTGTTCCGGTATTGAGCTTCGGAACTGCTACTTTTGGCGGTGGAAATGAATTCTTCAAAGCTTGGGGAAGTACGCAGGTAGACGAGGCTACTCGAATGGTAGAGCTGTGCCTTGATGCTGGCGTAAGTTTATTTGATACTTCAAACGTCTATTCGGCAGGTGCCGCAGAAGAAATTTTAGGGCGTGCAATTAGCGGTTTAAGAGATAAGGTACTCATCTCTACCAAGGCAACTTTCCCCATGGGTGAAGGAATAAATGATTATGGTTCATCAAGAATTAATTTGATCAAGGCCTGTGAAGATAGCTTGAAAAGATTGGGTACAGATCACATTGATATCTATCATATGCATGGTTTTGATGCCCATACGCCAGTTGAGGAAACATTGAAGGCGCTTGACCTGCTCGTATCGAGCGGGAAGGTAAGGTACATTGCCTGTTCTAATTTTTCGGGCTGGCACCTGATGAAATCACTTTCTATTTCGGAACGTTATGGCTGGTCGAAATATATTGCCCATCAGGCCTATTACTCACTGTTGAACCGAGATTTTGAATGGGAACTGATGTCTCTTGGAATTGATCAGGGAGTTGGAACGATGGTTTGGAGCCCATTGGCAAGTGGTAAATTGTCGGGAAAATATAGGAGGAATGAACCAATGCCAGAAAATGCTAGGGTAGCACAGGGTGGAAGTCCGGTTAAAGGTGTAGCTGAAGATGATGAGCGTTTATATGGTATTGTCGATGTACTAGATGAGTTGGTAGAAGAAACGGGCAAAACGCATACACAAATTGCATTGAACTGGTTATTGCAACGTCCAACGGTATCCAACATCATTATCGGTGCAAGAAATGAAGAGCAACTTAAGCAGAACCTTGGCGCTGTTGGGTGGAAACTTGATGTAGAGCAGATTAAACGCTTAGATGCTGTAAGTGAGGTTTTACCAGCCTATCCTTATTGGCACCAGCGACAGTTTCCTATGCTTGGAGCTGCGCCTTTATAGTCTGGGAGTCCGAAAGTCCGGAAGTCGGGAAGTCCGTTCCCCTCGATGGGTTATAGGATTGCCTAGAAACCTATACAAGCTAGCTGAAATTAGCAAGGGGAACCAATGCACTAATGACCAATGAACTACTGAACAAATGAACTAATATATCTTTATAATGAACGTTGTTCCCTGGTTTTCCTGACTAAATACCGAAACCGTTCCTCCCAGCGCTTCGGTCTGGGTTTTTACCATGTACAGGCCCATGCCTTTACCATCTATATGCTCGTGAAAGCGTTTGTACAGGCCAAATACATCATGACCGTGTGTTGCTAGGTCTATTCCCATTCCATTGTCTGTAAAGCTTAATTCTACTCCTTTTTCAAGTTTTTTACTTTTAACATGGATAAGCAATGGAGAATTTTCTTTCCTATATTTTATACTGTTGGTAATGAGGTTGAAAAAGATACTGTACAAATAGGGTTTTAATGTAGCTGTTTCATCAATTTCATTAAAATCACAATTGATGGTGATGCTGTTTTCACTAAGTAATGTTTTGATGCTCGATTTGATATCATCAACCAATTCTTCAAAGGATACCATTTCCTTACGTTCGCTTAACCCTGTTTTTACCTGTAAGATATGGTTCAGGTCTTTGATTACACCATCTAGTTTGATACCGATATATTTATCGCGCTCCTCAGCATAGCTTTATCCGGCTTGCTCAAACTTTGATCCCCCAATATGGTAGTAGCACCAATAATGTTGGCAACTGGAGCTCTTAAATTATGAGATACAATATATCCAAACTGCTCCAGATCTTTGTTCCGCTGTGACAGATCTTTTACCATTTTGGTTCTTTCCAGTTCTGCCAATTTGCTGTTGGTAATATCCTGAAAAATGCCAAATAACCTGATTGGCCTACCAGTATTATCCAGTTCGAATTGTGATTGACAGTAACCATATCTTAAAGTTCCATCCTTTTTATAGAAACGAAATTCTACGCTCTTGAAAGCAAGGTTATTGAATACTTCTTCTATGTTTTGGCGTGTTTTTTTTAAATCATCTGGATGGATAAACCTTAAGAATTGCTTAACCGATGGGGATAGTTCCGTTTTTTCAAGACCTAAAATCTGGTACATTTCATCAGACCAAATGTCGAACTTCTCAACCAGATTCATCTCGAAATTGCCAAGATGTGCAATGGACTGTGCTTCTTTTAAACGGGATTCGCTAACAGACAAATTATTTTCAGCTAGTTTTCGTTCTGTAATATTTAGATGGGATACTACTACCATATCATCTTCACTTTCAAATTTGATGGCTCTCATGCCAAACCACCGTTCTTCTGAAAGTGAATGGCAGGGATATTCAAGATAGAAAAAAGGCTTTTTCTTTTCCATCACGTCTTTGATCCCCTGCAGGGCTATTGCCGAAATCAAGTCGCCATTTTTGGTAGCCTTGTTACATTCGTCAAAGTAATTGTTGCCAACGGGGATCCGTGAAAGTGTAGTCTGCTTGTTTTCGAGGGCGAAGTTATTCCATGATTCATTAACAGCAATAAGCTTTCCTGAATGGTCCATTACACCTATGTGCGAACTCAATGAATTTAAGATGCCCCTGTTAAAGAGTTCGCTTTTGTTGAGCCGTTGAATAACCTCTTTGAGTTCAAAAGCCCTTTTTTCCTTCTCTTTATTCTGAAAGGAGAGTTCTGTATTGGCAATGCTTAGTTCATTGGCTCTTTTCTCTTTTTCCTTGTTCTGAAATGAGAGCTCTATATTTGCACTGATCAATTCTTCGGCTCTTTTCTCTTTTTCTTCACTCTGAAATAACAATTCTATATTGGCTAAAACCAGTTCTTCAGCTCGTTTTTCCTTTTCCTCATTCTGAAAAGATAATTCTTTATTGGCAATTACGAGTTCTTCAGCACGTTTTCTTTTTTCTCTTTTCTGAAAAAACAGCTCTTTAGTTGCAAGGATCAATTCGCCAGCTTTTTTTTGTTTTAAAAGGTTTGCTAAGGAAAGTCTTTTATTGGCGAGGTTGAGTTCATCGGCGCGCTGGTTTTTTTCATCGCTCTGCACAAAAATCTTTCTGGTAGCCAATAATAAAAGGATGGTGAAAATTGAAATGGCCATAAACATATAGATACTGAACCATGTAAACTCGGTTACATTGTTGCTATAGGCTTCTTTTCTTTTTGCCAATAATTTTCCTTCTTCTTTAAGTATGGCGCCAATTAAGTAGTTTACTTGATTAGCAAATCTTTTTTCGATGATAACAATTTCACCAGTTGTGCTAAGTCTACTTTCTTCGGCATAATTTAAGTTGTTAAGCTCAGTGAAAAATGTGGTGAGGTACTTGTTCAATAAGATAGACCTCCCGTGTTGCAGTTTATTATCCCTTGTTAATGTTGTCAAACTATCAACATCAGCTTTCAGCTCTTTAATGGTGGCATCAATTGATGGCCTAAAGGCTTTCCTACCATCAAGCTGATAAGCATTCAAAAGCGTGCTCATGTGTTGCTCTGAGGCAATGATCTTTTTTGCCTTGTATTGAACTTCCATGGTGTGCTGAACCCAATGTTCGGAAGACAGGCGGTTTTTGTTGTTTTGATAAATGAAGTAACCGAATATGACATTGCCCAGTAGGATAACGATGGCGGCTAGAAGGGTCTTTTGAGGCATGTATTTAAGCTATGAAATAGCATAGCTAATAACGGTTATAACCTACCTATTGTTTGTAAATAATTGATTTGAAGTAAATTATTTTTGTTTAAAGGGCGTTGTAGAGGTATATTGAAAAATATAAATTGTGAATTACTTTGAAATGCAAAGTGTTTTTATTTAACTTTGTACTGCAAAGTGCTTTAGTATGTATTTAAAAATAATTAACAATGACACTAACAAATAATTTAACTGCACAAAAAATCGATACAGGGGTATTGATCAAAAGAATGTTGATCTGCGCTACAATAGGATTAGCATTGATTGCTATTTTTCTTGCAACCGTTAAACACTCCGACGCAAGCTGGGGTAGGTATTGGATGATCAAGCCATTGATAATGGTACCCATAGCAGGAGCGGCTGGAGGAGCATGGTACTATTTCATAAGCAGAATGTTTGACCATGGAGGTTGGAGCAGAATAATAGTAAACATCATCGGCTTAATCAGCATCATCATTGCGCTGTGGCTTGGTACCATTTTAGGCCTTAATGGTACACTGTGGAATTAGGATAAATTTTAATTAGTGCATTCATACAAAGGTGCCTGAATATTCGTTCAGGCACCTTTTATCTATTCAGTCTATTACTAGAATTTATATCCTAACGTTGCTGAAAACTGGCGTGGAGGGATTGGGTTTACGCTATAGTTCTCATGAACGAAATAGTTAAGTTCATTTCCAATATTAGATAGTTTACCTAATAATGAGAATTTTTTAAAGGCATATCCAGCAGAGAAATCAACTGTTGTAAAACCATCAAGTGGAATAATTCCTGTTGATGAATTGTTTTTTGTTGTATTTCTTCCACCAAGGCGATCGCCGGTATAGAATACTGAGGTTCCTAATTTTAAGCCTTTTAAACTTCCATTGCCAAAGGTATAGAAGATGGTTCCATTGGCTGTATTTTTAGTTGTACCTACCACACGTTCACCTTCAACAATACCAGTTGTAGGCAATGTAGAAGTATATCTCATGTAATTGTAGCTATATCCAGCAATAAAGTTCAAACCCTTTACAATTGTTCCAGATAGATCAATTTCTATACCATCACTTGCAGTAGCACCAGAGAACTCTCTTTTCGTAGCATCTGCAAGGGCTGTTTGTGCAAATTTGTCATTTTTGATTTTGTAGTAAGTTACGTTAGCTGATAACTTTCCATCTAAGAAATCATTCTTAACACCTGCTTCATATTGATCAATAATTGAAGGATCCATTGGTGCATTAGTTGCAATGTCTATCCCAGAGTTTGAAGTAAAGTTGTTCGAATAACTTGCATAAATAGAAGTTGCTTTCAATGGCTGATAAATCAGGGCTACTTTAGGAGAGAAGGCCTTATCGATCTTATCTGCAACCGTTCCTTTTGTTTCAGCACCTGTAGCAATCGTATTAATCGTTGTTGTTGGTGTTTTTTGGAAAGACCATCTAATACCTGCTAACACTTTAAATTGATCAGTTAAGGCCAATAAATCCTGAGCAAAACCACCCATTCTAAAAACCTGCCCATCAGTGCTGGTTAACAAAGTAGTGCTCGGCATATTAAAGTTTGTTGCTTGGTTAAACGAATTGAGATCATTTAAGTTAACAGAATCATAATATCTGCCAGTTGTAGGACCTGATGTATTCGGGTTCGAAAATCCAGCGGTAGTTGTTTTAGACTGGTCAGCATCAGCACCAACTAATAAAGTATGGTTAATAAATGCTGTTTTGAACGAACCAGTCAAGTTAATTTGCTGGTTATAGGTAAACTCTTCGATGTTTGAACGTGTTAAAGAACGATTCCAAACTCCAGCTGCATTTGCAAAAGGTCTTTCTGTTGAGAAATAATCTCTTTTATAAGACTGTATAGATGCGTTTGCGTTCAACTTCCAGCTATCGTTAAATTTGTGGGTTACATTTAATTGTGCAGTAGCTGTATTAGTATTGTTGTAAGCGAAGTCTGTATTGATAAATACATTTCTGCTAAGAGGAGAAACAGCATTGGCAATGGTTCCAATTCCAAAATCTGGAGTGAAATCACTTTTCAGGTAATCACCTTGTAAAATCACTTCAGTTTTGTCACTTATTTTGTATAACAAAGAAGGATTTACATAAAATCTTTTCGATTCAACATTGTCGCGGTAACTTCCAGCACTTTCATAAGTAGATATTACACGGAAAGCAACTTTTTTAGAAATTGGACCATAAAAATCAACTATTGGTTTGTATAGGTCATAACTGCCAACACGCATAGACACTTCTCCACCATACTCAAACTTTGGTTTTTTGGTTACCATATTCACTACGGCACCACCTGAAACACCACCATATAACAAGGCAGCGCTACCTTTTAACACTTCAACAGATTCAAGTGTACTGGCTTCTGGCATTCCGCCGATAGTTGTTCTGGCACCATTTTTAAATACGTTATTTGCACCAAGACTATAACCTCTGGCATAGAAGTTTTCACCTACAGAGCCTCTGTTTGCCCCAAGAGCTATGCCATTTACGTTTTTTAGCACATCGCCCAAACGATTTGCTTGCTGATCTGCAATTACCTGAGTTCCGATAATTTGAACTGCTTGAGGAAGATCCCTTGCAGGAATTGCAACCTTTCCGGTAGTGATAGATTTACTATTGGATGATTTATAGGTGGAAATGACAATCTCATCTAATTGAGATGCATTTTCTGAAAGTGTAAAATCAACAGTAACAGTTTGTCCATCTGTAACTGTAGTTTTCTGTGATTGTACCTGTAAACCAACATAAGAAGTTTTAACGGTATAATCACCAGCTTTTAAGCCGTTAAAAGTATAGATACCTTCTTCATTGGTAACCGTCTTTTTGTTGTTCTCTACAATGATTATGCTTACTGAAGCAGCTGGTTTTCCATCAACGGTGGTCACCTTTCCAGTGATGGTACCCTTCGCATTTGATGCGGCTAATTGTGCAAAGCCCGAAAAGCTCGACAAAAGGAACGTGATAAGTAGGAGTAGTTTGTAGTTATTTTTCATTGTTCTTTATTTAGATTAATTCTAATTTGCGGCAAATGTATCATTCGTGGTCGATTACATCAATAGCTATTTAGATTAATTTTAAATAAGTAATTTTAAAGACATTAAAATGAGATTTGAATGACAGAGGAGGAGAGAGCCTGGAAGCCTGGAAAGTCCGGAAGTGCGCTCCCATCATATCGGTATAAAGAGCCTAAAGGAGCCTTTGCATTCAAACTATCGGCTATTAGCTATTGACCATTGACCAATGAACTAACTAATGAACTAATGAACCAATAAACCTTGAACCAAATAGCCAAAGAAATTTGACTTTCAAAATTTATCCCATATATTTAGCTATACATTAATTTAATTAATGGAGCAGACTGACCAAATACTTCTGGATGAACTTAAAAGTGGAAACCAATCCGCTTATGAACTGCTATTTAAAAAGTTTTATAAAGTGCTCGTTGCCAAAGCCTATTTTATTCTTGAAGATGAAATGGAGGCCGAAGATCTCGTTCAGAACCTCTTTGTAACGTTATGGCAAAAGTTCCCTCAGCTTACCATCAGAACGTCTATTAAGGCTTATCTATTTGGGGCAGTTCACAATCAGTGCATGATGAGTATTCGAAATAAAAAGGTTGCCGATCGTAGGTTAACTGCCTATACAGACAGCCTGCCCGCATCAATAGATACATCAGAACCAGAAGAAGAGCAGAATTACGAACTGCTTTTCAATGAACTGCCAATGCAAAGACAAAGGGTTTTTAGACTCGTATATATAGAAGATAAAAAATATAAAGAAGCAGCAGAAGAAATGGGGATATCGGTTAATTCTATCAAGACACATTTGAAGCTTGCCGTAAAAACATTAAAAGATAAATTAAACAAATTGAAGTGAGTCATTCACCCGTTTTGGGAAAAATGACTCTTAAGCATAATAATGATAGCTAACAAGGAACATATAGAAGCATTGCTGTTTGAGAAAATTGCCGGAACAATAAGTGAGGAGGATAACCTTGTTGTAGAAAATGCCATTTCAAATCATCATGAGATCAAAAAACAATGGGAAGAAATTCAAGCTAAACTAAGTACCTCAAAAGCAACGGCTTTTTTGGCAAACTTAAATGAAGATGTCGCTTGGCAAAATACCCAGCAGCATTTTACTGCCCAGCCTATAATGAGCAAGTTCAATTATAAGAAAGCTGTTGCAATAGCAGCCATCTTTGTGCTGGCCATTCCTGCTGTGTGGTTTTTCCTCAATCAAGAATCAAAGCTATCAGCAGAAGAGGCAATTGCGACTTCAAAACACGTATACCTTAAAACCGATGACGGACAGTTGGTAGAAATTTCGGCAAATCGTAATATCAATATTGGAGATACAAAACTGAGTACTACAGGGAAAGAACTGAGTTACAAAGCTGCTGAGGAAACGGTCAATAATTGGGCTACCCTTGTGGTACCTCCCACAAAAGATTATAAAATTAAACTCGCTGATGGTACCGAGGTATGGCTCAATGCTGCTTCGAGCCTACGTTTTCCATTTCAGTTCGGCGCCAAATCAAGAGAAGTTTACCTCAAGGGTGAGGCTTATTTTCAGGTGGCCAAAAACAAGGAACAGGAGTTTATTGTCCACACCGATTATGCTGATGTTAAAGTTCATGGCACCAGTTTTAATGTGAATGCCTATGACGAGGTTAATTTTACTACCGCCTTGGTTGAAGGCTCGGTTTCTACTACGAAAGATACCCAGCAAATTAAATTGAAACCTGGAGAAAAGGCAATATTTACCAAAAACATGCTTAAGACTGCAGCATTCGACTCCCAAGAAGTGTTGGGGTGGATGAAAGGGACCTATTTTTTTCATAACCAGTCTATCAAAGAAATTGCGCCGGTTATTGGCCGCTGGTTTGACGTAAAGGTAAATTGGGAACAAACTGGCATTGCCGATCAAACCTTTACCGGTGAGATTGATAAGGGGCTTCCGCTATCGGTTGTGATCGCCAACCTCCAGATTTCATCAGGCATTAAAGCGGAGCTAAAAGATGGTGTATTAACTTTTAAATAATTTTTTTTTAAAAGCCTTCACCCATTTTCCCGAAAGCTGCATCTTTTAAGCATACCAATATAAACTTTCAATGTATGCTTAAAAAACTTACCCGACTTGGCCGGCTAATGCTTCCGGTTATTTTCCTGCTGCATTTGCTCTCTCCCGCTTATGCAAAAACACAACCAGTCTATAAAATTAACTTAAAGGGGAGAAACATCACACTTGCCACAGTATTTAAAACCATCAAAAACCAAACTGGGCTTACCGTCTTCTACAGCAACAAACTGTTAGATGATGCCGAAAAGGTTTCAATGGAATTTAATAATGCAGAACTGGCAGAAGTAATGCAATATGTGCTGAAAGGCAAAGGCCTCGAATGGCTCATTAAGGAGAAATATATTGTACTGCAAAAGCAAGTTCCCATTGTAAAACCAGAATCAGGCAAAACCAAGGAACAGCCTAGCAATCTTTTTCAGCAGGTAAAAGGAACCGTAACAGATGAAACTGGAATTGCCATTCCCGGAGTTGGCATAAAGATCAAGGGGACAAGCCAGGCCACAGTAACCGATAATGATGGTCGCTATAGCATTGAGGTGCCAACTGGAGGTATACTCGTTTTTTCTTACGTTGGTTATGCTCCTCAAGAAATTACTGTAAATACCGAAACAACCATTAACATCAAACTTGTAGTAGAAAATGCTAACCTCACCGAAGTAGTTGTAGTAGGTTATGGTACGCAGAAAAAAGTAAATCTAACAGGAGCAGTTTCCCTGATTTCTGGTAAAGATTTAGCAGTTAGACCAATGGGACAAACCTCTGCCGCTTTACAGGGTATGGCGCCAGGTGTAACCGTTAAACAAAGCTCGGGCAGACCAGGTGGCGATGCTGGAAATATCCGTATCCGAGGAATTGGAACATTGAGCGATGCCAATCCATTGGTCATGATTGATGGCATTGAAGGGTCTATGAACAACATCGACCCAAATCTTATCGAATCTATCTCTATCTTAAAAGATGCCGCCTCTTCTTCAATCTATGGCTCTAGAGCAGCAAACGGAGTAATATTGATTACCACAAAAAGAGCAAGTGCCGATCAGATTGGTATTTCTTATAACAACTATATCGGTAAGCAAAATGCAACAAACATGCCTAAACAGGTGAATGCGCTTGATTATATGCTCCTCATCAATGAAGCCTATGTCAATACTGGTAGAACACCACTTTATACTCAGGCACTCATTAATAAATATATAGAACAAGGGGGCAAAAATTCAGATGCCTATCCAAATACCGATTGGCAAGAAGAAACCCTCACTGGTTCAGGACTGCAGCAAAGTCACTTCTTAACCATTCAGGGTGGTACACAAAAGGTAAGGTTATTAGGTTCTTTTGGTTATTTTGATCAAAAAGGAATTATCGAAAACTCAAGCTTTAGGCGTTATACCATTCGCAATAATGCAGATATTACCTTTTCTGAAAAACTAAAGGCCCGGATCGATCTTCAGTATGTAAATGCAATTACAACAGAACCTGCAGCATTATCATCAGAGATTTTTCAATGGATGAACGGAATTCCCGCAAATCAGATCGGTATTACCGAAAGTGGACTTTGGGGAGTGGGATGGAACGGTTCCAATCCAATCTCTGCCAGTAAAGATGGCGGTACAAATAGAACAAGAGGCCCTTTCGGAAGTATCAATGCTACCGTGAACTATAAACCTGTAGAATGGTTGGAGGCAGAAGTAGCCTATTCACCAAAATATGCACTTTCTTCTAGCAATAATTTTAGAAAGGCAATCCAGTCGTATCTTCCCAATGGAAGCCCTAGCTTTTTAACACCGGCACTCAGTTCCCTAACTCAAACACATACCGAATCCTTTTTCAATAATATGCGTGCTAGCGTTACCGCATCCAAAAACGTAAAATCCCACAGTTTTAAATTGCTGCTTGGAGGTTCAAGGGAAGACTATTATATGGAAACAGTTAGTGGATATAGAGACACCTATATTCTTCCAGAATACCCCGTTTTAAATGGTGGGTCAGCAGTTAACCAAAGAGCCACTGGTACAGCCGAAGAATGGGCATTGCAATCGCTGTTTAGTAGATTCAACTATAACTACAAAGGAAAGTATCTATTAGAGTTCAATGCCCGATATGACGGTTCATCAAGATTTTCTGCAGGTAATAGATATGGCTTTTTCCCTTCTGCATCTGCAGGATGGAGGATTTCTGAAGAAGGTTTCATGGCTGGATTAAAAAACATTGTTGATGAAGCAAAAATCAGGGTTTCTTGGGGAAGATTGGGTAACCAGAACATCGGTACCTATCCATCGGTTACCGCACTGGTATTAGAATCAACCGCAATGGGTAAACAGATCGTAAATACCGCTGCACTAAATGCGCTATCTAACCGCAATATTTCTTGGGAAACCACAGAAGAGAAAAATATAGGTATAGATCTTACCCTTTTTAAGAACCTCAGCATTACAGCCGATTACTATCGCAGACGTACAAGAGATATTCTGTTATTATTGGATGTTCCCTTGATACTTGGACTAACTAGGCCTTATCAGAATGCCGGCGTAGTAGATAACAATGGTTGGGAGCTTGGTGTTGCCTACAGAGGAAAGGTAAAAGAATTCAATTACAATGTCAGCCTTAACCTATCTGATGTAAAAAACACTGTAGTTGATATGCGAGGGATCAATCAGACAGGTCTTACCGTAAACCGTGAAGGCTATCCAATTGCTTCTATTTTTGGCTATGAAGCACAAGGGCTGTTCCAATCTGATCAGGAAGTTGCTGCCCATGCCAAACAATTCGGGACGGTAAAAGCTGGAGATATAAAATACAAAGATCAGAATGGAGATAATCTCATCAACGAGGCCGATAAAATCATCATCGGTAGTACAGTGCCAAGATATACGTTCTCTTCTATTCTTGGCGCCTCTTTTAAAGGGTTTGATTTTTATGCACTAATCCAGGGAGTGGGCAAAGCAGATGGTTACCTAACCGGACCAGGTATACTGCCATTCAATGTTGGTGGCGCTATTGGTGGTACCATTCGGGAAGATAATAAAGACCGTTGGACGCCAGATAACAGAAATGCGAAATTCCCAAGATTGGCATTCGGAGAAACCAACAACGAACAAGTTTCTAGTTTTTACCTTAAAGATGCTGCTTATCTGCGCATAAAGAACATTCAGATCGGTTACACCATCCCTGCAAATCTCTCGAAAAAGTTTGGTCTTAGTCGGTTCCGCGTATTCGCAAACGGTTCAAACATATCTTCATTTACCACATTCTGGAATGGATTTGATGTAGAAATGCCTGTAGGCGCAGTGAGTGTTTATCCACAGGTAAAGCTTTACACTTTTGGTTTGGAAGCCAATTTTTAAATATAAAAAGTTCAAACCATCGTGATCAACGAATAGATGAAATACTTAATCATCATTTGAAATAAAATATAAAAGATGAAAACTAAAATATACTATTGCCTTATTGCTGTGTTGATAGCGGTAATGCCAGCTTGCCAGAAGAATTATCTAGATAAAAATCCTTTGTCAGGCCCCTCAGATGAAACATTTTTTGTCAATCAGGATGAACTGGTATTGGCCATTAATGGTATTTATAAATATGCAGGCTACTCTGCCATAGATGCAATGCCCCTAAATCTTTGTATAGATGATGGAACAGATATTGGTTGGGACCGTAACAATAGCCCGTTGCAAAGTTTGGGCAAGGGCGACCACGATAGCAATAACGGCTTTGCACTTACGGTGTGGACAGAAGCCTACAGAGTAATTGCCAAGTGTAATTTCGTATTAGATAATATCGATAAAGTAAAGGATAAAGCAACACCAGCAATATTTAACCGCTCGAAGGCAGAAGCACGCTTTTTGAGGGCATTTACCTATAACTACCTTACCGATTACTTTGGAGATGTGCCGCTCATTACCAAAGTGCTTAAATTGGAAGAAGCTCAGGTTCCTAAAACTGCAAAAGCAACCATTGTAGATTTCGTATTGAAAGAGCTTACAGAAAGTGCGCCAGATCTAAGCTTAAGTTATACCGGTGCAGATGTGGGTAGGGCAACTAGGGGAGCCGCATTGGGCATAAAAGCACGTACCGCCCTTAACAATGGTTTATGGGAAGCTGCTGCAGAAGCCGCAAAAGCCGTAATGGACCTTAAAGTATATAGCTTAAACAATAATTTTGGAACCCTATTTACCTATGCTGGCCAGAATTCCAATGAAATTATCTGGGCTTTCCAATACCTAAAAGCCTCTAAAACGAAAACACATTCTACACCCAACAACTTGTTGTCTAGAAATGGTCAAGGTTTTGCCAATAAGGTGCCCTCACAATCTTTGGTAGATGCATATCCTTGTACAGATGGACTTAACATCGATAAATCTCCTCTTTTTGATCCGAAAGAGCCCTATAAAAACAGAGACCCTAGATTGGGTTTTACCATCGCTTTGCCGGGTTCTACCTTTTTTAATTACCAATTTGAGACCCATAGAGACAGTTTAAAATGCTGGAACTACAATACCACACCAGCAACAAGGGTAGATAACCAAGATGCAATCAATGCCTTCGCAACCTTTACCGGCTATTGCTGGCGAAAATATGTTGATCTGGAAGACAAAGTTGATCGTACCAATTCTGAAATCAATGTGATCCAGATCAGGTATGCAGAAATATTGCTCATCTATGCAGAGGCTAAAAATGAACTTAAACAATTGGATCAATCTGCCTATGATGCCATTAACATGGTAAGAAATAGACCAAGCGTAAATATGCCAGCCATCACTACCGGTAAAACAACCGAAGAATTTCGCAGCTTGGTAAGAAAAGAACGCCTGTACGAACTTGCCATGGAAGGCTTTAGGTTAACAGATCTGAGGAGATGGAAGATCGCTGAAAAAGCCATGACCGGCAATTTTTATGGACGAGTACAAAGAGGATTAGTCGCCGCTGCACCACAATTAGATGAAAATGGCTTAGCAGATTATTCTGCAGTGCCTAATCGTGCAGACCTTAGGGTGATAGAAGTTCGTGCCTTTAATAAAAACCGCGATTACCTGTGGCCAATCCCAAATATAGAAACCGTAACCAATCCTAAACTCATCCAAAATCCCAGTTATTAATGATTAAAAAGTTTAGCCTTATCCTATTGCTGTTTACGGCAATAGGATTTAACGATGTCAAAGCACAAAAGCCAGCATTATCTAACTATGATATCTGTATTTATGGTGGTACCTCTGCAGGAGTAATTGCAGCCTATACCGGATCGAAACTCGGTAAAAAAGTTTTGTTGATCGAACCTGGAAGAAACTTAGGCGGCATGAGCTCTGGCGGTTTGGGCCTTACCGATATTGGAAACAAATATGCCATTAGTGGACTTGCATTAGATTTTTACCGTAGAATTGGACAACATTATGGAAAGTTTGAGCAATGGGTTTTTGAACCACATGTTGCCGAACAACTCTTTCTTGATTATATCAAACGAGGTAAGGTGGAGGTGATCTACGAAAATCGAATTACCAGCGTTAAAAAACAGGGCAATGTTATTCAGGAAATCATACTAGAGAATTCATTTAAGGCAGATCTGAACCAAACAGTTGCTGCTAAAGTCTTTATAGACTGTTCTTACGAAGGTGATCTGATGGCAAAAGCTGGTGTTGCCTATACCGTTGGTCGTGAAGCAAATGCTACCTATAACGAAACTTTCAATGGAGTTCAATTAATGAATGGTCATCAACTGCCAGAAGGAATTGATCCTTATCGTGTTCCAGGTGATCCAAAAAGTGGGCTGCTCTGGGGAATTAGTGAAAGTACTTTGGCTCCTGCCGGAACAGGCGATCATAAAGTACAGGCCTACAACTTTCGGATCTGTTTAAGTAATGATCCAAACAATCAGGTTCCGATTACCAAGCCAGCAAACTATCAGCCTGAAAGATATGAACTATTGCTGCGTCAAATGGAAAAGCGGACCTGGAAGTCCTTACAGGATGTTTTTATATGGAGTGGAATGCCAAATGGTAAAACCGATATCAATAACCGCAATGGATTTTCTACGGATATGATCGGTATGAACTGGGAATATCCCGATGCTGATTACCATAAACGCGCTGTGATTTGGAACGCACATGTTGATTATACCAAAGGCCTGCTGTACTTTGTTGGGAATGATCCAAGGGTACCTGAACACATTAGAAATGAAATTAAAAAATGGGGTTACCCAAAAGATGAATATGTAAATAACGATAACTGGTCACATCAACTTTATGTAAGAGAAGCCAGGAGGATGGTTGGTAAACTGGTCATGACCCAGCACCACTGTCAGGGTAGAGAAAAAGTAACCGATGGAGTAGGGATGGCAGCGTATACCATGGATTCGCACAACTGTGATCGTTTGGTTGTAAATGGTGTAGTCAAAAATGAGGGAAATGTAGAAGAAGGTGGTTTCGGACCTTATCCCATTTCTTACAGTGCCATAGTTCCTAAAGAAGAACAGGCAGCTAATCTTTTGGTTCCAGTCTGTTTGTCTGCCAGCCATATCGCCTATGGCTCTATCAGAATGGAACCCGTGTTTATGGTCTTGGGACAATCTGCAGCTACGGCAGCTGTACAGGCAATTGATAACCGCCAATCGGTACAGCAGATCAATGTCTCACAATTACAGGCAACACTTAAAAATAATCCATTGGTGGATGGTAGCGCAGCCGAAATTATTATAGATAATGATGATCCAGTGAATGTAGTTAAAAAAGGGGAGTGGGAGGTACAGACTTATGGTGGCTACGGACCAACTTTTTATACCGCTAAGGCAGATGCTGCCGCAGTTAAATCATTAAGTTATCAACCAAATATCCCTAAAGCTGGTAAATATGAAGTGTACATCTATTATCCAAAACAGAAAACTGCAACATCAAAGACCCATATCAAGGTTTTTGATGGAAAACAGTCGAAAATGGTAGTTATAGAAGATGCCAATGTTAAAGTGGTGGGCCAAACTTCAGGTGAATGGGTAACACTGGGAACTTACTCCTTTAGCGCAGGAAAAAAGGCCTATATCGAATTATCTACCGCAAATGCTGATGCTACGGTAACAGCCGATGCAGTTTTGTTGGTTCCAGTGAGGAAATAAAAAACATTAAGCGCAATCAGTAAATGGGTTGCGCTTAATTGTTTTAATGAGTTGTCTAGTGGTCGCTCATAAACTCGTCCGCGTCTTAATTGGTGATTATATCGCCTCTATCTGATCAATCCTATTTCGATTATCCTTTCATACATCCGCATTGCAAACCTACCGTGTACCCACATCTTTTAATAGGAATCATGACGCTTGAGGGGTTCGTTTTTGCGAGCTTTTCGCGAA
>Ga0247810_10000525_pt1 | contig 39081 bp, 32 predicted proteins | sample UWRJL119311C1_FD_179918 | JGI IMG/M metagenome (GOLD analysis project Ga0247810, IMG submission 179918) | Plant litter microbial communities from Arlington Agricultural Research Station in Wisconsin, United States - UWRJ-L119-311C-1 | ecosystem: Environmental > Terrestrial > Plant litter >...
TATGCCATTAAGCTTACAGGAGACCCTAATGTCCCAAGAGGAGAACTTACTTTCAGGGTTGAAGATCTCTCGAAAACAGTACGCGTCGCCACCGAAGAAATATTCAATGGAGCACGCATAGTTGAGAGTGAGGGTCATGTTGCTGGCAGGATGTTTAAGGATGACAAGTATATTGAAAGCCAGCTCATCCTGATCTCGCCTAACAGACTGGCACAATACTGGGTTGCATTTGGTCATATTAGTTTTTACGAGAGAATTGATCTTGATCGCTTCATCATGCATGACCAAAATGAATAGGGAGTTAAAGGTATCATATTAGAGTAGTAGAGGGCAATTTAAACATATTTCCCTATATATTGATTATTTTAAGACCTTCTCGGATTTTGTCACTTAGCTCAGCCTGGATATCCATATGCACATACTCCGGCAATTATTGAATTTCTTGTATCTTGATACTAAATCTCCGAGGCAATGTAGAAAAATGTGTTTACCTTTTTGATCTATATACCTTGCCCTATATCACATGAGCAGTGTCTTGGCACGAGCCAGGATGTGGCGAGGATTTCGATACGTCACTGGCTGCTTCCTCATTTTTAATAATTCTCGACAAGGTGGTAGAGAACAACATTAAAAATAATAAAATCTATCAAGTTCAGAAACCACACGGAATTACGAGGTTCTGTACGATATCAAACTTGCATCACTAAGTTAATTCATAGCTGTCTCTAACGGAAGCTCAAATCATGGCTGAGAACTATGTCCTCAGGGTCACGGCAGGGCCAAAGTATGAGTAAGTAAATCTCGATTCAGAAGATTCCAAGCACGGGAGTGTCGTTCTTTATGGGCTCTTGTACTTTACGCATAGCAATTAACTTCCTCCCAGCACCAAAACTCATCAAATAGTGTATGTGAACGCACCCACCGCCTCGGTTGTTGAGTCCGATTTGATCAGCGCCAAAGTCAACGTGAGAATCAAGGTAGGCTATTTCTAATCGTCAATAAGAAGAGAAACGAGAGACTAATTGTGTTTCTAGGATTTCAAAGGTCTTCCTCGTGAAAGTCCTGAAAGCGCACCATTCTTTGAATCGCATCCAAAGGACAGCTATGCTATCACTTTCGCATTTTCGCCTAAGCAGAATATCAACGGAAATGATCTCGTATTTGGGAAGTAAGTCATTTATTCCTTTGAGAATCTATTTTACATGGAAAATGAACTATATTGAGGCAACTGGCCTTGGGCATCCGGCAGCTTTAGAGTCCAGTCTATATCTTTCAAAATGCGAAATGATTTTCACTAATTAGATTTGTGTAGCGACTTTGATCACCCAATTCGTGACCGTCTACCGCCAGGGTTCGGTGTTGCCATGAAGTTCATAAAGGTATGTTACCACGTCTAAATTGTAATCAACATGAATTTCAAGCCATTTGGTGTTTTGTCGATCACAATTTTTGCTATCGTCATCGGGTGTTTATGAGATAAATGCTAAAGATTTGATGTGTAGTGGGCTGTGGATCCAGGGCTAGACGGAGATGTGTATGCTGATCAACCATACCTCTATGGGCCACTAGGTGGTTCTTTAAATACACTCCATGTGGGAGAAAGCGAAGAAGATTATGCTGGCGAAGGCGATGCCGGCCTTGAAGTAGTCGAAGGTGGTTCTGCAAGTGGTGAGGAATTAAGAACAGAGAAGGGTATACCTGCTTCTGAAGCTGCACGTAAGAAATGGTTTGGAAGTGAGGAGCAACGAAAGACCTTCGAGTACGAATCGAGCCGAACATACGGATGCAGTTTTTTCAATGGTTATTTAGATTTTAATGGTTCGTCTCTTACGATACATGGTATGTATTGAGCTAACATTGAATAGAGTTCGCTCTCAAATTACCTGTCATCACAATACCTATTATGAGTTACTGGGATGGACAAGGACTTCGGTTTGTTCCCTTTTCTTCTCCTCTCTACCCCTCAATTTTAAGCAATGTCCAACTCCTGGTTTTACAGGCCCCAAAAGCGCTCACATACGCTTAGATACACGCTCAAGAACCGTGCCACCGGAGAGGTACTTTTGGTTATCCTCTTCACCTTGTTCTTAAAGGAGGATGTGGATGAATCAGGGCATGTGAAGGAGGGGGTCGAAGGTGGCATTCCATTCGATAAGATGGACCAGCAGAAGGCAGAGGAGCATCGAAAATTACTTACTACGGACGATGACACAGTTGATTGAGTAAGGGTCGAAGTTGGGTACAGCGGTTTGGTGAAAGCATGCACATACAAACTACGTGATTAAGAGGCATCATAGACTAGCCTTATACATTATTAGATTATGCGATGATTCGTAACGCTCCGTCTAATTTCTGAGATGAACACGTAGGTACGGGTACTCAATCCACAGGTTCTAATGCTTTTCTGCTCCCGAATCCTTTTATATTACATTTAAACTGCTGGCTTCTACCGTTTCAAAGCCCGAATTGTTGAGCATAGTACCTCTCTTATAATTCAATTTGGCATCACACTTTCCTCGATACCCCTGTTTTCGATCACCAGAATAAGGGGTTTGAAGCGAGACCGTTGCCAAGAAGTATCGGCAGAGTTTCCTATGCTCAATCGCTGTGGGTTAATATCTTGACTTAACCACTTGGTCAAAATAGAAAGGTTTCAGCTCTGGAAGCAAGTCGATATTTTAGACTTCTGCGTTTGTAAGCTGATCAAATGAACTATTTCAGTTGACACTTGTCTAAGGTCACGCACGCCTTCAGCAAACAGAAGAAGATGAGGTAATCCAAATCAAGACAACCAAACCACAGCCAAATTAGGAGGTACTGTAGAATTAATCACTGATTCTTGATTTGATATAATTAGACAAGATGTAGCACACCTTTTCTTGCATAAGAATGTAAAGATCGCCCACCCACTTTTGACTCTTGGGCCAACCTCGGCAAACCTGCCTCGTTCAGTTTCATTTTTTCAAGAATCACTGTGACCGCTCGTAAAGTGTAGCTGTAGGGATAAGTGGAAAAGAAAAGCTTGAGTGATGTAGAATCGCATACTTTGTATAAAGCAATTAATGTAGATTTCATTGCAGAGAGGAGCACATTGATACAATAACGATTAAAATCATGGCTCTGACCGACCTAGTGCGAAAATTGCATATTCGCAAATATGTCCGTTCAACGATATTGATATCGGCAGCGGGTGGTTTGTTCGGTTTGGATACTGGTACCATCGGTCCCATAACATCGATGCCACAGTTTGCGCAGACTTTTGGCGTTCTCTCGGCCACGGTTCACGGTCTCGTGGTTTCCACGATCCTGATTCCAGCAGCCATCTCTAGCTTGTTTGGAGGGCACCTTGCAAACTCAGTAGGGAGAATTAAGGCGATAGCTATTGGAACAGCAATTTTTGGGATAGGTGCTTCGTTGGAATGCGCGAGTGTTAAATTGGTCATGTTGATTGTGGGACGGGCAGTGAAAGGGGTTGGAGAGGGGTTGTTCTTGAGTACTGTTGTTGTGTGAGTCGCAAAATGCAGTCCGTTGGATGCTTTTCCCCCTAAACAACAAGTGCCCATAGCCCAAGCAAGACTAACTCTACCCATAGATACATCACCGAGATATCTCCACCTCAGTACCGAGGGACTTTAGCTTCGCTCCCTCAGCTTGTTATTACTATCGGACTTGCAACAGGCTACTTCATCTGCTATGGCACCGTCAAGGTTGCATCTTCTCTTTCATGGCGTCTCCCATTCGGGCTGCAAGCGATCTTCGCCTTCATTTTCACCTTATCCGCGCTCCTTTTCTCTCCCGAGAGCCCACGCTGGCTGAGTCAAGTTGGGAAACACCAAGAAGCTCTCGCGGTCTGGGAAAAGCTGGATGTTCTCGCTGCCGAACGGGAGAAGAGCGAGGAAGACAGTGACAACCTTGCAAAACCTGTGGAATGGAAAGACCTTCTCTCTGTTTTTGCGAAAAGCGCACGGAAGCAGACGGCTTTAGGTGTTTTCCTAGGAGGAATGCAGCAGCTGAGCGGTATTGATGGTGTCTTATATGTATGTTTTGTTTGACCTCCATGCGTTTTTAGATGTGGGCTGACAAGAGTAGTACGCTCCGCTTCTATTTCAGTCTGCTGGTCTTACCAGTAGCACAGCTTCCTTCCTTGCATCTGGAGTCTCAGCGTTGGTCATTCTTTTGACTACTATTCCGGCTTTTCTATTGGCAGATCACTGGGGCCGGAAAACTTCGACGACTGTTGGCGGAGTTCTTCAAGCCACCTGCATGCTGATAATAGGTGTCCTGTATGCCTCTGGTGAGTAAAACTTCCAGAATATATTTCAGTTAGTGAGCGAGAGTCTTCTGCAGCACTATTTACTTTTGCTACATACAGCCCTACCTGTGTATATGTCTCAAGAGCAAATAGCTACTGCAGTTCTGGCTTAACATTTTCAATTTTAAATAGCACGGAACTAACTCAAAGGTTTTGCTTGATAGGAAGTGTCTCTCCAACCCACGGAGCTGCGCGATGGGTGGTGGTTGTCATGATATATCTCTTTGCTATCGCATTCAGTGCTGGGTGGGCCGTAGGCTTTCAAGTATACATTTCAGAGATCCAACCAGCGAAAACACGAGCGAGTGCCTCGAGCCTGTCGCGCTCATCTAATTGGGTAAGTCTTGCCTTGCTTCTTCACCAAAGTTGGGTGCATTCTCTGACAGCAGTAGCTGGTGAACTGGATCGTGGCTTTCACCACGCCCATCTTTTTAGAACATTCTTCTTACGGAGTTTATTTTCTTTTTGGGCTCTCGTCGCTTTTAGTGGTCGTCGTTTCCATCCTGTTCATGCCGGAGACCCGAGGAAAATCCCTGGAAGAAATTGATGCTTCTTTTCGACGCCCGCATGCTACTTTCCAGGGGAATCGTGACATCGAAATGGATACTGGTCTGGTCGAGCCAAATGGAACCGCATCTTCCTCCCATTTGGCCGCCTGATCAAGGAATTTACGACATAAGGAAGGGTTACGAAGTTTGCTCTTAATGAGGCTGTGAAGCCAAAAGTCTCAGGGATGTATCACTGAATAATTAATGATTACGTTTTTTCCTGATAGGAGCTGGCTAAATGGTCTGAGCGGGAACACAATCTTTCGGCATCTAATTCATATTAGCGAAATCATCGAACATACGCTCGGGATAGTTGAGTATAATCTACACAGACTAATCTATCAATTTTCTTCGGGGATAATACCCTCTGAAAATTTCAATAAAATATAGGTCCCGGAACTACGCTGAAGATTGTACATGCAGCAATTCTGATACTATCTAGCTTTGTTCTAAGGATATCTATTTTTGGTGTATGATGGTACAGAAATGCCTACCTGGGTAGACCCAGGCTCTGGAAATGGCTCGATAGCTCCTTTGAAGGTCGTCTTTCGAGAAACCAAATAGATTATTTCCCAAACAGGCCTATCATCCCGTTAAACAATATTTTATGTATCGAAGTGAGACATTAGATTACGAGCCCCACATTGAGACATGCTGTTCTCGTTGCGGCTGCTTCCTACTAAAATCTCTTGGGCTATTACTTAGAAACCAAAGAAGTTAGTAAGTGGCTATCGTGTAAAGCTCAGCTATATAGATACCTGTTCCAACATCCACTAGCTTAGAATCCATCATCCTAAAATGAAGCTATGTCAGATATCGCAGCACCTCCATGAAGGCTGAAGATGGCAACTTTGTTTTATAAATCGTCGCGGGTCTGGCAAACTGGGACGTATCACACATCAATAACACGTAACAATAAAGGAGCTTTTAGCTACCTAACTGCCTAGAAATCAGGATCAGCTGCTATTCATATATCCTTTCTATCTCAACCAGACTTTAGTTCATATTTGCCGAAAGATACCCTATAACCCGATAGTATTTTGCGCAGGTAGATGACTAGCGAGAGAAACTAGAAAATGGGCGGTGGATCAACTCGCAATTGTCCCAAGAATAATGGGGATGGAGTTAAGATAGTAAAAAGATAGCTGATCTGAGTATCTTAGTAATGAAAGATACTTAGTAGATTCATTATTACATAGGTAGAATCTGTCTTGGTAGGTTCTATTCTAGCTTGATTGTTGACACTGTGGATTAGAGTTTACACACTCACATACTAACTAGTTCACCATTGCTCTTATGTTTTAGATTCATGTATATTATTAGACAAAAGATATCAATATTTTGTGATACAAAAATTGGCCGGTGGTATTTACAGCTCCCGCTTGAGCGATTCGTTCCCCCAAATAAATTCCCAAGTATGTAACGCCTATGACTTAATGGCATCGATCTTTGGTTTTGGGCTGCCCTCTACCTTTCCATATCCCTTAGGTGCTAATAGAACGTTGTATTCCAGGTTTAGTTTTGCTTTTGGATCGTTTTCCCGGGGTGTGAAGTTCACTACCAGATCGTCCTTGACAGCAAACACGGTATCGGTGGTGAGGTAAGGGTCATCGGCAGGGAATATTTGAGTGGTAACAGGTGTATAATCGTCATGTGTGATCTGGTACAGGCATTAGCTAAGCACAGGGGTGAAGGTTATAAGGTACTTACCATCAAGTGGATATGAGCAGGTCGCATAGGATGTCTATCTAGCAACTTCAGCAGTACACCGGCGGGTCCATCAGTGGGTAATGAGTATGCAGTAGGCTTCAGGCAGTAGAAATTGTATTCTCCGTTCGCATCTGTTCTGAATTTTCCTCTTAAGTTGTTGTCAGTTTGGTTGTCTGGGTCCTGGAAATCGTATTTGCCGTTGGCGGATGCTTGCCAGATATCGAACACAGCATTGGGGATTCCCTTTCCAGTGACGAGATCTGTGACTTTGCCGTGCATAAGGGCGGGTTGTCCTAGAGGTGCGGGGTCTTGAATGATGCTACCGCCGAGCTCACGGAAAGGTGCATTTGCTGACCAAAATGGACCAAGGATAGAGGAGGAGGTTGGGCTCAAGTCGCCTTCGGTCATGAGCTTATGGGCAATCTCGTCAACGAGTCTGTGTTCGGTTAGCCACTCTTCCTATTCCAATCATCAAGTAAAAAACTTACGATTCTAATCCGAGAACATCGGATATTCTTTGGCCCTCGTTTCGCTTTGAGTCACTGATTTGTCCGATGGAGTTCACAAAGTGAACTCCCATCATCCATTCGTCGACCGTGAGTTCTACCTCTCTGGCGAAGTCATGGATGTGCTTGATTAGAGCCCCGAGGACTAATCTCTCTCTTGGGCCGGTTTTGGGGCCAATGGTGTCGATACAGTGCTTGGTGAAATTGGGATCGAATCTATCCGAACCGTTGGACGCCATAGTAGCGGTTTCGAGGCTGTTAGGTGGGATGTGGGTAGTCTTTGGGAGGGAGCTGAACTGTTAGTCTTCTGGGTTTAGAAATACGCCTGCAGATCACTCACTGGCTATTGCTTCACAGAGGAATGGTGATGAGGAATTGGTTGTTGATGGGAAGAGATGCTGGATAAAGAGCAGAGTAGGATTGAGAAACGGAGGGAATGCCGGAGGTTTTAATAGTCTTGAATCCCACAACGCACGCCGTTCCAAATCGTATCATCTGAGTTCCTATGCCGTAGTCGCACGTACCCCTCATGGTTGATCGGCTTCTCGAGCGGTTGTTGCTTGGGCGAGTTGGCGAATGAGCGACGGTGAATTTGAATACACCCACCACGGAAATGGAGCAGTATGGGGTAGCTCAAAGCCTGTCTGGTAAAGATTTACCCGCGAAGCCTAAATCACGGTGGTTGTGGCTGGTAAGTGTTGCTGTGCAAAGTTGTGAAGGCGCAAATCCGCAAACCCCCACTACTCTCCGCCATCCCAGACGGTAAGTCGATTCGGCACAACATGACATGAAGCTGGGCATTCACTGTAGTGTCTTGGTCGAAAAAGGAACCCCTCCTTCACTGCTGTACGAACCTCTCTACTTCTGGTATCTTTTCTGGTGACTTTGCATCCAATTGCTTCGTGTTGATGTTGATTGATGCTACGATCCTTGAATACACGCATCTCACGTCGTCTACCGACTTCCCTTCCGTCTCATAGAATGATACACCACTTGATGGTAGGCACCTGGACTGCGCCGGGTGCCATATTCACCTTTGCATTCGACGATGTATCTTTGAGCTTGGAGATGGTCAAGCGGACAGCTATCCCTGAGGATGAGCCGATATCATGGATGACCTTTGATGTGAGTTCTTCCACCCGCTGCTACCTCACACCTCTTTGCCTGACTTATTCCTGCGTTAGCATGCGAAGAAGAACATCTATGGAGCCTCCATGAAGAAATGGTCCAGTTATACCGTCAAGAGTCCGACGGAATTAATTCATAATGCCTCACATCCAATGTCGCACCAGCGTATGTTCGCTTGTTCTTTGCAGCGTTAAATAGTCTGACCTTTTCTAGCCGAGGCGTCGAGAGCAGATACGAACACCAGAGCTATCTTCGTCCTAGCAGCAAAGAAAGCGCCATTCAACGTATATGGCAACCCTTTCTATGATCACGCAGGTTTTGGAAATGTTTTCTCTGTCAACAAAGATGGTGGACTCGAAGAAAACGTACAAAATTATGAGTACAGCCCCGAGACTGGCATTCACGGCATGGTCTACGATCCGACAGAAACCTATTTATATTCTGCCGATCTTAGAGGAAATAGCATATGGACACACAAGAAAGATCCAAAGACAGGTCACCTCACCTTGGTCAACAGGCTAAGAGCTCCAGCTGCAGGAGATCATCCGAGATGGGTTGCTATACATCCTAGTGGGAACTATCTGTATGTCTTGATGGAAGCAGGAAACCGTCTCGGTGTCTATGTGATTGACGAACAATCACATATACCTACCTTTACTCAGATAACATATCCTCTGATACCGCCAGGTATGTGAACCCTTCCCTCAATTTGCTTTAATTACAAAGACTAAACATAGTAGGCATCCCCAACCCAAAGATGTACAGATCAGATGTCTGCACCTTATCTCATAGTGGAAAGTATCTGTACGCAACTGCTCGCTCCAATTCTTCGTCTCTTACCGGCTACATTGCCGCCTTTAAACTTGGTTCGGCAGGAAACATAGAAAGGCAGATATGCCTAAATCCAACACCAACAAGCGGAGGTCATTCAAATGCTGTCAGCCCTTGTGATTGGAGCGATGAGTGGGTCGCCTTAACAGATGATCAAGAAGGATGGATTGAAATCTATCGGTGGAACGAAGAGTTTCTGGGACGAGTTGCACACTGCGACGTCAAAGAGCCTGGTTTTGGGATGAACGCTATATGGTATGATTGATAGCAATACGTACCCAGGCAGATCTATTCAATACATATAATGCGAAGAAAGCAACAATACTTAAAACTATACCCATATCAAAATTCTAGTTCGATTAAATCTTAGCAGCTTTGAATTTGATTTTATGTAAGCTTTTACCTATAAGAGCAGGCTTGATTTTTCAAGAAGTTAGAAGCTCATACATTCCATATTTTATCAAATAACCTAGGTATGCTTGAAGGGAATTTGACGGAAGAGGTTTCATACAAAAGTCTGTCTTGTCTGTGTGATGCTCTATAATAATTTGTATAACTGAGTCTTGGCGCACCATGTACCCCTGAATTTATTCATGACACGCGGGTAAATACTTACCCCAGGCGTACATGACCCCGCATTGAAGGACGCTAAATAGTGGGGGAATCTCAAGAAAGTTGCAGCATAAACGTTATGTCGCCGTTCAAAGTTGTGTTCTACTGTACATCGTGAGATTGATTATTCCATTCTACGAAAAATACTATAGCTTGGTAAAGAAAGCATACAGTTATCCTCAGCAGCTTCATCAGAAAATTTGTACAAGATGGCGCCCACTCCTGGAATCCTCTATGTTACCATGTAAGCTCCCTTCGAGTCTTCTGCCTACTCTTCTTGTCAATAAGATTACCACTTCTATCCTTAATTCGATGAGCTCCTATCTACGTTTTACTCAACTGCAATCGCTGATCCCTAAATTCGGCAGGCAACCTAAACCTTCCCTACCAATCTCGCAATTCCACGATTGGTACAATAATGAACACGGGCCTACCCGTCTCCGTCTTCCATTTTGCCAGAATGGCTTCCGTTACAGAGCAACTGATCTCGGAGACGGAGGCGGTACGCCTGACAAGCCGGAGTGGATGGCTGTTTATGATATCACGGATATGGAGGAGCTTACAAAGGACGCGTATTTGCGATTGCGAGATCCACCAGTGAAGAGTCAAAGAGAGGTGGATACTATGAAGCAGATCAAGGTTGACAGAAAGCTATATGACTTTGTGGAGAGTAGGGAATCGAAGGATTTCAAGAAGCTGGAGAATGTTGAAGAGGAGGGAACAGGAAACGTGGTGGTTGCAGTGTTCCTCGAACTAAAAGATGGGAAGGATAAGGTGGCCGAGTTGGATAAGTGGTACAAGGAAGAGCATATTGCTATGCTCAGCAAGGTTCCCGGGTGGTTGAGAACGAGAAGATACGTTACAAGCTCGATTGACCCAAAAGCGCCCATGGAATATCTATCTTTGCATGAATATGCGCCAGAAAATGGTTTGGCAGGTGAAGAATTCAAGGCAGCTGTCTCGACACCGTGGGCACAGAAGGTAATGACGGAGGTGACGAAGGACAAACGAAGACGTGTTTATAGCTTATACTACACATTCGGTGCTGCTCCCCGTCATTTGGATTCAAAGGTTTCAGCATGGGAACTATCTGATCCAGAGAGTTTGAAGACGAGGACGATACCTAAATCTCCTGGTGGTGCTGGAGCCATTGAGTCGTGGGCAACAACAGCAGACGGCGTGGATTTACCTTTTAGATTAGAAGGTTCAGCTGATCCTAATGCACCACTGATTGTTCTGAGTAACTCCATATTGGTCGACTACGGCATATGGGATGGTTTCATCGCTGCATTTTTCTCTGTTCCAGAGAACAAGAAATACCGAGTCTTGAGATATCTCACTCGTGGCAGATCTTCCAGTTGCGGAACGCAGGCAGTAACAGTCGATGTTTTGGCTTCAGATATCATCACTCTTCTCGACACTCTTCGAGTCAAGAAAGCCGCCGCAGCCATCGGCGTTTCTCTAGGAGGTGCCACAGTACTCAACACAGCGCTCAAATACCCAGACCGGGTAGAGTCATTCATCAGCTGTGATACCAGCTCCAAGTCCCCAGCAGGTAACAGCAAAGCCTGGGGTGACCGCATTACCATGTCCGAAAAGGAAGGTGCTATTGCATCTGGAGAAGGAATTGTTGGCTCCGAGCTTGCTGAGATCACCACACGGCGATGGTTTGTACCAGAAAGCTATGATGGTGGAGCTCTAGAAAAGACATGCCTTGATGTCAAAAGAATGGTTGAGGAAAACAGTAGAGAGGGATTCAAGAAGAGCGTAAATGCACTCTTTGAGTACGACTTGAAGGAGCAGATGAAAACAAGTCATGTAAAAGGTGCCTTCCTTGTTGGTGGCGGTGATGGCATGCTGCCAGCTACGATGAAAGAGATGTCTGCCTCTTACGGGAACGGAGCAGTGTATAAAGTTATTGAAGGAGCTGGACATCTTCCAATGGTTGAAAAACCTAAGGAATTTGCTGAGTTTGTAACCAGCTTTCTAGGCTAGAGAAAAGATACTTTGAAGCTTTAGATTTCTTTGGCTCTTTAATACTTTAGACATAGATTCTTAAGTCTTTATTTACCTGCTTATTCTTACAACTGATGCGAAGGGGTTGCCTCGCTTGTTACTTTGTAGTGAAATTACAAAGAGCTCTATTCACAAAATAGGCACGCCGCACCACATAGAAATTAATTCACCAGATAGTTACCATCTCACCACGGGGATAGCATTTTACCACATAGATAGCACTGTTCTCTAAGAAGACGCCCCCTCGAAAAGAAGGTTGCTCTGGCTGGTCACGCTCTGGAACTACTATCCCGTCTAAATTGTTAGAACAACCAACTCAACTTTTAGATCAAGTCTCTTCTCACACCCTTTTAATCAACTGGCTCAAGACGAGGCAAACATACTGTAACATCTCTGGGACGGTTCTCCAGTCCTCTACAATCAAATCATGTTTCCTCCCAACACTAAGCACAAGAACAGTCCTCTGACTTTTATTTTTATTTTATTCTCATTTTCATCTCATGTTGAAGCTCTAGGGATGTATACCACGCACGGCCCGTAAGGTTCAGCCCCAAGAAGCATATTTTGAATGTTCAGACATAAGGATGTTTTGCTCAGCCAGTAAAATCGACAGTCACATGCTGTGCAGGTGACTTGTACCAAAAGTGTATTACTGTAATACACTTTCCATGGCATACCCACACGCCCACACCAAGCACCACTACTCGCTTTTTGAGTTTTGTAGTCATGCTCGCATCACAAAGGATAATTATTATGTGCATACGTCCATATTGCATAGCATATCTTTCTCTGGCCGCCTTACATAAATATGCTTAGCGAGAGCCCAAGCGTGGGAGACTAAGAACCCAACGAAATGGATCGGTGAAAGGAGCTAGGACGATAGCTTCCCACTAGTACTTTTTGCTCCAGCTGTTTTTTTTTTCTTCTTCCAAGACAATTGCCACCAGTATTATTCGTCCCGAAACGGGTTTCTATCCAAATACCTTCATGCAAGGTACAGAATATCAAGCTCACCGCGGCTGAAGGTATCTTTCAGGGACCTGCAGTGGCTAACAGGGGATGCAATTGGTGAAAGACGGCCCTTCCTCGCAAATCATTGGTAGGTCTACGGTCGTGTGCTCATGTACCGGTGTTTCACTCACCGATGATTAGCCCACGTATTGTGCATCATAATCTCCTTCATTTTTCTGGCGCCACCATGTAATATCTGGAAGATACCAGCCCGTACCTCAAGTGTGGCTGGCTGGGACCACCGAACGAGTTGCACCAGAACGAGCTCCCGGCTTGTCCAGCCAGCCACTCTTACCGCCTAGCAGCTTCCCGTCATTGGGTGTGCTGGTTTGGGAAGCGGATAAAGAAACGGGGTTATATGGGTTTTAAGGGTGCAAATATGATGTATTACCAAAAGAGAGTTTGGTCAATGCTGCCTAGCAATGAGAGCCAAGCTGCTGTTTGCTGAAGCCGTACTCGCATCAAGATTGACGGAATCTAGCGATTGATTTGCAAATCTAAACGGATCTTGATGTGCGATCGTGCGTCGCCTATCACCTTACCCTGTCCGGAAGTGCTTCATAAGCTACTTGAGGAGAAGATAGGAGATAGTCTTCATCCGGGGGATTCCAGACCCCCACAGGGGTTGGAAGAAGACAATAAGAGAGTGGATGCTGGAGCGGGAAACGCCATAAATGGTGGAGATGGTGAAGGGGCAAGCTGGACAGTGCCCACGCGGGAAAAATGCTGATGAGGAAGTTTGTCTCGTGTCAAAAGAAAGGTTAAAATGGCGAGGTTCTAAACACGACAAGCAGCAGCCTTGGGAAAACTAATACCCACTAATATATGGAACCACCCAAAGTTGACGATAGACAGGCATACCACGCGGTATTACTCCAGTCGGTGGGGCTCTGTTGGTATGTACAATTATCAATCTTTGCGATCATATTAACGACCAACTCTTTGCCGAAGTGGAGATAGGTTGTGGGAGACGCACATAGGAAGAATAGACTCCATTTTGATACTACTATCCGAGAAGTTCTCCCGATAATCAGTTCATAATGACTGACTGATTAGAGTTTGTAGAGAAAGAAGTTGACTTAGTATTACGTTTTGCTTTGATTTTGATGCCAAATATGTCCTACACCTTTCTTTAGAATTGTGAACTTCCTTCATTCTTTTCTATAGACCAATGGCCAATACAGCTTGATTTCTTCCAACTAAACCGTCCCCGCCAACTTTGTAGAGTAACGCGTAGCCTATTTTTAAAGAGCACTCATGCAAGTAAAAGTTCTTTGAATTGCCATCTCTTTTCTTTCCGAGATGTCTTTCGAGCCACCCCAGCGAACTACACGAAGCCTGGTGTCTCTTCCAACTTCCATCGCAGAGTGGGCTTGGAATAACTCATTACTGCGGAACATGACCTTTGGAATAATCCACTATTCCGGCATACTTAACCTTCGATCGTTATTCACACCCCGGGAACAGATCTCTTGATGCGATCCCGGAGAGCAATTTGCTCGCTGGGTCGCGATTACACCACGGACAGAAAGGTACGAAAGGTAGTTTCCGTTTCAAGGAGCTTGACAGGTCAGGAATTGGTCTTGATGAGGTATTTCATATCATTCATGCTATTATTTTTCCAGCAAAAGTCAGCACATCCACACAATTGACTTTGAACCAGGCGGAATCAATTCTATCCGCCTTCATACAAATCATCTTGGTTCTCGTATTTCAGGTCATTGAAAACCCACAGCATCCATTGTATTACCACTACCTCCACTTTGCAAGTTTTGGCAGCATCACCGACCATTTTGAATAGCCAAATGCTCAAGACTTCTTGTTCGTCATACGAAACGAATGACTCTGCTTTTCGGCACTGTTCCTCTACAGGTGGATGACGGGTCTCTTAAGGTTCCTTCACACACCGGGCATGCTGTATCCGGAAATGTAGCGTGTGAAATTCCACTCTTCGATAAGCTTCAGTTTAACAGCGTCACCGTTACACTCTGGGGAAACGTGACACTGACTGGTATACTTCCAAAAATTAACGGTATCCATGACTCGGAAGGTATTAACGACTACTAACAAGTCGTCCGAGGTGAGCGTGTTGACGAAGACCTAGACGGCTAAAGGATTGATGATAGCTCGAGTCAAGCAATCTTCGGTGAACCATCGAGGTCGTGGTCTATCACTTAGGCGACATCTGAGCATTAGGCGAAAGGCGAGCGATAGATCAAAGATGGATGGATAATATCCAGAAAGGTGCACAGTAGCGAACAGGCCTAGCAATCCCCCACTTAGCGAAATTACAATACAATGTTCCCAGCGTTGATTGTTTGTTATGGGTGTTCCGATTAGTTGGTAGATGTTGTTGTCCCCTGCGTCGATCGTGGCTGAATATGGTTAGCCAGACTGGTCAAAACAGCCCCTTGTTAGCGCAAACGCCACTGAGTGAGGTTACGGTAAATATAGATAGGATTACCATGGTATTGGGTTCCGGATGTCAGTCATAGCGCTTGTCACATAGTCGCGCAGTCACGTGTGTCAACCCAAGTCCAGGGCTCTTGCCAGACTGCTTGATGAGCACTCGTATCACTCACTGTCTTCCATAATGTCCCAACTTTTACAGCTTTTCAGGATCTCACGGCGAGGAGTGCTATCTACAACGTGAGATCAGTTTCCGCCAACTTCCTGGTGGCTCTCCGTCGCCACGCAAGTACTGAGGATCTCTTGTTCACCCCAGCCAAATTATCAATCGTGTTCCGGAATCATGGCCGCCTCAACTACAAGCAGGTTTGAGAGCTTGCTATACATCTTGTGAGTGTTAATAGCACTGCAAATGAGCTCAGTAAATGGGAACAAGGACTGATACATAAATATGCTTGCAGCGCCTGGATAGGATTGAGCTCCGTAGTCATCGTCTTTAACAAGTGGATTCTGGACAGGTTCCCCTTCTCAATAACCCTGACAACATGGCATATGTTTTTTGCTACAATCTCAACACAGATTCTCTCACGAACAACCTCACTCATAGAAAGGAGCCCGGAGATGACGCCTCAGTTTTACATCAAGGCGATCTTGCCTATCGGCTTATGCTTCAGCATGAGCTTGATTCTGTCTAATGTCGTCTACCTCTATCTCAGCATGTCCTTCATCCAGATGCTGAAAGCCATTGGTCCCGTAGCAACCTTGCTGGCGTGTTGGAGCATGAAGATTTTTAATCCGGAGCCCTCTGTCCGTGTCCTGGTTACCGTGGTCGTGATTGTGTGTGGGGTAGCCATCTCCTCTCTGGGCGAGCTACGATTTGTGCTTGTCGGATTCCTCATTCAAGGCACCGCTATCGTATTTGAAGCATACAAAAACGCACTGCAGCAGCTTTTATTATCTGGCCAGACGAGGATGAGCTCCATGACGCTGCTTTACTATTTTGCGCCTGCTTGTACTGGCATGAACGCAATCTGGATGCTGATATTTGAGCTGAAAGGCCTCCAGCAAAAGGGAGCGGGTGGAATCAGTCCGGGTGTATGGCTGGCGAACGGGCTTCTCTGTTTTGCTCTGAACATCGCCAGTGTTACCGTGGTGAGCTGATCTGGTCTTTCGAGGTGGGGTTGAGCTAACGTGTTATTCAAAGATCAAGAAGACATCGTCTTTAGTATTGACGTTGAGTGGAATTCCCAAGTCAATCCTGCTATCTGTAATGGATATGATTGTGTACAAAACGTCCATCACCTTGATACAAGCCATTGGCTATACCATTGCGGCATCAGGAACATATTACTATTCGCAGCTAAATAATCCCGGGGCCGGACGGATAATGCTGGAGGAAAAGAAAGGAGTTTCGCAATTGCACAAGAAAATTAGTGATGAAGAGTCACAAATTGTCAATGAGAAACGGTTCGATTGATGATAACAATTTTTATCCAACATTTTTGACATGTCTTAGAGTCTAGACCATGATAATTCTTTGTGATACTAGTGATTCCATGCAGTGTTTCTTCACATTCTATTGAACGACCTCCCATCACGAGTTGAAACTTCACCTTTGCGCACTTGCCAGAAGTCAGTAACATTTATTTGCGATTGAAGCGAACGGCTTCTAGCCATGTTCAATACTGAACCACCCTTGGAGCTCATTCTATTTTTAAAAATAAATAAATAACAACTTGTCATCCAGGGGTAATTTTTTCTATGGTATCATAGCAATTTCCTTGATACAATGTCCCTATGATGCATTCAATTATTCCGCGACGACTTTTTAATATTTTTCTTTTTGCGAAACTAGGGGATATGGGAAATCACACTTTCGTTTGTTTTTCCGATGTTCGGGTACCTATGGCCATGGCAGGGTAGTCCTTGGCGCTTGGTTCACAATCAATACTTCAGCTGCGTTGTACATTGTACCTAATTAGGTAATTCAGCACATGCATGTTGGTGCGAGGGCGGCAGCGATGGACGGGTTGTGAAAGCGGCAACATCACAACACCAGGAGCGGAGATAAGCGAGATCTCTCAGGGGTTGGGTTGGAACGACATTGGCAAGAGATGCGAGAAGTGATATCCCCAATACAGCATGTTGTTGTTTTTTCTCCCCCAGGTGAAACCACTGAAGATCCGAGAATCGAAATTGGAGTCACTTGCAAATCTAACCCCCTTTATGCATTGTTTACTTGTTTACTTTTGCTTGCTTTTTGGTCGGCTCCCTCCCTGGCGCTGACATGTCTCTGCTAGGGTTCAATCAAGAAACCATCCGAGCTCAGCGTACTGTAGCTGGCTGGGCTGGGCTACTTCCGAACTTCGAGACCCCTTTCCGCCTTGCCCTGTACGTGGTTCCAGACAAACATGAGAAAAGGACGGGCCCGGGATCTACGACGGAAAGTCTCTGCTCTCTGTATATACAGGGTCGCAGAAAATAAGCTTCAGCGCATCAATTGTCACCTCACCCAACCCGTTATATCTCAATGCCCTCTAGCTCGCTGACTCACCGCAATTCATATTCTGAGCGGTAAGATCTCCAATTCTGCTCTCCGTAAATATGGGAGGCAGTGGTCCCGTTACGCCAGCCGTGCCTAAATTGCTGGTCCACCACCAATTCAGGACTGTACAGCATGTTGCTCGTATGGTGGCGTATAGAAATTCAAGATCGCCTTTAGCATTCATTGCCACGCGAAGAACACCTTTTTTTCATATATTTTCCGTGATCCACCACTGCCTCTCCACTTCTGTAAAGGCGAACCAAGATGCGAAGTGTGGAGTCGTCCCAATCCGAAGAAAGTTTAAAAAAAAACATACCCATGTGGTTCCAATGGAAGTATTCCTTCCCGTGCCGCTTGACTATGCATTAGCGAACCAGCTCGAAATGGAGAAATCGATGGAATTCAGAAGTGACGTTTAGCAGCTGTCTAAACTCTAAATACAAGTATGGTTTAGTTTGCAATTAAACTTCCTTCGGAGGGGCGGCCGGCTTCTAAGTTACGGTACCCTATCTATTGTATTATCCCAATATAGGAAACCCTGCCGATAGAGGCGGGCTGAATGCTTTCCAATCTCTGATAAGGCAATTCCCTTTCTGTACAGTAGAAGGAAATACCTCACGTGGAGATCGCAAGTCGAATGAATAACCTGGCCTTTTGAGCTTTTGAGAGTGACTTCTTTCAAAACAGAGTTACCGCAGCTACTGCGTTAGAGAGGGTGACAAGCAGAGTCGATTGAGACTTTGTGCCTAACAAATAGAGTTCGCTGTGACGATCCCTAAGCCTGTGCAAATCTTAATTGTAGGAGAACGGGTCCCCGCGCGCAAGTCATTGACGCTGGCCTGCCTTTTATCGTCTGAACTAAATAAAACGACGAATTTGAGTTCCAATGACAGAGCAGATCAGGAATGGATTTCTCGAGGCTTGTGTTGTCAATTGAACTCAAAAACTGGCCACCTCGTATCTTGCGCCACCTCTAATAACTTGAAGTCACCATGCCTAAGGCAGATTGACTCGGAAGCTGCCACGATATGTTAATAGCAGAAATTCACTCAGATGATGTTCAGATATTGTAGAAAAAGTATTTAGAATAATTGACATTGCCACCATTACTACTAAAGGTTAAGATTTAGATATGTAAACAAACGGCCTTTTATCTCGCGCAAATGCCAATAGAACGAACCCCTTTCTATAAACCCAGGTTCCGGAGAGAAGTGAAAAAAGGAAATGTCGGATTAAATCAGTGAACACCGTTCCTGACCCGTGGTATAAATCTATGCAATTCCCACACATTTTAAGCGTACCAGAAACCTTGCACAGTGCATTTACTGTCCAAAGATCTTCTTCACAGCGTAATCACGCTTGGCCAATCTTGGGGCTGGCTGCGACTTTGCGTTGCGAAGTAATCCTCCACTGCGTAGCTTAATCTCGCGAACCTTGTTGGAAGTCTCCATATCAGCGTTGAGGCTTCTTCGCTCTGGTGCTGGGTCGGGGTCGGAAGAAGGCTCAGCGGTTGCGGAAGTCTCCGTACCCGTCTCTGTAGCGCTGGAAGAGGTCGAAGTTGGCGAGTAAGAGTAAACGTCCAAGAGAATGGCGTTTCTGTTTGTTTGACGCTTGGCGACTCTGCGCAACACGTTCTGGTTACCACCGCAAGTTTGCGATGCATCACCTGGGCAAGGAAGGTTGCAGACACCGTTGGCAAGGTCAGTTCCGGATGAAGCATCATCAATAGCGGCGGCACAGTAACATTCACTGTAGCTTGTTAGAATGAGTTGTAAAGAAAGAATGAGGAAGGAATCTTACGTGAGGTAAAGACCAGAGTAGGTGAAGCCTGAGGTCTCGCACTCAGCAGTGCAGACATCAACATCCATTGCTGCGCTTTGGAGTTGAAGAGAGAAGCTGCTGAATCCGTTTGAAGAGCCTAAGCATCCAACAAATTCCCATTCGGCGACCTCAACGCCACCAGTAGGTGTAGCAGTAGCAGTGGAAGAGATGGTAGAGCTGGTTGCGGTGACACCTCCGTCACCGTCAGTTGATGTGCTAACAACTCCGGAAGTTGTCGAGCTAGCACTTCCAGTAGCACCGGTAGAACCAACAGAGGTGGTGGTGGTGGTGGTAACAGATGTGGTGGTGGTGGTGACAGATGTAGGGTAAGGACCAGTTGGTCGCACGGTGGTTCCGCCGATGACAGTTACCGGGCCGCCGATGGTAACAGTTCGGGTAAAGGTGATTGTTACCGTCTGGACACAAGTGATGTATTGGGGTCCACCTGTGACTGTCGTTGTGTGGTAAACGGTGGTTGGGACGGGCTTGGTGAAAGATGGTCCGTGAGGTGTGCAAGTGGTGACAATAGGAATAGTGTAGACACCAGCTGAGGGGCAGTATGTGACTGTCGAGACAGGGGCCACAGAGTAGGAGGTATACGGTGTTGGCTTTGGCTTAAGAGAGACCCATGTCTCGTCGTATTTGGTACATTTGCCATCCAAGCACTTGTTCACGTGAACTTTTTGATCTTTCTTGTCTTCGGTGACAAGGCACTTCTTGCAAAGACCACTTCCTCCCCAGCCTGGGACAGCCAATGGACCGCACTCATTGTAAGCTGCTGAGTAGTCTACAATCTCGGTCTGGTAGACTGCTGAGCTGCAAGCTGAGCGGGTTGCATTTTGGTAAATAGGAGCTGTGGTTGGGCATGGGACGTATGAAGTATGAACAGTTGATACGTGAGCGAGCTGCACGATCTGTTCGGTCTCAGTAACCGTGGTGGTGGAGGCACCAGCCAAGTAAGGGATGACTGTTGAGACCCAGTCATAGGTTGAGCAAGATGCTACTTTTGAGCACGAGCTGGAGTTGCACTCCTCGACTGCAGAACAGGTAGCCACGGGCTCTATAGTGGAAATCTAATTAGCATGCAGTTCATATCCAGTCAAGTTAAAATAGAGTATTAACTTACGGTATTGAGCTGTGACTATAACTGGCGCCAGTGTGATGGTTGTGGGACACGATGGGCAAGGTGTGACGGTTGCCAAAGGTTGTTGTGCAACCACCAATGTTGACAATCCTGAGATTGCCAACAAGACATTACGAACGTTGGACTGCATCTTGAATAAGAATACTAAGGGGGGAGGAATTAAAAGTAAGTAGGAATATAGTCCTAAAACGAGTGTATGGAGGTCACCGAAGTCTGAGTAGTAACGATGGTCAAGGTCTCAAAAGTCTTTTCAGAATTGGGCTTTTGAGCCTTTAAGCTCAATATGAAGTTGAACCATAAAGTTTAAACGCTAGTTAGGTAAGCCTATCTAATATCTATGATGAAGAAATGGATAGATTGGTGGCTTGCGTGCCCCCTCAATAGTGCTGCCATGGCATACAAGGCCCGGCTAGTAACTTCCATGAGTTCACTAGAACTATCACGGACGGCCAGACATAAAATCCTGCATGCTCCATATAAGAGGAAGCGAGGCCTTGGACGGCATAATCCTCTGCACTAAAGAGTGATCGCTAAATGCACGCACACTCTCCTGCCCCAACATGGTCTAGCCTTATCCAAATGAAGCAAATATGAGCGTGCAGAAAATCACCACAGCGAGGAAATCGGGCTGAAAAAGCCTTCTTTCAGACGATCCAATTTGTGTGCTGGTTCCCGACCGCGAGGATCTTCGTCAAAGATGAAACATCAGCGCACGCCGGCATTGGTCTTCCAACGAATTTCCATTCTGATTAGAGCTTGAAGCTGAACAAACCCCCATAATAGCATATCACTTCTCAATCCCGCACACGACAGATTTCTGATTGAGGACTAGTGACGCATGAATGTGGAGGATGTGAGTCTAGAAGAATAGTACGGCCATTGAAGTGAGCTGTCAAGCCACCACCTCTGAGTCTGTACGGATCGTGGAATGTTTAGTTATCAAGCTAATGAGCTCATAATAGATAGAGCAACTTGTCATAGACTGTGCCGTGTCGTGTGTCGTGTGTCGTGTGTGGTGTGTAGTATGTCAACGGTATTGTGTCGTGTCGTGTCGTGTCGTGTCGTGTCGTGTCTCTGGGAAAGACATAGCTTGAACCCATACCCATACAACAGAGCAACCAAACTCGGGCCGTGCTGGGCCCCCTTTCCTGTCCGGATGAATGTAACTGTAAGCGTAATTAGCATGAGATATCGGAAAAACGCAGCGACGAAATATGGCCGGGGCGGCTGTTCCACTATACCGTCCATTGCATGAAGCGTGGAGCGTGGGACAAGTGCAGTCTCCGTCGCATGGAGGTCGAGGAAGGCTAAGCGAGAATATCATCAACACTTGGCGCGTAGGGGCTCTTTCTTAGCGGGCAACTGAGCTGCGTAAGGCGGCGGGTGGGCCGTCCACAAACGGACAAGCGCATCGCGGCTGAAAGGTAAGGGATTCAACGACTAGGGTCACGGCTATCACTGTAGGGGTTAGCGACACCACGCATCCATAATCACCAAGTGGATGAGATTCTATATAATGCAAAGTCTAATTATTGCCTTTTTCCGCGATTTACACTCGGTGGCGGTCTGCCATCCGAGGATTTACAGTCCTAACCCGGATGCCGGAATATTGGTGGTGGCACCAGCTCAGGCTGAGTGGTGTTGTGGACGGGTGCAGGGTGGATGCGCAAAAAAAAGCCTGGACATCCTCCCCTTAGAAGAATCAACTTTTCTTTCCGGATAAAAATATTCTCGGAAAGATACCAGGGCATACCATGTTCAAGTCGCATGCACAGTGCTGGGTGTCTCTCCAAAAAGCACCTGTATCTTGCACATCTATCTATCGCTGAGGGGCTGATGCAGTCAAGAAGCGGCTCACGAAGCTTTTACATCAAATATCAATTTGTTTTGATTCCAAGCGTGCATTTATTCTTCTCTTGGTCTGGAAATCTCGTGGGAATCTCTCGATAAAGTTCACTAGGGCACATTCTCCCTTCACTTCTCACTGAAGGCAACAAAATGTATAGATCGAGTAGCAAACTTCCTCCGCAATGGCAACGCAATCCCAGCCCGGTATACAAACGGTCTTACATCAGTCGACGCAACCGAGTTATTTTCATCATAACCGTATGCTTTATTGCCTGGTACCGGTACTCGAAACCATCGTTGCCAGACTTCACGGAGCCTAGCCGCGACTCGACCTTTCAAGCAAGCCAGCCTAAATGGAAGACCGATGTTCTATCATATCCTGAAAATGAGCGTCCGGTGAAAGATCCCTCTAGTCAGCAACCCACGCAGGAGGTGCAGCAGACGGACCAAGCACCACCCATTCTTCTAGAGCGAGATGAATCGCAGTCAGAATGGCCACCACTTCCGGGAAGTCACGAAAGTGATGAGGAACAAAAGGTATTTTATCCACGAATAAGTCCAGAGTATTCCCAGGATGAAGACTCACCAAAGGAAAAGATATCAACCCCCCCAAGCATCGGAACCCCAGAATACGCCGATGATGATACAGTTCCACGCAATGCTGCAAAGAAAGGCATACGGAAGCCCGATGCTGCAGATGGACAAGACATTTCGGAGAGCATTGACCAAACACCACCCCAACTGGTAAAGCAGGCGTCTGAAAACTTAATGAAGCAACATCTATCTCCAGCACCAAAATACGAAGGCGACATACCAGCACCAACTTCACAATCCACCGGCCCGAAAAGGTTCCCATCGTACTCCGAGTATGCCATGTTGGACGAGAAGGCCGAAGCGCTGCCAGATATTATACACACACCCTTTGAAGTCTCTACATCAGATGTAGTATTAGAAGGTTGGGAGGATGAGTGGTTTGCTAATGCTAGATTGGATGTTGCGAAATGGGGAACGATCAAGGAACCAAAGATTGATTTTGTATATACTTGTAAGCGCTGGGAGATGATATCCTCGAAAAAAAAGAAATACTAACATTTTTAGGGGTCAACGGCTCGGATACCGCATTCCAAAACACCATATATCCATACGAAGTTAATAGCACTCTTAATGATGAGGAGGGAACGTGGTTGGAGTCACATCGCGTAAATCGATACAGAGACTGGGATGAGCTTCGCTATTCTATCCGAAGTGTCGAGAAATATGCCTCGAGTTTCCGAAATAAGATACAACTGCTTGTCAATTCAGTTGCGGACCCCGTCGAAGCTGGTCATGCCACCGTCCTGAACCCTGCTACTATCGTAGGAAAACAAAGGCCACTGTGGCTGAATGATGAGCAACACACGAAAGACACTGTTCAAATACTCTCTCAGGAGGACTTTTTCGATACCACTGAGCAGGGTTGCCTTCCTACTTTCAATTCTTTGACGATTGAGAATCAGATATTCAACACCAAATCTGATACTGATAGGGTTAGTAGCTTCCTACATTTTGTATTATGGAAACTAACTGACTTACAGTTCTTCGCTCTTTCTGATGACATGCTCCTTGGGAAACCACATGGTAGGTCTTCTTTTTCTCTTATCTAATTCACATTCGTCACCGTTGTAAGGAGAATCTGAGAACGCATTTTATGTCAGACGAAGTCGGACTTTCAAGTCATATGGAATGAAGCAGCGAAATATCTAATAATTCTTGTGGGCTCCACTTCGAAACTACACAATGAGCTTGACACATTTGCTCTGATTCGTCCTCTGTAACTGGTCACGAATGCCCACTACCCTCGGTGGACTACTGCACCCAGGACTTTGGCAGATCTTGAGATATTTTGCTAATCAAATATATAGCGGCATCAGATATATACTCCCCGCTCTTCGGGCCCACTATGGGTTTCAAAACTAATTCTTACAATACCATCAACCCACCAACTGACCTTGACGCCCGCCGCTTCGGTGAAAAGCCTTTCCTGATCTATACATCCTGGCTCCTCAACCGACGCTTTGGAGAACGTAAACGCAAAGGCCAGATTCATTTCGGACACTCTATGTCTCGTTCGGTAACACGGGAGGCTATCAAATCATTTCCCCGACCCGGATTACAGAGTGCATGCCAGAGATTCCGTGGAGAGACTGGATTTCAATTGTATTCGTGGTATGTGGCCTTCCACTATACGATCGAGAGACATCGAGAGGCTTTGTTATGGAGTTATATCATGCTTCGAAGCGACAAAAATGACAATGGAAACCTTGGCTGGGATGAGAGACAAGTCATTATGGAGGATCTGGAAGCTGGAATGGCGAAGGAGGGTGATACTAGCTATCGAAAACGGATGTTCTACCATATGAATGAACACTTAGAGGAAGCTGGCTTGGAACCTCCCAAAGTCAATATAGACGTGCAATGGACGTCACTTGACGGACCGATCACCATCAAAGATATCGATTGCTTTGAGTTCAATGTCAATGAATGTTTAGCACCCGGTTTCTCAACGCCAACTTCAGACCAGACCACGACCAACCATGTATTCAGCACTTTCTCAATTTTCGACCGTGTTGCCAGACAACATCCAAAATGTGGTGACTGCCTAATAAAACTCATCCTCAATCGACAAGAGCAAGGCTTGGGTTCTCTACTTCCACATGCCGATACCCAGGCGGAAAGCAGGAAAACTATTGTTCGTGCGTTGTGGAAGTACCAGTACACCGTCGTCGATCCTGACGCGTACTTCGTTATGATTACCGATGCCGAACAAGTCGAGAATGTGCTTTTGAAGAGATTGCTAAAAAAGAGAGGAAGGGTAGGCCAGCTGTGTTTGAATGATGATGTGAGCACCGAAGAAGAGGGTGCGATCGCAGATGTGAGAAAGGTGATGATTAGGCTCTTGGAAGGCATAGTACCGGAGCAAAGCGCGTTTGAAATACCCATTTAGACCAGTCCAAAAACCGAAGGGTGAGGATTTAATTTGATTTGCATAAAAAAGGGAACTGGTGTTACCATACACTGTATACTAGGATTACAGATTTTAGGCGTTTGAAATAGGGATTTCTGGACTATTGGGTAGCTACAATATATAAATACGATCACGATTATCAAACTCTTGTCCTGAACTTTTATATATCCTGTACTGAACATTCCTTTAAAAATCATGTAGAGTAATACCACATATGGTATCAAGCTCTCGGGTGCTCTGATGAAAAGCTGATTAAAGATGGGTTGTGAAATCACACTTGGTAGATTCAGGAGCTGGAAGTTGAGCAGTCTTCAGAGTTGCCCAAAGAGTTCTGCTCGGTCGCGATAAATGATTGTACTACACGCTGAAGTACTCTGTGGCTGGCTTTTGCTATAGATCTGCCGCACGCCCATGTACGCAAGGGGTAAGAGCAGAGACAAGACCCACGAGCTGTCAAGATACAATGATATACCTCCCCATGCCTTTCAACTGACAGTATGTATCACTGTTACGACGTGCGCATGCCGGCATGAAAAATGCTCCGAAAAGCTCTACTCTGTGGAATCCAGAAAAGATCCATTCCGGAATTTGTCAGAGAATTTAGAAAATAGCAGTCTCATTTGGGTTGCATGTCTATCGGACTGTAGGCATAAAATCATTATATTAACATAAGCAAACGTGGATATCAACTCCAGAACCTCAAGTGTGGACCTACTCAGATAGCTAGAAACTGTTATGCACCCTCCCAATCACCTTTTTTGGTATCTCGCGACCCTAGTTCCATATATTGGAAATATAGGTTACATTCACAGAAGAGTATCTTCCAAGTATGAGGGAATTACTGTAGCCGATGTTCACCTGCCTATCCTCTCCGCGCAAAACGTTTGAAAAGAGTTGTGTAGCCTGTTTCTGAATTATCCTTCTTATCGGCAGAGGTTGCCTTTAGCTCATCCACGTTTGTTGTTGTGCGAATGGGTAGCTTAGATTTTAAGTGAGAAGAAGATGTATGCTGAGCTCTTCCCTTTGTGTTGAATGATCTCGGCTCCCATCCAAAGGCTTCCAAAGCTCGCTGGAAAGCTGGATCTTGTTCATTCAACCTGTTCAATGTATTGGGTGAGGCCCTTACAGCTCGCCCAGCATTACATTGTCGGCTGGGTGTCGAAAAGTTTCTAGGACTATTTGCTCTTGGTTCCTTTCTGGGACTACGCAGGGGAATCCTCGAACCGCCGAGTGACGAATCCCTGGATGCCTTTTTTGTAATTTTACTGTCATTCTTTGGTTGCTCTGGAGGAGTTGTAAGTCTCTTAGGAGTAGTTGTCGTTGTTGAGTGCTTGCCGGGAGTAATCTTGGGAAACTTTGAGGGGGGGGTTACCGTACTAGATGGATAATTTCTGAAAATTTCCTTATCTTCCAGTGGTTCTAGAGACAAAGTCTCGTTAGTGGAGACTTCACTGGCTTGTTCTCTTGAACTAGAGTGATGAATATTCGAAACGCCACTTAAAGTCGCCGTGCTTAATTGATCACTTCTCTTTTGCTGTAGCTCTGGAGTTATGAGCTTTCTAGGGTATAATTTTGGACGGTGTGGAACTGGTGTGGTAGGTTTTGGCTGCGGGTTTGGAATGTTTAGTGAAGTTTGCGTCTTATTCGTCGCAATTGGCTGCAACTCCAAACTCGCCGTCTTTCCAGCAGCTGTTACTGTGCATTGACTCCTACTTGTAACTAGGCTAGGTGTTGAGGATATCTTCTCAGTCGATAGCGTAGCTTTTTTATTAAATTTAGTGGGTTCTTCTAATGCTGTACGCGCGAGAATGTTACTTGCGGTTTTCCTACATTGTGTTTCTGGGGATAGTAGGCGACGTGTCGTAGAATTCCACAATTCGACGTCTAAAGTTTTATCAAGTGCTGGCAAAAGTGGCTCTCTTTTCGAAGACTTGGTAGGGGTTCTCGATTTTTGTTCTCTAGAGGCGAATGCGAGCTTTGAAGTAGTGTCTGGCATGGAGACATTGTCGTCATCAAATTGTGGGAAGGATAGAATATTTCCTATAAGCGAGGCTTAAAATTAGATCTATCGGGTTGAAGTGCAAGTATGCTGAAAAGAATAACCTACTCTGAATTTGAGGGATAGTGCTGACGGTGGTTGTTGGCTCAAGTTCGGCATTGCGCTGCTGAGATGTTCTCCAATCGCATAGTATTTGCAACGTCTCGGGGGAGCTCAGATCTACAACAGTAGTGTCAGGAAGGTCTAGTTCCACGGAACTGGTGTCTCTCAGCTGGCTAAGTTTTGTCTTTCTTATGAGTGATGGAGAAATTAGCAAAGAACTTGGAGTACACCGCATGTTCAATAACTCGGAGTACTCGTTGGTTGAATGGCGACTCTGCACGCTTCTTGCACTTGACAGAGAACATGGATCAGAAGACAGTATACTAGGTGCTTTAGATACCTCAGAGCTGATGCTATTGAGCGGATGCGTCTTGATAGCTCGGCAGCTCGTTTGTGTCCTTGGAGTATCAAAGGGTAAACCAAGTAGATCAACAAACTCAGAGCTAACACTACTCGGCTGAGGAGAATTCCCGGTCCGCACACTCAATTGAAGACTTAGATTTCCAGAGGCAGGGTAGGGGAGGCTTGTTGTCTCAATATCATGGCGTCTTAATTCACGCGTGCTCGAAATATCCTGTCTACTTGCTGGAGAGGTTGCTAGTTTGGTTTTATCGGTGTTTTTTGTCGTGATGCTATCAATGGTCCCAGAAGAACTAACTCCTTCTTTCTCGTGTGTCACATCGTTCGATAACTGACTCGTCACCTTGTAGGATTGGTACGCAGAGTCTGACAGTTTTGGCGGTGTCGGATCTGGGGATGGCACTCTTGGAGGATTTGACAAAGGTGAATGAGACCAGACTTCATAAGGACTTGATTTCCTTGAGGATGAACGGGCTTTTGGTCGGCCAAGTGGTAGTGGAGTGCTCCAAGCATATGGTAGAGGTGGAAGAGCTTCACCGGATTTGCGAGCGAATCTTGATTTTGGTGATAGTAACTGTACCAGCTTAGGAGGAGTGGCGTTGGGGCTTGGACGCTTTGGTGTTGTTGATGGAAGTATCTTGTCTTGCCCTTTAATCTCTATGGATGTCGGTTTGGCACGAGCCGGCATTGCACTCCAATGAAATGGTAGTGACGATGGATATTTGTTCTCTTCTGTTACATTATCTAGTGACGGTGTCTTTTCTATTTCCAAAGATGATGACTTTCCCGGTCTTAAATCTATTGGTATAGGCGATAGAACTAGTCTATCCAGTATAAAGTAAAGCGGCCAAGCATTTTGGGTTGCAGTGGTATACTGTGGTATCTCATCTCTTTCACTGAAGAGGACAGTCAAAAACATTTCAGAATAACCCTTTGTAAATCCTGAAATTCGACAATTTTTAACAATTCCACGGACGAACATAAATACGTCGCAAACGTGCATAGTACTTTCTGGGAGAAAAGCATCTAGAGTATATATATTAGCAATCTGATGCATATAGAGGACCTGGTTGGAATTCCATACGATTTGAACTTCCCATATTGGATCGCAACCTTGAGACAAACCGGCGGCCATTATACCGCCTACACAAAAGGTGAAGCCTGAATCCAGAAGTTAGCATGCATTGCACAGCAGCACTTGGACAATAGCTAACACATCGAATTTGATATACGTCCAAGTTGCACATACCTTGCCATAGGTAGATCACCGCCTCTCTTAGAGATACCAAAAATGATATCTTTAAGCATTTTTGCAATTTTCCTACAATCGTACCCGTAATTCTCCGCATACCTTGAAGAGCTACCTCCAAATTTTGTGAAATCAAGCTCGATCGTGAGATCCTGAATGATACCAAGATAGTCCGGGAGCCAAAAGTGAGAGAGAGGAGAGAACATGGGGCCGCTAAACATATTTAACGTAATATGAAAGCGACAAAATGTCCAGAAGTACCCCATCAAGTCTAATCGAAGTGCTCGAAAAGCATGAAGCCCTCCTAAAACGTGTTCGAGTACATCCCATGGCGAAGCATGATATGCCTCTGAGAAGACGGCTTTCAGGAAAAAGTAAGGAGAGAGTGTGATCTTGCGCGGCTCGCAAGGAAAACAATAGCTACATATCTTAGAACGGACCTCAGCAGGTGCTTCCACATAAAAGAACTCAGAGGCTGTTATATATGGCTTGATGATTACAGAGTTTGGGATGGGGACAATTTGCTGAAACATAATCTCCAAATTGATTGTCTCAAGACAGAACTCTATATCAATGTCCCGAGCAAACTCTGGTGGAGGGCCTTGCCATAATTCCTCATGAAGTTTCAAGAGCCTTGGCGAAGGCGATAGATTTCCAGACTCAGCAGGTTTCTTTCTGAAATTCTTGAGGAATCTATCACGTATCTTTTGCACTGCACATCCTGTTAGCAAGGTTTTACTTGTTTGGATCACTGGCGTGAATAGTTACTGATGTTAATTTGTTCTGTACATCGTTATAAGATCCTGTGTTGAAGTTTCGGAATGCTATATTAACCACCAGATTTGCAGGTAGACGAGAGAAGACCGAAGGGTTGTCTTCAGAAGGTGAAGGCGAAGAGGAAGCCCTTCTCTTTCTCCACTACCCGAGTGAATACATTATAGGTGAATGCGAGATTATTTTGAACACTGTATTGCCACACGAACATTGGCAAAGATGTAGCTACTTAATAAATTTGATAGAGGTTAACAACAAATAGTATTTGTTCTGTCAATATATAACCCATAGTTGATTTCCTGATGTTTCTCATCAATGTGAATTCTGAGCCAAATCGCGTCGTCATGCAGAGGGCAGCAAGCTTTCTCAGTTGAATATTGAAATGTGGAACAAAGACAGAGAGAGAGACAGGGAAAGCACTCAAACACTAATTGGTTATTTAATTTTCTACTAAATACCACCTATAAGCAAGAGCACAGCTTTAGGGGTTGGTTAAACATATTGTAGGCACCGTAACTAAAATAATAAACTAATGAAAGCATTGCTATACAGACATTTGTGCTGCTATTTCTCAATTGGATTTGAGCTTAGACTTGTAGAGTAGCTAGCCAATAGCTAATTGGAGGAAAATGTTCATTATGGTTGTCTTCTTCTCATCGTCAAGCAACTCTTTAATGACAGTTGATGATGTTGGGCTATGCGTCTACCAATCACTACTTACTGTCATCTCAATTAATGTTTATCTAATGATTTACCTAAATTGTATTCATGATCTAAATGAATAGTCCTGCATACTATAAATATGAATACTGAGTTGAATTCTTTCAAGCAAATTACACCGTAGATGTAATATTGATGTTGTGGTTAGAAGGCAAGACCGCTTCCATCACCTTCGGGCCGTAACTTACCCGTAACTTACCCGTGTCCGATGTGTCTCCACTTAATCTTAGCGATTCTGGTTAAGCTTATACTGTCGAGCAGCTTGGACTTTTTTCTGAATTCTGGCAGGAAGTGGAAGCTGCGGGAAGCATCGTCACCACAACACATATAACAGATATCTAATAGACTTCCGTCGAATTACCTACCAACACTACCATCTCTCTCTCTCTAATTTCAAAGACGCCAGCAAGTACAGCACACTACATATAACCTCACTCCAGCCATTTCCAATATGGCTACCCCACCAGCAGAGCCCAAGACTGCCGATAATTTCGACCCCGAAAAGGCAGAAAATCTAGAAGATGTAAGGCTTTTCTACCAGTATACGCCAGCACGCAACGCTAATTGAGTGAGTGTAGATCGAAAAGCAATTTGCTGTAAAAGGTGCGACCTCTATCAACAATACTTAACCTGTTCTTTACCCCGCCACTGACCCCGCCATCAGTTGTTCAACATATGACCACCTACTGGGCCATCCTTGAGAAGGTCCGTGGCTCGACCTTGAGACTCACTAAGATTGACGATGAGATATACGCCCACCTGCAAGCTGATTTCCCGGACTTTGATCCGGCGAAGACTATTGATGAGGATGAGATGAAGAGCAAGACCGGCAAGGAGCGATGGCGAAAGTTCTTAATGGCGTACGAGAAGAGGGTCGATGACTACAACTTTGGGACAATGGTTAGGAACGCGCCAAATGTTGAATATGGCCAAGAAGAGACTATCTTCGGTAGGTTTTCCAGTCGAACTTCTGCTACTTTGTGACTAACGAGACGTGCAGTTCCTCGAATGCAGTTCTATGCCATTGAAATCGCACGCAATCGTAATGGCTTAAATGACTGGATTTACGAGCTAAATCACAAAGAGGAGGATGCAACGAAGAATGTGTAGGCAGGTGAAGTATGATGAGAAAACCTATATCCCAGCCAGGCCCCGAGTCCGCAAAACACCAAACATACGCCTCCATTCATGTTTATAGAGGCCAAAGAAGAGTTGAGGCATCAGGCGTTCGTTCAATAGCTCCTGCGGAGCCGTCCGTGCAAATGCGATAAAACTGCACAGTATTAAGCATTCAAACCAATGCAAATATATCGGCGCCCTGCTACAATATGAAGTACCAATCAACCAGCAGGTTGCGAGAAATTCTGAACTTTTGTGACTTCGGCCACCTCTTTGTCTAGTTATTCAGATTTACATTGAACGAACAAAATCTCAAATTTTTATCACTATTAAGTTACAAATCCAAGCTCATAGCCACGGTGCCCCCTATAATGAATCCAGTCCGCCATAATTCAATGACTCTATACTATGTGCTGGTTGTTTTCTCTCCTGTTCTGTCACTATCTCCACCTCGCTAAAGAGAACAATGGTAAGGATGACCACACCACATTTCCTGATCAGTGATTTGAGAACAATGAAATACTTTGGCTTACCTAGATATGGCTATACGTTTGGCTGCTGACGATAAGTAATATGCTCTGCACCTAACTTACATGGTCAACTCTACTGATACAAAAATTGCTGAATCTCACCAACTCCTTTTTCAACTATATGAGAATCCACTTTGACACATCTTTCGAGACCGCAATTATGGCAAGAATTCCTACAAGTACAACGAATCAGCCGAACAAAGGATTATATGGAAGTCAGAATGCTTCACACGAACTGCAGACTCGGGAAATCTGTCGCAAGCCCATCCTCAAACCCTCATGGCGCTCATTATTTGCATTTACTCGTCGAGATCACTGGCCCTCTCTCATATACGCTGTTTCTACAACCATTTTGGCAGGTTTGATTAAACCTGCACTGTCCGTCCTTTATGGCAAAATCTTTGCTACTTTGACGCAGTTTGGTGGAGGAAAACTGTCAAGCAAAGCAACGTTGCATGACATATCTACCTGGTGCCTAGCTGCGACAGCTCTGGGCATTGGTGCATGGATAGCAGAAGGTGGGCTGATGACAATGTGGATCATCTTCGGAGAACTGCAGGCAAAAACTGTTCGTCTTGGGATGTTCGCTTCTATGCTGGATAAGGACATGGAATGGTATGATAGTCGAGAGGAGGGCATTGGAGCCTTTTTGATACGCATACAGACGTGAGATCAAGTGAGCAATATTCTACTATATTGGCTGATTAGAAGTAGTCAAATCCGCGAGCTGCAGCTTGCTGCCTCTCAGCCTATTGGTCTGCTGCTCTTCCAACTTATCGCCACACTAGCTTCCCTGGGGCTGGCTTTATATTTCTCTTGGAATTTGACACTTGTCATAATCGCAACATTTCCTCTGGCTGCGATTTTGTTGTGGTTTATATCTAGAGGACTTACTCCAGCTATCGAAGCACAAAAACGGGAGCTTAGCAGGGCAACAAAATATGCCAATACTGCTATTACTGCTATCGATACCATAAAGGTGTTCAATGCTCAAGACCACGAAGTATGGCAGTACTATACTACAATCAACAGGATCACTGTGCACTATTTGAAACAAGCATTTGCGAATGCAATGCAGTTTGGTGTAACTAAATTCTTGATCGTCGTTATATTTGTTCAGGGCTTCTGGTATGGAATTTATTTAGTTAATAAGGGGCTAAACCCTGGAAATGTCATTACGACATTTTACTCATGTTTAACTGCCATTCAAGCCCTCGAGGTGATGTTGCCTCAGCTTTTAGTCCTGACCAAGGGCATATCGGCTGGTGCAACATTGAAAGATATTATGAAGCAGATACAACACGGCCGAGTCGCCATGGATATGAGCGGTACGCTAAAGCCTGACACATGTTCTGGAGACATTGAGATGAATGATGTAAGTATTTTGCTGATCAGCATGTCATAATGCTAACTAATATTTTATATTACCTTCGCATATCCTTCCAATCCCCAGCAACTTATTCTAGACAAGGCAACATTCTTCTTCCCTGCTGGTGAAACGACTTTTGTGATAGGGAAAAGTGGCTCGGGGAAAAGTACTATTGGAAGTATTCTCATGAGATATTATACAATGCGCTCTGGGGAAGTTCTCATTGATGGCAATCCTATTGAAGAGCTCAATGTAGACTGGCTTCGGAAAAATATTACTCTAGTACAGCAACAAGGGGTACTCTTTAATGAGACAATTTTCCAGAACATTGCATTTGGTAGACGAGAGAATTCGACCCGCAAAGACATAGAGACCGCTGCGAAGACTGGCTGCCTAGATGAAACCATCATGGCGTTGCCTGAAGGCTTAGATACCGTAGTAGGCTCTAATGGTAGATCTCTTAGTGGTGGACAGATGCAGAGAGTCGCGATTTCAAGAGCAAGACTTCGAGATGCGCCAATTTTGATTCTGGACGAATCCACCAGTGCATTAGACCACAGAGGGAGAGTCGAAGTCATCAACGCCATACGTGAATGGCGGCGTGGAAAGACCACAGTTATCATCACCCACGATATGTCTCAGATCTTAGATGATGATTATGTTTACGTTCTAGAAGGTACACATGTGGTTCAAGAAGGATATCGAAAGAAGCTGGCCGAAAAACAGCATGGAGCATTTTTATCAATTCTGAAGACAAAAAGCAGCAGTCCACATACGGAAGATCTCAAGACTACATTTAGCGGACATCATAGGGATGATTCAATTCAGCGCTGGAGTTACTTTACAACTGCACTCGGGAGGCAAGATGCAAGTATAGAAGGAAGTCACATTATGCAAGCTCCTCATCGAATGTCCTTGGGTGTAGGTATTTCACATGTGAATGATTTGAAAAGAAATTCAATTTGGGAAAGTCCTATTATTCCAGAGATTCCTCAACCGGCAGTATCAACTCGGTGGTCAGCTACAGTCGACGCACTGTCTAGACGATCCATGCCTGTATCGCCATCGCCAACCTGGAACCCCGAGATGAAGTTGTTTACTGCCGCGCCTGCGACAACAGAATCTGCTTACCAAAGCCAACGCTTCTCAAACGGGTTGCCAGTGACCCCAGGCACACAAGCTGTCAAGCCAATGCTGTTCGTTTCAAAAACGCAAGGTGGCTTGGTAAGAACTCCTGCGTCTTTGACAAAAATACTTGGCTCTGTCTGGCCTGCTCTCAATCAGAAGCAGAAATCTATCTTGATTATGGGGTTTGTGGCTGCTCTGCTTACAGCAGCAGGAACTCCTATATTTGCATGGGTGCTTGCCCAGCTCCTCGCTACTTTCTATCTTGATACAGACCAACTCGTAGAAGCAAGAAAGTGGGCATTGGTTCTGCTTGGTGTTGCCATTATGGACGGCCTTGCTACCTCTTTGACTCACTACGCTCTTGAGTACTGCGGACAATGCTGGGTTACTTCTCTGCGCTTGGAAGCAGTAAAGCGCATACTGAGTCAACCTAAATCCTGGTTCGACTTCGAAGACAATTCTCCGTGCAGATTAAACGACGTTTTAGATCGAAACGCTGAGGAGATGAGGAACCTTGTCGGACGATTCGCTGGTCTGGTATTCACTGTTGTTGTCATGTTGGCCATCTCTCTCGTATGGTCATTTGTCATCTCCTGGAAATTGACTCTGGTTATCATTGCATGCGGACCCATCTTTTACTTAGCAACCGTTATATTTCACTGGGTAACCAAAATATGGGAGGCAAAATGCAACCATAGTGCAGACTTTACCAGCGACATTTTCACTGAGACATTTGCTAACATCCGAGTTGTGCGCGCTCTGACACTAGAGAATTACTTTGGGAGGAAATATCGAAGAGCCGTAGCAGAGGCATTCCAACTAGGCCGTAGACGAGGGGCATACACAGGACTTCTCTTTGGACTCCTCGACTCAGCAGTCCTTTTTATATTTGCTTTAGCCTACTACTATGGCACTGTTCTGGCTATCAATGGTACACAAACTGTTGGCGATATTTTCAAAGTCGTCAATCTCTTGGTTCTAGGTCTCTCGAACGCCAGCACTATGGTTTGCATGATTCCACAACTTAGCTCTTCTTGTGCTACTGCAACACAAATGCTTTCCCTTGCAGGTCTTCCTCTCAACGAGTCCTTTGAAACCAAGGGTACCTATCGTCTACCAACCCCATTCCCAGTCCAGCTGAGCAATCTCAGTTTCACATATCCAAACCGGACAACCAAGATCCTTGACGAAATCTCGTTCAATATCATGCCTGGAACTTGTACCACCTTGGTTGGTCAATCTGGAAGTGGGAAGTCAACTATCATCGCTTTACTCCAGGGATTTTATCCGCCTGATATCCAAATCAACCATCCACCAGCACTCACCTACAATGGCCACTCCATTCTTGAATGTAATATCATAGCACTGCGTTCATTCCTTTCCGTGGTTCCCCAGTCACCCTTACTCTTCCCAACTACAGTGCTGGAAAATATCGTCTATGGCCTCCCGGAGAACTCACCTCTACGCAACCTCGAAGCTGCCAAGGATGCAGCTTCCGACGCTGGAATTCATGATTTCATCAACTCACTTCCACAAGGCTACGGCACTGCCATCGGTGAAGGTGGGCAAGGTGTCTCTGGTGGCCAAGCTCAACGAATTGCTATCGCACGTGCTCTAGTAAGACGTCCCCAGATTCTGATCATGGATGAAGCGACGAGTGCGTTAGATATTGAAAGTGCAGAGAAAGTGAAGACATGTGTGCGACGTTTGATAAGTCGTGGAGTCGCTGTTGTGATGATCACTCACAACATCGAAATGATGCGGAGCGCAGACACGATACTGGTTCTGGATCATGGGAAAATTGTTGAAAAGGGTGGGTTTGAGGAGCTGCGACGAAGAGGAGGACCACTTGCAGCGCTCATTGGGGAGGAGACGGCAATTAAAATACAGAGTGAGGGCTCGGAGATCGTGGAGATGTCTTTCGTTGAGTCAAGGACCAAGGCATCATGGAACAGAAGCTCGTTAGCTGCATGATGTTCATTATGCTCTTTAAAAACAGATTAAGGGCCTGACATTATTTTCATTATATAGGCTTGTTCTCAGATGACCAATGGTTGTGATAAGGTCCAAGTCCTTTACGATTAGATAGCTTGGGACAACCTGACTTGATCACCAAGAAGTATGGCTTACAATGAAATATTATTGACGGCGCGATACAAGATAAATAGGCTTTTGGACGGGATATGTCACTTCTTCAATATTTTTATACTTCTACACATCGATACATCAATACATCGTCTAGGTGTTTGACTGGCTTGTCTTGCAAAGCTACGTGATGGTATTGGTATTCCGAATTGCACGAATTGTCAGCCTCTGTATATGGCAGAAAAGGCTCTCATACTCATTCATGCGTACAGAATTCTCTGTACTTGGTCGTCTTCGGACGCAATGCCAGACTTTTTGTGTGATGGCCAATACAGACTCTTAACCGTGGTTGCTCACCTAGTGCAAACCATGTTTCGTCTGCGTAGCTGATGTGTAAGCTTAGAGCAGGCTCTAGTTACTGGGCATGTTTACTGGGCGAGAGCTATAGCCAATTGGAGTTATTGGTAATACGCTCAAAGACTCCCAACAAAACTCTTAACCTCTTCTTGTAGACTCTTAATAGCGTCATGATTATGCCAAAAGTGCCCAGCACCTACGATCTCCTTGTGCCTAAAGTTACACTGATTGGCTTGTTGACTCATTCCGTCTAGTCTCTCGACCCAGGAACGCAATTTCCTAGCGCTTACAAACAAGTCATCGTCTCCATATAGGGCTAATGTTGGATCGACAGTCAGTTTTGCCTCATGTTGTGTTGTAGCTATATTCTGGCGGATCAGTCCTATGCTGCCCATTGTGGCCAAAGTACTAATAAACCCCTGTAGGGGTGACACAAGTAAATATGCAACTCGCACACTATCTACTATGCCTGGAACTGCCTGGATCTTGTTTTTTTCGTCCACTAGGGTTTGTTGTGGAAGGACCTCAGTTGAGTCGTCCAGCTCATTGCCTTTGTTAGCCTGACCAACTGATCCTCGGCTACCAGACCTCCTAGACGGACCTCTGTTGCTCATATGCCGAAACCTATCAACACTTCTTCTCACCCTCTCAGGAGTGTCTATCGTGAACGAGCTTCGCGACCGGTGACTGTCATGGCTTGCCCGCCGCAAATCTTCCTCCCCTCCAATTCTTACACCGCCATTCGATTTTCGTATCTTGGGAGATTGCAGGTTGTAATCATCGGTTGGATGTCTCCGACCTCGAATTGGAGAAGTAATTAGAGACTGGAAGTGGGATTTAATAAGCACGTTTTGCTGGGTCGCAAGACAGCTCGCCCGAAGGCGAATTTCGGCAAAGGAGGATCCTGGTCGTGGGCTTTGAAAAGGAGCAACTATATTACTGAGTATAGGTGGCAAGCAAGTAGTTATGAGAGCTCCATAGGAATAACCCGCAAGAAGTAGCCGTGTATGCCAATCAGGAACAAGGGCTTGTGATTGTATAGGGATTAAGTTGTTGAGCTGCGACCAATTTGTCGATGAATTTGGGTTATCTTCGGATGCATTTGGTGGACAAAGATCGTTCAGATAATAGACCATAAAGCCGATAAAAGATATATAATCATTTTGCTCAGGCTTAGACTGCCATGAAGTTCGACCTTTCGAAGCGCCGGCTCCACTACCAGTAACATCAGCATTTGCCTGAGATTAGAAAGAGGATATCTTCTAGTACCGAAAGTTAAATGTTCCAACGATGAAACCCTGTTTCAATATTGTTGATGCCACAATATCAACGACTGGATCATCCATACAACCACCTAGGGGAGCATACGGATGTGCAACTATGGCACATTTTTTCCGCCAGTCGCATATTGCTGTCGCTGAGTCTGGATTTAAGACGCGGGGGTGATAAACGCGGCATTGCAGGGCCAAGTCATCGTGTATAGAGGGGATAGTGAAGTCGAGTGTAGGAGGTGGAAGCATATTGAGCGTTACCATCTAGCCTAGCCCTGCAACTTGTTCATCTGAAGGGGAATTCTGGACAGAAAAGGCGCATCATGAGATCTGGTATCATCCTACTGTTGTTGCTGATTGAATGTTTTGGTTGTTATGGTGGTTGTTTATGTTGCTCGGCATGACGTTTGATAATCACCTACAAGGCTGTACTGTAAGGGCAAACAACAACAACGCGGCTAAGGCTTTGCCCTGAAACCAAATCACATGATGAGCTCGCCTAGGCCCCTGAGCAGGCAAGTGCCAAAAAGTGTGGCGGCGGGCTTGTAAAGGGTAGAGGGGAAGTCCCAAAAA
>Ga0247810_10000526_pt1 | contig 39073 bp, 26 predicted proteins | sample UWRJL119311C1_FD_179918 | JGI IMG/M metagenome (GOLD analysis project Ga0247810, IMG submission 179918) | Plant litter microbial communities from Arlington Agricultural Research Station in Wisconsin, United States - UWRJ-L119-311C-1 | ecosystem: Environmental > Terrestrial > Plant litter >...
AGACCTGTATGTGTACTTCAGTCGGCTTCGGCACCTACGTTGCTATCCTGCTTCTCCTTGTCTGTTTTCTCTTCGGTTGCATGGACCTTGCGCTGGCGTAGCTGAACGAGTCGAGTGTCAGTCGGCCACTACCGGAAACTATCTGTATTGTCTCAGCCCCAGAATTGGGATATAAAAGTCCAGACAGGGTAGCCACGCCATCGTTTACAAAAACCTCAACTGAGTTCCAGTCTACATACACTGTTAAGATGACACTATTACCTTCCATCGGAACCGAAGCCGTGCGTACTGCATCATATGCTCGTTTTGGTGCCTCAGCTATGCTGTCCGTAGCTGTCCCGTCATTATCCCGTACCAAAAATGCCCGAGTGTTTGCAAAGTCAAAACCGACAGTAGTAGCGAATGTACCGTCACCCTTTATCTTGATCCGAACTTCATTCCCGTCGTCGCCGCTTTTCTTTGACACAACCGTGCGTATCATGTATGCTCCACCTGCCATAGCAGGAAGGGATGCTGTCGCCGGATTGGTTGTGATAGTTTTTCCAGTCACATTGTAGCCGGTGTCAAAAGTCGTTGCGTATGAGGCTATTGGTGAATTCACTAATCTCACAGCACCTCCAATCGTTTTCAGCTTGATGTCGCGAACAACACTTAATTGGCCAGCCCAGACTCCATTATAAGGAAGGTCGTTTGCATAATCCCAGTTGTTCATCCAGCCTATGGCATAACGGCTTGTATAAATCTTACTTCCAGTAAGACGAGGATCGGACCAGCTCACTGTTGCATAGAAGTCGGCACCACTGTCCATCCACTGCGGTAGAACGTTGGCAGTTGTAAATCTAATGCCATCCCAGGATCCGATCCAATATGCTGTGCCTGTTGGCCGATTGAAGCGATAACCATTTGCGCCAGCGGCAAGAACCCATGTACGCTTGCTGGGGTCGCCATCCACATCTAGCTGGTACAGGTCTGGACATTCCAGAAGGCCAAGATCAACCCCCGAATCCTGCGGAATGAATCCAGATCTATATGCCCAGGTCTTCAGGTTTGAGGAGGAATAAAAGCCGATTTTGTTGCCTTCGGCAAGGGCCATGATCCATATGGAATGTGCAGCATCCCAAATGACCTTGGGGTCTCGAAAGTCGGCTTTTGCGCTGGGATTCGGGTTGGGCATGACGGGGTTTCCTGAGAACGGTGTAAATTTGTATCCATTATCAGTGGAATAAAAGAGAGATTGCTGTTGAATGCCACCTTGCATTTGTGTGGCAAGTGTAATAACAGCATTTCGCCCGAACCCTGCAGTATTTTCTGTGTCGATGACAGCACTTCCGGTTTCAATATCGCCAAGGTAGACTCCGTTTTGGTTTGGTTTATATTTTTCGATTGCGACACCTCGTCGAGTCCACGAGACCAAGTCAGTGCTCGTGACATGGTACCACTCTGTGCCTCCGCCTGCCCTGGGATTGGCTTCATTGAAGTCGGCATTGTAAAGATAATACATGTGCCATTCCCCTCCAAGGAAAAATGGACGCTGCGGGTCGTTCATCCAATTTGACTCCGGGGTTACATGGTAGCTGGGACGGGTAACGCCAGCAGTATTGCATGAAGTCACAAATAGGGATAAGATGACTGCTCGTAGAAAGCGGAGGCCGAACTTCCTCTCAAGAAATGGTGATAAATTCATTGTAGAGATGAGAAGTTTCAATCGTTGTAGTGATGGAAAATTAGAAGATGTTTTAATATCTATGAAGCGTCGTTTCCTGCCGTGAGCCTTCTGAACTGGCTACTTCGAATGATATTAGAGGGAAGGGGATTTCACAGGATATATAAGCATCCTGGGGTTTCTCCATTCATCATAAAGACCCTATACCAATACATCAAACGTCAGATGATGTTTCCAATTTTCAAAGAGTGCCTCAGCTAACCTGACGATCTAGCTTACAGGACTTAGTATGGCCTGTATGTGCAATCTAAAATTAAGATCGCTCATTTCTGCATACTAGTGGGTTGTTGGCAGCAGAATTCCTTACCACAGCTAAAATCAGCCGTGTTAGTAAATGAACACCGACAGGCGTCAACTATACAGTCAAAGCCACTACCTACATCGGCAACCCCTCAGACTGAATAGCAGCAGATAAGAGGTTTCACTTAGAGAGTAGATCTTTCCTGCATATTTGGCAGGGTATAACAAGAAGCGGGGAACCTGGGTAAAAAGGTGGAGGCAAAACAAGATACCCCATCTCTATTTTCCTCACGCCTCTTATAAGCTTTCAGTAATCTATGATATAGATATTATTCTAAGCTATTTTTAAAGTAACTAGTAGAAGCTTTCGTAAATTAAATTAGTAATGAGAGTCTGATTTGCCAAAGTTAAGTCTATTAGTAAGGCTACAGTTATGTCAACTAGTATATATTTTATAGATGATTTCACAGCCATAACATGGCACTGGTAGATGTCTTTGATCACCTAACAGCTATAACCTCACGTTTTAGGAGGGTAAAGATAGGTGTTTGGCAAACTCTAGGATACTACCTCTATGGGTATGTACCCCGATCCCAGGTTAAAAGGAGGGAGATTCCCACAGGGAGCTTGCTGAATCAATCAGAAGCCTCGCAGCGGGCGTGAGATGCGCAACAGCTGCAGAGGTGTAGGGGTTACCCTCTGTACTGGAGAAAAGGTGAAGAAGCGGCATTTGGGAACGTAATTCAAAGTGAGTTTTAGTGTTAGAGATTTCTTTTTTTTATTGGCTCAAAGCTCTCGCTTTGAAACGTCCTAGCTACAGCGATCTGAATAGAGCAAAACACATGAACTAATGGAAGTGTAAGATCTCTATAGATCGTTACTCGTATCTCGCAAGGCGTACGAGTGAGTCGGGTAAAGCAAGCTGCCACCGAAACCCACTGCCTTGCAAGAACGTAAGGGTCCGCATCCAAGGTGTGGACCTTGAGATATTGACGCTAGTCTATTACTCCACAAAAGACGCTAGAACGAAAAAGAGGTGTATTACGGCCTGAGAGAACAATTCTAGCTCGTTCTGTCAAGCGCGTACTGAAATTATATGCAGAGGTAGGGTGACGGATCACTTGATTACTCATCGTCATGGCTGCGTCTTGAGTGTTCACCCTTTCTTCTCACCCCTGCTTCGGACCTCCGCTAGCTTAAGCTAACACTCTCGAGATATCAAAAGCAATTTTTGTTTGGCTCGCACGCAGGACCCAAGTAGTTGGGAACTACGTTGTCTAGTATTTAGCTTGCTGCGTGTTAGGTTTTCTTTTCTGGATGTTAAGTTTTAAGCGTGGCGCTGACTTATATCTGGGCCTCACCACTTGGCTGCCGTGATCGGGAGCGAATATCACATATCCATCATCCAAACATTATTACTGTATTGTTTGGGTTTCGGCACCTTGTTAGTCGAAACCAGGACATTTTTCTACCTTCCCCCCTTGTGTATGTGATGACTCTCCTACTGTGAGCTTGTCAAATTAGGTAAATGGATAATAGTGAAAAGGGGTAACACAACATGACTGATCAGATCTCCAGGCGGTGGCCTCCGGAAGTCATCTTCCCTTGCCCGAATCTGCGACCACGAAAACATCCTGTAGTCGTAGTCTGGCGATCGTTTGCCGGCATTATTATTGTTCTGGGCTGTCGAAGTCAAGGTTTTGTCACCCATTGTAGTATCAGCTTCGTCCACCCATGTAATCTCTTGTGCTCGTAAAAACTGCAGGGAAGTTGTACTAGTTTCCATTCCACGTGGGCTTGGTGTGCTTCATCTACTTCCCGCGAGGGATCTCAATGCATCTTGATTGTTAGTGATAACGTGGAAGATCAGCCGCAATATAGTAGGAAAGCCACGCCAGCTTGACGCCAGTTAAAACAAGGGTAGAGTGAGCCAAGTCACGTCTACAAGTATTACCGTGGCTTATATGATGTACTGAGTTGATATTTAACCGGCCGGACGTACTTCCATTTTTGTCTGATGCATGCCGTGCGCTTATGGGCAGATTCAATACCCAATTGGTATTTCCAAATTCTTGAGTGCTCTAGAGATGTATAGCTTATCACAGAAGTCTTTTAAGAAGCGTTAAAAAAAGACCTTCAATTTCAATGCAGTACCGTATTTCTTGAGGTGCCTTTTAGTCTTTTAATTCTATTCAACCCCGGAACGGGACGACTCGGCGTTTTATGTTTAATTTGAAGTATAACTAGACGTGTGAAAAGAGGGTGTCAGCCAGTAGTCAATAGATTAACAGTGAAAAGGTATGGCTTTCTTAACATACGACTCCCACTAGTCTAATCCAAAATACCTGGTAAAATGAACATCACGTAGGTCAAATCCAATAGACCGCCATAGTATCTACCAAAAACATAACTATTTTGCCTCGAACCGAGTACAAGCAAGTGCAAGGAAAGCCAGCCACAAGTAACTTTACGAGGAGTTTACTTTGCCGAGTACAGGCATACCTTGATGATGGGAAAGAGGGATAGCACGACACTTGATGGTTTGCGCGATGCAACAGTAGTAAGAATAGTGGGAAATTAGAGGAAGCAGGGCTTGTATAAGGTGAACATACTGGGAGAACTGTAAGAGAAATTATAAGTCTACTGAAGCCTGTTAATTTGCTCTTCTCATAGATACAAGCTGCAGTGGCATTGCAGGTGTTGGTTCTATGAAAGTAACACGATTCGTATTATCCCCAATCTCCATCCTTCTATTCAGAGACGGCTGAAGCTAATAGGATCCATGAACTAGTGCTACGATAGTGTAAGAACATGGAGCTGCGGATTTTACTACCGATCTTGTATCTGGGCTCTTCTCCTCGGAAAGCATACTTCGCTGGCCATATGACAATTAGGTGGTATACATTTGTTAAGTTCTTGGCTGCTTCGGGTATAAGGTACGAAATCCTTTCCTAAATCTAGATTCTCGTCATTTCTAGAGAGGTCCTGAAACTACACAGATGTTATTGATTTGATCTATATTTCATTGAGGCTCTATTCTTATCTTAGTCGTGATACTTAACAATAAGTGTTTTATTAAAAGATATTATGTGTCCGGTCTAAGGTAGTACAATCCGCGAGAACATGACCAAGGCTCACATGCAACTTTCCCAACTAGTAGGGCTCAAGTGTTGGTTAGTTAATGTTGAGATAGAAAAATGCCAAATTAGAATTTAAGGGAGTTTTATAACAACAAAAGACATTACAAAGTAAACTAAGCTGTGCTGCTGAACTGTTTATACCTGAGTATAACGCCTCGACTCAAATGACAGGGAATTATATTTATTTATATAAAACCTTATATTATAACAAGGTCTTAGCGTTCTGGGATTCAAAAGGTCGCAGGGTTCTAAGGTCCACTGCATACCTGTAAATATATATATTAGGTCAGCCAAGCCTTGAGCTTATAGCATACAAGTTTATTATATTCTTAAAATATGATAACACTATTCTTATCAAGGCTAGCATATTGCTATACTCAAAGTATAGAAAGAGGTATCAAATATTACGTACTGTAGCATCGCTCACCATGTGGAGGTGCATTCATTACATTATAGAAGGCTGAGTGCACAATTGATGATAGCCAATTAATGCCCTGACATTTCATCGCTTTATTCGGAATGATAGGTACTAAGAAACACAGCTGAAAATACATGCAATATGCTTGCGTACTGGTAAAGTAGTGAAAGAATAAAGTGGTAGCGAGGTAACATTAGTGGGATGCTGTAGGGGTATGTCGTCGCAGTGGCATGTCATTGTTGTGACATGTCGTCCAGACGAATGCACACCCCTCACCGCCCGCCCACCACTTGCCTTACCAGCCATTTACCACTGTTTCGAACTATATGGAGTATGGATATCCCAGCAACTCTTCAGGCCACCCTTGTAACCCTCTATCCTGGGACCTGAACTGGATCCTAAGCTTCCACGCTAGCTGGATAAGGTGGGTTGAATTGGACTCAAGAATGGAGGGGGTGCAGAATGGCGTGGCATATAGTCCGGAGGTATTGCTATATAGCGCTAGTATCATTAGTGTTAACACCGAACCTCCCCTCGTAGAGTCGTATCCTGCAGCCACTTTTTTCCAATTCCTTCCTTCTTTGTACATGGACATGGGGAGACCTCCACTCTTCTACTAAATTAACTTTCCGCTAGAATGTTCTCGAAGGAATGAAGTGCCGCAGATCCTTTTGTCTTCCAACCCTTCTCCAACTTCGGACAAGGCCTAATAAACGTCGATGCACGGATAATGCTTGGCAATGCTGCTTTATTGATTTCCTACCATCTAGCAGACTCTCACTTTGTCGCAATCACGTCTTGACATCTGTGAGGCATTGTACGTACAAGCTCCCTTATCCTTTTATGTGTAATTGAATCCTAGGCCTCTCGAATTACTGAGAGATACGGGTTATGAACTCTTTGGTAGTATAGAAAATAGAATCCTTCATATGGTTTCCAAACTGTCTCAATTAGGCTCTAATTTGAAGATTTAGGATTACAGTCACTCACTCTTAATCGAAGAGCTGTAGCCTCCTTGTTAATTCAGATTTATACGCTTCTGCTTTATTTTTGGGGATTGGAGGTCTGGACATTTGGCAAATATCTCGTCAACAATTGGAATATTGATAATGCAACACGACCTTGAGTTAACCTTCTCACCGGAGTCATAACCCACGAAGTTCTTCGAGTATCCTACCCAATCCGCAAAGTTCTTTCGTTGCGGTGTATATAAGATAACTTTTCGTCCATGACTCTCCATCAGGGGATAAGTTGAGGTTTCTGGGGCTTTGTAGACCTGGCACCAGAATAACAGGCAGATTTTATCTCGTGTAAAGCCGACGTCGAAAAATAGGGTGTCAATACGTATAAAGTCGTTTGCGCAAGAACTTCAATATTCTTTGCATTGCCTGGCTTTGGTGTAGGAATGTGATATATTGACCTCATGACTTTGTACATGATGGCAAGTTGACGGGGAAAAGTGTGGTTTCTGGTATAAAAGCGGCGTACCAAGAATTATTAGATTACTGGCTAGAAAACCCCAAGCTACCTACCGAAGTCAGGTGTACCGCTGTGGAGTAAGAAGGTGGGCTGATAGAGGAGAAAGGTTGGGGTATACTTGTATGACTGCATCACACGGCATACAACTCTTCATGGGAACATCGAAACGATGCGTAGTATAGTGTACGGGTTTCGCGGTAAGCGTGGTACAGTAGCACTAGGTGACTATGCTGAGCTCAATAGACTGGCTTGGTGGTCCACATGAGAGTTACAATGCTATGACGAGCCTCAGCCAATCGCAATCTTGATGCAGCACACTTGGATTGGCTTAATAGAGCTATAGAACGGTGCGCGGGTTCTTCAGTGTGTACTTTGACTTGGCAACAATATGAAACGAAGAGCGCTGTTAGGTGAGAGAATAGCTTGCGCTATTGTATTTCTAAGAGCAATATTCTAATTTCTATTCTAATCAAGGATTGGTTCATATCTAAAAGGAGTATTCTAATTTCTATTCTAAACAGACGATAACAATGACGGAAGAGAAGGTGGCGACACATAAATTTCATCACTATCCGTGATGCCCTCATCCCAATCGATCTCGCAAACAGCAGGTGACCCGTTGCCAGCTGACAAACTCCTTAGTACTCGTACTCCCAAACACTCATCTGCCCTAGTCGCCAATAATTGTAAATATTTGGAGTGACCCCGTATATCCATATCTAAGATGCGCAACAAATCCATCAAGTAGTCCTTAGGTCCAACCTCAATCGTAGAAGTGTGTAGAATGTGAGGGTGAACCAGCAAGACATCTGCCAGGCTGCACCCTATATCAAAAATCTTCTCTAAAATTCCAACACCGTTCGCCTGGAAAGCTTTAAGTGGCAAGAACCGTGACACAAGAATGACATCGCGTGCAATATCCACTGGGTGGTGGAAAGACATGCAATCGGTGATCGTGTTGCTGGAAAGCATGCCTTTGTTTAGACAGAGTTGCCAAACTATCGTCTTCAACCATTGCCTGGTTACCAGGAGGTCTGCTTGTTGAATATCAGTTCTCTCTCTGACGTTCGGAATGGCGCATTTTAGAAATTCTTGCAGCTTGATCAAGGGCTGAGGTGAGACAGCAGTCTCACCACTCCCTTGCGTAGAATTCCACATCGACATGAAACCGTCCCCAAAATTGCGAAATAGGCCGATGGAGTCAAGAACTCCGTCCATGATAGCACCTTCCTGGCCATCTTCTACCACCGGAAGGTTGATAGAGCGTCGTAACGTCAGCGGGCGATGGCGCTGCAAAGCGTACCCCTGCTCAGTGATAAAGAGGAGCCAGAAGGTCCTACGACCGTACATTGCATAGTTTGGATCTCTTATCCCGGAATACGTTGTTTCTTCGTGAAGGCGTAGAAGCTGAAGCATGGTAATGGATTCTCTAAGGTGAAACCAGGCTGCATTGTCTTTTCCCAGCCGCGACAAGCAAGAGAAGAGAAAGAAAGAGGACTGTACCGAAGCGAGCGAGGGGTTGTCAATCTGGTTACAGCAAGCCTTCGCTCGATATGTCTCCTTGATAAGGAAATCCACGGCGAGCATAGAGTCGAATTGCTGAGAGTTATCCAAAGCCCCCTCCTTATCTGAGGGGACCGAGATTTCAGTTTGCATCATGATGATGGCGCATAACGATGTGATCAGACCGTACTGAGTGGGAGATGTGTGTAGATGATGCAAAGACGCGTAAGTTTCCTCTCGATCTAAAATTGGCATGACTGGATATTTGTGGGTAAAGAAACTGTCCAGACAATTTTGAATTGTCTCTAGCGATAGTAGAGACGACGGCTGGAAATGCGCTGTTGAAGGTGCTGGGGAAAGTGCTGGGGAGATAGCATTGTGATATTCGGGAGTGCTGCTCGGCTCGCCTTGGACAGAGCGAGGGATTTCTTCAACTGTCTCTCTTCTGCGAGGACCTTTCTTCTTGGGGATTTGATAAACGCAAGGCAAATTGATTCTTTGACAATTTTGACACGGATTGAAATTGTCACATCGTATCTTGCGCGACCGACAGCACTCGCACGCCTGTGTGACCTTGTTCAAGACCTTACGTGGTTTCTGTGGTTCGACGGACATGTCGACACCCCGAGTATATGAAATCAGGTCCCCGAGACAGGTGGGTAGGTCGGATTGAGCGTAGTATGAGTTCTGATGCGATCAGAGAAGTTTTCATTCGCTTCTAACCAGGCTTCTTAAAGGATCCAGATGTTGATGCTCAGTAGCTAAAGGTATCGAGGTTTAATTGAAAATGGTTCTGCCACAGCTCAAGGGCTGACCCATGCTCGCGCTAATGCAGACCTCTGGCGGGGAAAGATCTCGTCGAATCTAATCTGTCATACCTTGTCAGTTAAGCTATAGCGATCACACCATCAGACAATGCTACCACAATACTCGTAATGCTTGTTGCTTACCACAACTCGATTGGAGAGCGGCTTGATTGATTGATAGACACCACATGGTAGAAACGTGGCTTGATTGATTGATAGACACAACATGGTAGAAACGTGGCTTTGATGTACCGGCCACCAGGCAAATTGTATTTGAGCTGCCTGTTCAAGGCGCTTTGCCGACGTTAGCGTCATGCGCACATGGACGGTGCATTTGAAGTGCAGATGCGGGAAGAAAAGAATTTGCCAAGTTTTCCTTCTAGAATATTACTGCATGCGGCAAGGTCTCTGGCGGTAGGGTTATACATTAGCTTGGGAAAGGGGTGAGGAACAAGACAGAGAGAGGCTTTCTGAGCAACTGTAGTCTGCATGTTCAGCGCCTAACTATTCACACAACGACTAGGATGCCTCAATCCCCTCACTTCCCGTCCTTCCTCCATCTGGGAGGTGGGAGGGCTTCTATAGTGCAGATCCGAGCACCAAGCTAGCCACGGCAACCGAGATAGGTTTACGTGAGACGGTCACGTCACATATGACAAAGCCGGAGACTTGACAAAGGCTAGTCGGAGCGAAGAATGCACTGTATTGCTTTATTGCTTTTGTTTGAAGACAGGAAGAGCGTTCTGAAAGGGAATTCTGATTGCAGGGCAGGAAATGAGGACATGAGGATATGAGGATGGAGGCAAATGCGTGGAGTTGGCGGGGCGAGCGCGGGGTGTGATCACCTTCCAAAGCTGCTCTTGACGGCCTATGTAATCATAAACACCAAAGCCCAACATTGCGGCGGTGGAAAGAGTGCGCAATGTAAGCCATTCGTACTCCAACAGAATCCCATTGAATCCCAGCTACGAGGCGTAGATTCATTGTGCTTAGTATGGCTCTATGGAAGGAGCGAACGCAAGAGATAACACAGTGTTTCTTCCTTTTTGGATGGTCTTTTGTGATCTCGAACTAAACCTAAGCACCGCCGTTACGTATGAGATCCTGATTGCTGCAACAATTTCCCTCGTATGTTAATAAAGATATGCCTGCTGTAAATTTGACGCATTGGCATGGAACACAAGACTTGATCGCAGTGTGGACATATAAACAGCTATCCGAAACCACCTATCTTTGACCTTGAACAGTCCTCGTTCGATGATAACCACCGCCAGATTTGACCTTCTTTAATAAGCAACAACATCAAATTAACCAAAGGAGGTTGTTTTGAACTGGTGGTCTATGGAAGGAAGGTAGGAGGGGGTTTTTGGTGGTTTCCAAGGGGTAGACCCGTAGATCTGTGAATTGGCCCACCACCCAGAGGCACCTCCTCAGGTCCGAACAGGTTAGAAACTCTAGGTAAGATGTTGTAGAAGGTAGAATGGGCACCGCAACCGCTACCCCAGCGTATCTCTGTAAAGGGGCATTAAATAAGCTTGGTCACGGCTTCAAAATCGGTTCGTTGTATAATTGGCTAATGCTAGATATTTCAACGTCAAAATCAATTTCACTCTCTAGTTAAGCTTTCAAAAGATCAGGGGAATTGGTTTTGAGCGGTAAGTCTTTTTTGTTCTTGAACTCTTTGTTCCGACTTTCTCAATTGAGTATAGCATGAAGCGATAGTTCGTATGTCAAAATTTGATGCAAGGAAACTGTGGTTTTATTTTTTGAAATAAATTGTTCACTAGCCAAAAGACGCAAAGATGTATGAAACAATCAAATTTCACGTGTATTTTCTTTTGAAGATCAGACACGTGTCAAAACTTCCTATTTAAGAGTAAAACAACTATATAGATAAGTGACAGCAAAGCCCTCCGCACTCTGACTTGACAGAAAACTTACTGTCTTATGTGCCGCGCTCACTTGCTTACGCGCTTGTGGTAGAGTGTTGAACCTCTTGCTTCTCCACAACCGTGGGCTTTCCGTCTTGGAGTTCTCTGAAGGTCATGGTGGGGACCCAGTTAACACTATGTCTGGCGTCAGAGACCTCAGCGTACATTTCATCGACCTGTTCCAAGGAGAGCCCCTTGGTTTCATAGATGAAGAAGTATACGAAGGCGATACAGATGAAGCAGCAGCCTCCCCAGACGAAGAAGATTTTGGATTGCAGATTGGCGTTACCTTTGCCGTAGTTGACAAGGTATGGCGTCGAGTATGCAATCGCCCAATTCAATAACCAATTTGTCGCTGTCGTCATACTAAGGGACTTGGCTCGAACCTTCAAGGGGAAAATTTCTCCAGTAACAACCCTAAAATTCACAAATAGGTCACGTAAGCAAGTGTTCTCAGTTGGCAAGCGGGGATTGTGGAGATAGAGAGGATGTCAGGAACGTACCATGCAACGGGACCCCAGGAGGCTGCGAAGAAGAAGATATAGAAGCAAATGAATGCAATAGCACCTTTTTGTGCGGCAAGGTTGTGAACGATGGTCTTTCCTTCAGCATCCTGACCAGTGGTAGTTGTTCCAAGAATGGCAACAATGAATTGTGAAACACACATTCCGATAGCACCAGTCAGGAGCACAGGGCGTCTGCCCCATTTCTCGATAGCGTAGAGACCAGGGAATGTAGATGCGGTATTGACACAATTGGTAATTAGAGCAATTGTGAACGAGTTGCTGAATCCACTATTTTTGAAGAACTGGGTGCCGTAGTAGAAAATGAAGTTGATCCCAGTCAGTTGCTGGAGAGCTTGGAGAGCACATCCAGTCAACAGACGCTTGAGAAGGTTTCCTTTGAAGCAGTCGGCGTAGCTGGATTCCCCAAGGCTCAGCTCGTAGGCGTGATTTGCTTGAATTTCGTAGATTTCTTCCAGAACAGCCGGGCTGTCCTCAGGAAGCCGCCGGATCTTGGCGAGGCTCTTGATTGCTGCAGGTAGATTGTCCTTCTTTACCATGTAGCGAGGAGTTTCGGGTAGCACTAGCATTCCGCCAACCAAGATAATAGACCAAGCAAACTGAACCGCAACAGGAATTCTGTACGAGCCAGTATCATATCGATCTTTTGTCGCATTGTTGACAATCGAAGCCAGCAATAATCCGATTGTGATTGCTAGTTGGTACGCTCCGACAATGACACCACGAATCCACTTTGGCGCTGTCTCAGACTGGTAGAGAGGAACTATGGTATATACCGTTAGTTGGAGCATGGCTTGTAAAGCATTTCGCACTTACTCAAAGCAGAGATCAGTCCGACTCCAAAGCCAGCGAAGAAGCGACCTGCAACAAAAATGGGGATATCAGTCGCAATGGTCTGCAAAATGACACCTAAGTTGAACACAATTGCGGTTGATACGATGAGACCCCAGCGACGTCCAATCAAATCACCGACGGGTGCGGCAGTCAGGGCGCCAAAGAAGGTTCCGGCTGACAGAATAGAGACGATCATGGCGGATTGAGAGGAAGAAACATCAAGATGTCCCTCGGGGTTTCGGTGTCCAGTAGAGAATTCGTCTTGCCAATAGGGCATTGCGAGAATGCCTCCAATGGTTCCAGTGTCATATCTGAGTTTTTGGTATGTTAGCTTGTCTTCTTGGCTCGAATTTAAAGTCTCTAATGGTGACATACCCAAAGAGTACACCACCAAATGCCACGAATAGACCGATCATGATAGCGGGCCAAGCCTTGCCACTATCCCTCTCAGGGTTCTTGATCATGAAACCCATATTAGCAGATGTGTGTGAAATAAGTATTGAAGTAGGAAAAGGTTGACCGAAGGCAGCTTTGAATGAGATACCGAGTCTCGTTGATCTTAGAAACATGTGTTGGGGAAATGAATCCCTTTAATAGTCAAACAAGAAATGCAGGTGTTCCACTCAATCTCGTAAGAGACCTCGAAATTGTTGAATACAACAGCTATTGCCCGAAATAATCACCACCTCGGCGGCCAAGCTATTGCGGGTTGGATGTTCCGAAAGGAATCGGAACAGAGTATCACCGTAGCTCCATTTTCCTCCGTAACCCTTGGATACCAAGGTATATCCACGCTTCGAAGAAGCAGCAATAGTGGGGCTTTACCAGCCTCAGAAACAGCTTGCCGCCCACAACCCTGTCTTATCGCCCTCATTAGGTTTGGCCAGTTCAATGTAATTGGACGTGTGGAAGCCGATAAAATATGGCTCATCAAGCTTCAAGCCTCTGCCCACATTAGCACAAGATGGTTAAGAGATCTGGACCGCGACATGGCACCTGATTAGGCACTAGGTACTCTTGATACCAACATAACAAAAACAAAATATATATTCAGTTTAGGTGATTGATTTTTCTATCCGATCGAGTTGGTCGAATGCTTCGGAAGGTTGGTGAAAGTTGCCTAAGTAGTGAGTGGGTCCGGGTATACTTCTAGTGTTACCTAGTTCTCTCCGTCTGGGAAATCCTACTTTTAAGCCCTGTACTATTGATGTTCTATCAGAGATCCGATTGTCATCTCTAATTAGATCAAGTGCTTCGATCTAAATACAACGTTGATATTTGATTACAGCCTAGGTGTAAGACCTAATACCCCAACGCCCAGGGTCGATAGCCTTACCCGACTTTTATTATTAGGCACCTTATCCCCAGTACTACCTTTAAAAAGCTTTGTTCAGCATCTTTCTCATGCGGAGTTAAAATGAATACAGAGGATTCTGTTCTGCGGCTAACCTTTATTAGGGAATCATGTAAAGCACTGACATTAACTAGTCTATAATAGAATGCTACCCATTATTAGCTTATGAGAAACGTGAACGAGCTCGATGAAATCACAAATAATAGGTTCATTTGGAGCCATTTCTCTCTTAGCAGTCGGCTAGCCCATACTGAAGCCTTGCGCGTACATACACTTGAGAGATTATTAAATATTTCAAGCATAAGCCATCTGCGATAGGATCTTGATCAATAGATAATTAGTGAGGCACCCCCGGCTGACCATACTGGATTAGGAATCTTTTATGGGTTGATAGATCCTTGCTATTTGCTTACTTTCTGTTTGAGATATAATCAATCACTGGTAATCGTCATTATTGACATTTACCGCGGAAGCATTATCAGGAAAACTCTACATCTTTATTTGCCCGCCCCCTGTCTGAATATTTTGCCAATTCCAGCTGAAAGTGGGGCAATATTGCTGGAGATTGCCCTTGGCATAGGAAAGATGCTTTATACTTTATTGGCATTTGAGCATCACAAGGTCACACCACTTGTGACGGGAAAGCTGATATCTTGCATCGTTCCGCTTCCGTGTATGAAGTAGTTTAGACAACCAAGAGCAAAACCTGGTTCGACGTTGAAAGGAGAGGTGTCACCCTGCTTGCCCCTGTCCAATTACTTTTCTAGCACCAAGTATCCGTATATTACATTTCTTTTTATGTTGCAGCCATTGCTGTTACCCATGCCCAGTACTCTTAATCCGAATACTATCATACAACAATTAAAGCAGTGGCTAGACTATTATTGAGGGAAATGCATTATGCTCCAAGTCGATGATGCTTGAGAGTACGTACTGTGATGGTCTTTATCAGAAGGTTGACAAAAACTTCCCATGGGGTTCTCCAAAAGCAGACGACGCTGGGGTTGGGTCGTTGAAGTTGAGTTGACTCATATCAACCCGGATGATATCCGAACTGGATGTGATGGTCTGGATGACAGAGGAATGGACTTCAATATCCTCGGAAAAGATATCCTATCAGATCCAAGAAAATCTTTTACTCGCGATCTTTACGCTACCGATCAAATCTGACCTCAATATCACTATACACCCTACCGAGGCTAGATCAACAACCCCACTGGATTGTTTCAATGGAAGAGCGAACATCACTTCTTCAGTCAATTCGACCCTGTCGCACCTCTCTGGGGGCTAGTTTACTGGCCTAACGCTGAAGTTAGATCCCAGCCTCCTGGAAGGAACAAATGGTGGTACTGTGCCCTCCATTTGTTGTAAACCGAGCGAATACCAGTCGTAGCTTTACCAGCTCAGGATTCTTTAACAAAGCTACTGATGCAATCTACCTTGTCTTCGCTGATTGTATCGGTTGCAATGTGCACCTTGGCGCCGCAGCCGAGACGCAGTTTTTACCTCCAGCAAGAGAGGAGTCAACTTTATGTACTCCCCTGGTTTTTGGAAAAACCCATTAGAAGACTACCACCTGGCGTCCGCCTGGCGCGGGACGCTGTTTTCCGTGATGTTAGGAGTTTCTGGGGCCTTACAGACAAGACCTCAAAGTTTGTTATCGGTTCTGGCGCCAGTACAGATGGCAAGACACAATTTCCTGTTTCCACCGTCCTTAAGTATGCCGAAAATTGGACTAGAAATTCGTTGGTGTGTTGTACGAGAAAACCTGACCAAAAGCACAACCTGGGAGCGACCAGAACTCCTCCCCATCGACGACATATGGGTTAGCCTCCTCTACGTTTCTCTCGATATCAGCTTCTACCACGTTGGTACACACAACGGCACGACTTTGGTCTCCGAGAATATTAGAATTGTTGATGCTGATCCAGACGATTACACCATGTAATGGTACATCGATCAAGCGTGTCGCAACCTGGCAATCAGCTGGCTCGCAACTGGTCCGCTCGAAAGGGGCCCATGCGTGTCAATGGATGAGCCGGCGTGCAATCCATCTCTGGCGAGCTCTAGATCCATGAAGACACTGGGCTCGGCAAACGCTCGATCAAGGAGATCAACAGCTTTCACACAACAACTCGCCAGTCTGAGACGCAATTGTTCCCATGGTACAATCAAGGTCTGTTCCAGAAACACCCCACGTCTCCAGCTCGCCATCAAACTCGCGGCCTTCAATGTTGCGCTCTATATCATGGCATCGAGTCAGCTGTCCTCCGGTGTGAGTTCGCCAGCAAGATGCTCACGTTCGACACTACAAATGCCGGATATGAACAGCCATCTATGCAGTGAGGATAAATTGTCGACTTTTTGCGTCGTTCTCGATTGTTCCACCGTCGAGCTCTTCGTTGATTATAGTACTCTCTTTTTTATGATCATCACTTCACGTTATCAGCAATCAATGGATGATTAGATGATCTCGCACGGTGATAAGACCGTCTTTGACAGCGCCACCTTGACCGCTCTAGATTCCTCGTGGTCTTAGGATTCTTGGGATACCTGGATACTGGCTACGTGGTTGAGACTACTACATACTACATCTGGTGATGCTGGTGTAAGAAATGCTTGTCACAAAGGAATTGTTTACATCTATTATGATTCAACAGCCATCTAAAGCACAGTCGACTGGGAGATATTATCGGAGAGTTGATCAAATTTGTCTATACATAAGATTTCAACCGTTTGTATTTTGGCATGAACATTTATCTTATCAACCTCGATCCCAGGCATTCGAATTCGAATATGTTCGCACCTTATCCGGTCCTGCGTTGTGGTTCTTCTTCTATCACAAATTCTTCTCAATAAGAGGTTTCTTTCTCAAGATTGCGCACTCATTCCTTCATTCATTCAATCATTCAGCGACAATGTGTCAAAAACATGTGTTTTTCAACATAGAAAAGTCACATAAAAATAGTGCTGACGCCCAACCAAAGATGATGGAGTAAGATGGCTGGAAAATGCTATTTCTTATTCTTTACAGTCATTTCAATTGTTTACATCTTCTTCTAGCCACCCAGGTGATATGTGGCATGTATGTGTGCAAGAACAGAAGAAGAGAATGATCATTTGTCTAAACACTTTAAGGGTATCGCTAGCTCAGCTTCTCTAGCGGAATGGTGATTCACTTTTATCTCTCTCGTCACGGCAATCCCGAGTCCATGCTCAGGCAGATCTGAGTCCTCAGAAATACCTCTTGAAATCGTCGTCTCGTTCAGCGATGACCCGTGGAATGCCAAGGGGCCCTCTCTGTGTTCACAAGTGGGCTTTGCGGTGGCCCAATCTTGCGCCCATTGGACTTCGACACGCGCCATGTTGCGCGCTGAGAGCTTGTCTAATGCGGTCTTGAAGTCATCAAGGATAACTGAGTCCGTCAGCAACTTGAACACGAATGCCAGCTTCCAAAATGGGTTAATTCCGATGGGGATGCTAGCACTGAAGCGGTCGGTCACAGCACAGATGTCAATAATAGTGAAGATGAGGGAGAGTATCATGGCAATAAGCATGATCGCGAAGCGTGGCGAATAGCATATCAATTCGAAAAAGCCGAAGTTGTAGCGGGTACGGATATTGTAGAGGAGGCAGCAGGTTGTGTATATCCACCACGGGTCGCTATTAAGTAAAATAAGTTAGTAACAGCTTCCTTATGAGCGTTGATGTTGAGGTGAAGTTGAGGTGAAGTTGAGCTGAAGCAAGTAATTACCGGAAGAGTGCTTCGAAGACCCTCGTCTTCAAATAGATATCATTGATGTTGTTGAAGTAGGTAAAGTCCGCATATATCTCTAGGATCCAGTAAGGTTGGACCAAGGCTATCGTCCCAATAAAGATGAGACTTGTTTTGCGACCGATGAAAGGCCGAACCTTGATCCACGCGATTACATTGTGTAGATTCCATGATATGATAAGGAAGATTGCTGTCACTGAGAGGTACCAGCTATAGACTGGAGCATCGTTGAAGATGAACGTGCCATGGAAGGAACCAAAGACAAGCTAAGAAAATTCAGTTCGTCTCCCTACGATGTTATTAAAGACGATTGGCTATGTATAATTACCTCGAGAAGAATGAGTTTATGGAGAAGGACTCTACGTCTATAGTTTGCAACGGTGGTACAAAGCATGATTAGGATCGACCCAACCATAAACCCTTGCGCCCATGCCTCAATAATGAGTGTATTTGGGTCGGTGGGCTTGGTGACTTCGGCCATTCGGCGTATGAGGGCATGACTGGAGCTGATAATGGGTGCCATAATGTTTGCTCCTTGTATTATGTTGTACCCAAGTACCTATTCGGGAAAGTTTACAGCAAATCTGGAGGCATTGATAGTGGAGTTCAATTTTCTGATCAAACATCTGGGGGACACTCTTGATATAAGAGCTGCAATATCTCGAACAAAAAAGGCGTAACCAGAGTAGCAATCCGCCACTAAGTACGGGGATGTGCAAAATCAGGAAATCATCTAGAACATCGCACAAAAATATTCGCAAGAATTAAATCATGCAACTAGCCATATACATGTTGTCTTATGCCTGTCAAGGCGTAAATATCGAGATATCAATGGTCCAGATAAGCCGGTCTACCGACCACCACTTTTGTCCCGTGCGGGGGAGGAGACTAAGGGATACCTGGTAACATAGTGCATAAAGCAATAGGCAGGGATGATCGGGCCTACTAGACGCCCTAAGCGCAATTTGACCGCGGCAAAAGGGATATTAACGTGTGATTTGCACATCTCGTGATGTGACGATGACATACCTAAACTTATGAAAACATGTGCTTTGGTTGACAGGCACCCTAGGAGACAGAAGACTTGCTTCAAAGGGAGGCGGATGACTAAACCCACGTGATAGAGAGTTTTTGAAGAAGGATCCACACTATACAATACTCGATCCCTTAAATCAATTACCAGTAGGGCACACTACGTAAACACCATAGCTCCAAGACGTCGAAATAGGAATTTGACATCAGAATTAGATTCTAATTTTGAATTATACCTAGAAATCAAAATTAGTAGTACCGAATTAGACCTCCTCATTCTAAATTCTACATTCTAGTAGGCAAAAAGTATATCGCGATTTTAAATATGTCAGCAGACCTATGAACTTTATACTATGAATTCTGATGTTTATCTCTAGCTATAAAATCTATTTAATATCTAAGTTGTAATAAGTCCGCTGTCTAACAACTAGCGCCTATTATATAACTATATATAAGCCAGCTAGAAACAGATATAAGTTGTAATGATCACCAATCCCAAGGCAAGAATATATAGTATAAGGCAAATTAGTATAAGAATCAAAACCAAGGTTCCAAATACAATCGAGAAACAACATAACTATATAGAAAGAAAATGTACAGCAGCTAGCTGATAGTGTGAGGCTTTAGTGATAGAAGGATACAATTAATTAGTAATACTCCAAGCAAAGCCTTCGCGGAGAGTATCTAAGCAGCCGCTATTGGAGATGTTAATTTTTGCTAATCAAATTAAAACCTCTTGCAAGTTAAGAGTGTAGTCAGGGAATATTTTTGTCGAGAGTTCAGGATCCATCAATCGAAGCAATCCGCATATTTTGTCATTGTCATGCTAACATAGGGACGATTTAGCGACGTGCAAAAACTCCCAGAGATCTAGGCTACCTTCTCCGCGTAATTCAGTTTTGCCCCACCTCTACAAATCGTTGTTTACATGTTTCAGATTGTCCCCTGAGCTCATCCTACTAGAGAGTGGGTGTTGGTCGTAATTTTGACGTGTGAGCTCTCGGTGGTGTGTCGCCAACTGTCTCAATTGCAAGCGTTAGGTCTGGCTGGATAACTAGTTCTTGGATTGAGCTCAAGTAATGTCTAGCGTCAAATTGCGCATTTACTGCCCCAGACGCAGGAAGCCTTACATCTTGCTCGGGCAACCTATCTTTTACCGACCACAAACATCTATTAATTTACCAGTACCATAGTAAACCGTTTTCCAGCTCAACGATCGCAGTCAACACACAGTGAGAACTCTTAACGCACCCTAAACAGGTTCTTGGATAATATACAGTCGTTCAAATACACTCCGAGCATCAATTTCTCTCGCGCAGCCTGGAAATCACTAGTAAAACGTCCGAGATCATTCTCAAACCTTGCTCTTGGTTCCTGCCTCTTTTTATCATCCTCATACACAGCTGCTAGCGTCTCAACCAAGTCCAGTGCCTGCCCACACCCATCCATATCCATAATTATTCATCCAAATATGGCCCAGAGCTATTATTGATGTGCCCCATCTTCTTCACTTGTTTGTCATGTTCCCCAAAATCTTTCTAGTTGATGATGCACATAGCATCAACCCACAAAGAATCAATCCACAGCACATATTTCGCTGCAAAAAACACCAATTTTTTTCAGCGCTAGCAAACTGCTTCGAGATTGATAGTCAGCTGGACAGTCGAGTCGTTGAGTAGGATGGGACGTGTATGAAGTCTTAAACTTCGTTCTAATTTAATTTGCTGCACAACACGTTGGTCAGCCATGGTCTTACTCTCAAGCTATGTAATCTCGACAATCCCGAACTTATCACTGATCAGATGCCCGTACAATACGCCCAAATCTAATTGCACCTCTTCCCTAGCCTATATAGGAAGTCGCCACGTGGTACCTTTGCCATTGGTGCAACCAAACCGGTTACTGCGAAACAAAATTTTCTCCTTCTTTTCAGCACATGCAGAGACATCATACAGTTAGACAGTTCTCTAGGTAGTTGTCAGGGTAGTTATGTGACCAGACTTGCAAATTGAGGCTGAGAAACCACTTTGCAGCGTAAAGAGTTCTAGTTAGGTATGCAATTTCCTAATAGAGTTCCGTGATGCATCGGCGGATATATAAACAGGCCCTAATTTGTATATAATTATAAGAAGCTTCATGACTAAGAAAATAGAGATTAGTCTAGTGATATAGCCACCATATATAATAAGCATAAGTTAGCCTAATTATCAATCTCATTAACTGAACCCCTAACCCTACGATAGTACAACCATGTCTGGAGGCTCAAAAACATACAAGTCCAGTCGGTCAACAAGGTAAATTTCTTGAAAGCAATACCTAATATATGAGTCAAACTCTACTGGCATGGAATCCTGATCGTTAAATTACAGCGCATATACTATAATCTCTATTCTTGCTCTTGGTTTGTAGTAAACAACCCAAGGGTGACTCGAATCAGTTGTAAATATAACATAACGGAGCACCATCTAAAGTGTCTTGCATGTCGCGGATCATTCTTGTCGGCGCATTCACTCCCATGATCAGTTCGTCATCAACCGTAGCGTGCCTAGAAGGTGGTTTGTTCTAGAGCGTCAAGGAACCTGCAATCCGTTTAGCTTCCGACGGGTGTAATGTTTGCCAAATCCAAAAAAGCTCTGTCGATCATCGCGTGGTGCAAGAAGAATGCCGGATCGTTTACAGATGTATAGAAGTCTGTATTTTCACCATTCAGGGTATAGTGCCCCGCTAAATCTTTTAACCAAGATCAGTGCAAATTCAACATATTGATATGACTGAGTTCTATAAACTTACGTAAGCCTAAAAACCCTTTTTCTTGAGGTCGGCCGTTAAATTCGTCTTGAAATGACTTGATTGTCTTCGGGGCTCCCCCAATCGTGACTTTTAACAGGTTCTCAGTTGTGAAAAACTTTGCTAAAATGTGTGGATTTAAGTCACGTCGTATGCAACGAGGATTGTAATCATGAAGGCTCTTGACAGGTGCTTCCATTCCGTACATGCCAGCCGCAATTGGCCCTATTGTTGCCTGAATACTGGTCGAAAGCTTGTCAATATAATTCCTAGCAAGACTTTAAACTACAGGCAACTTACTCCTTGAAAAGGCCGCTCGCAATACAGCCTCCACCATTCCCTGATGGTAGCGGTACGGTACCGAAGAAAGGAGCACTACCATTGTGCTTAAAATAAGAGCCATCTCCACCGATACTCGTAGCACTTCCATCAAATACAGGCGATCGACTCGGATTCTCTGTATATGAGAACCAATGCCAGTACTACCGTCTGCATTAGCACGTGCTATCAATTTTTACTAGATCAACATACCGGCAAATAGCCTCCATAATTACATTCATCACGAAGCGCTTTCTCGAACGTCCAGATGAAGTATCAATGCCATGTCAAGGAGGTTGCCATTCCATGGATGAAGTCCGTCAAGTTGACGTGTACCGCTGTGAGATCATCATAACGTGTGCGCGCCGCTCGTGAAAAACTCGGATCTGCTTCGGAAGGTTTCGAGCGCAGACACTGTACTGCTCGTATGAAGTCCAGCCTTTGTATCAAACACAAAGATCCCCTAGATTATAACCAATGAGAATTTCTTTGGAAATATTTCAGCAGACGTACTAATCGTGTCGCACGGCTGCATTCTCTAGCGAACACTCATATTTGTGTGACTTTGACTGTTGCATGTTAAGCTCAAGAGAAGATACTGCGACTTTCTGCAAGATAGACAGAGCCTCGAGAGGTGCCGTAGAGTTCGTAAGCATTCTGAGCTGGTCTTGGGTAGCGTTTAACCTTTTTGAAACTGGACTTCCGGAACTAATAACAGGACCCAATGCTAAAACAGAAATCACCGCGTTTGCGAAGAAAAACATTTTGAGTTCTTGGTAGAGTGATGGTATAGTCTTAAGATACTGATGATGAGAGTGTAGAGTGTACCGACTAGAGGCTTTGCCTCTGATTTATATATCGCCTTAGTGATCAGCTTCGCGTATACCTTCTGATCCTGCTTGTGGAAACGGGCTGTGAACTACGCGAACTCAGGGATCCTGAGAATTGAAAACGCCTAGTTTAGTGGTCCCTTAATCCCATTGAGGCAGTTCTGGTCTTGATGAAATCGTGTCCCGGGATAACTGTCCGTCTTGAACAGCTTCGTTGTTTTCGGTGTTGCACGTGGGTATGCTCATCGCGATGAGCCCTTCTCAGGGACAATGGTCGAGCATCCCCGTTGCTCGTATTCTTCCATGGCTGGGAGCTTGAACGCCGCCCACACTGATGACGCGGGTAGAATAGGGCACAGCAAGTCAACCGTGCCTTAGTGGTGACACGACCGCAACATGGATCTCTTGGTTCTGCTTCAGTAGCTAGTCACTTCCTTATGGCAGTATAATTTCACGGCTTTTTTTTGGTCGCATTGTCAGTGTCTGCCGGTCACGCCTGCCAACCCTTCGCACGCATCGCTCGATACGGTATAGTACTGATCATCTCGTAAATACACCGCCCAGTCACAAAACGCAGATTCCGACTTTGGACCTGTAAGGAAGCTAAGTAGAGACAACTTAACGCTAACCCAATGGTAGCCATCCTGTCAATTCGAATCAGGCCTGGAAAAAATTGAAATAATACTTATTTCTCTAGCGTTCTGTTTAAGAATATTGCTTTTGTATTATGAGTGCCACAAACAAACCCATTAAGCCCAATTACTTCGCGTAGACACTGAAAGCGATAAGTTGCGGTAACAGATTCATTCTTGAGCAAGTCTTTCATATTCGGTGAGCAGTCACCTATCTATAAGAGGGTACTTTTGCGGTTCCGATCATCTGGTTTCAACTTTATGTCCACATGTGCAGTACCCCCATATGTCCGCAACATATCACGAACGAAGGGAATATCGAAAACCACAAATCACAGCAGAAACAAATAACAGAGAACCCTACTTCATTTACGACGCTTATGCCAGACATCGCTGTCATATAGGCACACTGAGTGTAACGTGATTTAAGCTCGAAACACAGTTAAGAACAGAGAATGTTGGTCGATCTCACTGACAGTTGTGATGTGAAAAGCCCGATTCAATCGTTCAAAAAATTCACGATTGCTGGCATTCCATTGTCATAAAATGCGTCCACCAAGACGCATGATAACAGGACACTTGAGAAGCTCTTCTATTACATGGTAATTCACTTTGCTTTACTACTTCAGACCCCATAACTGTATCGGGAGTTGTGCATATCGAGATGGCTGTATGACAGTCGCTACTTTAGCAAAGCCAAAGTGGCTTTTAAGACATGCTCTCATCCTGCATATCCAATCTTTACGAGTGGTGAGGTCAACGTCACTAATAACCACCTGATCAACACACAATCCGACCGTGGGCAATATCTGTAGCAAGAGATAGCCTTCGAGGCTCGAGATTTGATCCCTGCTCTCAAACCTAGATTGATCTGGAGCTGCGAAAGGAGTAAGGCAGGATTCGCACAATCGATCTATCAAGGATAATAGGCAATATTGGATGTCTTTTTGGATGGTAGTCAGGGGACTTGAAATTGTCGATACTTTCTCGAAAACCATATGTGTATAGAGAAGCACTTGGCAAAGGACCAATCGTGTTACCCAGTAAAATCTCCAGAGCATCTGTGACACGAGAGATGGATATTGATGGACGCATTGGGGCACCCAATCGCCATCAAGTAATGAGCGGAGCAGTTCTACCTGTGGATGTGTAGATAAAGCGTTTTTATCATACGCATATGCTCGCGGTAGCTTCTTGGCCCAACGATCAAAGTCTCCAGATAAAATTATGCCGCATTTTGCGATTTCTGATAACTGCTGTAAACTTGATGAAGTTTCAAGGGCATAAAATGCTGATCTCCAGACCGAGCATAAGGTAGCAGTGTCAAACACAAGTTCGGTCAAACTGGAGACATGCTTCAGTTTGGCTGGGAAGATCTGCATCACTTGTGCCTTGCAGATCGAAGGTGCGTGACCGCTAATAAGACAACCGTGTAACTAGATAGAATTGTTGATGAGTCTTACTTCTTTCCCATTGTCTTAGTGACGCTTACCATCTGTCTAATTATCATTGCCGAGACTTCTAGATCTACCGGCCGTTGCGTGGCGGCTTCGCTTCGCATCTTCAGAAGTATGGCTGCACCGTTCATGTGGGACATCCACGACCCGTTGGAAGCCATACGTGGATCTACCAGAGTCTGAGATGTGTTTAGCTATTATCTCTTTGCATCATTGTATCCTTCACCTCATAGATTCCCAAGAGTATAACGGAAATCAATATCTCGCGTGTGGATAAAAGGCTGCTGTTTGAGTAAATTTCACTTCTCAGCAAACACAAAGCCTTCCCACACCATGTTGCAGCTTCGACGAGTAGCTTAGGTTTGTCAAACCTCATGCCATAACTCGCATTTGCGAGTGCACTAATGGAATAGTAAACTAGGCTCTTTGGTCGAGCTTGTGTGTACGCTGTAGGGAGGCTGTTGAACCAGGAAATGCTGATACCAGGGGCATTGGACTTGACTATGGACCAATTGTGAAAGAATGTTCCGAGGACTTCAATCCCCACTGGTGTGTTCTAGGGATAGGTGCAGAGGTAAGTATCTGATAAAACTTCAAGTAGGAACGCTTAGGAAACAAAATTATGACCACCCACCAGGATTATGCTAGGCATTATGTTGGTTGGCCTGGATCTCAGTAGTTCCTGTCCATATGTGGGTCCGAAATTCATCGATTTGCTGTTCTGCCACCGCCACGTCCGTTCGAATATATCACGATACTCGCAGTCACTGCACTCAGCCTTCTTGCAACGTTCACACATAGGCTTGATCTCATCACACTGTAGTGATTAGCTATTAGTGCTGTGCACATATAGCTAATGTAGATTTCACAACCAACCTTGATCTTCCTTGAGCGACAACGATTGCAGCCAGTACTAGGCAACCCACGGGATCTGAAGGACATTTTGGATACTGCTATCTGGCTGTATAATCATTATTAGAATTCTAAAACGCACCATCGGTATTATTGCAGCGCAGCTATAGCAAACAAAGATTTCTAGATGGGGAAATGTACGCGTTATATGACACAGCTTCTCCCATAGGTCATCGGACAAGAACGGTAAAGGTCAAACAAGAATAATAGTAAATGCAGCGTGATGTCTTCCTTAACAAGTGTACATGGACTCGGGCCAATGGTGTGGCGATAATCTCAACACGCTTTTATCCCACACAAGTATGATGGACATCCTGACAAAAAGAAAAGGGCCGAAGGTGATAAGAAAGTGGAGCCTACGCGTCTGCGGCGAGAGCTGAATAAAATACTATACCCACCCCCTAAATGATTAGTACTTTTCCATACAGGCCTTGTACAATACTGGAGCTCTTGTAAATACCAATTAGCCAATTACAAAGCTGTATTTCGACAAAAGAATTAATGACTAAGCAATAGTTTTCAAATGAGCTCTGTATGGGAAAAAGCCACTTATTTAAGGGGGAAAAATAGTAACAAAGTATAGTTTTCTTGTCTGACGCAACAGTCTTGGCTCTCGTAGCCCACGAAGCTTGTTCTCATGTTCAAGATCAACCAAGCTAGAACGACCAGGGTATCTAATCCTCAGTCTACCTGGATCAGGATCCTGTGCTAAGCCCGAAATGGGAATGCGTGCGAGATTGATCCACGGCGCAGACGTAGACAAAGTACCTGGCTTACACGGTGTAACTTGCACAGTTTGCTATAAATATTGTATTTAGCATGATTTGAATTTCGAGTTCTCCCGCCCCAAACATATCTTTACTTAAACCCATACGGTCATCATCCTGCCAATTCTTATTGGTACTCGCATACAATGTTGAATCGTGGTGGTCCATTGTCGAAATTAGTTAGTGGTACTATCGGCCTTGCCAAGGAGTACAGCGCAGACAGACATGAGCGCAAGGCCGCACAGCAAGCGGCTGAGGGTACAACAGCAACGCCGAACTCAAACTCGGGCGCTCAGAGTGTGGAAAATCACGAGCAGATAGTCGAAGCTGGGGAGGGCGGTGATGTATCTGATTATGAAGACTGGATTCTGGACCTTGACGAAGCTCAAACACTGCAAGCTAGCATTAATTTCAGTCCGCAAAACACTTCCAGCGACGAATTTGATATGGATTTCATGCTCCAATCATATATCAATAATCATCCACCAAGACCAACTAAAAGTAACAGTCTGTCTATGGATGTTCTCCTGCCACAAAGAAGAATAAAGTCTCAACACAAAGGCTTCGTCCGTGCGTATGCGCCTGTGCTTGGAGAGTGTGGGATAGACCAGGATACCTGGCTAGAATTCCTTGATGGATTTGAAAAGAGCATCAGTAAGAATTCCTGGTTCCACGTTACGAACGCCGCAATCCTGTTGGCGGGGACCGCCTCTGCAGTTACAATGGGCATCAGTCCTGTGCTCCACATGGTCTCTATGGCTATACATACATCAATTGAGCTTTCCCGGCGTGGTCACCTCAACTTCCGGCAAAACCAGTATCTCGATATTATGAATGCGAAGTTTTTCAAACCTAGGGGTCTGTTCTGTATGGTCATCAAGTACAAACCGTCTTTGGATGAGATCCTAGAAGAAGTCGATCTCCAGCAGAACATTACCAAGAGTATAGAGAAGCGTGATGGGAAGAACAAGTGGAAGGGTGTTGTTAGCAGTAGCGACATGATAATCAAAACTGATGTAGAAATCTCTGAGCCAGCACCCCTCATATTTCCTGAACTTGATCAAATGAGCCCACAACAAGAGACAAATTCGATTAAGCGATTTGGTCGTATCATGCAAGACTATATGGACCGCCGCGCAGCAGCGACATTTGATGCAACGCATCCAGATTCTAAGCTCCCAGCTGTACCACCGAAAGAGTTTGCATCAGTGTATGGCGATCCCAACTCAGCAGCAAACAATGGCGGATTTATATCACTCGCTACCGGAGGCAAATGGAATTCGAGCGGGCCATCTGGTACTCGACACGACATGCGCAGAGATCGTCGGAGTGCGGGGAAAGACAAAATGCAGCAGAGGAAAGGAAAGCGGCCAATGAGCAAGATGCTGAAGAGTGAAGCCATGTACTTGATGGTCACAAATGTTCCAAGTCAGGACGTTCTTGACCACGTGGGTGCGGAGATCGAGAAGGCTGCAAATAGAAGTTGAATTCAATATATCCACAGTAGCAAGCAATAAAAACCAATGATATCAATTTGTTTGAAGGGCACGTCGACATGTTAGCGCTGATCTAGCTAACCATTGAAAAACTCAGTATTAAACTTCATGTGTCAACTGTATGATAAACTAATAATACATCCCTAGAGCTTTCCAAATCTGCCACATGCTGCTTTTAGACATATTGCCGTGTTCTAAGCATCATGCATCTGATTATTATCACACTCTTGCTGGGGTGGATCAGATTATCTTGACCTTTTCTCGCTTCATGATGCTAGTTTTGTATGAATTTGTGGGGAGACTGCTTCTCAGGGTGGAAGAAGAAGGAGGCAGAGAAGAAGTTTTGTATATGTATGCACTTCGACGACAGGGAGAAACAGAAACGAGCGCGATTCTCTGTAAAAGCTCAAGTTGTGCAATAGGCTAGGGACCATGTTGTCTGCATCAGCTATATTAAAATGGACTTTTGCAGCCACTTTGCTTATGAAGCTAGCACCTCCTGTCAAAACCAAAGCACCGACTGCTGCGGGTTCCTTCTGGCGATGATGTGGATTGCAGGTTTGAGGAGTGGTTGGCGACTGGCAAGGCTCGGATGCTCGAGTATCTGCTTTCAAAGACTGAGGCGGACTCAGACTTAGACTCAGAGCTGCGGCGAATCTCTTCTAGTGTCCCTCAAGCGCCGGTGAGCCCAAATCAAAGAAGGGGCCGTGAAGAACAATTGCTTGGGGTGCTCGTAAAATATAAGGAAATATATCCTGTGTCTAAAAGGATGAGATGTACTAAAAATAGAGTAAAGCAGAACTAAAAGAATTGAAGAAGAAATAAAATAATCTATATATCACTGCTGGACCCCTTGGGAGAGTCTTATGAAACCTCCCTCTAAATCAGTAACTTCATTTAGTTGACTAGCCTGACTACAAATCTGTCAGTCAATACATACTCCTGCTTTCAATTTTCTCACGTAATCTTATAGGAAGTGCCTGTTTAAAGAGCTATGGGAGGTATAGAATGCAATTCTCTAGAATATTATAATAAGTATGAAGGTTCAGTGACAGAGTGATACGATTCAGTAATGATACGTGTATGAGCCATAATCGACAAACTAATCTCTAACCCTCTAACTAAGGGATCCCATCCCACTATATACAAGTCAGTGCTCTTCCGCAGGCTTCCCGACTATGATACGGACCTCTGTTAGGGGAGCCCATAGCCTAATTCATTGCAAATTATGATATTTTAGAATAGAACTTCAGCCTCAATTACAACCTCGACATCGTGATCACATGACCAACCCTGAGATAAGGCTTTTCAAAGATAGACAAAGCATTTCATTGTCCTCTTTCCTTCTTAGTAGTTTTTATTATTTGGCTTAAAGTATCAAGCTCTTCGCTCCTGATAATTAGAGGATCTAGCTTAGCATGCTTGATTAAACGTCGATTGTCACGGTACCGTGGTGAGGTACCGTGGTGACCGCACCACGTGACGTAAGGAGGGTGTTATATCTTAGCAGTAGTTACTTAGCTAAGAATCAGCTTTTACACACTTCATAAAGTACTTTACGTACGTTACGTGCTCATTCCTGCCCCGGTGTTACATAACTCAAATATAATATTCAGCTTATATTTAGTAATCAAGTTCAATTATTATAATTGATTCTTAATATATCTATTTTTCCCCAAATTACCGAGTAGTTTAATTCCGACAGTTATACTATTAGCAGCGGCAATAGTCTAAGCGTTATAACAGAGTAGTATAGGCCTTAGAATTTATATTATAATATTTATAAAAGATAATTTATATTGTATAATCTACTCTTATTTTCTAGTTTATATACTCCGATGCTTTATAAGCGCCCTCCTAGCATCACCCAAGCATAATCTAGTAGGCAAAAAACATATTGCGATTCTAAATGTCACGGGAGAACAATGTATACACAGAGGTTCAGTGTGGAATTCAATAAGTTCGATAAGGAAAAAGGAAAGTCCTCGTCGGAGACCGATATGAAAACAACAGACGCGCCAAGACAGGCTAGCGCTGGATTTGGCTAGCGCATTTATATACTAGGGTTCGCCCCTTACAATCGGCCTTTAATACTAAATCGGACTTAATTTTCTTACTTCATACTCCAGCAAAACTTCACACTCCAACATATGGTGTCAGTGAATCAAACCCACTTGGCCCCAAGTTGGTTCACTAATTATGGTTAGGTATCTACAAGGTCCTCAGCTAGTTCGCTATTTGTAAGTACGTGACTGACAGATCGATCGGTCAGGTTTTTGAAGATTGAGCCCGCTCTTTTCTCTACGATGCTGCTAGTGAAGTACGTAGTCTGATTTGAGGTTGGTGTTGAATCAGGAGCAGGAAGGAGGTTAGAAGTATTTGTTATAAGCGTGAGATCTCCAAAGGTTTTATCAAGATCGTCGTACTCTTTGTCGCTTTTGTCGTCTTTATAGGAGGTGATGTATTGGTGAAGCTTTTCAGTAAATTGGCTGCCTCTCGTATTATATCTTCTTTGGACTTGGGCTTTGAACCTAGCCTTCGATTCTTCTTGCTCTCGAGGAGAGTGTTTCCAGGATCGACAACCTTCCTTCTTACATACAAAGCAACGACCGCGAGTCTAACGTCGACGGTTAAACCTATTGTCCCTATTGTTGTTGTTATATCGACCCCTGTCAGACTGAAGGTGATAGCGTCGATCTGTGAAGTATATATTGCCTGATTCCTCGCCTTCTTCTTTCCAACCATAAGCGTTTTGATCTTGAGATGGCTCAAATGTATAGAGTTGTGGTGTGATCGGGCTGCATATATATTGTTGGAATTGAGGAGAATCGTATGTATTAGCTTGTACGATGGCATGAGGTTTGTATCCTTCGTAGGCTTGCTCCTTCTCGTAGTTCATGATCGACAAGTAGAGCTTGTTTGTCAGTTCTCCAAGAGTTTCAGGAGGATCTGAGGTAGCATATTTGCAGGAAGGTACACCTGTACAGGCTGATACAACCTTCGCATGAAGGCATTCGGAGCTTCTGAGGGATGGAGCAAGGCCGTATTGGAGCTCTCGAAGTCTGTTGATTAGGATCTTAACACATTCCTAATTTGACTTCGTTATATTCTCACTTAGGGTTGGCTATCAATCGAAGTATAGTCTCATTCTATTTGTCAAGATTACAACAATAGAAGCCAGAACCCTTAAAGAATCGTTTCAAGCCGGCATATGCCTCTTCTACTATGTACAGTCCTAGACTGTTGTTGTAGTAGAAGTCTTGAGCTACACCCTTCAATAAAGCTGGGAAAGCTCTCGAGTACACTTCTTCAGGAGGGTTAAGCCTCTAGAAGATGTTGTTGAATACCATTACCTTCTAGTCAAGGCTCTCATTTCCATCGCTTCCGCTGTACTTCATATCTTCTATAATGAGCTTCGACAGTTTGACGATCTCTTTTCCGTAGTGCCTAGGAGCTTGATTCTTGTATGACAGTTGGCCGTTATCAGCTGGAGCCCTTCTAGCTGATGTAGGTCTTTCTGTAGAGCTGGGAGGTGTCAAAGGACGTTGTTGACCCGCCGTCGAAACTGTAGATTCCGCTTAATTCCCACAGCCAGATTTGACAAACGACTCTCTTTTGATGTATCGTCGCCAATAGGATAATATCAAAATTGCCTACCGCAAGCGATTACGCACGCCAGTTCCTACTAGACCAACTTATTAGCACTATTAGTTCTGTTTCTTTCGCATCTACATCCGAAAAAATCGACGGTATCCATTTAGCTACTCGATTCACAGTTCTGCCTAAAAAACAAGAGAGTAAGACTGACTAGGAAATAGCTGATAATAGAGGCAGCAACGATTTTAGCGACGAAGATTATATTTTTATAAATGACGCCGCAACTTCTAAGCTACGACGCCTACTATGCTCTCGGAAACGGGCAAAGCGGGCGAAGGACACAAAATCCGAAGATGTAAAAACTGCTTCCACCTATTCCCTCGACCTATCCTACTAAAAAGGTGCAGCTATCTCATCTGCTTATATGCTAGAGAGCGAAAAGATCCCTATCTATAGATACTTGAAACTGATAACTGTTCATTCAGAAGTTGTATATTGTCTTACTCTTTCTTAAAAAACTCTTACTAGAGGCTAAGGGAATATCACAGAGAGGTGGCATTTCTAAGAGCGCCTCTAGCAGCAACAACGCGAGACATTCGGAGCAATTATCTATACAAAAGCAGACTTTAAGTAGATCTGCTAAAATACAATTTGCGTCCTAAAAGGACAAGTTTTTACTGAAATTGAAAGGAGAGGAGGGTTTACTGTGGGATGAGATTTTAGAACACTTTCCTTAGAGGAGCAAAAAGTCATTATAGTTACATTACAGTATGAAGTTCTTATTTAGAGAAGTCTAGGAAACGCCGAAGGTCTGGATAAGCTGAAGTCTGCGAAAGGTTAAGCAGAGTTTTATAATGCTAGTTTATTAGTTTATCAAAATTTTCTTGAAATTGGAGGCAAATATTCAAATATTAGTTATATCTGTTTTTTATTGTACCTCTGCTCTAATATATCTCTCGGTCCTAGCTTATATTTCTATTTCTTGTAGTAGTATTATTATAAGCTTGAAATTTGAGATTTCAGAATTATAGTCCCTTAAATCATGCTTTAATAGCAGTAACAAACCGAATTATAAAATCTGTAATATCATTTGCATCAAACCTCGATCCGAAATATTTGTGTATAGCTCCTAAGCGCTCGAATAAAGCGCTATCAGCACCGGCTATCATGTCTCCGTTGTCAAAGTCCCAGCCGCTACGCTCCTTATTCCATCGAAAAACCCCTTCATCAATGTCAATATACTCCCATCGTTGTTGTAGTCGCGTAACCTGATTAGGTCCCTTAGACGTAGATTGTAAATCTAACGGCGCATTAACTACAATTAATAATTCCTTGACAGAAGAATATATACCCTAGAGGGGGAATGGCCGTTAGCGAAAACAATTTTCTAACAAATAATTCCTATATATAATACTTACAGGAGCAATTAAAGAATGTAAATCATTAACTAAACTATTTTCTTTCTCCAAGAGCTTTGAGGGGACGGCGAGGCGGCGGACGTTGGCGTCATACCAAGTGACCATTGGATAAATTCCCTCTTCTTCTAAAGTACGATTCTCAAACTCATGGGGCTCGGAGGTGAAGTCATCCCATTTACCGACGCCAATATATAGTATGTCGCGAGTGGGAACAAAAGATGTAATAAGGATGCCTTCGCGAACCTCGATTCCGAGGGCATGAACAGAATCACGAATCCAGGACATGGCAATATCACGAGCAGCTCGGTTGACAAAAATTAGTGGCACAAAAACTTGAACGACATCAAGCAAGTCGAGGTGATGTGACAGCTCCGCATTGAAAGGATCGAGATCGGTGGGATCGTGGCCTTCCTCCTCTTTATATAACCTTGGTAACAATCGAGAATGCCAGCAGCCCTTTTTATAGTAAAAGAAAGCCGGCGGGATCTCATCTTCTTCAAGCGCCATAATAAAGATTTGGTCTCTGAGCTCGGGAGGTAGCAAAGGAAAGAGGGTGAAGGAACTGAGAGTATTTGTTGGTAGAGGCATTTGTAATTACTTTTCGTCTAGAATTTTGACTTGAGAGCGAAAATTGAAAATGATTGAGGTTGCACATCATTAAAGACTCGCTCCTCCTGCCTGATGGGGCGGTGCAAATTGGGTGCCTGTAGGATTTCAGCTGGACGTACCCCTAGCCCTATCTATACAACTAACTGCGCCACTGGCGCTTTCACCGTAGATGGCTGACCCACCCAGGGAATCCATCTTCAAACTTCGGACTACTCGACGGATTTTAAGCGCCAGGTCGGTCACGGATCGGTCTCAGCCTCTCTACAGGGGCTCAGATATCTGGACTTTGATCTCCAGGTCGGAAATATGGATATCGGAGCTTGAAGGAGCGTAACCAACAGAACCACATCGCTTTTGGGCTGCTGCTGTAATGAAGCGCACTTCATCTCCCACAAAACCTCAAAATACTGGGAAAATACTGATTAATCAAACGGAAAGTCTCAAATACCAGAAACTTGATGCAAGGCACCGCTACAAACCTCGCATCTCTAAAGGTGCCGCTACCCAATCAAAGTATTGCCGGGCTTGATTCTAAAGCATTAAGAAGTCTATCAATTAGCAAAAGAACAATCATTTTAATTTAAACTGCTAGTTCGGGTACACGGAGGCGCAAGGATAAGCTGACCAACAAATTGGTTGTTTGATGGATTGTAGCTACTGGAGAGATACGGTATCAAGAACTGGGTGTTCACAAAATGGATCCCTCCATATTTCAGCCAATAGGGCAACCCGAATGTCCAACAAGATGGTGTTGCAGCGCAAAGGGCTTTCAACGAGCGATATAAATCCTTCGAAATAGGATAATTATTTCCGGAGCAAGCAGGACTCTCCAACATGCGAGAGTCTAAATTGAGCTACCAACTCAAGCATGCAAGCCGTGAGAGCCTCTCGAATTCCAACCAGGAGAACTTCCAACAAATGAGGATTTTCATAGTAAGGCTCATCCTGTGCAAAGAATCTTTCAACAAGGTTCCAAAGTCTACTAAACAACCCTAGAGAAAGATATATAGATTACTACAATAACCCTCCCAGGGACAACGACATTTATAACAACTTCTACAAAACATATATGCACTAAACCGACACCAGCCTTCGGGACCTATCAAGAAAATCATTAAAATGTTACAATTGAGAGCTCTTCTTTTCGTTATACTGTGCCTTGTAACAAGCACATTAGCCGCTATGGTTCCTACACTCATTTCCTGTAATAACGCCAATCTGGCACAACAAATACCTGGCCGTATCTCGAACAGAGCTAGATCCGACATAAACCAAGCTCACGCAGAAAATATACTGCGCAACATTGATTCACAATCTGGTGGAGCTTACCAAGCCACAATGGATGGTGGGACGCTAAGGATCAGTTGTGTTAACGACCCTCATGGGACTTTTGCAGCTAAAAAAGAGATGGTAAGTTTATTACATCTAATAAAACCGACTTTTACATTCCTTATGAAATGTTTTAAGAGATGTCTTCGCTACTTGAACGCTGGATCATCTCTTAAGATATCCACTCAATCCGAGCAAGTCATGGAACTGTATATATACTGACATAAAGCTGGATCAAAGGAGAGTATGGGACGTCTGGTGAATCGACTAAGGCCTCAGATGGAAGTTCAACAGCCTCAGCATGCATCTTCGTCGAACAGATATAGTGGCCATTCAAGCATTCAACATACCCCTAGTGGAAGTGGCAGAAATAGTGGAAGTGGCAGAAATAGTGGAAGTGGCAGAAATAGTGGAAGCAGGAATAGCGGAAGCAGAAATAGTGGAAGTGGCAGAAATAGTGGAAGCAGGAATAGCGGAAGCAGAAATAGTGGAAGCAGAAATAGTGGAAACAGAAATAGTAGAAGTGGAAGTGGCAGAAATGGACCACACAGGACTAGCGGAGGTGGAAGTGGAAGTGGCAGTCAACCACAAAGGACTAGCGGAAGTAACAGAAATGGCAGAAATCGCGGAAACGACCGAGACAAGGAAGGATTATGTTGCACCGTCATGAAGCGCAATTTTTCACCAGCCGACAAACCAACTTTGCCAGCCAACAAAGATCAAAAGAATTGCTGCCCTGCCGAGCCTGTCAAGTCTGACAAGCCTGTTGTTGAGCCAGACAAGGTGGCCGAGCCAGGTAGCAAAGAAGGCAAGCCAGTCACCAGACGCTTTGAAGCTTAAGCATGATTCTGAATCTGCACAGGCAAGCTTCTACTAAAGTCTGGCTATGGACCAAGGGAAAGACTTAGCTGCGAAAGGGGAATTACGGACATATGTGAATTGGAGTTTTGGAGTTTTGGAGTTTTGGAGTTTTAGAGTTTTGGAGTTTTGGCAATTATTTTTAAATAGAGGTTCTTTTGTTAGGAAAGTTTTGAAATAGAGTTTGAAAATTTTGCTTACCTTCGGGAGGGGTGTTATTATGATTTTTGTTTGGAGGTGAATCTCATATACAAAACCTTTACCTCGAGATACTGTTCAAGTGCTTGCTGAATTTTATTAAAAGAGACTGGGGCATTGATACTGGGAAATCCAGCGATTGTCCAGATATTCCAAAGCTTTGGATAGCAGTCTAGTAGGCAAAAAACATATTGCGATTCTAAACATGTTGCCGAACTTAGACGATTTGCAATCTAAATTCTAACATTTTTCTATTACTATAGCATTTATTTGATATCTAAATGCTATAATATAACAGACTAATAACTAGCATCCTTTATATAACCGAATATAAGCCGGCTAAAAATAGATATAAGTCAGATGACAGTTTTTCTAAAAGAATAAATAATTTCATTATATAACTTATATCTATTTTCAAAAAGATAAATGATTTTAGAATAGTAAAGTACTAGCTCAGCGGGAGAAGAGGAATTATTAATTAATTAGAAGAGCTTTACAGAAGCTTTTCCAAAGCTCTACTAAGGTGCTAGATTAGACTAACTGCATTTGGACTGAAGCTCCGCTTTAGTTTAACTATACGAGCTCTATATAGTAAAGTCAGGGGCTCGGTAAGCCAGCCAATTCCGTTTTCTAACTTAACAAATGATTTTATTACATAATATTAATGAAATTATAGACTTGAAGCTATCTTCTTTTTTAGTTCTTATAATATATTTTTATATTCTATAATTCTAACAGATCTTTATTACTTTTTTATTTAACTATAATCTTTTATTTAATTGTTTATTAGCTATTTGCTTGCTATCTGCTATCTAATATATTTTGACTAAAGCTTTTACTAATAAAATAACAATATTATATAAATAAGCAATTAGCTCAATAGCAGGCCCGGATTTCTTCAGCTATTATTATCAGCAGCTTAATATCTTATTCTTTCAGATATATCCAGCCTAAACCAGTTTCTCGGCTAGAAAGAGTATAATTATCTATTATTCAAACTTCTGATTTTTCTAAAACCGAGATAAATAGCCTATTATTAAATAATAATTATCTTGCTGATTATAAAAAGCATCGATCTTTTAATATTCTTTTTTGCTTTTTTATATTATCTGAAATAGATAATAAGCCAATTTTGAATTCTGTTTTAGAATTTATTAAATAATATAATATAGCTAAGCTATAAGATCTCGAATTATTTATAAATTTGAATTTAACTGATATTAAATTGCAGACAATTTATAATTTAAGTAACTTTGATATAACTGTTATTTTTCTATCAAATAATTATAGTATTTCTAAAATTTATAATATAAATAATATTAATTCAGAATATTTAAATAACTCAAGCTTTATTATATTAGAAAATCAATTGAAAAATACTAGCAATATTAACAATAATATATTACTGAATATTCAGCTATAGCAAGAAAGCTCTTCAAATAATAATATTAACTTTATAGCTGAATTTATATAATATTTAATATAGTTCCAAAGCTGTAATATTATTATTTATCAGATAGCTGATTGTTAGTATATCAATTCTGATCTGAAAGCAAATCAATATAAATATATAAGCTTGATATAATATAATCAAAAGCTAATATTTGCAAATATTTCAAAGATTATTTCTCGGCCAGAATTCTTTATATCTGCTAGCTAGCAAATTTATATTCTTTTATCAAACTGGCAATATATCTTTGAAAAATAAAGCGAAAATGCCGATTTGCAAACAAATCAAAATCTAAATAATATTAAAAAGATAATAAATCTATAATAAAATAGTAATTATTTATATCTTATTTGCTCAGAGATAGAGTCTATACTGCTGGCTGTTAGCTTTAATATTGACAGCTTTTTTGAATTTGTTTAAAGCCTAGCTTTTATATACTAGAAAATAAATTTTAATTTATTTTTATATTTTTATATAAATATTCAGAATAACCTTTATCTTTATATAACTGTTTATTATAATTATAATAAAAGCAAACAGCCGATATATATTAAGCTAAAAAAGATCTTTTATTATTATACAGACCGAATATTAAATTATAAAGATATTATTTTCTATATTTTTTTTCTTTAAATATATAATTCTAATAAGCTAACAAATTTCTCTAGAAAAAGTAACAAAAAGATTTATAATCTTTTTCAAATCTAAACTAATTCAATTCTGCTCTCTGCTATATTCTGTTATATATCAGTTATTAATTGCTAGCATTTTTTCTATTTTTAAAAGTATATTTGCCAAAAAGCTGTAATTTATTATAAAAAGCATTTTATATATATTATTAACAAGAAGCTGTTAAATCAGATACTGCTTTTATATTATTCTCTTTATTTATAAAGCCTAACAGCTATATAGCAAAATATATAATAATAGTTGACCGAGCTTCAAAATTTGCTATATTATAATATAAAGCTCTTTTTTTCAAATAAAAATACTTTTAGAATAGTAAAGTACTAGCTCAGCAGAAGAAGAGAAATTATTAATTGATTAGAAGAACTTTACAGAAGCTCTTTCAAAGCTCTACTAAAATACTAAATTAGACTAACTATATTTAGACTGAAGCTCTGCTTTAGTTCAACTATATAAGCTCTATATTGTAAAGTTAGAGGCTCGATAAGCCAGCCAATTCCGTTTTCTAACTTAATACTTCTACTCTGGCTTGACAAGCTTTATATACTGCTATTAGATGCTTTATTAATTATACAAAATTCATTTTCCATAATTATTACAAGAGCTCTACTCTTATTAGTATTATAATTGTTGACTAATATAGACAATCATCTTATTTCAAATTGTAATTAAAAACTTCTTAACTTTACTATTTAAATCTTAATATATACTTTTATTTGCTCCAAGCTTTATAAAAGCAAATTTTCTTTGTATTTGCTCTATATTTAATTGCAAGCATAATACAGGCTTTTTATAAGTTCTTTTAGACTGAATATTATAGTCAGAAGTTTTTATTTCTATTAAGCCAGCTATTATAAAAGTGCAAACTGTACAAAATCTCCTCTTGCAATTAATTGATTATATATATAAAAGTAAACAAACATATTAAGCAAGTAAGTCATACTTATTATTGCTAATAGCCTGTATATT
>Ga0247810_10000527_pt1 | contig 39025 bp, 38 predicted proteins | sample UWRJL119311C1_FD_179918 | JGI IMG/M metagenome (GOLD analysis project Ga0247810, IMG submission 179918) | Plant litter microbial communities from Arlington Agricultural Research Station in Wisconsin, United States - UWRJ-L119-311C-1 | ecosystem: Environmental > Terrestrial > Plant litter >...
TAACTTACGAAAATACGGACGGATATGGCGAAGCTTCAATGGTACCTTACCTGGGTGAAAGTTATCACTCCGCAGAACAGTTTCTGGGCAAAGTAGACTGGAGCAGGTTTAGCTATCCCTTTAATTTCGGAGCTATCATTACCTACCTTGATAGTCTCGGGGCCGGTCATCCTGCTATAAAAGCAGCAATAGATATTGCATTGAATGATATAAATGGCAAAATCCAGCAAAAACCCTGTTATCAGATTTACGGAGCTGCCCCCTTAAAAATGCCCGTAACCTCTTATACTATAGGGATTGATAAACCGGAGATTATCAAAGAAAAAGTGGCCGATGCTAAAGACTTTAAAGTGATAAAAGTAAAACTCGGCTCAGCGAATGATAGAGAGATTATTGAAACTATACGGAGTGTAAGCAATGTACCGCTCTACATAGATGCGAACCAGGGATGGACGGATCGCAAACAGGCTATAGAAATGATCTATTGGTTGCATGATCAGGGCGCGGTATTCGTAGAACAGCCGATGAATAAATTGGATAAAGAAGGAAATGCCTGGTTAACGGGGCGTAGTCCCATTCCGGTGATTGCAGACGAAGCCGTACAAAGACTTGCAGATATTGACAATATCAGGGGTGCTTATCACGGTATCAATATCAAACTGATGAAAAGCGGAGGGATGTACGAAGCACATCAGATGATTTTAAAAGCACGGTCATACGGGATGAGAGTGCTGATTGGCTGTATGAGCGAAACCTCAGTAGCTACGCAAGCTGGTATCACATTAGCGCCTTTGTGCGACTGGGCTGACCTTGACGGTCCGTACCTTACTACAAACAATCCTTTTACAAAGCCAGCATTAGTACAGGGGAAATATATACTAGAAGACCTCCCAGGATTAGGTCTGAGAGGTCTTCCGGTTAATCTATTTCCTTTTTAGGCATTGCATTGACCTGAGCTTCTTTCTCTTTTAAATCTGATTTCACTTCCTTTACGATATTGATCTTCAGATATAAAAAGAATAAGGCCGTAGAGACAAGTAAAGCCATCATAGGATAATTAGCATTTTGCCATGCCCATTTTAAACCGACCACAGAGATCACAATCCCCAGCGTATAAAATGTATTTAATATGATCCTTTTCTTCATGTTAATACACAGGCATGTTAGGATCAAAAGCTTCCTGCCATGCAAGGATACCACCTTTTAAGTTATACAGATTAGTGAAACCATGCATTTGCTCTAACTGCATCACCGCAGCAGCACTACGTTTTCCGCTTCTGCATTGCATAATAACCGGTTTGTCAGTCGCGATTTTATCTACTTCAATCAGTAATCCACCCAAAGGAATATTCTCTCCGTTCAGGTTAGAAGTATCATATTCGAAAGTCTCTCTCACATCTACCAATTGGAAATCTTCCTGATTATCTATTTTCTGTTTCAGTTCCTGAACACTAATTTCTTTCATCTCTTTGTTTTTAATAATGTTAATAATCAAATATAAAGTTTATGAATTAATATATATGCCAAGGCGAGGTCAAAATTTGTAATTTCAGTCTTAGCACTGTAACAACTGTCCTGGTCGGGCGTTTAATACTCAACCTTTCTTAAAATTGACACCTATGGATGCTCTGTCACGTTTCTTCTGGTTCTGCTCTGGCGTACATCAGCCTACCTTAGAAAAACACCCTACCGAACATAATAAGTATGTTGGCATAGGGGCCACTATATTCTTCACCGGCCTATTCGCAGCACTATCGGGTGGTTATGCAATGTATTTCGTCTTTAAAGGAGATACCGCAGCTGTACTCTTTGCTATATTTTTTGGATTGCTATGGGGACTTGCCATTTTTAATATGGACAGGTATATCGTATCCAGTATCAATAAAAACTCTTCCTCCTGGAAGCAGATTGCTCAGGCTACTCCCAGGATTTTACTGGCGATTATGATTGGAATGGTGATCTCCCGCCCGCTCGAGCTGAAGATTTTTGACAAAGAGATTAAGGAACGGCTAAAAGTCAGCTACCTGAACAACCAACGGTCAAAAATAGATACCCTGAACAAAGCATTTAATAATAAATATACGATCGAAATTAATAAGCTGAATGAAGTTAAAGCTCAGCGCGACTCTTTAGACAGGGGAATTAAATCAGATCGCCAGAAATTAAATTTTGAAGTATTCGGTACCAAAACAAATGAAACATCTGGCGTAATGGGATATGGTCCTTACGCAAAAAGAAAAGAAGAAGAGCTGAGGCAGCGGGAGCGCAATCTCGACTCCCTGAACTCAAGCATCAATAAACTGGAATCATTTGTTGATGGCAGGAAACAGTTTGACGGACTATTATCAGAAAAACTGTACACCAGTAACGAACTGGACAGCCTGGCTAATATTGCAGGTTTTGCCGACCGTAACTGGGCATTAGGACAACTCAGTTTTAATAAAGACGGCACAAAAGATACGACTACCGCTATGGCGGTTACCTTTATAGGCCTGTTATTCATTTTCTTTGAATGTTTGCCTGTATTCGTAAAAATGATGAGCTCCAGAGGACCTTACGATAGGTCTGTAGAGAATCAGGAGGACAGTCAGGTACATACTTCAGTAAAGGATAAAGACTTTGATATTGAAGTTGTAGATGGTGTGCATGATACCAGGGTTTCTACAACAATAGAAAAAAAGAAGCGAAAACTGAACGACCCTTCTTATCTTCATCCGGATTCTTTCGAAAGAGAAGAAGATTAACCCAAATAAAAAACTAAATAATGATGAAATATTTCCTTTCCGCCTTTCTCCTAATTTTTGTGGTCCGGACTGCCGATGCCCAAGACATTGATAAAATAATCACTAAAGATTATGTTGATCATTTGATAAAAACCCTGAGTAGTGATGATATGCAGGGAAGAGCTACCTTTAGTCCGGGTATTGATAAAGCAGCCACTTTTATAGAATCCGAGTTTAAAAAAATCGGACTGAAGCCATTAAATGGTGCAGCAAACTTCAGACAGACCTTTTACAAGTACCAGCTTACCCCTGTGTCAGCAAGCGTAACGGTGAATACCAAAACCCTGAACAGTGAAGATGTATTGGTTATTGGCAATAATTCAGAAAGCCTGACTTTCGATCAGACCAATAGCGATGGATGGATCAAACTAGATCCATCAAAGACTTTCAGAGAGCAGTACCGTGCGCTGGCAAGAAGTAAGAAACGTCAGCTGGTTCTGGTAGATCCTAAATTCAAAGCCGATTTTAGTCAGCTGAGAGACTATCTTTCAAATGGCGCCGTACTGGACGAAAAAGATATTCAGCAAGCCACTCCATCGGCATTAGTTTTGTTACTGTCTGCCGATACCGATGTAAAAGACTTTAGCGTTTCTCTAAAAAACACATTAAAAAAAATGCCGCTGTTTAACGTAGCGGGAGTAATACCAGGAAAATCCAAAACTAAAGAACTGGTAGTGTTTTCTGGTCACTACGACCATCTGGGAATCCTGAAAGCAGTGGGACAGGATAGCATTGCAAACGGTGCTGACGATGATGCTTCAGGCACCACAGCGATGATTGCTTTAGCTAAATATTATAAGAAACTCAATAACAATGAACGCACCCTGATCTTTGTCGCGTTTACAGCAGAAGAAATCGGTGGCTTTGGCGCAAAATATTTCTCTCAGCAACTCAACCCGGATGATGTTGTAGCCATGTTTAATATCGAAATGATAGGGAAGGACAGCAAATTCGGAAAGAATACTGCCTTTATTACCGGCTTTGAAAAATCAGACTTTGGAACAATCCTGCAGAAAAACCTGAAGGGGACTGCTTTTACTTTTCATCCCGACCCTTACACACAGCAAAATCTGTTTTACAGAAGTGACAATGCTACACTAGCAGCTTTAGGCGTTCCTGCACATACGATTAGTACAGATAAGATTGACATTGATCCATTATATCATACAGTGAAAGATGAGTACAGCTCGCTCGATACCGATAATATCTTATCTACGATCAAAGCGATTGCAAAAAGTGCAATAACGATTGTAAAAGGTACAGATACACCTACCAGAATCCCTAAATTAAGCAATTAGACATTTTCAGCTGCCTAACTAACAGGCAGCTCCATTACATAATCATTCATAAAGAAACCGTTGCCAATTTCTATGTCGACGGTTTCTTTTATTTTAAAACCTGCCTTTTCGTAGAAATCCTTCGCCTTATTGTAACGGTTTACGTTCAGCTCCAGCCAGAGTCCCCCTGCCTCCCTTACTTTATTGACCACTTCATTGATCAAAAATTTGCCGAGACCTTTCCCATGTGCTTCAGGCAATACATACAGCTTATGTAGCTTAAATACAAACCGCTCATGATCTACTATGGAGTAAGACACAAAGGCAAGGTCTTTACTCCCTTCCTGTGCAATCAAAAAGGTATGACCGCTGATCAATTGCTCTAATAAGGCCTCCTTACTGTAAAACTTATTTAACATGTAATCTACCTGTTCCTGACCAAGCAAGTGTGCATAGGTAGGCCCATAAGTCGTAGTTCCTATCTTTTGGATCACTAACAGATCTTCTTCTTTGGCTTTTCTGAGGCTAATCATAATTTTTCGGACAAAAACACAAACTCTGTAAGGAAAGTAAATTCCACAAAGCCATCTTCCACCACCACAAATTCACGTTCTTCCATTTGCATCAGGTTGGTAGCTTCGAAATAGGAAACTACATCAATATAAAATAAGCTTCCCGCAGGTTTCCAGACACTGAACCCCGTTTTAATGGCATATGATTTATACAGCGGCGTGAACACAACAATATTGATCCTGGTCAGGTAAAATGCCAGGTCGGCCACCGACTTATCAGTATCAATAATGTTTACTGCCGGATACTTTTCAGAAATCAAATAGTTTAATACCGTATTATACTCATCACCGGGACCCATAATAGATTTTGTATTCTCCTGAAAAGTTAAGCCCTCTACAGCATTTAATACAACATCTACTTTTAGCCCCATGCTAATTACTTTTTCATAAATAGCGCCATTAACAATTATCGTTGGGCTCCATTCCAGTAGCTGACCTAAATATTCTTCGTCAAACGTGCCAAGATCGTGGATATATAAGGCAGGCTCTTGTTTTTCTTTTACTATATGATGCGATGACATGCTGCTAATATATTAATTGATTTACGAAAAGCACATTTATCCTTTTAAAACCTTCGCTTTCTCCAGATCAAATTCTTCCTGTGTGAGTATTCCCGCATCCATTAAATCCTTAAGATCCATCAATGCCTGCTTTTTAGTTGCCATATCACTTACAGGCAACGCTTCAGCTTTCTCTGCTGGTGCGGCCGGCACCACTGTTCCCGGCGCACTGAACTTCAGGATCAGTTCCGTAATTTCATTGTGTCCTTTGATATTAGAATAGTCAATCGCTTTTTGCTCTTTCACATTTACTATGGTAACATCAGCATGCTGCTCCAGCAAATACTTCACAATATCCTTTTTACTATTGGCTGCTGCATAATGTAAAGCTGTATTGCCGGATTCATCCTGATGATTGATACTGGCACCCTTATCTACCAGCAATTTTACCATACTTAAATAACCACCCTTAACAGCAGCCTGCAATAGACTCTCACCACCATAGGTACTCTTGCCATTTAAGCTAAAATTACTGTCTAATGCAGCATTATTAATCATCTCCGCCCAATCCAGATAAGAATCCATAGACTCATCCTGACCAGCGAAGGGTTTCGCATAATTTACATCCAGCCCATTTTCAAGGAACAGCAAAACTGTCTCCTTTTGATTATTATTACAAGCATACCAAATTGGAGAAAGACCATTTTTAGCAGTAATAAAGATGTCGGCACCTCTCTTGGTCAGCAATTTGACTATCATCTGGTTGTTTTCAATACAAGCAATCAGCAAGGCACTTTCACCTTCATGATTAAGATGGTTGATAGCGATTCCATTATCCAGCAGCAGTTCTGCCATCGCTGTATTTTTCACCCTAACAGCAAACAGTAATGCACTCTCCCCAGTATTATTTGTTCTATTGATGTCTGCTCCACTTATAAGCAGTGTATTTACGATTTCTCTATTGCCACAACCGGCAGCAATCAGTAGTGGCGTTTCCGATTTATTATTGTCCTGATCTACTTCCAGCCCTAATTCTATTAATCTTTTTAAGACTTCTGTCTGGCCTGTACTTGCAGTAAGGTGAAGAAAACTATTTCCCTGTTTATCATTGATGTTTATCCTGGCTTCCTTATCAAGCAGATAAAGCGCAGTCTGTTTCTGCTTTTGAAGTAATGAAAAATACAGCGGCGTTTCACCATCATGATCTTCATAATCAATGTCGGCCCCTTTATCAATTAATATTTTAACAATATCAAGGTATCCTCTGTGTGCAGCATAGTGCAAGGCAGTGCGGCCCTTCTCATCAGTATAAGTAACATCCGCATCGCCTGCGGCTAGTAATAATTCAGCTATTTTTCTATTGCCATTTTCACAGGCTACAAGGAACGACATCGACATCTTCGCTAGGAGTTAATTGAGTTAGAAAGTAATAATTGTACTGTTTTTGTTTTTAGATTATCATCCGATGCAAGCATTAAGGCTGTTTGATCCTTCGTATTCGTAAGAGAGATATCTGCTCCGTTTTCCAGGAGAAACTTAACTTTCCGATAGGTTTCTTTCGCTACATTCTGATCGTAGTTTACATTGAAAGCACATACCTTATGCAGTATGGTGTTCCCCTCATTATCCTGTTCATTCACCTCTATTCCACCTGCGTTAAACCCGGCCTCAAAAATTGCTGCTGGTTTTTCTGCGAGCCAGTCTAATCCGGATTTATCTTTTTCATAATACCTGGAAGTCTGCTTCAAATCAGCGCCCTGCTCAAGTATTTTCACCAATAAAGGAATATCAGATTCACGACTGGCAATCCTTAAAAACTCAGTTAAAATATGCTGCCCGTCTTTGCTTACTAAATCAAAATCTGGTAAAGCATAGGCAGACAATTGTTCATATAATTTCAAATCAAACATAAGTGCCGCAGCCCAGAAAAAGGCCGTATGATCATCCTTGCTTTGTTCATTAGGATTTGCTCCCTGCGCCAGTAACAAATCGACCAGCTCCAATTTTCTTTTCTGCACGGCCAGAAGTAAAGGTGTTTCTCTAACAATATTACCTTTATTGATATCCACACCTTCATTGATCAGCAGATCAATATATCCGGCGCTGATCTTTGGATCCAGCATATTTTTGCTGGCTACCTGAAAAATAAGAGTTTCATCATTTTTATTCAGGTAGTTGACACTGCATCCGCCATCTATTAAACATTTAATAATCCTGACATCTGCCTTTTGATCAAGCGCATAACTTAGAATCGTCTGATCCTGCACTTCGTCATTAATATTCTCGAATTTGCTGATAAAACGGCCTAGGTAATCCACGGTTTCTTCATCAGCCGGCAAATTAACTACGGTACGGAATACGGACTTATCAAAGGAATCGTATTCATAGACATCGACTTCAATGCCGCCATTTTCAATCAAACTATCGATGACATCGAATGCTTTTCCACGGAACACCCTGGAATATATGGTCTCCAAATCACTGTCCCGAAGGTCTTTTGGAATACGCTCACCGCTGTCTAACAAGGCTTTAGCCTGTTCAAAATTATTATTTAATAGTGCTTCCACTAAAGGAGTTCTGTCTGTCATATTGAAAAAGTATCAGCTTTAAAGCAGCTATAGATTTCATGATTAAAAACATGATTTCAGGATAGCAGCGAATATTATTCTATAAATCAAAAGTGTAACGAATTCTCCGGCTTTTTATTACGCGTTAATTTTTAATAAGTACATTTACTTTCCACCCTTTACGAGGCTTTCATAAATGGCAATACGATGTGTCCTTAGCTTGTAAGGGATTTTTTCCTTACTATTACTCATCTGGAAACCTATTGCATGAGATTCCTTCACAGGCATATGACAGTCGATACAGTTTTTAGCAAGCACAGCCTTATTTTTTTCAGGCACCGTTTTATGCGCAACATCTTTATGGCAGCTTACACATTTGTTGGAATAGATCTCTACACTGATCTTCGTATTATCATGAACATCGTGACAAGTGATACATTCCGCCTTCCCTACTTTATAACACATACTCGCTTCCAGCAATTGTTTCTGCTTTCCATGCACGTCCGGATCTTCACCCCTGTAAACATTATACTGGGGTAATGTTTTAAGCGTATCTCCCGGTTTAAAAGAAAATGTTGAAGTCAGCGTTTGTATCCCTGTACCAGAATGACATACCCCACACATATCAATTCTTCTTGTAAGCGCCAGCGATTTATAACTTACCATATAATTAGCCTTTTTCACCAGTGGATTTTCCTCATGAAATTCTACATGCTGAGCGGCAGGTCCGTGGCAGCGCTCACAATCTATACCAGCGATCAAAGAGCCTTTGATGAATTCTTCTTCTACACCGAAATTATCAGATTTAACTAGTTTTTTATCAGCAAATGAGCTGTGACACTCCAGACAACGCGAAACAATAGGACGTCCGAAATAAATCTGGTCGGTCGGAAAACCAGGACTATTAACCCATTGATGTTCTTTAGTTAGATAATTCAATGGCATCTGCATCAGCTTATCGCCAAACCAGAAAGCAAAAGTATAAGCGCTGATTCCTGCGCCAAAAACCATATCTGTATGCTCAGTTTTCATGTCTTTCCCATTCACAATGGCCGACTGATATAGACCATCTTTAAGATTCTTTACACCGACTTTGGTATTTTCACTAAAAAGGAACTCACCGTCAGGCAAATGGAGGCTGTCTGCAGAATTTGGCTTTGAAATCATTCTGGAGGCACTGAAATGTGCATTATGCGTATATGATTCTGCCAAATCTTTGTGGCATTTCATACAGGTAGAAGTGCCAGCATATGTAGGTCCACGACTGTTCTTACGCTCTACCTGAGTACATTGCACAATCGCAAACACGAAAACAGCCAGAATTAAGAATATAAAAAAGAAACGTCTTTGGGCCATAAAATATTTGGTTGTTCAGATCAGGCAATTGATACCTAAAGTAGTCAAAATATTTTATCAAGGTGAGGGAAAGATCAACATTCCTGCATTAGATTTTTTAATGCTTAAATACTGTCTTTATCAAATATTTCTTCTCCTCATCCTTCTCTGGAGCATTGATATGAACATAAGTAGTATCAGCATCCAAAACAAGACTGTCACGATTAATTATGACCACTTTATTAAATGGGAGGTAATAAACCTTCCCTTCATCATTAAATGTAGATGGTTGGTAAACTAAATTCATTTTAAGATATTTTGTTTCGGCATCATAGTTCCAGTCGCCCTCAATCGGATTCTTTGAAGGATGGAGCTGCAATGTCGCTTTTGAATTCTGACTAAGTGCAAGTATTATGTCATGAGTAAGGACTTCCTTGGTCATGGATTTCTTTTTATCGTATAAAACACCATTACGATAAGAGGAAGTTTCACTATACTCCATTTTCCATGGTTGTCTTACTAGTAGTTCTCTAACAGACTCAGATTTTTCGTTTTTTTTACAACCTATGAAAAGAAACAGAGAAAGTAAAAGCAGTATTTTATGAAAATGCATTCGTTTTTTAATTTTTTTTGATGTAATTATTTTAAGATAGTAGGGCTTGAGTGAGTATTATTTTGTGGACATTAACTCTTTTAATGCGCGCCGGAACCACTGTGCATTTTTTCGGCGTAAGTATCCAGGTAGCAATTTAATCTCTGAACGTATAGCCTGAAATTGCAGACGGGCATCTGCATTATTTTGCTGCTTTTTTAAGAATTGGCCATAATGATACCTTGCTTCCAGCGAGTGATGGATCCGGATAACCCGTCGGTATCCTTCATCAGCAAGATCATTTTTACCTATACCGTCCAGCGCTCTAACGTAAAGCAGTTCATCCTCTGCAATACTGAAACGCCCGCTATTTTTCGCATTTAGTTTGTCGAAATATGCAATACTTTCTTCGTACTGCTCATTATAGAAATACTGTCTGGCTAATTGCAAAAAGATCCCCGGATCGTCAACATATAAGCCCTTCAGACAACTCAGTGATAATTCTATTGCGTTATCATATTTTTTTTGTTCAGCGTAAGCTGCTGAAAGTCCTAGTCTGTTAGTGATATTATCCGTGATTAACACCTTACGTTCCCATTCTTTAATCTTTTGCTTGGGCAGGAAGTATTTCTGCAGATTATTCAGGAAAGTACCATGAGTAATTTCAGGCAATAATTCCATGTAAAAATAAATCGCAACACCAACAAGCGGAAGAAATATCAACAGGTATAACCACTGTTTTCTACCCGTTTTAAGCGCATGGATAATAGCCAGGATTTGTAATGGGACAGCGAAATAGTAATAGTTGCTCCAAAGTTCAAACATATTGAGATAACGTTAATTTGAAAACGTAGATAATCAATATCAAGCAGCTAATTCAACAGGAATTATTTGATAATTGAAACAATGTAAAAGATGGACTATAGAAGCTGGAAATTCAGATAATGGTTAGTGAAAACTAAATAACAAAAGCCCTGCAAATATTACAGGGCTTTGAATGAAAATTAGAATTAGAATAAAAGATAAATTTTGAATCCAAGATTGTCGATAAAACCATCTGTACTCATGTTAAAGCTAGTTTGCTTTGTCTTATAGTCCTGAAAGTTAGTATTATTTTGCTCCTGACTATTATAAGAAATATTCGCCGATAATAAGTTTGTTTCGAAAGCGAAGCGCTTTGAAACAAACCAGGTTAAACCACCATATCCACCCAGAGAGTAACTGTTACCAGTTGTCGTATCTTCCCGTTGGTTTGTTGTCCTATTATAATTTTTTTGCTTTGAATATGAATAACCTGCTTTACCACCTGCATATGCATATAAGGTCTTTATCAAAGGATAGTATCTCTGATAGGTAAGATTTCCACCATACAATTTACTTGACTGATCAATATTCTCATTAGTACTATATTCATTGGTCCCATAGTTTAAGTCTAGCCCTACTCTGGTATTGTCTTCTATAAACAGCCCATAACCCAAAGTAAAGGATCTTGTTTTGTTTTCATTCCTAATTTCCGGACTGTTATTATACTCAGTCTTACCAGTGTTAACATTTACACCGAACCCTAAAGTATTGGTGCCTTTCGTTTGCGCATACCCGCATAGGGACAGCGATGCTGCTAGTGCAGTAAATAATAATTTTTTCATTTTGTGTGTTGTTAAGCCATAAACTTAAAACATTTATTTCAAATTAGTAAAACTATTTGAAATATAATTTTCACAACCGGAAGTTTAAGACAAAATAGAAAACCACAGGAAACGATCTTTATCAAATACAACAAAAATAACACACACCGATTTCTGTTTTAAGAGGCCTATTTTTCATTATTTCCTGATATGCTTATTAAAAAGGGCTAAAAGCAATTGGTTATTAATTTAGACTACTGCGATTACCTGCAGGCAGAATTTGAATCTGCACCTTTCCCCTTAGGGAACGTCATACCGAAGTATTACCAATTTACGGCACCTTAATGATAATTATAAAGAGCAACTGGCGAACGCAGGACGGAGGAATCTCTTTGGGACTCGAACCCACATCATAATTTTCATTACAATGCCCACCTCCTTCATGTGCGAGAAGTAACCCGGTTCTACGGCATCTTTATATTTTTCAAATTTCTTAATGTATGGGAACATACCGTTCCCATACATGTTTATAGTTCTGTTTGATAGATTACATTTAAAGCCTTTTCTCCATTCTCCAGCGCATCCAACACTTCAAAAACTTTGTCGCTCCATCCGGCTATGAGGAACACACTGTTACGCAACACTTGTAATGGAGCTTGTCCATAGCCCTTCAGATCAAACAGATACATCTTCGCCTCAGGTGCAACTTCCGCTTTATATCTCAACCACAAGGCATGGATATGATCACCCGTTGTAGACGACGTATTATACAACTGGCAGTCGGTAAACAACATTACTTTGTCCATTTTAACCTTCCTGGTTAATAAATCTTTGATCACCAGATAACCGTTCGTTGCATAACCTACTTCGCCCTCACGGCGATAAAACTCCATAACGTTTCCCAAAATATTGTTGCCTTGCACTGCTATTGTCTTCCATGTATCACCGAACATACCTACTTCCACATTTTTACAACGTGATTGTAATAACATTGCCAACATCAGGCCTATATCATACAGCAGTATCTTTGACTTTGCAGACACCGGAGTTTGCATCGAACCTGATACATCACAGGCCAGGAGCACGCTAGATGTATGATCAAATCCTTTGATGTTAACAGCACTTGCCTCAACTGCTTTTTCTAAAGCACCCAATAAACCTTCAGCATAATATTTGCTCCCAAATAAAAAAGCACTCAGTTTTTCCCTTAAACCTCTTAAAGGAACCTCTATTTGAGAGTCTAATAACAATTCTCGATAGGCCGCCAGATAACGGAAAGGGAACTGTTTAGCTCTGGTCACTTCATCAGCATCAGATAAGCGTACACAAACCTTTTGGAAATGCTCATAACTTACGCCTGCCTGCAGTATATTGCGCAGATTACGTAACAAAGCCATATAACCAAGTTTACCGCTATCTATCAACTCCTCCCACTTGGCACAGAAAGCATTGGCTTTTGCTTCCTCACTATCGTAATTGAGCTGGCCCAATGCTGAAAGCTCGGTTTCCCAGGTATAAGCTGTTGTTAAAGTCCGGTTCACTATTTTATCGAATAGTTCTTGCTGTGCATCATCCTTTGCCTTTGGGTGAACCAAAAATAAAGCATCCCGCAGTTTGATATTACCATCACGGTCATACTTGGCAAACTGATATTCATCAAAGCGATTAAAGGCCGTCGCCAACCCCTTTTGGATTTGCTTTGATAACCGGTTTAATTTTTTAGTACCAGTACGCTCATTTAACAATTCATAACAGGCCAGTAGCTCTGTGATCTCATCCGCACGATTAACCACTCCTGCTGTAACCCGGGCAACAAGATCATCACCCGAGTGCAACTTAGCCAGTTCCGTTACCAAAACTAAAGGAACCGAACGCATATTCATTTTAGTGCGGGCATATACTGCCAGCTTTCCCACAAATATGGGATCACACTTTCTTATCAATTTTTGCAGACGGATTAAACGCGCCTCATTCTTTTCATAAAAGGAATCGTTTAAGCTCCAGGTAACAACGGTGGTATATAGTTCCATTTCCGCAGTGAGCGTAAATGCTTTTGCACCTTCCTTGTTGATTACCTGATCTTTTGCTCTGCTTAAGTTGTTAAATTTCATTTTAAACCTCCTTCTTTCTTATTGTTAATCCAAAGAAACATTTGTCCTGCGCAATCTATTTGCGCAGCTAAAAATATTTAATAGATTTAACTAATTAATCTTCCGGCTTTTCCCTTGGATCAGCCATTCTCACAATTCTAGGCTCAAAGCTGGCCAGAACTTCCACCAGATCATTTTGCGCAGCCATAACAGCATGAATATCTTTGTAAGCCATTGGCGCTTCGTCCATATCACTACCCATCAGCGTAATACGTTTTTCAATGAGGTTAGCTGCAATAGTTTCTTTATCCAGCGTTCTAAAAGCAGCACTTCGGCTCATCAGCCTCCCTGCGCCATGGCTTGCAGAATTAATGCTGGTCAGGTCTCCCTTTCCACGCACTACAAATCCTGGTGTACTCATTGAGCCTGGGATAATTCCCAAGACCCCTTCGCCAGCCGGCGTTGCTCCTTTTCGGTGTACCATGACATCCGTACCATCAGCAAGCTTCTCCTGCCAGGCAAAATTGTGGTGATTTTCTATTCTCTTAATCGGACTAACTCCTAAATCCCGTGCTATTTTATTATGTATTTCATGGTGGTTAGCGCTTGCATATTCACCTGCAAGGTTCATCGCTATCCAGTACTCTTGTCCTTCGTCCTTATCCAGATCAAGCCAGGCCAGGTGTTTTGCTTCAGCAGGCAGCTTGGTTTTGGTCATTGCAATCTTACTATAATGGTTAGCCACCGTACCTCCAAATCCACGAGATCCGGAATGTGATAACAACGCCAGATAATTACCTCCAGGAATACCCTCTAAAGCCCCCTCCGCAATAGTTAGCTCACCCCATTCTACAAAGTGATTTCCTGTTCCGCTTGTACCTAACTGCGCATAAGCTTTGTCCTTTAAGGAACGTATCACTTTTGTTTCATTCCACGTTTTGCTATCAAATAAAGAACTGTCGAAGTATGATTTGGTCGTACATCCCATACCAAAATAGGTATTGTCGACCAGGATACTTTTCAACTTGTCCTTTTGTGTATCTACCATATTGGCAGGGAGATCGAAAATACTCAGACACATGCGGCATGCAATGTCTACCCCAACAGCAAATGGTATAATTGTATTTGCTGTAGTAGCCAATACCCCACCAATTGGCAAACCATAACCTTGGTGAGCATCCGGCATAAGGGCGCCCGCAACTGCAATAGGTAATTGTATTGCCGTTCTCATCTGTGCTAAAGCGCCCACTTCAATATGTTCTAATCCCCACACCGGGAATTCAGCTATTTCCTCTTTCAATTTAAAATTACTACGCTCCTGTTTCACGAACTTCCCTTCGTTCCGCATCGCGATAACACTATCTGCCAGGTTCTTAAACTTACCGCCTTTTCTTAAGGCATAGGGCATCGGATCATCAATCAACGCCTCCAGATTAGCCAGTATTTCAGACTTAGGCATTACCCCGTGTTTCAGCAAGCCATTAGCCACACGACTAAAACTTACTAATATTTCCACATCGTTGATCCCTAATCCTTGCAGTTCACTATTACTGATCTTTTCTTTTTCCATGATCGTTTTATTATTTGATGATACAAAGAAATACAGGTCCTGCGCAGTGTATTTGCGCAGTAAAAAATAATTCATAAATTCATCAAAATAATTTTAATCAGATGCCAGTTAACCGTAATGCCCTCATTCGCTACCGTACTCTTGATCAGTGTTTACAGAACAGACATAAAAGATGGAGTCTCGATGATCTTATTGAAGCCTGCAGTGAGGCACTGTATGAATATCAGGGGATAGACACAGGTGTGAGCAGAAGAACTATACAGGCCGACATGGAAATGATGCGCAGCAACAAGTTAGGTTACGAGGCACCAATTGTAGTAGTGGACAAAAAATATTACACCTATAGTGACAAGGATTATAGCATCACCAACAGTCCTTTAAATCAGCAGGACATGCGGGTACTGACAGAAGTGTCTGACCTGTTGAAACAATTTAAAGGCTTCAATCATTTCACAGATCTTACAGAGATGGTGAGTAAATTGGAGGACAAGATTTATTCGCAGAAAATGCATAGTCCGCCGATAGTAGATTTCGAAAAGAATGATAACCTGAAGGGATTGGAATGGATTGAGGTGATTCGTAAAGCCATCGTAGCCAAAAAAACTATATGTATTACTTACAGGTCTTTTAAAGCAAGGCAGGCGAGCACTTTTTGTTTCAGCGGTTACCTACTCAAAGAATATCGAAACCGCTGGTTTGTTTTAGGCATGCAACATATGCGAAACTCTCATATCATGAATCTTGCACTGGATAGAATAGAAACCGTAGAAGAACATGAGGAAGATTATAAAGAAAATAAAACGCTGGATCTGACCACCTATTATGATGATTGTATTGGTGTAACGAAAAGCCCAGGTCAGCGTGACTGCGAGGTTATTTTCTGGGTGGATAATGACAATGCTCCATATGTCATCACAAAACCTTTACATCATACTCAAAAGCTGTTAAGTAATGAAGCTGGTGGAAAGATCTTCAGTATTAAAGTGATATTGAATTTTGAGCTGGAAAGGGAATTACTGGGTTTTGGAGCTAAAATGAGGGTAATAGCGCCAAGGATATTGGTAAAACAGATCAGGGCACAATTGAATAAGACAATGGAGCGATATGAATCTATAAAAGAGAGTGATTAGAGCATGGATAATAGATTAACATTAGGGTCATTTGAAATATTAAATTATATAATGATCCTATTAGCTATTAATACCGTTGGTATTCGTTTTTTAAATATATACCAACATATCATCTAATCTAGATTATTTATAATGCATGAAACATTTACTTCTAACAAATGTTTTTGAAGTGTGATGTGCATGGGTTTGAATACTAATTCAAGTATTCCAATATGCGAAGCATATTATTTATGAAACACTATGAGATCAATCTTACCATAAAAGATGTACAGATTTTGAGTGGATTTGCCTACAATCCTTCAAAAATACTTTTTCTAAAAGCAAAAAAGTCAGTTAATAAAAAATCTCAGCACTGGCTTTCCTTACAATCTTTTTGTTCTTATTTTGATATAAATTATGGGAGCGCATTTGCCGTTCTAAATACCTTCTATACCAAATAAATTATCTTAAATTTCATTAGATTACTGACAGCGTATTTAATCGTAAAGAGCAAAACTAAAAAGCTCAGTAGCATTTATACTACCGAGCTTTTGTGGTCCCGACGAGAACCTATCTCTATACTGTTATCTATTAATTTTCAATCATTTAAATAGACTAATATCCTTTGACTCACCGAATTACTCACGATACTTTTTTAGCACAAAGCTGCAAAACTTTAGTTAAAAGTACGAAGTTATTATCTAACTTTCAAGTCCAAAAGCATAGACATTAATCGGTATCTCAACTATTTCACATTGCTTGTCCCAGTATATGTATATTGGTCTTATGCTAAATAATAACACCCTAATTTCGAAGGAGAGCAAGCTCCTGCTAAATACCATCATTCTAACAGCCCAATACTTCTCCAAAAGTATTACTAAAATTTCAGATATTCCGACGACAGGCCTTCCTGGAGATTTACAACGAGAAATCGCACTTCCGTATATGATTCTGATTTACGGTAAAATCTTAACAGCGTACCGTTTGCTCAATGGTTATAGCCTCGAAGACCTGCACCCAAAAATGGTTGGCGTATCAAATGATGCGTATAGTTGCTATGACATTAACAGAGCGCTATATGAATGCTTTCTACAAGCAAACTTCATTATCTCTAGATACCAGACTGACGAGGAAAAACAATACATTGGACTTTGGTGGCATATTCGTGCATTTTCCGAAAGAAGTATTATGGCTAAAAATCGTGCAATGCAAAATACGAAGTTGGATCAAGAAGCGAAAGATATTGAAACATACAAAAGTTTAATTGAGACCTCCTATTCTTTATTGAGAACTAAAGATGTTCAGCAATTTGGCCCGGAGAAAAAGAAATCCGAATGGCCAGCGTGGCCTAAAGCAGGAAATTTAAATCAAATGGCCGGAATCCATAATACGCACCATAAGCACTTTTATAAAAAAAATTCGCTATACGCTCATTCGGAACCTTTCGCATTAATGCAGCTTGGCACTCATCATAAACTTGGTCGTGATGATCTGGATGGCAATATATTGTCGCATGGGACAGAGCTTATTTATCTCTCAGTCCTGTCACTAAAATCCTTTTCATTAATATTTAAATCAATTGAAGAGTTGTTTGAAAATGATGCTGATCTTCAATCAATGTATGTTGGTGCAAAAAGAGCATTCGGAGAGGAGCTAACCAGGAAAAAGAATACTGAGGATTAGCTTGTATTTTCTAAATTTGGAAAGTATGATCAGAAAACAGACACTCACCGATTTAAAAATTAAATTTAGCCAAATTAAGGAAACTGAAGGACGAAGACTTTTGGAAATCCATAAAATATTGATGGGTATCTCGGATTTCTCTGCTTCATACAAAGATGCCTGGCTAGGTGGCTGGGGACAGGATGACTTCGACTATTACGACTACGCTGGACAGCCAGGCTCAGCATTGCAAGTAGGAAAAGAATATTTCTATCAAAAACTTGAAGAACGATTTAAAGTCGATATAGAGAGTATTCAGTTAGAAATGTTTGAGCTGCTTCAATGCTTAAAAGATTTTAGACAGGAGATTGTTACAGAACTTTCCTTGATTCGGGATCGGGATGGTTTTCAAAATGAAATTGAACTTTTAAAACAAGTGGAAGATTATGAATGGGGTTTCCACATGAATACTGTTTTAAGGCAAATGCAACCTAGCAGTATAGCGGTTCGTAGTGTCGCGACGATCAACAGAGGGCTGCAGATCCCACCGCATATTCATGTTTGTGCTGACCTGATGGCTTCCACAACTCAAGCATTTTCTGCTTCAGGGTTTATCGACCTAGTTACACGGCTAATCAGGCAGGTAGAAATCAAAAATGAACACATAGATTCTCCAGATACTTCCGAACACGTTGAACTCATATTGAACAACATTTTTGATAACTTCCATAATTTCTGTAACCAGCTAAAATTTAGGCATAATAACCGACCTTCAATTGAGATCAATGATGAATACGATGTCCAAGACATCCTTCATTCCATTTTGAAATTGCATTTTAAGGACGTTAGAGAAGAGGAAAATGGCCCATCATTCGCCGGAAGTTCTGCAAGGATGGATTTTCTTCTTAAGGAAGAGCAAATAGTCATCGAAGTTAAAAAAACGAGGCAAAAATTGACCAACAAGGAAATTGGAAATCAGTTGATTTTAGATGTTGCATATTACTCTAACCATCCAAACTGTAAACGCCTCATCTGCTTTGTATATGATCCAGAGAATCGGGTAAAAAATCCTCGCGGAGTTGAAAAAGACATTGACAGTAGATCTACAGAGAATCTCAGCGTTAAACTTTACATCAGACCATAAAAATCAAATGTGCTTTCAAATTCAGGACAAGTCACTATGGTCAGGAGAGAGAAGTTCTAGGTTTTCAGTTTGGCTATTTCACCAGCTTTTACACCACCAACAAAAGGAACGTCTGCAGTTTCTGCTTTGACCAAAGTTTTTTAAAAAACCAATGACGACCAAGTTCTATTCGTTGTGCAGCAATCGCAAGTGGAACTAAATTAAGTGGTGCTGAACGGGCCGTTTATGACTAAATTGTTTTTAGACTTGACAATCACCGTGAAAAAACGGCTATCTGAAAGCCAGTATTTCTGTTCCGAGTCAATGGCAATATTTTCTTCAGTAAGCCTTTGGATAAGATCCATGCCCATATCGCCTTCATTTTTCAACAGCTGGTCATGTAGGGCCGTCTGATCAGATAAATCCATGTTCAGTAATTCCTGTACTTTGGCGGTTTCAGTAAAACTTTCATTCTCCTTGGCTTGCTGAATCTTTAAACGAGTCTCATAAATTTTTTCTTTTTGGGATTTAACCTCTTGAGCTTTGTCGAAGTATAGCTTTGCCAATTGTTCTGTTGTCATAATCTAAATAAAAAAACAAGATACATTTTTATCGGTGATCTGTTTTCCGCTATTGTTATTTGGTACAAAAAAATAAATTTACCCGGCCTGGCAACTCCTTTGGTTTGCCTGGGTATTTCTGCAAATGTGGACTGGTCTTTCCGCTTTGCTGAAATACCTACTCAATTAAAAACCGCTTAGTGCTGAAAAGTACCGCTAAGCCAATCCTTTTGATATTTTGATATCATCTCCGGCCCAGGATTATAGGCGAACTTATCCAACACCTTTAGTATAAAATCGTTACCAATAGAAACACTGTCAGCAATAGCTTCCTCAATTGATAGTACTTTGGAAATTGAAATTTGTTCAGCACCTGTTACACGATCATACGCAAAAGGCATTCGCCCAGACGCATCAATCCTAAGTTTTCTGTTCTTGGTATTATAAAGAGTCAAAAATACTTTTACTCCACCCTTATAAAAACCATTCTGACATAGTCTGGATAGATATTCAAAAGTTTCAGTAATCAAAAATGTGAGTGACGTATATAAGGTTAATGAGGAGCCAGGGGGATATTCATCAGCCAAATTCGACCTAAAATTATCCCCAGCGTACCAATCTTCAACTAAAGCTCTGTACATTAGAAACTGCTCAGATTGATAAATCCTCCAGAATTCCTTTCTCGAACCTAAATCAGATTCCATTTGATAACCACTCTCGAATGGCACCACCCTTTCATTTTCATTGTTGTTTGGCGGAACATGGGGAAAGTCCCAGTTTAAACGCGTCCTAGATTGTTTAACAACTTCTAGGGTTTCCTTTAAAGTATTTATATGGCCAGGTTGAATTGGGATAAACTGTATTTTCCAGTATCCGCATTCCATTATCCTTTTCAATACACCGTCAGGCTCAAATTCTATTTCTTCGTCGAGCTGTTTTTGAAAAGTTTGGTTTAACTCTAAACTAGCGCCGTTTTCATCACTTGTTACGACCGCATTAGCTACTGGCAACGTGCCTACATTAAATCCCGCATCCAATCTACGCTGCATCATTTTTACAACAGCTGATTCTATGATATCTCTTAAGTCATTTGAGTTAGATACTGGAGCGCTTTGTACTCTTCTATCTGTATTTCGATAGTAAATGGTATGAGCCGCCATCTGATCCGGAATAGAAACTTTGCTAATAATCGGAATCTCCTTGAAAGGAAGTACCTTGATTACCACGTACTTTTTACCGCTAAGATCGGCTGGGAATGTCAACCTGAAATCAATAGAAGGATCAGTATACCGGTACAGCTTGTCCCGCATCGCATCAATTTTGTAGGTTTTCAAATTTTCTTCACAAACGCCTGTACCTACAAAAGCATCATCGGCCTCCGATACCCCAATAACTATAGTACCTCCATCCCGCACATTTGCCATTGCAATAAAATCTTTAACCATACTTGCAGGAGTCCAGGGTATGTCCGCTTTAAAATCAAGATTCTGGCTTTCCGCCTGACCTTCAATTGCTCTTTCCAGCTCTTCAGTTGTCATAATTCAATTTGTTAATAGGAATCAAAGTCTAACGCACCAGTTGTAGAGCCTTTGGACTGTGCTTTAAAATAATCTACTACATTCCGTATTTCAACATGCAGATCGGTATACGGCAATTGCTCTATCCTGTCTTTAAAAGCATCTTCCATTGTATATAGCATTTTAGCTATCGCTACTGCTTCGTTATCAGCCTTCACTTTTATTAGCATCTCATCAAAGACACCTAGCGTATAAAATCGGTTAAAGTACCAGCCAGCTTTTAATATATTCCGCAACGCATTAGTTTTGACCTCCAGATCATTTGATGCATAAAAAACAGCCTGCATCAGATCCGCAATTTTCTCAGCGTATTCAAAACTCTTACCATAATTACCAACATACGAATCAATATTAGCATCGTAAAAATGAAGGACTTCCTTACTTTGCGAGCTGAAATCTGACACCATCTTCGCAACAAGGTCATAGGGGATTTTATCAAACATATCAAAAAATTGTTTGACATCATTCTCCCCAGCCTTCAGCGATGAGATCAGGTTTCCAATCAATGACTTATCATAACTTCCCTTTTGGGCTAAGGCTTTCGCCGCGGTGATATAGGATTCAAAGGCCTTTAAGGGGTGCGCGTGAACGTCTAGGGAAGCTACGTAGTTATTGATTGCATCCATTAGTTCATCAACAGATTGATACCGTTCATTTGGCCTATCCTTGGTTGCTTTTTTGATAATGTATATCAACGAAGGGGGAAGCATACTCTCGTCTATCAGGATTGGGTTCTCGCCCGTAAGGATGTTATACAGCATCTTACCAAGTTGATAGACATCTCCTCTACGGTCTGCATTCTTTGTACCACCTGGCATTTTATATTCTGGCGGGATGTAGCCTTCAGTCCCCATATATACGTTAGATGAAGTGAGAATTGTACTATCCCTAGTTTCAAATGCGCCAAGGCCGAGATCTGAAACCACTACAGTGTTGTCACTCATAACCAAAACATTAGCAAGCTTGATGTCTCGGTGTATTTGGTTGGCGTTATGTATTGCTTTAATACCCTCACAAACCACTAAAAATGCCCTCAATGCAAAAGGGTGGTCTTTGATTAACTTCAGCAGATAGGATTCCATAGATCCTTTTGCCAATTCCATGATAAAATACAGCTGAGGCGGATCCAGGTTTACTTCTTTCAATTTGATCACATTCGGATGATCAACAGCTTGCATGAGGCGAACCTCACGCGCAAAACGTCTCATATGTTCAGCGTCGGTTGAGGTACAAATTTTCATCGCCTTCATCTCACCGGTTGCAAGGTCAATAACCTGGTAAACATGACCAAAACCACCAGCTCCTTTGGAAGCGATGATTTCATATTTATTATTAATTTTTGATCCTATCATAATTACTGAAAGTTAAACGAGTCAAGGAATTTCATCATTCCAATCTGAATATGGACACTCCACAACAAATATAATTAAAAGTCAAGGGCATAGGTAACTTTCATCGCTTGGTGTTAGGTAATTATCTGGATGCTAAGATAAAGGGTACTGATGCAGTAAAATTGATTCCCATCTAAGAAAAATCAACCCATAAAAAATTCTTAAATTACCGGCTTAACGGCCAAAATATCTAAAGATGCTTGAATTCGAAAGCCCTCAAAAAATCAAAGAAAAGAAGTTAAAGATACAAGCACACGGTGGAGCTCCATATAACCTCTCACAACTAAATTCGATTGATTTCGCCCATATCATTTACTGGGTTTACAGGACAGAGATTAAGACGGGCTCGTGGTCAAGTATGTTCGACGACATCGCAATCATGAAAGCGACAAGAGATGGCGGCCGTGATTGCGTTCTATACACTAAAGGGCAAATGACCGGTGCGATGCAGTGCAAACATACAACCTCAACATCCTCGCTCAGCGTTGACCTGTTCCTGAAAGAATTTACCAAATTTATTCTATACAGCATTACCATTCCTGAGAAGGTAGCGTTGATCAAAGGATTTAAATATTTCGTAGTTAGTTCTTCTGTATTTGACGAGGGGGTTATAAACCTGATGAATGATCCATCATTAATATTTAAACACAATAAGTTCCAGAAATACACGGAGGAAAATATCAATGGCTATGTTGGACTAAAAGGCTTAGAGTATGATAAAATCTCTAAGCAGATGCAGGATGCAATTTCTTTGCTCGAACTGGATAGAATTGATGATTCAGACATCAACAAGTTATTGCATGATACTTCACATCAATCTGTTGTAAAAGCATATTTTGATGTGAAGTTTGTTTTAGATGAAGATACGGCAACAACCATTAAAAAAGGTATTAAAAAAATTAAGGAGGAGGTTTCCAAACTAAATAAAGTTAAAAAGGAAAGTGTCGCCAAACGACCTGAACACCTTCCCGAACCCATTCCACGACTACCGAGAGAGGTATCGACACCGGATGAAAACGCAATGGATTTGTATAACGAAAAAAAAGTGTCTTTATTGGATTGTATTGATAAACATCGGCATATCGTGTTACTGGGTTGGGGTTTAAGTGGTAAGTCCGTAGAACTGTCATATGCTGCACACGTTCTGTCTGGCCCTGACCGTTCTACACATGTCTTTATCTTTGACATGAAATTTTACAAGGGCGAGGATTTTCACAAGTTGATTCCTAAATTTAAATTAAGGAATCCGCAAGACATCACAGTATTTCTTGACGGTCTGGATGAAGTTCCGTTCTCGCACTACCGAATGGCGCTAGACAGTATTTTACTTTTCAAAACAAACTATCCACACGTCCAGATCGTTGTTTCATGCCGGATAAATATCTATACAGAAGACGAAAACGCTGAGCTAAATACACTTCCAGGCTTTAACGTAATCAAGTTAAAGGATTTAAGCAACGGTACTATACTTCAGTATCTCAACTCAACACCGGGGATGGAAATTGACGCATTTGATAAAAAGGTTTATGACGCGAAACTGGAAAATCTCATCCACATCCCTTACTATCTTATCAATTTCGTGACGAGGTTCATCAACCAGGGAAGCATTTATAATGATAAGGGAGAATTGTTTGAAGATACCATCGAACTTGCGATAAAAAAAGACGTCACAAGATACCACAGGGAAAACGCAGTAGAAAAACGCCGGGAAGTGACTGAGGCTTTAGAACAACTTTCATTTGTTACCGAAATGCAGGGAAAAAATATATTTACCTCGCAAGAACTGGAAGCACTATTTCCCAGGGAGACAAGGAATCTGATCATCCAAATGGGGCAATTGGTAAAAGGAGACCCTTCTGTTGGGGAATGGAGTTTTTTTCACCATAATATACAGGAATATTTAACCGCAAAAGTACTTTCTAAACGACAGTTTTCTGAAATTCAACCTTTATTGGTTTCCAATAGTTCAACTAAAACAATTAAACCGGCACTGATCAATACCATTTCTTTCTTAGTAGGTTTAGTACCCAAAAATTCGTCCATCAGGAAGGAAATTATCGCACTGCTTAGCAATAGTGAGCCTGCGCTCCTGATGAAATTTGAGCCTGTGTATCTGGATGATAATTTTAGAGAAACTGTATTTCAGAGAATTTTCAAATATTATAAAGAAGCAAAAAGAACAATCAACACACTTCGGTTTGCCATTCGGGAACTCGCTGGTTTTTCTCAAACGGAGGGAAATGCCAATTTCCTCATTAATGAAGTAGAAAATTCAACACAGGAAACGGATCTCATAAATGCTTTGGACATACTCGCTTTTTTTACTTTGTCGGAATTCCCATCGCAGGCGAGCAGATTGGATCAGTTGATAAAGGCCCGACTACCAATGTGTTCTAATGACATCAAGTTCAAGATGGTGTATTTACTCATTCATCATAATAATTACACCGAGGATTCATTCCAGTTCATTTACGAGGATTTAAAGTCGAACCTATATACGCACCTTCGGGCAATGTTATTTACCGGGATTGAAAAATTCCACCTTGGCTTACATTACCGGGATTTCGTAAAGGATCAGACCTTAATGCTAGTGGAAGAAGAGTGGAAAAAAATGAGCTCCTTTGACGGATCGCGGCGATCTGGAACAGAATCCCAGAAGCTTAATGAAATATGGGAGACATTAGATGATATAGAATCAGTCCACCTCAAGCTGGAGATGATTAGGGAGAACTACCGGGTCTTCGACCGTTCAATAGATTTCAAAAGTTTTATTAAATCGGCCCTCTCACAGGCACAAATGTACCCAGATGCAACATACCTATCAGATATTATATTTGAAACCTATACGGTCAATATCGAGCACATCAACATTGACAATAGGAGAACCAATAAATGGGTAAGCTATTTTGACGCCTCAGGTAAGTGCTTGGATGCTTGCATCAAGCTCATCAGTCATTTTGGTGGCATCAACTACCGGATTGCTGAAGCTATTGCCATGCTTTGCGACCAGAAGTGCATAATTTATCTTGCCGATCGGGTTTCTAGGGGGCTCATTCCTAAAGAAGAGGCCGACATCCTGCAGTGGCGTATCGCGCTTTTAGACCTGGAAATGGCGAAAAACTTCAACGAGGCAGTAGATCCAAAGATCCAGTTACCTTTTCCTAAAATAGTCGATCACCGTGAGCGGGCAGACCAGGAGTTTATAAAAAAGGCCTCGGTAATCTTCAGTCCAGGAGAACTTTCAAAGGAGGTTGAAAAGTTATTTCAGCAGACTAAGAAAACTGTTTTAACATGGGAGGCAATTTACGGCATAGCGTCCAGTGATTATTCGCTCAATGAATATTTTCACTGGCTGTATAGATGTATAGATTTTAAATCACACCCAACAAGAGGATATACGCTTCAGGAAGTTCTGAATTACGAAGCTTTAAATGAAAGTGATTTGTTTGCAACCCGGGTTTATGAGCTGATGAAAGACCTGTCTATGGTCAAATTTAATGAAAAGCAAATTTCTGAAATCAAAAACTGGTGCTTATTAGTCGAAAAGACTTTGGATTTCAGCAAAGAACCCATATACTCTAATAATCGTATCTTTAGGCAACCAGACGAAGTAGCCTTCGTGTTCTTTATCCGTAATCTCGGACTGACAGGTTTCAAAAAAGAAACTTATCTAAACATGCTTTCCTTTAATGATGGTCATGGGCGTGAAGAAAAACTCTACGAGCTTATGGTGCCATTTACGGGGCTTACTTCAACCAAATCTCGCATCTTAAAAAACCTGTATGATAAAAAAATCTATGGTCAGGTATTACTTGACCATATCGCTTTCGTATTAAAATATGATTGTAAAACTGCAAAAACTTCAATTCTTGAATATCTAAAAAAGGATCACTACAAATGGGAAGATCTGCTTGCCGCCTATTTAAGTTTAGGTGGTGATCCGGAACCTTTATTTCAGTTATTGGATACCTCTGATGAAACAAATCTTTACCACCTCTTCAACAAATTAAGGGGGATCGATCCCGTTATACTTCACAGCAAGCTAAAAAGTTTGTTCGACAATTCCACAAACTTGGATAAGCCAAAACTAGCAAAATACCTGATCCAATTGGGGGACTTTGATGCCTTTTGTTATTACGCAGGGGTGATAAAAAGTGCTGGAAGATTGCCGGAGATCATGAGCGTGCATACTACATTGAATATAACTTACAACGCTGATTTTGCACAGCAGGCGCTGGAGCTCCTAGATTTTGTTTTTGAACATCCATTTACTTACAGTTATGCTTTCAGCCCTTTTGGCGTGACGATGAATATCCTCCGGGCAATGGCATCTGATGCGAGCCACTACGCTGATCTCAGGATGCAGGTATTAAACTTTATTGAGCAGCTAAAGCAAAAGCAGCCGGATGCCTACGTGAAAAAAGTCGTATACCTGGAACGCACCATCGAGGAATGGGATCATATATACATTCAAAGAACTAACTCAGTACTGACATTTGACGAAGCGATCGAACATTTCAAGACAATTAAAGGGGGCAACTAATCTGAAAGTTTTCTGTACGCACTTATTTTTTCGATCAAAACTTTAGATGGGACACTGTTCATGTCGAATTGCTTGAGCTGGAGCATATCACTCAACAAGGCCAAATAGGAATTAATGTTTTGTGCTATATCCCTGAGTTCTTTTAACAGCCGTATCTCAAAAGTAAAATCTTCCAGGTCACCCTCTCGGAGCATTTCGTTGAGTTTCCGGTGCTCTTCCTTCCAGTAAGCAGTATATATAACTCTATTCTGTGGTTGAAAGATGGAAGTTCCTGGCATTAGAACAGGTAACATCTTTTCTTTATGATTCCTATCCTGCATGAGATGAGAAAATTCAATCATACAGTTTTGAGATTTTAGGTAGTCATCTGAAATTAACAATACAGCATAGTCAGAATCACGGATTGATTCCATGAAATGGGAAATACTACTTTTATATTCTAATTCGTGATTGTCCTTACGGCAAGCCAATCCAGTACCTTTCAAATCCTTATAAAGCCGCTCGGCAAACTCCTGATTCTTCCAGCAGTAGGAAAAGAAAATTTCAGCCTCCAACTTTCTTTCCTGAGATGATCCGATAAGCTTCCTACGACTAAATCCTCCACTCGCCAAAAATGGCTCCGTATCAATGGACCAGCCAATGTACCTGTCCTTGATATTCCGGACTATACCACTGGAAGCAATGCGATTGAAAAGTTGCCTGGTTTCCTGGCCGGCCAGCTTTTCCTCAAAAATTACCTGGTGAACACAGGCATGATTGATATTGTGCCTTGTTTTATTGGCAACAATAAAATCCAATACCTTATCTAATTTCTCCTCCAGAGTCAGCGAAATCTCAACAGAAGTTTTCGGTAGCAAATTTTCATACTTCTCTATCATTTGTTCCATCAAATCATCAAAATAATTTACGCCAGCCTTCCTGTCGTTCTTTGGAAAACTCTGCCTGAATTTGTAGATAAGCTCATTTAAGACCGCATAATCAATGGTGGCATGACGCTCAAAATATGCTTCAAACTTTCGTTCAAAATATACAAAGGCATTCCAAAACAGCGCAATCAAATCCTGTTTATGCTGGTACTTTTTGCCAGTATTGTACTGCCAGGCAATCTCCTTCCAATCAGGAACCCCAATAAGGTATGGCCGGAAAGAGGGTACGGCGGCCCTTAATTCCAAGAGACTGTTGTCCAGCCAATTGGCTATCCTTTTGTCGATAACTTCTTTCACACGGGTCATTTTGACTTCTTCCATTGCTGAGAAGTACATCATTCTGGTATAGTTCAGAAATTCAAGTTTGGAACCATCATATTTGTTATAGTGATAATCCAAGCATTTTTGCTGATCAAATAATGGATTCCCAGCATTCCCGAAATTGGTGCCAATAAACAATAGTCTGATCAATTGCCCGAACAACTTATCATTGTCTGGTATTAAAATCGTCCCATCCGATAAGATGTCCTTAATCAGAACCAGTTGATTTTCATTCTCTGGAATCTCACCGTTATAACAATATGAATAATAGGACCGCTGATTTTCCAAGTTCTCAAAAATTAAATTTCATCACCCCATCCTAACGATGTCAGTCTTGTTCTGTATTCTGTTAGTACATCATAAACGATCTCTTCAAAATCATGGTCATAATCCGCATCCTTTAATATTTCTAAGGGGGTTTCTTCCACTGCCGTATTGTTTGCGATATCAGTTAGGTATCGGACAAGGTCTGAGAACGTATCAATTGTGACAGGCATCCCATACAAATCGTCCGTAAAAATAATGGACTTTTCTTCGTAATCCCATTCGGCTTCGTTCAATTCATTTCTGACAACGTTCCTCGCGCCACCTAGATTATAGAAGAAACTATTTACCTCCAGTAACTGTCCCATGAAGCTTTTAATAGCCAAAATATTCAGATTAGACAAAATTTCATCACCCTGCATTTCAGTTTTATCTTCCCGAACCCTGATCACTGAGATATCAATGGCAATGGCGTTTTGATGCAGAACCTCCAAGATGTAATCTTCATCTTCTATACTGAATTGCTTGTCTTCAACAAGTAGCATTACCCCCATGAAGTTATTCTCAGTATTCGCTGCGAGCAGATTTGATAAGGTAGATATTGTACTAACCAGCAACTTATCAGACAGAATTCTCTTAAACTGAAATGAAACGGACTGATGAAGCTCCAATTCGGAGAATACATTGACCATCTGCCGCTCATTGATACCGATTGTAGAGACTACCAAAAACATTGGAGTGCCGGGTTCGCCCAAATCAACGTCGGTATCAACTCCATATCTGGAAGGCACAGTAATTATTTCTTCACTTTCTGTGGCGATAGCCGCCCCATCAGCCATAACAAAAGGCACGTATGGCAAGCCAGTATCTCCTGCTGCGCGAAGTTTGAATTTGAGAAGCTCAGCAAAAGGTATATCATGTTCGATGAGCCAATCCATATCCTTGCCATCAAGGAGTATGATATTAATTCTCTTTCCTGATCGAAGTGCATCTACAGCATCGTCGCTGTAGCCGGAATACGATACAAATATTCCGGAGGTCGTGTGAAATTTCCCGTTAACCTTTCCTTGAAAGGAATAAATCTCGCTGACGGGCAAAGGATCTTTATGCCATTTAGCTTCAAGCAAAAAAGTTTGGCCAAACAAAAAAAAAGAACCGTCAATTTGCTCGCCAGGGGATTTGTAAGCAGCTTTGACTTCCAGATCAGCAAGAAGAAATTCAAGCATACTTTCCAGTTGATAACCACGTTTCCGGCTTTCTTCTTTCGATGGCTTTATCAGACCTCTACACCCCCTGTACACGGATTTTAATTGGGCTATATCTGAAATCTTAATTTTGGCCATGAACGTAAATTGACATCGCATCTAAGTTAATGAAATTCATAACATTATCCCTACCCTGACATCCAAACGGTATATAGTTCAATATGATTTAGAATGTATAACCTAAGGATGGTTAGTTGATGGTCAGCGGCACCGAAAGCGAAAGCTGATCATCCATCAAATCATTTAATATCTCACTGATTAACTCATATCTAAATTCTAAGGTATCCAAGGAAACGCGGAGGCTGAAATAAATTTATTCTCCGCCCATTACTGATAGTAAAGTGAGAAGAATGTGGAAAAATAAAATCGTATAGTAAATATTTATTTTTTATATTTGACTATACGATTGCTATTTTACTATGACTATAGGTGATAAAATAAAACAGTATAGGCTTAACAAAAACCTTTCCTTACAACAGCTTGCTAATTTAGCGGGATTATCCAAGGCTACAATTCAGCAGTATGAGGATGGAATTATTAATCCTAGCAATAAAGCGCTAACGGCTGTAGCGGAAGCCTTGAGAGTTGATGTCTGGAATTTTTTCGAGTCGGAAGAGGCGAATCTAGAATTGTCCGAATTTAGGCATGGTGAAAAGCTACTGGATTCAGATGAGGAGAAAAGGAAAATTTATGATCTTGTAGTTGACCATTCCCTAAGTTACTTGGAGATTGAAAACATCCTAGGTACTGAAGTTGAATTTGATAACCCTGTAGCAGATTTACTGATACAGACCTATCAAGACATAGAGAAGGCCGTTCTTAAGATCAGAAAAAAGTGGAAATTGGCTAATAACGCAATTGATGATATCTGCACATTACTGGAAAGTAAAGGGTTCAAAATCATTACTTTCGACAGACCAACAGAGTCACCTGGTATCTGCGGTTTTATGACAAGCGGTCACCGTAAAATACCTGTTATTATCCTGAATACCAATCACGATCATACCCGGGAAATCACCAGAAAACGTTTCACGCTTCTACATGAAAGTGCGCATTTAATTTTAAAATTTTGTGAATCCATAACCAAAGAATTTGAAGAAAAGTTGTGTAACCGCTTTGCGTCTGCCTTTTTGATGCCCAGTGAAGCCTTAATGGACTATCTGGGCAAAGACCGGACTAACATTTCATTAGAGGAACTAAAAGACTTAAAAGAGACTTATGGCATGTCTGTTCAAGCCATTATTTACCGGGCTAACAGCATCGGCTTAATTAATGACCAAGTATGCAACCGCTGGATCGGCCTTTATGAGCAATGGAGAGAGGAATCCAAGGAATTTGGCACATATAATAAAAGCAAAGAAGAACCGTCGCGTTTCAACAGATTGGTTACTAGGGGCTATATGGAGAAACGCCTTTCTAAGGAAAAGGTATCTGAAATGCTTGATTTGAGTATGGAAGAAATTGACAAGAGATTCGGAATTAACAAATTAAGTTTATTTTAAAAGGAAGCTATGTTTACTTTTTATGATATAAATGATTTGTTGTTACTGCATCTGGCAAGAATTCTTCCTAGCATTGATGTACCGATTTTGGTAGCCGAGGGTAAGCTAAAACGCCATGTGGCCCAGGTCATCATGCGCGTCAAGGACATTCAACAGAAGGGGCTTGTAAACATCATTAGTTTAGATGACCCAGGATTTGATTTTGTGCTTACTAACAGGAAGCAATACCGTGCTGCCGGATCTTCAGTGCTCGAAATGTTTTATATGTGTAAAACCAATCATGCAACTATTGTTGTGGATCAAGATGAAACAATGATCAGAGATCTAGCAAATACATTTGGAATAAATGTATGTACGCTTGATGAGTTTAACTTAGCGACTGTAAACAACCAGGAATATTTTCAATTTATTAATGAGATGAAAAAAGAGAGAATGAATCAATAGCCGGGATCGAAATCCCGGCCAACAAACCGATGAGGTCAATGACCACTGGTATGCTTTAGATTGTTTTCGCAAAACAAATATACTCTATTTTCTAAAGCTTCCAACTGTAACATTTGCCATTCATCATACACAATGGGCTTGTAAAAGCCTAATGGGATAGTTATGCATTGTAAAAAAATAAATACAGATGATGGAAGCCATATTTAGCTTTATATTAAAACAGTTTTTCACCAAGGGTGTTAGCGCACTTTGGGAACATAAAGGGTTTTTAAAACTCTATTTTCAAACCTTATTTGGTAAATACCGTAATAAGGACATACGCTTCTCATTAAGCTATTTGCTGCGAATTCGAATACCAAACACCAACCGTTACTTGCTGGTATTAAACCGCAGAATTGATAACCAGCTTCAGCCGGTTGGCGGTGTCTATAAAAGGTATGGTGATGATAAACTCTTTGAGTCTTGGGGTTACCGGCCGGACAACATGCGCAATGGCCTGGGAATCGATGAATTGAGCGAACAAGACCTAAGGTTTTTTATCACCGGAAAAAATGTGATAAAGGCCATAAAATGGTTTGAAGAAGGGAAAGAAAGAGAAGTGAGCGTAGACCGGGAATTCTGTGAGGAGCTACTAGAACCTAAAATATTGGACCGGGCCGTATTTAATCATATCCGTTATAAGCAATTGCTCCGCTTTTCTAAAAATTTGGTATGGAGCGATTACCATAAATGTTACGAAGTACTTATTTACGATGTATTTGAGTTACTCCCATCTCCAAGTCAAAAACAGGCATTAATAGAACTCAACGAATTACCACCTGACCTCACTCGAGGCTTTGCAACAGTAGAGTGCGAACAGATAGAGCAGCTGCGCTTTACACAAAACGGAAAACAAACAGCAAAGATCGGTCACCATACTAAACTTATCATTAATCAAACATTTTAATCATGCAAGACATCTTTCTTAATTATGACCTGCAGCGGGAAGAACTTCTTGCCAGGATCGCAGAAAACCTCCAATTGGACGATACCAGAAAGTCCAGGATGGAGCAGGCTTACAAAGCTATATCAACTTTATTAGACTTGGATGAGGGATTTTTTAAACATCTGCTAATTGATGTTTACCCGCAAGGGTCAGTCTTGACAGGTACCACCGTTAAGCCTTATTCCGGCTGCGAATTCGATCTGGACATTGTTGTCCAAATCAACGAATTATACTCCAGATTTACCCCAGCTGAAATCTATGCTGCACTTTTGAAAAAGTTAGAAGGCGACGGCCGATATGCAGATAAGATTGAAAAGAAAAACAGGTGTATCAGGATAAACTACGCCAATGATTTTCATATGGACATTCTGCCTGGCTGTATCATTGTTCAAGGAAACTCGACCCTGAAGATTCCAGACAGACTATTAAGAGACTGGGCCATCACAAACCCAAAAGGCTTCGCCGACTGGTTCATGAGGATTGCAAATACTACTTACAGTGTGCCCGTATTGGAAAATTATTATAAGAACCTCAAGATAGAACTTCGAGCGGAGGTTCAGGAACTACCAAATGACAATTACTACTTGAAAAAGCCATTGCAAAGGGCTGTTCAGTTAGTGAAACGCTACCGTGATATATTCTTCTCCAGCGATGATTCCTATGCTACCTCAAGTATCGTGATCACAACCATAATGGCATTGAATTATCAAGGGGAAAATTCTATATACGAAACCATCGATAAAGGAATAAACCGCATTAGATCACAATATGCTGACGCGATAGCAAAGCAAAAAAAATTCAATGTAGAAAATCCGGTACTGTCGGGAGAGCATTTTACTGACAGCTGGACAAATCAACATTATGACCATTTTTATCGCTTTGTTGAGGACTTTCACAGTAAGTGGAAAAAACTGAATATGGGGTTTGAGAAAAGTGGAAATACTTACATTGAGCTTTTTGACGAAGGTATTTACAAAAAATCTCTCCAAGATCAAATTTCAGTTTTGTCTAAATTCTCACAGTCGAAAGTTACTAGTGCAAATTCATTAATATTAACCGGAATTGCACACACAGACTCTTCAGGTTCAATTAAAGAGAATGGTGGATACGCTAACAAAACACACCACAACCATGGGGATCACTAATGTTATAAACCAATCAAGAAAAAACTACCAGGAATTTTTGTTTGTTCAAAAAGTCTTGGTAGAGACTTATTTCCCGTGGTTGGATGTCCGTATTCAAGGCAAGATACTAACAGCTAGCGGAATATTACAGTCGTTAGAATTTAGCTATAAAGTAGACATCAAATATTCGCCCTTTTTTGAATACAGATTTGATAGGATATACTTAAAAGATGCTGGTATCATCTTCAATTCAAAAATCCATGTATATTATGACCTCAGCCTCTGCCTTTACCATCCATTGATTGATATGCCATTGTTAAAAACCATACCGTTAACCGACATGGTTTCGTGGATTTCAGAGTGGTGCATTCATTATCGGGAATGGAAGAAATATAAGGTTTGGTTGGGAAAAGAAATTCAGCATTAGAGTTGCTTTATTTTGTAGGTTTCTTTAATTTTGACTCAATAGCAAGCAAAGCAAGACAATTAGAGGCACATGATTTGAGCATTTGGAATAGATTTCAAATATTATTAGAATCCGTTAATTATGAAAACTCTCATCCTATTTCTTATTACAACTGTAATCAGCACAGGCGCACTGCTCGCATCACTGAATGCGAAAAGTCCTTTTGTCGGGCTAGTTGTTGCTTTTACGCTGGTAATACTCTTCATGCTATACCTTACAAGAAATTCCAGAAGACGGGCAAGGCAACGTGAAAAGGAGCGCCTGTTTTACGAGTACTTTAATACTCAGCAAAACAAACGCTCCAGATTTTAACTAACTATTTCGCCTGGCATGAACCTCAGTCAGATGCCTTTCTTCCCCAAAATTTAACACTTTTAAAATTTTTATTTGTTCGGTGCTAAAGGCAATGTACTCGTTCTGATAATCTCCAAGATCAGAAACAATACCGTCATAACCTGCTTTCTTAAACACATCATTTGCTTCCTGCGTATTGAGTGTATCGAATAGTTCAGCAATCTCACCCAAATCGATTTCTCTATTCAAAAGAGACAGAGCCGCCCTTGGCCGAAGTGTTCTTCCAAATGCAATCTCGCAGATAACAGGTGTATGATCAAGAGTTGAAAAAACACCATGGATTCTCAAGTCCAAGGGCTTTGTTATCGAAACCGTGGCACTATATACCCGTGGACCGAAAAGCAAGGCATTTTCAACCTTATCCGCAAAAAAAAACCATGAATTGTATTTTCCCATCCGGTATTGCTGCGTCTAAACCTGTCATCAAAATCGCTGAAATCGTAATAGGAGCCATGGTAGAGCAGCTCTGGAATTTCTAACTTCATATGATTTAATTATCTGCCTACATCCAATGAAAGCTTCATCCAAACCTTTCTGGCATCCTGCTGCACATCAGCGCCCTCCTTACGCTGAGGAAACACATTCTTTTCGATGGAGAACCCTAACAACAAGCGATAAGCCTGCCATGCTGTGATCCGGTGGTCCCGTTCCAGGTCAAACGTATGGGAACGCGGAGTGATTTCCATCGGCTTAAACAGGAACACTCGATAATCGTTCAAAAACACCGAGTCCGAACTTTTGCTTTTATTAAAGTTAAGCTGGTATTTGACGATCTCCTTATTCGGCGTCCCAAGAATTTTTCCCTCATCGGACAGTTAGGAATTGCTAATGCCCAGCGAAAAGGTATTGAAATCTTTCTCCAAAGCTTGCTGTAGTACCACGTTCAAGCGGTTACCGAACCCCGGGTTGTCCAGTAGCTTTTTAAGGTAGTCAAAATTTTTCTCGTTCATAATTAAGTGTTAAAACATCCGGAGCTAGCTGCCATGCCCAGGTGGTTCATAGCCCATTTCCTTTGCAAAATGTTCCGCCAGCGCCTGTACAAATTCATTGATATTTCGATAAGGTGTTTCTTTAAGATAGTCAGTATGAAAAAAGTGAGACCGGTAGCCGGTCTCACTGATAATTTGCGAATCAGATCTAAATTCGACATGGCCGAACATCGGATCCTTGCCATTATCCTTTTTCTCTGGCCACAAAAAAGCGATATTCCACGTTTACGGGGTGATCAAAGACATTAATTTCCAACTCCAGATTCTGTTTAAAATATTCAGGAATAATCATTTGATTCTAAAAGGTATACGCTATGCCTATCGCGAGCGAGTCCGTCCGTATTCTGGAGCCTGCATGCTAAGATTTGGCAGGTCCTTTTGAGCCTGCTGACGTTCCATAGCAGAAAGTGCCATTTTAAAGCCAGCGGTATACTCATCTTTCTGAGGCTCTTTGTTGCTCAATAGGTTATGCAAACCTCGTAAAAGCAAATAGGAGATGCCACCATCCATTAAGACGGATACAACAAGCGCTATACGATCCGATAATATTCCATTGGGTTCCGAAGCACGGTGTTGGAATGATGTCCCGTCAGAAAGCTCGACGAGTTCGCCAGACTGAAACGCTTTTTTTTGCTCTTCGGTGAGTAACTCCCCGTTAACTCTCTCAGGAGCCTGAACGTTGGTAGGAATATAGGAAATAAACTCTTTTGTCTCGGCATCATATTCAAAAATCAGGTGCTGAGCCCTACCATTTGGATCTTCCACTGTCTTTCCAATGCTGGCAACCTTTCCTTCGGTCAACAGCTTCTTGTCTTTTTCTGTTAATAAGGGATGGGACTGAATCTCATGATGAATAGGATGCGCCTGCAAACTGATCCAACTAGAATCAGACCTGTTGAGGGAAAGTTTGACATCCAATTGCTTTATCAAAAAGCCATCTGCTTGGACATTTTCCAGGGTAACGAGCCCTGTACGGCGTCCTGCAAGCATGGCACGAAGGTCATCTGGAGATAGTGCGGCTTTGCCCTCTTTCCAAAGCCCAATTTTGACCAGGTCATCTACTGGCAGTTCATTTTCCAAAAATAATGGTTTCATAAATTAAAAATTAAGGTTAACGTTTTAGTCCATACGCCGCGGAGATCTCCGGTTCCTGATCAAATTGTTTTTCCATTGTAGCGGTAATATCAGGCACAGGTCTGCTGACCTGTGTGGCTTTAGCCTCAACTAAAGAAGCGTACAAGCCGTCGGATTTAGATAGCGTAAACTGAGCTCCATTCCCCAAGTTTTCCATCCGAAAGCGGCTTTGTTTGAGGAGACTGACCACCCGGTAAATTGTATTATCATAACCGATTTGGTCCCCCATCTGGAGATTTTTGACAGGTCGTTTTTCCACTTCAGCAACTTTAAGCCCCTCCTGCTGATCTTGCTTCTGGACGCGCGTTCGCTCAAAGTCCATCAAATAGTTAAAGATTTTTTCAGCATCAGCGGCAGCTGCGTGAATTTCGAAAGGGGTATCCGTAAGAATTTTGATCCAATCCTTAACGTAAGCAATGTGTTGCCCCGGATCATGACCGATCTGAAGTTCTTGCCCAATTAATAAGGATGCAATTTCTGCCCTTAATTCTTCCCTGGCATATCCCTCAGACCCGAATTTATTCATTAGGCTTCGGTCTAATCTCGAGGGGTGTCCGCTCCAGTGTCCTGCCTCATGCAGTACCGTCGCATAAAATTTTCCGGGGCTGTCGAACTGAGCTTTTAACGGCACCGTGATCTGATCGGCGAGTAGGCTGTAGTATGCACGGTTACCCGCCTGATAGACAATATCGGCACAAGTACTTTTGATCAACTGTTCTGCACGCTCTAATGGATCCCAGCCAAGCTCGGCCGGACTGGTGATTTTCAGCTCTGGCATTCCCGCTACCTGCCTTGCATTAAAGACTTTTGCGCTGTTGATGATCGGCTTTTCCAACTTGATGAATTCCTTTTCTGGTTTTCCATCTGCATCTAAAATCGGCTTGCCGTGCTGATCACGCTTGGTTTGTTCATCAAAAAAGCGTACATACTGGATGGTTGTACCGCGTTCCCCCTTTTTAACCTGCCAATCTTTGGAGGAGGCCTGGTTATAAGTCATCCACCTCGGGTCGTCATATCCTGCAAGCAACAAAGAGAAAGTGTTGATTCCCTTATATCGGTTTCCGGAAATCACGTTATAGGGAAGCTGAAAGGCTGGACTACCTGCTGCCGACCATGGCTTTTGCCAGGGTGCTGTCCCTGCCTTAAGCTGTTCAATCAGCTTTTCCGCCACCTGTACGTGCAGGGCTTTAGGCGTTTCCGTTTTAGTACTCATCCTGATCCTCCTGTAAAATTTCGTCTTTAGGAAACTCGTCCGCATAATCGGCGCCGTAAATGGCTGCCTCTTCTGGTGTTAGCTCCATCTGATCTCCTTCAGCAAGAAGCTGGAGCTTCCTTTCCAGCGAGCGGTTATAATACCAGTCACCAGGTTCATAAGGATTGTTCATGAAATAAGAATTAATAATAAGATTATTGTTTACATGCTAAGCCTATAAGAAATCGCAATGGATTTATAGGATAGCCACGAAATTTGGTGCTTAAATGAAGGTGTGGCCCGGTAACCCTTCCCGTCTGACCACTCAGTCCCAAATAATCTCCAGACCGTACATCTTGCCCATCAGCAACTATGGTAACTGATAAATGGCCGTAAACTATTTCCAGTCCATTACTTTCCAAACGAATGAACTTCCCTAAAATAGGATGAAATCCTTGAGCGGTGATCCTGCCATCCACAATGGCATAGACCGGCTCAAATCTGGCAGACAAGTCCACCCCGCTATGGAAATCTTTGGTTCCGGTGACCGGATACTTACGCCAGCCAAATCCGGAAGTTAATTTCATGGAGTTTAATGGAAGGCAAAACTGAGCCATTAAATAAAACGGGGAAAGTAAGAGCATCAAAAACAGACTGACAGTTTTCCGGCGATTACAAAGCCGTTTCATTACCTGCCCAATCCAATGCTATTGCCCTGCTGTAGGTCAGCACCATAGTTCAGCTCCAACATTTCCGAAAGAGGTCGCGTCGCAAACTCCAGGGCCTGCGGACTATCTTTCAAAGCCGCCATGGATTCCATTATCTGCCGCGGACTGCCGGTACTCTGGTACATGCTCAATCTGAGCAAGTTCTTAAAGTCAGCCACCTCCAGTTGCTTTACCTTGACTAGAAGCTCCTTATACAATTCATTGTGCGATTTTAAAACCAATAATGCATCACTCTGATATCGTCCCGCACCTTTATTCGCAAATGCTACAAAAATGGTATCGCTGTGCAAATCTGCTCCGATAACTGTGCCTGCCTGGCCCCGCATCATAAAGGGATCTTGAGTTAGCTGGGGATGCACCATGACTGGCATACCTAATAGATCGTCCATATATTATTAGATTAGTGAGATTTATTTACCTGTCCCTGGCATCATTGAACCTTTCATTGACGGAGG
>Ga0247810_10000528_pt1 | contig 38989 bp, 33 predicted proteins | sample UWRJL119311C1_FD_179918 | JGI IMG/M metagenome (GOLD analysis project Ga0247810, IMG submission 179918) | Plant litter microbial communities from Arlington Agricultural Research Station in Wisconsin, United States - UWRJ-L119-311C-1 | ecosystem: Environmental > Terrestrial > Plant litter >...
TCCCTTTAGAAAAAGTTGGCGCTGTTGGTACCGTACAGTACAGTAGCCAGTTCGGGGTGGGAGTACTGTACTGTATGGTATGTTATAGTGGATTTAGGGGCTGACCTGGCACCGTCTGGCGTGGTTTGGGGCCTTATCTCGCCGTCGTAGCCTGAGTTGGGCTTAGCCTATCCGGCTCCAGCTGCAACGAGGCGAACGCCCGATGGATTCATTTCTCAAGCATTGCAACCCATTGACGAATGAAAGAGCCAGTGCGAATGGCATGCAACCAACTAGAGGGCCACGGACAACGGGCTGGGGGGGAGAAAGGCAGAATGGATCACTGCAGGACAAGGACAAGGACCAGGACGGAGATGGAGATGAAGATGGAGACGAAGATAAGAGTGAAGAGTGAAAAGTGAAGAGGAAGATGAAGGTCAAGACGAAGATGAAGGTGAAGATGAACATAAGAGTGAAAGATGGAAGTGATGCTGATTCTGTCTGCCATACATTCATTTGTCCGCCACCCTCCCACGAGCCCGCAACATCCTACGTCGTCCATCGAATCCACCAAATCCATCAAGTCCAACAAAGTCCAAACTAGTCCAGCCAGTCCAGCTAGCTAGTCCATGCCTCAACCACCCGCATACTAGCCCACTAGCTGTATCCAGTCTTCCCGTAGAAAAGAAGAAAGAAAAAAGATAAAAAAAATAGCCCGCCTGGCTGACGCGGTCATTGGCAATCCAACATATGCCAGTCGTGCACTGATCGGAAGAGTCAGGGAGCAAGCGCACCTTGGAACTGGATCGCAAAGTGGATGATAGGGTCGTAGGCCAAGATTGGATTGCCTCTGAAGAATACTTGGTACTGTACCGATTGCGATGGCTCTTTCGCCCCCGTTCGTATCTGTCTGACGTTGCGCTCCGGGATATGAACGGTACTCGCTGATGGAACACGCTCAATACCACGTATACCCAAGAAGTAAATTTAGACTCCTCTCCGGCTGATAATGCCGGACGGCAGTATGCGATCGACCTGGACCCAAGCCCTGTTTCGATTTGTACGAGAGTTGTACATCAGCATCTCCCCACCAATCCCTCCACATTTCCTCTGCGATCACCCGAAATCATTGTTGCACTCCCACTCACTCCATCTTTGCTCCCATATAGTTTGGATTGTCGAGTTCTTGAGGAATAAGCCCTCCGCCGACAATCTCTACGCAGCCAGTTGTCAGGCCAACATGCAGCATGAGCAGCCTACTGCGGTTGCTGTGCCTTACTTCCGAGCTCTCGCATGTAGATGCATTAGTTAGCAGCCAGCCAGCCAGCCAGCCACACGCCACGAGCCTAGTTTGCATGCTTAATCAGAACCTGAGACCCCATCTTCACATGGGATAGATGTCAGGAAATTTTGACTTCAAAGCTTACACGAAGCTTGAGTTAGCGTGGCAGCAAACGTAATTCTTGACACTCCTGGCTCAATCCGCTGGCCAGATCAGCTCCTCAGCCTCATCCAGCCAGTTCAACACACATCCCATACACTTCACAGATGCAGGTGAGATCCGCCGAACTCCTGCGAACAACATGGGATTGTTTCGACGCCCCGATTTCACACGGCTCCTACAAAGTTGTGGTTTTTATTCGGGATTCGTCTGGCACCAACGGGGTGAAACACTGCTTGCCGCAACCGACACAGAGATGTGATGGATTCGCGATGACGTGGATAAAACCCGAACCCGAAACCTCGAGAGAAAGAGAAACAGAATCCGGACGTTTTCCAGGCGATTCACTTTTTCCGCGATACGGCACACAGCTGAAAAGCTCCTTCTTGACTTCTGTTAATATAAAAAAATGATCACAAGTGTGGCCAGAAGTCTGCACACTGGTTCCTCCAGAACCGATATATTCATGCTGCTTCAATGTCCAATAGAGGGGAGATCCTCGGATGGATGATCATAGGTAGTTATGATCTGGCTTTTGTTTAGTCGCAAAGCATATCGGATATTGTATCAAAGTCTCTATATCCCAAAAGCAATTATTATGGAGAAGAAGGAAGTCTCCACTTCCCGGGCTTGCTTCAAGCCAATGTCGCCGGTCGGTGCAAAGCGATGTAAACACAGTTTGTTTATTTCAACACACGCCTTATTTCAATTACCAACTATTCAGCAGTGCGCCTTCTCTCAATAATGCATGCAGGATACTATCCTCTCACGTTTCCCTAATTAATCACTTGGAAGAGGACTCGAGATGCAAATGGCCTGCTCAAATGCGCAATTGAGAAGCTGGTATAACGCACTGTCCTACTATAGCAACTATGAATTGGAACCTCGGATCAATAAATACCAGACTGAAAAAGCCAGAAATACGCAATACTGGACTCGAACCCCACTGCAGGTTCGATCTCAGTTACAATCTCGCCTTGAGTCGAGTGAGGTCGGGATTGCAAGTCACAATCTAGGCTTTAATTCCCACTTTCTCTAGTGGGCGATGTGGTGATAGTTGTTACTTGCAAATATCTGTGAGAATCCTTTTGAATAGCTCAGTTATTGCTAATTAGTATCGCGGTCATATACATCTTAAGTGGTGATGCCAGCGGTATTCATGCTGAAGAATATACACTGTTTGATTTCGAAAGCTTTTGAGCAAAGCATAATAAAGGCTGAGCTTTGTTCTTTGTCATAGGAAGTGAAGATGAGGATGGCATGTGAAAGACTGGATTGAGGATGATGAGAGTAAGAGCAAATGCATGGTGGAAGAATCGACCATACAGAAGCGTTGTGGTGTGACGTGTAAGTCTGATGCTTCGTCATTTGAGTTTTGAAAGTTGCAGGATCCCTAGCTTGTGGTTATATCTTGTAAGTAGACAATATTCAGCATTCTTCAACCTTTTTCCGACACTTCAAATTTCCAGCCTCTGGGACAAATCAAGAACTGCACCACAATCCGGGCCAAGAGTCTAGCATAAAAATAGAAATGACCATCGACAAGGGACTTACAGTTTTCATACTAGACAACTCTTCGTTCAGACCGGAAAGTCTTTTCAAAAATGCAAACAATCTGCAATCAACTACCTGTACCTATGTCATCTCTTCTTCTCGTTGCATGTAACGTAACGGCCATCCATCCGATGATCTCCAGATTTGCGCTGTCAGGTCTCCGCATTGTCTACTACCAGGTTTTCTCTTCGTATTTGAGTGAGATTCCTGTCTGATGACTCTATACAATTGGCTCCCTCCCTTCAGTGATTACCTGAAAGAGGAAGGATATGTCCTTCACGTGACCGTCAGATGCCAAGTGGGTATTGAGGTAAAACAGTTGGACGTGCTATTGTCAAGGAATAGCATCGCATTGTCACAAACTGACCTATGTGGGTTTTCTTAGTGCTATTCTAATGCGCATCTCTGACACCGCGCGCGTATTGGGATTTGGAGTGCCGGCCTCAACATGTGGGTCAATGGTTCTTCAAACTGTTCTTGGGCCAGCGATCATGGTGAACCACTATGGCTTGGCACAACCCAGTTCTATATGAACTCATGGTTTCCAGCCGTTGAGATGACTGCTCTTGCTGAGTCCTTCCTAGCTCTGCGGTTCGTCATGTTGTGGTGTTACATTCGTTCTGTGTTGTTATTGTCCTTGAGCAGCGTAGCGTTCCCATTGAATGGAGAAGAGGCCTATACATTAAATTCGGAAGCAGCATTTCGCACACTTCAAACCTGGTACAACGAGACTACCGGAATATACGACACCACTGGATGGTGGAACTCCGCAAATGGGCTGACTACCGTTGCTGATCTTGCTGCTGTCTCTCCCAAAACGACATCGCAAATCATCGAGGTCCTCGCCAACAGCTTCGTTGCAGCCCCCAAAACCAATCTGGGACTCCAAGCAACCAAAGAAATCAAGGCTGACTTCAACATTGTATCATCTTATAGCATCGTCCCTCTCAAGATATCTGATAGCAACAGCACGGCTAAACCTGATCCTGGGGGCTTTCTCAATGACTTCTATGATGACGAAGGCTGGTGGGCGTTGGCATGGATCCAAGCATACGACATCACGCAGAAGAAGGAATATCTCCAAGCCGCTGAGGACATTTTTTCTGACATGAAAAAAGGCAATACCACTCCCTGTGGGGGAATTTGGTGGGACAAACCCAAAACTTACGTCAACGCCATTGCAAACGAACTCTACCTAAGCGTAGCATCACATCTCGCAAACCGCGCCAATAGAACACTGTACTTGCCCATAGCCCAAGAGCAATTCACTTGGTTTCAAGAAAGCGGCATGATAAACAGCCAAAATCTAATCAACGATGGATTAACTACCGATTGTAAGAATAATAATGGGACCGTATGGTCCTACAACCAAGGTGTTATCCTCGGTGCCCTCGTAGAGCTCAACACCGCGTCTCCAAACCCCATCTACCTCAACACTGCGTCCGCTGTCGCCGTTGCTGCTATGTCCGCCTTAAGTGTCAATGGTATCCTGCACGATCCTTGCGGAACGGACTGCGGTGCTGATGGCAGTCAATTCAAGGGCGTGTTCATGCGTAATCTGCAGAAGCTGCAAAAAGCAGTGCCGGATCAAAAGATTCTGGCATATGTTGAGAAGAATGCGAAGAGTATCTGGGGGAAAGGCAGAGAATCGGGAAGCAATAAGTTGGGGCTGTTATGGGAGGGCCCGTTTACCGGACCGGGAATTGCGAGTTTGCAGAGCTCTGGGCTGGATGGGTTAATTGCCGCAGCAGCATTTGAGGGCAAAGGGATATATTGAGCTGATCACTACGAAGGGCCTGGCTATCTGACCTTGCAGTGTCACCATGGATGGCGTTTGGAATATTTTATGGGATTATAAAGACTGGTTACTGGAAATTCTTAGAAGGGCCATGATTTAATTGGCATGGATGTCGAAGATTTCAATCCTATGTATACCGGCCGGGCATGATATATGATAATCTGGATCTGATTATACACATCCTCTGTGACGTAGGAACTAATATGCCGTAACTTTTAGTGGAGGAATAGCAAGCATGGTTAGCTAGTAGGATGGAAAGCAGTCTACCAACGATAAATCTGGTATCGAACTGGGTTCTCGCTTAAGTCAGGGGCATCCCATTTTACTCCCACAGCAATTTCCTACGCACTTCCAATCTTCCTACCACATAACGTAGGGCCGTGCTGCTGCCTTTTAATTCCCTGTTGACATGTTTTGCAGAACTGAAATATGTTGACTATTGAATTGTGGAGCCAGGCTCAAGGAATAGCTTTTGCTAAGTTGCTTTTCGGGAAATTATGGGGAGGCGTGATTCATTTCCCGAATATAGAGCCCCATGGCGAGATGTAGACTGCTGAAGATACTCGATGATCTGTCTGTTCTATTCAGGAAATATAATGTGATACACACTGTAAACATTCCCTCGCTGCACTGCATCCATCCACTCATCTCGAGATTCCCATCCCATATCATCCATACACTACACCTCCCAAGACACGCATCTCAACGTCTGCCCTGCGCAGCACGCGGGAAATAGTCCACCCCCCTCACGCGCTCCATCTCCTTCCTCGCATCGCCCGCCGCCCACTCGCCACCTGCCCCTCCAGCCACGCCATAGCCATAGCCATAGCCATAGCCATAGCCATAGCCATAGCCATAGCCATAGCCATACTCACCGGCCGCGAAGCCTTCCAGCTTCGGCAGTGGGAACAGCGGCGCCATCATCACGGGATGGCGCTCCACCAGCTCGCTCCTACCAGCCTCGCCGCGCGCCCGGCGCAGCTTCGCAAGCGGCATCTCGTCCTCTGAATCCCCGCTCGAGTCGCCGGAGAATCCACGCGCCTCGGTCTTGACCTGCTTGGTGGCTCTGCTTTCAGTCTTCCCCTCCGCCTTTCTTCCGTCGCCATCAAGTCCTCTTCCTTCTTCTTCTCCGCATCCCCTTCCACCAGTGTCAATGTTGGCATCGCCCCTAGAAACTGTTGATCCTGATCCTGCTGCTGCTGCTGCAGAAGAAGAAGATGATGATGATGATGAGGGATGTTTCCGCTTCTTCCCTGCCTCGGCGATCTTCTCGGGCGCGCCGCTGAAGGGCGTGCCGTGCGTCCCGATCAGCGTCCCGGATTCGATCTGTCGTCGAAGCCGCGTGTACCGCATGCGCGCCGCGGGCGGCTTGAGGTTCGTGATGGCGGCAACGGCGGCGAAGTCGATCTTCTCGCGGGCTGAGGTTAGCTTGGGTGTGCGCACCGAGCGGGTGGGGGAGGGGGAGAGGAGCGCGCGGGACGAACGGTTTTCAGGTCGGACTTTTGGAGACAGATGTAGAGAAACCAGAGGTTCTCGTCGAGCTGGATCTTGGAAGGCATGTTGGGGGAAGAAGCAAAGGGGGGGTTTTGGGGGTAGGTTGGTTGCACTTGTGATGCTAGAGGATGGTGGGGAACTGAGAAACTGTTTGGTGTTGTAGAGCGCGGTTTGGATTCAGAGGAAGCTGCTGTGTGCAAGTGGAAATAGGTGACATTTGAGAAAACTTGTACTTGGAGCTAGGGTTTTGTAATCAGGGCAAGGGTAGAGAAGAGGAGTGTGTTTTATTGAGTACAGATGGGCGTCATGCTTTAATTTGGAGTTCTAGCAACTGTACAAAGCTTGATGAACCAATCGACACCATCCCGATAAAGAGCTAATCATAGCTTATTCGGGAGGAGTGAATCGATAGTGCAGACTGGAGGCAGCAATCTTGACTATTAGGAACAAAGACTTGAACAAACATCGAAGTTCTTTGGGGACATGTCATCCATTACTCACTCGTCTCTGCAGCTCAACTGTTTGCCAAAACATCTAAGGTTGCTCTCCCTCAATTACGTATCCTCTGGGTGGTATAAAGACACATTCTCCATAGTTCCTATAACAATTTTAGCGAGAATTCAGCCAAAGAAGTGCCTTTAATATGGTTTTGGCTAAAGGGAGTTCCATCTTACATAGGAGGTATAGGCTTCTATTCTTGTAGATATGGCATAGCATTTGGCGTGGCCGCATGTGCTTTTTAGCCAGCCCAAGATTTCATCTAGCCAGCTTCAGAGCGGCAGTTTCCTTTAATGCGCCTACCAGAACCCGATGTGAACCCAGAGCAGCCTGGACAGCATTGTCTGCAAGATCCTCGTATGAAGGATTGTCATTGATTTTTTGATTACCATGTCCAATATCGCCCTTGACCCAAAGATCCGTAATCTCATCTCTTCCAGGTAGGTAAGCAACGATACATGCCGCAACTATCTCTTCATGCTCTGAGGGCACAGGATCTAGGACCAGCATAGTCGGAGAAAGCTTCCCTTGGGCCTCAAACCTACGGACAACGGCCGCAACTCCACCAGAGACCATATCAACGCAATCAATGCCGGCATCTGCAATGGCTGCAGAGGCAACAGTTATGCAGCCACTCAGCACACTCATCATGCCCCATTCACCCGCACTGATTGATCCGCGTCCCCGGTCGTCTCCCCACCACTGATCTTCTTCTCCCTCTAGAATCGTGATTATGATCTCAACCCCGCTCTTTGGCCATCGGTCACCGATTATGACTCCTCTTAAAGCAGTTTCCAAGTGTACTCCGAGATCTCTCTCGCTGGAATCTCGCAGGTAACCTCGCCTTTTCCGTGTAGCAAACGGGGCATATTTGACGTGCGTTGTGAGGATAATGTGTGGAGAGAAAGGTGCGTTCTTGGGTAGTGGTCGCGGTCCATGAACAGTACATGTAAGCTTCAAGCCAGACGTAGAAAGAGATGCAAGGCCAGGCGTTATGGTGTTTCGCGATCTTGGAGGCTCCATTTCAAGGTAAGCAGAGCCAGAAGCTGAGGGGGTAACGCCTGTTTTCAGGACTGCAGTTGTTAGCGACAAACATGGATTTTGGCCAGGCAAGATTTACACATTTTCCTCAGAACATTTGGTGCTCGAGCTCTTGTAGGCCGGTTCAACTCCTTGGAATCTTTGGAGATGTACTTTGAAAATATTGGAACAGATGTACCGCCGGATGGCCCATTGATACGTCTTCTGTCCGCCATTTTGAAGTAAAAGACTTATTTAAAGTGCCAGATTTTGCTTCAATAATTAGCTACTCAATTTGAAGATGAAGTTAAACCGTCAAAAATCATAACAGGGATGCATAGTCCATTGGCCTGCGCTTATTATTAATCACCACCAAGCGCGGTGCTAGTGCATCGCGCTTAAAAATCTCCAACTAAAGAAAATATCATCCTCTCTTTCAACACTCACACTTCTCGACAACATGAACACATTCCCACAATTCAGTTGCTATCAATGCTCGTTGCTATCAATATCATAGCATTATATTTAACATGTAGCTACTTTACAGCTGATCTACTCTTTGTAAGCTCAAACCCTCTCCCTCCTCTTTCCTTGCTCCTGATGATATCTTCACTTTCAGTTCTTTGGCGATCACCTGAGCCATGAACAACATGCATCACCATCTGAAGCACCATATATCAGCCTTTATTACTATTGTATCTTGGGATTTCAATAGCTAACCGTCTTTGACAGATTCCTAAATTGTCCAATTACTACCCACTAATGCTGTCAAGTAAAATTGATAGCAACTCACCGTCCAAAATACTGGTTGGGCGGGAGTATTAACATTGGTAAGCCCTCCCACTATTCTTTCTTCGATGCGCAATCTTTTTATGATGAGAAAAATTATTTCAGTTCTGCTTCTGAACACCTTGATGAGAAGCCAATATACCAAAAACTTTCTGAACAAATTATCCACTTGGCACTATATTATATCAACATCCATACAGTTGGCTAATATTTTGCAGTCACAGATTTACGATAAAACTAAGTTCGCTACAACTCTAAAGGTAGGAGGGCCCGCTTTACTATGAACATGTACCCTTTCGCCATGATGACAACCAGCTTATCCATTCCACTACGCCGTGTCGACCGAGCCCCTCTCCCGCAGCGGACTAGTCGATTTATATTGGCTGGGATGATAGCTTGTGGAGTTGTGGGTTTCAGTGCCTTGTCCTCTTGCGATGCGTCTTGTAGCGTAAGGGTACTCGGCCGGCCGATGTGCATGAGTAAACCGGCTTATCTGAGCAAACACCGATCGCTTTACTTTTTGCTTATTTGAGAAATTCTTTTGGTACTGACATATGGCGCAGGAGCATCTCGATTAACATTAAACTACGAATGGTCTCATGGTATGCAGTTTATAGTAAAATCCAACACATTTTGAAATCGCTCAACTCTTCAATTTTTGTAACTTCTGTGAGAAAAACCGTGATCCGTACGTTCAGATAGCATTTTCGGTCAATCGTCAACACTATATAAAAAGGTAGCTGAATTGTACCTATCGCTGCTCTTTTAATCTAGAATTATATCAGGTCAAAGTGATTGAATCCTTAAAGCAGCAGAAATCGATTCCTACTGAGTTGTTTTATGTTCAACGGTTCAGTTTCTGGGGCTTGACGAGGCTGAGGCGTTATAAAGGAGGCTGAGTTGCAACGTTTCAAAATAGAATCCGCTCTAGCGAGCGTTCGCGTTCGAGATTGAAATTATTACCAAGTGGAAGATCCATCTCCAATTCAACACATCCCAAGTATCCGAGGTGGCAGTCGCATACCATTAATGACAAGAAGCTACAGTCTACAAGCTATTTTCGGGGATTTACCTGTCTCAGTTTTTCTGGTGAGGTCTTAAAGGTCAAGGGGCATCTCGCCCAGGGGAAATTTAGTTGCGCAACCAGCTTTCAACGCTACAGACAATCAGGACGTGTTCCTTATAGGCGACACCAGATTCACCAAGCATATTCTTTTGATCATGCTACCCTCATATTCGTCCAAGCAGCGAGGTTCTAGCACCTATTCCAATGGTTCATATCCTAGATCAAAAGACACATTTTCGATATCACCACATAGGTAGGACAAACATTACCCAGTCTGTCATAGTTTCCCAAACGCTAATTGCTCCGTCTCGCACATAGGTTCCAAGCGAAATCCTCATCACGAGTACTTGGGCGGAGGAGACAGCTTATAATTAGATTGGCACTTGCGGTATTAGCAGCTTCGTTGTTTGGCTTCTTCATATGGCCAGGTGGTGCCATTTTGCCAATACTCTCATTTGGTCTATTCTCTGCAGGGGAAGATTTTCAGCTTGAGACCGTACGATACTACGATCTATCTAATGTTCAGGGTACTTCTAAGGGCTGGGAGAGGGAGGAAAGGATCTTACTATGCGCACCACTTCGCGACGCTGAGTCGCATCTACGAATGTTCTTTGCGCATCTTCATAACTTTACATATCCACATCATCTGATAGACCTGGCCTTTCTAGTATCCGACTCGAAGGATAGGACGCTTCCGCTACTTTCAGAGCTTTTGGAAGAACTCCAGGCAGACCCGGACCCAAAACAACCTTACGGCGAAATCTCGATCATTGAGAAGGATTTTGGACAAAAAGTCAACCAAGACGTTGAAAGTCGTCACGGTTTTGCAGCGCAAGCAAGCAGAAGAAAGTTGATGGCACAGGCGAGAAATTGGCTACTAAGTGCTGCACTACGCCCATATCACAGCTGGGTATACTGGAGAGATGTGGATGTCGAGACAGCACCCTTTACTATCCTGGAAGATCTCATGCGACACAACAAGGACGTGATAGTACCAAGTAAGTTTCATGTAGGCTTTATACTGGAAGTCCGCAAACTAATCGATTCTAGATGTTTGGCGTCCTCTTCCAGACTGGCTCGGTGGTGAACAGCCATATGATTTGAACTCATGGCAAGAGTCAGAGACTGCATTAGCTCTGGCTGACACTCTTGACGAAGACGCAGTGATCGTTGAGGGATATGCAGAATACGCTACTTGGCGCCCGCATTTGGCATATCTTAGGGACCCATACGGAGATCCTGATATGGAAATGGATATCGACGGGGTAGGAGGTGTCAGTATTTTGGCGAAGGCCAAGGTGTTTAGATCTGGTGTTCATTTCCCTGCCTTTAGCTTTGAGAAACACGCTGAAACGGAAGGTTTTGGAAAAGTAAGCAATTTACTAAATAAACCACTTAGGAATGGTACTAACCTTCAATAGATGGCAAAACGAATGAAATTTTCGGTTGTTGGACTGCCGCATTACACTATTTGGCATTTGTATGAGCCAAGTGTAGATGATATCCGCCACATGGAAGAGATGGAAATGGAACGGAAAAAAAAGGAAGAGGAAGAAAAGGCCAAGGCAGACAGAGCAAAAAAGGCAAAGGAACAATTTTCGGATCCGAATGGCCAATGGGAGAAAGATAAGGCGGTCATAAACAATGAAGCTGTCAAGGAGAAAGCCTCAGCAGACAAAAAAATACAGAAGCCAGCGGTTCAAGTCCCTAAGGCTCCTGAGACTCCCAAAGCAGCTAATGCAGCTCCGCCATAACTAACGAGCAAGGTAAAATTGATCCTCGAGCTTTGAGTATTTTACTCTTGCTAACATACCTAGGCAATCAAATAACCCTACTAAATGCGACATAAGAACGTTAGAAATGGGCAATTACCTGCAAATGCAAAGAGAAAATTAAGAATGAGGTGGCTTAACTATGAGTTAGGATCAACGGATAGGAAGCAAGCATCTCTGTTTCCATGTAGCGATATTTAGGGCCTTGCTTTATAAGGAGTTAGGAGGCTTTGCTGTATAATAGCACAACTTTCTACTACAAGTTTGGAGTGTTGAATTGCTCCTTGTGGAAAGATGTATATATTACCTAGACGATATGAGATGCGATTACGAGTCTTACCTACCTTATCTTGTTAACCCATGAAAAAGCACTAATATTTCCCCAAAACTCTATCACCGTAATTACACTTGTTCGCTGATTGTCTATAATCTTTCCAAAGTTCGCAACAATGATCCTCGTTCTTAGACAAATATGCCAAGATCTGTCCAGAACGTGACTCGGCCGCATTCTGAACCGAACAGGGGTTAGCCCATAGATTTCCATGAGTACAGACTGTACAGACTGTACAAAAGCTATTGGGGACAATTATAGTATATCTTCACCATCAACCTCAAGCATTCTTCCGTCTCTTCGTTGTATATACTAGCAGTCTGTTCTCTGTAAGGTCATCACTCAAATTAAACGTTACATGACAGGAACTTCCATGCTGCCCGGACGACCATGAGCAAAGATGCTCCTATTATGAATCCTGATGCCGAAATGAGCTCTGGACAAATCACAGAAACTCAACTTCCTCTACGTCGCATCAGCTCCTCGGATGTGAAAGGTTACAGCTTGGGTTCATCTGACCCTGCTGGACTAAACGGTCCCAACATGTCTCCTAGAAATACCGTGGCCATTGCAGTAGATCCCGCGGCATTAGTTATTACAGAATGTATTACGGTAACTTCTGCGATGCGCAAGCATGCTCGCTGGGCACACTCTTCGGTATCTGCTATCCTTGGTGGAAGCTCGAGTCCTATGAACTCAACTTTCAATACCTCGAGACCTTCGACGCCTCGCGACGAGCTTGGAACAAGAAAGGGATACAAGGTTGTCAGAGGATCCTCTAGTTTCGGTGATGGCCTAGAGGTCGAAGGACTGGCAAATAGATGGGGCTTACGGGGAAAGAAAGGCAAGAGTATTCAGGATAATCCTCTAATAGCTGCATTTGGGCGACTTCGGGCTGAGTTGACTGGATGTAAAGGTAAGGGATACTTTATTTACTGGTTGAAGCTATCTAATCTTTAATAGATATACACAAGTTCGATATGCTATCGTTACTATATCCTTTCCTGCAAGTTATACAAGCTTCTGCTACCTCAGCGGCCATTACCTCTATAGCTCTCATCTCAATTACGAAGTTCTTCTCATACAACTTGATTAGCCCCGAGTCACCTGGATTTCCCCAAGCTATGCAGGCTCTATCAACTGCCATTACACATTGTCGCTTTGAGTCCAGCGAGTCCGCGGCGGATGAGGTTGTACTTCTTCGCATTTTGAAAATAATGGAGGGGATGCTTTCTGGACCAGGAGGCGAGCTTCTTAGCGATGGCAGCGTTTGCGAAATGATGGAGACCGGACTGAGCATGTGCTGCCAGTCTGGTTTATCTGAACCTCTCCGACGCTCTGCCGAGGTTTCTATGGTTAAAATGTGCCAAGTTATATTTGAGCGTCTTAAGCACTTGGAAATCGAAGCTGGGGATGAGGATGAGGCGCTAGACGAAAAAACGAAAGAAGACATGGACACTGTGAAAATGGCTCCGTCTGCGACGAGTAGTGGTGCTGTAAAGTCTGCTCTAGTAGTTACTCCGGTCGATGGTCGTTCTTCAGCAAGTCTTGATGGATCACGCAATGGACCTTCGACTTCGGCCTCTATGGAAAATGGCTCCGACATTGAACCTACATCCGAGCATGTACAAGAAGCTCCAATAAAGCCATATTCATTACCCGCTATTAGGGAGCTGTTCAGGGTTTTAGTTGACCTTTTAGATCCACATGATCGTCAGCATACAGATGTGTTGCGAGTTATGGCTCTACGTATTATTGATGTTGCACTTGTAGTGGCTGGACCATCGATCGCAAAACATCCCTCGTTAGCAACGCTCGCGGAAGATCGTCTTTGCCGCTTTTTGTTTCAGCTTGTTCGGTCCGACAATATGGCAATATTGCAGGAATCTCTCATTGTTGCCGGAACTCTACTAGCCACATGCCGTGGGGTTCTTAAGTTACAACAAGAACTGTTTCTTGCGTACTTGGTATCTTGTCTTCACCCTCGAGTAGAGATTCCTCGAGAAATTGGCATCGACCCCTCTCTGTACGCGGGAGTTCCTCAAGGACCCAAACTGGCCAAGCCTCTACCATCAAGCAGTGGCAGATCCACGCCCGTACCTGTTAAAGAACGTCAGAAGCTAGGCTTGGAGGGCGGATCACGGAAGCCGGACGCGAGAGAAGCTATGGTAGAAAGCGTTGGAGCTCTCTTTCGTATACCAAGCTTCATGGTCGAGCTTTACGTGAACTACGACTGCGAAGTTGACCGTCTCGATTTGTGTGAAGACATGGTGGGACTCCTGTCACGTAACGCGATTCCAGACTCAGCAACATGGAGCACTACTAGTGTTCCACCTCTCTGTTTAGACGCTCTCCTAGGTTATGTCCGCTTCATTGCCGATAGATTAGATGATGAGCCGCGGTATGAAGGTTACCCGGATCAACAGAAACTGCGAGACCAACGCCAAAGAAAGAAAATTATCATAAAGGGTGCTGCTAAATTCAACGAGAGTCCTAAAGAGGGTATCAAGTATCTTAGCTCACAAGGCATCATAGAAGACCCAAAGGACCCGGTATCTGTCGCAACATTCTTAAAAGGTACAACTCGTTTATCAAAAGCAGTTTTGGGAGAATTCATCTCAAAGAAAGGGAACGAGGGGATCCTCGAGGCTTTTATTGGCAGTTTTGACTTCAATGGCAAACGAGTCGACGAAGCACTGCGTTTGCTCCTGGAAAGCTTTCGTTTGCCTGGAGAGTCCGGACTGATAGAACGGATAGTAACGACATTCGCAAACCACTATGTCGAGCATTCCGTGCCCGATGACATATCTGTAGCTGATGAAGTTTATATATTATCATATGCTATTATCATGCTCAACACCGATCAACACAATCCCAACATGAAAGATGCACGGATGACACCAGCACAGTTTGCCAATAACTTGCGTAATGTAAGACAGGATAGGGCCGACTTCCCTCCACAATACTTGCTGGAGATCTATAACTCCATCAAATCCAGCGAAATCATCCTGCCAGATGAACATGATAATAAGTATGCGTTTGACTATGCATGGAAAGAGCTCTTGCTCAAGACCGAGAACGCTGGCGACCTCGTACTTTGTGAGACGAATGTTTTCGATGCCGACATGTTTACAGCAACTTGGAAGCCGATAATATCCACCCTGGCCTATGTCTTCATGTCTGCCAGTGATGATACAGTCTTTTCAAGAGTTATTGAGGGTTTTGACCAATGTGCTCGTATTGCCGCGAAGTTTGGTCTTACGGATGCGCTTGACCAGATAATATATTGTCTTAGTCATATCAGTACATTGGCCACCGACACTCCATCAAACACTTCTCTCAACACAGAAGTGCAGGTTCAGGGTACCAGTGTTATGGTGAGCGAGCTTGCCGTCAAGTTTGGAAGAGACTTCAAGCCTCAATTGGCGACAGTTGTTTTATTCCGTGTGGTCACTGGCCATGAAGCCGCCATCCGAAATGGTTGGAAATATGTACGTTTGAATGTTCTTCTCCCCAAATGTTCATTTTGCGCTAACGCATATACCCTAGATAATTCGCATATGGTTGAAACTTTTCGTCAATTCTTTAATTCCACCATTTTTTGCACCGAATGCCATCGAAATTCCTCCAATTCCTCTACAGAACCCCTCCCAGATAGTTGACCGTGGCCCAAAAAGCAATGATATTGGCTTATTCTCAGCCTTCACGTCGTATATCTCGAGCTATGCAGCTGATGACCCTCCGGAGCCCTCTGATGAAGAGCTAGAGAGCACGCTGTGTACAGTGGATTGTATTAACTCCTGTCTAATGGGGGACGTTTTTGCAAATGTTGTGTATGTCAAAGTACTGTCTAATTCTTCTTGCTAATGCTAACCTCAATAGAAACTTACCGACAGAGGCTCTCAAGCCTCTCATTGAAGCTCTACTCTCTAAGCTGCCAGATGACCCATCATCTATCGTCATTACCGTCAAGTCAGACGCAAACCCACAATCCCCACAGAGTGATCTGAAGAATACCTTTACTGGGCTCGCTTATGATCCATCAATGGTCTACATACTTGAGCTCTGTACTGTGCTTGCTCTGCGAGATGGTGAGACTATCAATGCTCTAGGAGGTCAGGTCGCAGAAGCATTGCAAAATGTCATGAGAAATGCCTCTAACTATCACCACATTATGGTGGCAAGATCCATGTACTATGTTCTTCATTTGCTGCATGCTAGCTATGTAAGTTTGACACCGAGAATTCTTAACTTAGCTAACAAAAATAAGGAGCAATCTTTCCTCCGAGTTCCGGTTGTTCTACATACAATTTCCAGCTTTAAAAAGGACTTATTTGAGAAGTCTGCGCCTCTTGTGCTGCAAGGCCTAACTCGATGTATTAGAGGGGCCGAGCCGCTTCGAAACGAGATCATGTCCTCCCCCGACTTCTGGGTCATTCTTCGCAATCTTGCTGCAAATCCAAAATCAGCACCTACTGTCTTTGACATCTTGGAAGGAATCGTTGCAGCAGACTCGCCACCTACCATTATGGCAGATAACTACGAGTCGGCTGTCAATCTCTTAAATGATTTTGCTTCAGCTGGCAGCGTGGGTTCAATCGTCAGGCAAAAGTCAGAGCGTGGCCGGTCAAGAAGAGGTCCACCTCCCAAGCAGGAGAAAAAGGACAAGAAAGCTGAGTATGTTAAATTGCGTAGCTTCATCACACTTCTAAGCTAACTTTCCACAGGGTCGACCCAGCCGTAGCAAGAGGAGTCAAGGCCATCATGATGATCACACAGCTAACTGCGCGTATCCCGGATCTGATGCAACAGTCCCATTTGGAGAGCAAGCAGGCTTGGATCGCATATTGGTCTCCGATTTTCCGAGCACTTACAACACAATGCACAAACCATCGCAGAGAGATTCGCCATCAAGCATTCTCTTCAATGCGAGGTGCTCTAGTGTCTGACAATTTGACTTTGGGAGATCATGACGAGTGGACTGCCATTTTTGGAGAAGTTCTCTTCCCACTCATTAAGAACCTTCTTAAGCCAGAAGTGTATTCGTCAGATAAGGCTGGTATGAGTGAGACCAGAGTGCAAGCAGCCACACTTCTCAATAAGACGTTTCTGCATCATTTGGCTAGACTTTCGAAGTGGGAGGGTATGCTAGACCTGTGGCTCAAGATTCTCGATATCATGGACCGTTTGATGAATAGTGGTCAAGGCGATAGCTTGGAGGAGGCTGTCCCTGAAAGCTTGAAAAATATTCTTCTTGTAATGTCAAGCAGTGGATTCCTCGTACCTCCGTCTCAAGACTCCTCCAAGGAGGAGCTATGGGTAGAAACATGGAAGCGTCTAGACAGGTTTCTCCCAGACCTCCGCAAGGAGCTCGACCTAGACCCCAAGGAGGAACCTGTGGTGGTATCGGAGCAGGAGACCACAACAGCCTTAGCTCCAGTTGCCTAGGTGTATGATAGCGAGGACAATCAGTATGTACAAAACCTTTTGGATTCATGGCGACGATTAGAGTCGTTAGCGTATCTCGGTAATTTAAATATTGGAAGCATAGATAGCGGGTGATAGGAGTTCTCTATCTAGGCATGATTGATAGGTCGCAATGTATAGATGTGTTGCCTAGAATTGAACAGACTCACTCAAAGTATTACACATAGACAAATTTTCTAGCACGAATGGTCTAGGCATACTTCAAGTATCCTTTCACCATGCACTCCGCGATACAGTGATCGATGAATTCGGCCTAGCCAATTAAAGGTGTACCTCTGCTGTTAGACAAAAGTTAGGATTTAATGTTTGCTGTTTTCTATTATCCAAATAATTAGTATGATTAAAGTCAAACTTGATCGTTAATAGCCTTTCTCAAATTCCATTCAATTTAACTTAAGTATTGATCGCTTCGAATCACGTGAATACCAAGTAGGCTAACGACGCGGCCATTGTGTCCGCCCTTTGAGAGCTGAACACAAGCTCAAATCGCAAACTCTTGCAGAATATAGCATAAACAAAGTCAAATATGACCACAACTAACCCCCCACCAAGCGCAACGCACGTGTCATTGCACATCCGACACGTATGTAGCCCTCACTAACAGCTGCTGCAGAGTCTATGTTCGGAACCTCGAAGAACGCATTAAGGTCGAGCAATTGAAGGAAGCTCTCACAGAGCTCTTCTCTGAATATGGCGAGATTATCGAAATCGTCGCAAAGACAAACTTAAAAGCGAAGGGACAGGCATTTATTGTGTTTGAGAGTATCGAAAGTGCGCAGAAGGCGATTGAGGAGATTCAAGGATTTGAGCTCTTCGAGAAGCCAATGCAGTTGGCATTCGCCAAGACGCGAAGTGATGCAACAGTTAAGAGGGTAGGAAATGAAGAAGAGTTTGAGAGCCATAAGAGAAGGAGATTAGCTGAGAAAGGTTCGCTTCTCTTGATTTAAATCGCGATTGGGATGATGTTAATAGAGTGAACAGACAAGAAGAAGGCGGCTGAAGCCGCAGAGCAAAGCGCCCTTAACCGTAATGCAGCAGCCGGTGTACCAGAAACAGCACGACCCATCAAACCAACTCGTGGCGCTGGTCTTAAGTCTTCCAACCCAGCTGGTGCGGCCGTTATTCCAGACGAATACCTGCCTCCAAACAAGATTCTTTTCGTTCAAAACTTACCTGAGGAATATGAGATTGAAGCTTTGACGGCTATATTTGGTCGGTTTGAGGGCTTTAAGGAGGTCAGAATGGTGCCTGGTCGACGAGGAATTGCATTTGTGGAATATGATGCTGAAACGGGAGCAATTAGCGCAAAGGAGAATACGGCGGGGATGGCACTGGGTGAAGGTGGACAGATCATTAAGGTTACTTATCAACGACAGTAAGTATGATCAACAGGTTTGCTCTACAGTATTCATGGCGAGATACCCAAATCATAGAGAGGAAGGAAGAAAAGCCAAACCCCCTAAGTTCCAGTCTAGTAAGAGGTGCACTCCTTTGTGATGTTGGCGTCTCAAATTTCATTTTACAATAACGGTACATCTTTATTTTCGATTAATGCCTCGCAAACTAGTGCTGGAGCTAGAAGCTTCCTGGGAGTTCTTGATGACCTTTATTAATGCTATTGATCTTACAAGTAGTCATATACCAAGAGAGCTAAGTCAATGGAGCAATACAATAATTTCATTCATGACAGGACTCCAGTTCCAGCAAAGTCCAGTAGTAGGTAATTTACAGCGCTCAGAAGCAAACAATGCAACTAGAAAATGACATCTGCATCCTCCTCTTCACCTAGGATGTCCCCTCCACCTGAGTTCTCCTTCTCACTCTCTTTTAGCTCACCTGCCTTCCTCTTGGCAATGATTTCTGCGTCTTGGGCTGCTGTATCTCTCTGCTTCTTATTTTGGACCTATCATAGGTGGTCAGATGATTCGATAATGCTGAAAGGTGAACTTACTTTCTTCAATCTAAAGAATTCCTCTCTGTCCAATTCATCGAGCTCGGAGTTGATATCTAGTTAAAACAATAAGCATTTCGGACTATTTATATGATAGAAGGGTGACATACACTTGATAGTATTTTCTGTACGGGGAATAATGACATGCTCGCTGTTGATTTATTAGTGACTTTCATTTCAGAGAGGCTTTAAGCTCACATTGCATTCACTAGTGCGCTATTAGATCACGTAATAGTAACATCATCTGGAAGACTTACCTCTCCTATTGACAACCTTAATAACCTCATCCAGAATAACGAATGCGGTTTGGAGACTAGCAAGCTCTACCAAAGTCTCTACAGCTCTAGCATATGTTTCCCGGCACTTTTGGACCTGCTGACCACCCTTTCCTAGTCCAGTCAGACCAAAATCATTATTTCCCTCCGTAGTATAGCTCTCGAACGCTGGCAAGAATACACCAGAAACATTTTCTTGTTTCGTTCGCACTCTAAACCTGGCAGACTTTGCGGATTCCTGAACTTGATATCCAATATCTCCGCCAACTGCATATGTAACTTCTGCTAATGAGAAAGCTGCAATCTGCATAACTCTTCCCATCTTGCGTTTTGCTTCATCAATTCTCCGCGTAATTTCTGTAAGCTAATCAGGATTGTTATTTGAAAGGTCAATGATGTCCATACCTCGGAAACGTCTATAAAAATTGTGTTAGCAAGCTTTTGTGAAAGGTGACTGGATGTACGCACTTGGTGAGCGCTTCACTTTTTCTCTTCAGCAGATCATGTCCAGTCTGAGCTCCCTTTAGCTTAGCTTTCATCAATCCCAGCGATTGCCGAGTAGGGAAGACAGCCTCTCGGTTCTAAAGACACAGGCATTTGTTAGTATCGACATGCTATAAACAGAGCTTCTATTTTATCTTACCCCCGCACCTGACATGCTGAATGCTCTGAACTGATGCAAAAAAACAAAGAGAGAGTTGACTTAAACCAATACTGGAATGGGTTCAATCCAGATTTAGTGAAGTAGGTAAATGGGTATACGGATTCAATGTCGTTCCTATCGTGAAGATCACTCAATCCGTTAAGGTCGTCCCAAATCGGGCTGCGCTGCTGGCCCACTTTAAGAGCTCCACTAGCGTGGCAGCCTTGCGCAAATCAGGCAAAAAGTAATCCTAGCGCATTAGAGGGCAGACTTCTGAGACGAACAGAAAACGCGTGGTGATCTGGGTACTTCGAGTTTCTCACACCTTTAACCCGTCCGGAGTATTTTATCTTTTCGAAGTAGGCAGACCATGCCTGGAGAGCTTTTGCCTGTAATGGCGGCTCCCATTGTCTCCAAGTCGCAGCTTATTCATGGGAAACCAGACTTGTATTTAATTGTAAGCACAACAGCTCCAAAACTCGTGGAGTACGTAGCTAACGCTGGAACAGTCTGAGGAAGATACCATTTACGAACAAGATATCCTCCGCGACCCAGGTAGTACTAAACCATGGCTTGCGTATATCGAATTCAAGTTCAAGCATGGAACCATACTGGAGCAAGCATTTGTTTTGGAGAGAGCCTGTCGACAGCTGCCCCGATCATATAAGTTCTGGAAGATGTACCTTACCCTTCGAACAAAGCATCTCGGCAAAATGAATCCCGCCATATTTGCGTCAGAATTTGCTAAAATCAACGCTCTTTTCGAGAGGGCCTTAATTCTCCTTAATAAGATGCCAAGAATATGGGAGATGTATCTTTCGTTTCTTTTATTGCAGCCAGCTGTTACCTTAACCCGACGGACATTTGATCGAGCTCTACGAGCTCTGCCTATAACTCAACACAATCGTATCTGGGCGTTGTATCGACCATTTTCAAATTCAGCATCTGGTCAGACCGCTGTAGCGATATGGCGTCGCTATATTCAGATACACCCAGAGGATGCGGAGGATTTCATCGAGCTATTGATACAAATGGGGCATTATACGGAAGCTGTAAAGCAGTACATGAATATTCTAAACAACCCGAAGTTTCGAAGCAAAAATGGCCTGGGACATTATCAACTTTGGAGTGAAATGGTAGAAATCCTTGTAACTCATGCTAAGGAGGTCGATACTGGTGATGAAGCTGGTATTGATGTGGAGCGAATCATTAGGAGCGGTATTGAAAGGTTTGCTGATCAAAGGGGTAAATTATGGTCCGGATTGGCGACATACTGGATTACAAGAGGGAATTTCGAAAAAGCTAGGGACATCTTCGAAGAAGGCATCACGACCGTAATGACAGTCCGTGATTTTACGTTGGTTTTCGATTCTTATGTGGAATTCGAGGAAGCCATCACAGGCCAATTGATGGAAGATGCGGCAGTACGATCTGAAAAGGGGGTCGTCGATGAGGATGCCGATTTTGATTTAGACATAAGGATGATGAGATTCGAACAGCTGATGGATCGACGCCCATTCCTGATCAACGATGTCCTCCTCCGACAGAATCCGAACAACGTCTCAGAGTGGAACGTTAGAATAGGATTGTGGGGCGACAACAAACATGAGGTGGTTCAAACATATACTGATGCCATAGCTGCCGTGCAACCGAAGAAAGCAGTGGGTCGATTCCACGAATTATGGGCTAATTACGCCAAATTCTATGAGAAAGGTGGTGATATGAGAAACGCGAGAATCATCATGGAGAAGGCTGTGAAAGTCCCTTTCAAATCAGTGGCAGAGCTTGCTGATATGTGGCTTGAGTGGGCCGAGATGGAGCTGAGACAAGGCGAGTTCGAAGCCTCCCTAAAAGTTATGTCAAAGGCAATCCAAGCTCCCAAGAGGTCGACAGTTGACTACTTTGACGAAACTCTTTCGCCGCAGCAAAGGGTTCACAAGAGCTGGAAGCTTTGGAGTTTCTACCTTGACCTTGTGGAGAGCAAGGATAGCTTAGAAGAAACGAAGAAGGTTTACGAGCGAGTTTTTGAGCTCCGTATTGCAACTCCACAAACTGTTGTTAACTATGCCAATTTGTTGGAGGACAACCAGTACTACGAAGAATCCTTTAAGATTTATGAGAGAGGACTCGACTTATTCAGCTATCCTGTTGCCTTTGAGCTTTGGAATTTGTATTTAACCAAGGCTGTCGATCGCAAGATTGGCATAGAGAGACTGAGAGACTTGTTCGAACAATCGGTCGAAGGATGCCCACCAAAATTTGCCAAGGTCTTATATCTGATGTACGGAAATCTCGAAGAAGAAAGAGGTCTAGCAAGACATGCAATGCGAATTTACGAAAGAGCAACTCGCGCTGTTTCAGATGAGGATCGTGCAGATATGTTCAATTTCTACATCACAAAATCAGCTTCGAATTTTGGTCTACCATCTACAAGACCAATCTATGAGCGAGCAATTGCTGCACTTCCGGACAAAGATGCCAGGGACATGTGTCTCAAATTTGCCGACATGGAGAAACGCCTGGGTGAAATTGATAGAGCAAGAGCTATTTATGGACATGCATCACAATTCTGTGATCCTCGTACTAGTCCCTCATTTTGGACGAAATGGGAGACATTCGAAGTACAACACGGCAATGAAGATACCTTCAAGGAGATGCTTCGAATCAAGCGGAGTGTACAGGCTCAATATAACACCGATGTCAACTTTATTGCATCGCAAGCACTTGCTCGTGCCCAACAAGTCGCCAATGGCGATGAAGACGATGATGAAGCAGCGGACGCCATGGCAGCATTGGAGCGGGAGGCGAGAGCGCCTGTTGGATTTGTTGCAGCAAGCACAGGTCCTCAAGGAGGCAATATTCCACAAGTTGTTGCTGCCAACCCCGATGCCATCGATGTAGATGATGATTGAGCTGGGGCGGCAAGTTGTTGGAAATAACAGTATTTTTAATTTATGCATTGGGAAGGCGTAGAGGGGCATGGGAAGCCAACAGGAATTGTATGGGATGTTTCACAGGGAAAAGAACCCATCAGATAGGGTGTAAGGCTGTACAAAATTAGGATAACATTCCTCGATTACTTAGCTCTATAACGTGAAATCACAAATGGTGCCAACAAGTTAAAGGGTACTTTCAATGTTCTATATCCTGTGAAATAGCCAAATTCACTTGATCCTTATGTTTCGGAGTTTGCGACGAATGTTGACTTCGTCACATAACATGTCTTTAGGCGGCAATGTTTGTCAACATATTTGTTGTTATGTCTCTAGGAGGCCGCTGTTCCAATTAACAGACATTGAGTACGAGCATAGTTCTATGTCAGTATAGTTTTTGCACTAGCTGAGTTTATGTTTGCTTCACTTCTAGTACCGCTGTCATTGTTACGATAGAATTATCGTGCCTTTGAAATTCATTGGAACTCTATTTCTCTGACTTAATGGACGTGACAAAGTAAAACTGTAAAGACAAGCGGTCCTTAAGTTCTCGAGGAGACTAGTTTAGTCAACTCGAGTCAACCAAGGCTTACCTGCATCATACAGCTCTCCGAGTTTAGGCTCGACCCCTATCACCTTCTCAAGCAATTTCTCATCGATCGTTTTAAAGAATTGTAGCCAACTCAAGATCACGAAATCTGCATAAGAAACTATAATCATTAGTGACCTTCTCGAGAGCATAGAAACAGACTTGAACTCACCGAGATCGCCATTAATAAAGGGACCTTCTTTACTTCCCAAAAACTCCCCGAAAGCTTTCAAGGGAGGCAATGCCTCGATCCAAGCATCTTCCCCACCCTTTTCCTCGTGATAAGCCTCAAGAGATTTTCCCAACCCCTCAGATCGCGTACGTTCAAAGTACTCCTTCGATGACAGGTTAAGAAGATTGTGTGCTACCAGGGGAAGCCAGATGCCCTGTGTAGGTTTCAACACTCGCAGTATCATCTTCTCAGCTTCTTGGATCAACGGCGAGAAGTTCATTGACGGGGAAGGATACTGGCCCTCCAAGTAACTAGCAAGAGCTGCGGAATCCATCAAGTGAGACTCGCCAATGCGCATCGCGGGTAGAGTGTATGAACTTTGCCCAGGAGAGTGAGGTACGACACTGAGGAAGTGGTTAGTTGCTGCCTTCGAAAGAGTGGCAGAGAAATAGACTTAGGAGCCAATTTAGTAGCTATGTCGGGATATTCAATCCATTCTGTTCTATAATCTAAGTTTTTATAATTGAGTACAAGTCGAGCTGGTTGAACATGTCAGTCAGTTCTTTAAGAAGAAAATGTGGATGTTAGTACTTCGCCAGGTATTATAAGACCAGCACACATTGTCTTTGCTAGGGATATCGAATAGGATGAGTTCAGACATAGTGGAATATAGTGTTAGAGATGAAGAAGCTGTTGCTATTAGACAAGAGTCATTAATACGTTTATTTATCAGAAAGCTCGATCCATGGAGGCCTCAATATCTTGACAGATCACGTGTTGTCTTAGGAAATATTCGCTTAGCAATATACTAGTGAAATGGGGCTAGACGAAGCTAGTGGTGTCCAGTGATCATAATTCAAATTTACTGGTTGAGTCACTAAACAGGTCCTATGAGCAGTCTAAAAGGTGCGTTGTTCTTCTGAAGCGCCATGAATCATAAATTAAAGAATACGATGTTCACAGCTGCTAATTCACTCAGGGTTCTTATGTATATCATTGTTGTTCAGGAGTTTGTAAACATTCCTACAAATTGACAGCTCTAGGGACCCTTCTCTCCCAGTAATCTTTTCGAGGTTGTTACATAACTGTATATCCCTCCGTACCCTCATCACTTCTCTCGATTTTTAAATCTTCCCATTCCACATCGTCAAGAACACCAATTCTCACTGGCCTTAATTCAAAGTTGGGTCGGACTGCCTCTTTCCGTGCCTCGGACCAGGAATCGAATATATGCTTCGGTGGACCCCAAGGAATCGTATACAATTGTACTCCACAAGTTCTACAGAAGTAGTTTCCCTGAAATTTTCTGTTGAAGGCATAAACAGTAGTATTTTCCGCTCCGACAATGGAGACTTGGGACATGTGAGGGTACATGAAAACACTGGCATTCTGGATAGGAAACTAATTTAGCTTGCCGCCGTATAGACTCTTGATGGATAATACATACTCGTGTACAGAGACTGCAGTTGTCCTCCTTGACCTCTATCTCGGGAAGAGGCTTTGTCTTAACTGCAATAGTTACGGCACCACAATGGCAACCTCCAGTGTAGATCTTGGAGCCTTCAATTTCTGCTACGGGAAGCTGTCCCTTAAATGGAGGAGGAACATAAGGAGTTTGCAAGCTGCCCTTGCCATTGAAACTTGCAGGATTAGACATTAAATACTGTGACAGAACAGAGACTTACTCTTTGGTTTTGAGAGTGAATGGGTTAACATCAAGCAATGTTCGAGCCTACGCTACATTTAGAAGCATTCTCCTTAAGGTTCGAATTTGTTCTTACGTTGAGACAGAAGGTATCTGATTGGGGAAGTTCTTTCATCACAGCAGTACCACATGTTGGACAAAACTAACCTGTCAGCCTGGTATTTTGATTATTCTTGAGCTCATCACGAACCTTATGAATGACATCTCCGTTGCTAAACTTATAAGTGGAAAGACTCGCTGCCCCTTTGATAACATTCAGCGAGCCTGCAGAAGGGTAAATATCCAGATAACCCTTTTTAACACATATGCTACAGTTGCATACTGTGACTTCTTCAATTTCAGGAACTACAATCGAGAACTGAAATGCGCCACAATGGCAACACCCTTGGTACGTTTTGGACATTTTGGGCCTTTTTTATTTCCAGGCTATAGGTGCCAACCTCTTTGGCATATGTTGTAATGGACAATGTCGCAACCTCGCCAGGCACCTCTCTGAATATATAATATATCATTTTCGCTGTACTTCCTGTCTCCGCGTGATTGCTTGTGCCGTATTACCGCTTTCTCCACATCCTTGCCCAATCCAATCAGGAAAGTGGTTTGCGAGTAGTGAAACTAGGGGCAATTTGTGTGCCACTAGCTCAGATGTAAAGACTCTGAAGTGCATTAAAACATCGAGATTGATTCGCCTGTTCCAGGGTACATTAATTTCTGACCAATGGTCTTCGTTATTTTGTTTGATTTGCTTCGTGACTTAAATTCGAGTTAGATATTCTTAGATGTTAATTAAAATTCTAATAAAGTACCTACAAAACAAACTAGAGTTGGATCAGGTATAAGTGATTTTATAGACTTCTGCACAGCCAAGCGGGTATTGCATATAGTGCTATGCACGAGAATTGAAGTTGCAAAATCTAGTACTCCATAATACGAAAAGTAACCCCCCCCTAAATGCAGACCGGCTTTTATGAACAATATAAATTATTCACTATTCAAAATAAATGCGTTATAAAAGTTTTTTTATTGAGAATGTATTGGTCGACCCTATGAGTAGCTGCATTGTATGATGGAGCATAGCCTCTCCCTTTCAAATGATGTCTGCTATTATTCTTACCTTTAAATATCTGTTTTGACAACTTGGAAGTTGCTCATGCTTTGAACTTGGTCCCATGTAATCACTTATCAATCCAATACTGACTCTCTGCTCCTACTGAGCATTGAACTATCAATCTCAGCAGGAGGAAATTACTCCTATTCAATTTGTTAGTAGACCATAGCAGATCACTATCTCTGTTAGATAGACATCAAATTAGTATATAGTCTTGCCTACAGAGGATTTAAATTGAGCGTTAATGTCTGAATCAAACAATCTTTATAAGTTCTTCCCATTCCAAATTCACCAATTTTTCGTTCACAGCGAACAACAGCCCCAAATGCCTACTACACCTGGGATCTTCTAAAGGCAATAGAATACCTATCTTTCTGCATCAACAGCTACGATGTTCTTCTATCACATTAAAGCCGGCTTTTGCGTGATCTTTGGATTTCCAGTCGCTTGTCCTGTTACTATTGATGTTATTCAAGATTCCAAGAGCAATAAATCAGTTTCAACCAATGATCATAACCCATAAAGCCAAACACAAAATAAAAAACGAGCTGTGAATGCGAAGTTTACGAACCTCCACTGGAAAGAGCCCAAGGGAACGCTCTGATAGTATGGAATGGAATCCAGGTGAAGGAGCTTGAAATAGATAGTGATGGTAGTGAGCTTCGCAGGCTAGACCTGGACAACAAGGAGAATAGTAATTATCCTGATGTTAATAAGATGAATTGAGTTATGGCGATGATTAAAATAGACACCTAGATTTTGAATTTATATAACACCTTACATGCTTCTCATCGGCCATGGCAAATCTGGAATTTATTTTGGTAGACATAAACAAAACATTTTTCTGACGCAAACATTACTTAGGATTGAAAGTCTTGCTGCTCTGGAGTTTTATTCTACAAACTTGGCCGTGTCTATATAACCAGACTGCAACGTAGCAGAAAAAAAAAACTATGATAGCACTGTATCAGAAAGTTGAGATCTTATTTTATGAACCGATTTTGAGATTTGTAGGATAAAGATGCATGAAAGTAATATCAACATATGGAAGAGGGAAAGTGATGCTGTAGTCTCTCAGTATCAACACTACAGTGTGTGGTTTTTGTTTTCCCCAAGCAGGCACTTCTTTGGTTTTGGACATGGTTGAAGGTATAGTGTTTATAGCCATGACACTATAAAGATATGTCCCTTGACCCCCCAAAAAATGCTTTTCCAGCAAAGAGGACTCTTGGTTAAAAAAAAACTTATAACTCTGAATAGCTCTAACTACAAAAATGCTCTACTGATCGCTGTGCAAACTCATCGAGGAAACAAATTGCAAAGTAATTCAGAAATACAAGCTAGAATAACTCGGGATGAACTTGAGATGAACTTACGTAAGCAAATGTGTACACAATGATTGGTATGGGAAGTGAACCATATCTAATCATAACTGCATAAAATGATAAATCAGAATTCAAATCCGACAGCTGTAGTTATGTAATTAATCCTACCAATCAAAGCCAGATTCTTGACGCGGAGAGTCTAAACAGATAGATAATGAAGAAATCAAACTTTTTTTGTTTTCTTTTTCCTTCTTAAAGAGTTCGCCAGATCAGGGGTCAGGCGAATATGAGATCCACTGTTTACGGTGATATATTTGCCAAGACACTAGCGCACCCCACATTCCGTAAGCGTATGGCAAGGCTACAAGTATCGTCAGCCGTCCTTCCTCAACATCAACAAGGCTTCCAATAACATAACACGCCCTTCTCATGAAATAATATTAACAACTCCACCAAATGCTGAGAACCAAGTGTTGATACTCACCACCACGATGGACCTCTTCCAAAGTCTGGCCTCGAAATTCGCGGAGGACAGATGTCATAAGCTCCAGCAGGTGAGCTACTTCAATCTAATATTATCCATGTACGTCACCCAAGTTTTCAAATGTCCTCAACTCACCTCACATAGCTTTATTCTTGTCGGTATACTGGTTTCCTACCTTCCACAGCACTATAGAATTATATCACGAGGCACATCTGAAGGACTCTCAACATATTTCATCTTGCTAGGCACCACATCTGGGACATGCGCCTTTGCAACTATACTAGTGCTTCCATCATCGCGAGCAGACGTAGCATGCTGCAAAACTGTTAGTGCGTTCGAGTGTGCCGCTGGACTACTGGGCATCGCACAAGTTGGTGCGCAGTGGGTTTGCTTCAGCATCGTGTGAGTTTTCTCTACCCTAGCCTGCTCAATATAAACGCTCAGCTGACCTCTTCTAAGTCTTGTGCTTTTTCTAGTCTTCTTCCCTCGCGAATCGATATTACCTGAGAACGAAGATGATCCAGTGGAGGATGCGAAACACAACTGGAAGAGCGCTGTTGTTGTCGCTTTCTTATGCCTATTCCATTTCTTAGCCACGGTAATCATGAGCATAGCTGTGATCTTACGCCATCCTCAGTACTCAAAGTCATGGGCAAATATTCTGGGAATTATAGCTGCGGTACTTTCCATCACGCAGTACATTCCACAAATACACAAGACCTGGAAGCTTCGTCGTGTCGAAAGTCTCAGTATTCCAATGATGCTCATCCAAACACCCGGTAGCTTCGTCTTTGCTGCGAGCCTGGCTGCTAGGCTTGGTCCAGAAGGCTGGGCTTCATGGGGTGTCTTTGTGATAACAGGATGCTTGCAAGGGAGTCTCTTAGCCATGGGAATATATTTTGAAATAGAAGCGAGGAAAGAAAATAACAGTAACGAGAATGAGGACCAATCAGTAAGCTCTCCCCATGATAATCCATCGAGTGTTTCACTAATCAATGATAGTGCGGTACTTGCATTGTCGGTTATATTTCTACCCCAAGATTGAATGAGACTGATGACGAGGGTGGAGCAAACGTGGAGGAGGATGAGAGGGCACCACTCCTCAATACAGGATCACGAAAGTCTTCACGAAACCGCCACGCTCGTGATTAAGTAGAACTGTTCACCGTTTAGAATACTAAGAGCTTAGATTATAAAAGTCCAAAAGTTATGGGCTTTCACCTGCAGGTGAATTCTGTTATCATTATCGTGGTTCAATTTTGGATCAGAAAGTTTATGAACGTTCAAATTCCTTGAAATTAGGTATAGCCCTCAATGCCCATTCTGCTCAAGTGGACCATATTTCAATTTGATCTCCCACAATGAGTGAGTGATCTGATTAATATTTCACTGATATATCTGGAGAACAAACCTGGGTAGGCATAAGTTTGTACATCTGTGTGTGTAGAAGGAAGGAAGGCGACACAACGCTTTTTGCATTGCTAATCTCAGTGCAGCTTGTGCCAATCACACCAAAGCAAGTATCTGCAAAGTTTCCAGCGACCAATACTTAAATGTGCATTCTGTAAGCTTTAGAGATGAAAAGTTCAAAATTATTAGAACACAACTTGAACTTTAGATTTCCTATCTTTTAGTGATGTGTAAATTCACCGTAGAAATTCTACCCGTCACAGCTCCTTTGAATGTGAATGAGTCCTGAGCTACACGTCTGGTAGCATTGTGAGTATTATCCAACCGTTGTGTCATGGGCTAGACTTTGTTAATCTGAAGAGGAAGTGTCAAATCAGATCTGATATATTTGCTCTCTAAGCTTAATCGACATATATGGACTCCTCTCCTCAAAACCAACCAGATTAGACAAAATATAGGATCGCTTTGCCTCAGCAGCCAGACTTCACGCAATATCAATAATTCATCGAACAAATAACACATAAAATGAAGCTCTTTCCCAACATTTTCGTATTGACCTGTTTGCATACCTATTTCTTGCGACTCGCCTTCGGTGGCCCTCTTCTCGTTGGTGCTGAGGCTACACTTCGCAATGATAAGCTATCGACTGAACCTGGTAAGCACTTTGTTTTCTAAATTCTTCTGAATTTCGCTTACAAATCCTTCAACATTTGCTAGCTCTGTTTCAAGATAATCAAGCACGATATACTGAACTTACAGCCCCATTTAGCTTAGCCGGTTTCAACTCGCAAGATGGCTATCTCGAGGCTATCGATGCCCTCTGGACCGAGGGAGGCGGTCTCCGTGTATTTAGAGATTTGGATGAAAATAAGATTATGCCTGGATCAGAGAGGGAAAACAGATATATCTAGCAGATATTCAGCTCAGACTAGGCAAGCGACTTGATATAATATCCGTTGAGGCTCCTACCATGCACTCTACGGAAACATCTGCTGAAGCGAGTTCCGACAGAGACACTATTGAAATCGCCAGCTCGATCGTTACGTTGCCCGTATCTTGGTGGAACGCTATCTTTAGAATGAGTGAGAACGTTCCGATAGCAGATGTATCCGGTTTGACATTACTAGGCTACACCCAGAAGTAACTAGCGAGAATGAAATACAATTTTCCAGTCTGCTCATCTATGATATGCTTGGCAGGGGATGGATTCGCTTATAATTTCCTTATGTAAGCAAGACCTTCAATGACTACCTACCTTATTAGTGATGGAAATCACTAACAGCCCAACCAGCATCTGTGTAGAAGATGTAGAAAGGTTATTCAATAATGCTGGATCCTAAGTACTTCCCAAAAGAACCTCTTGGCTTTGCGTATTTATTTTCATTATGCTCATCAAAAGCTCTACTTGGCCACTTCTATACCTCCGCCGCTTCTCTTACAAACAATGAATATTCTACCGATATACCACGAGCAGTCGAAACCCTCTACTATTTTGAATATTAAATATCTACAAGGCTATGAACATATCTAAAACAGAAGCTTATTCGGGTTCTGGGTTAAGAAGTCCATCACTACTTCCAAATCCTTGAGCAAAGCCTCGGCTCTTGGTATCCACGCTTCGAAAGTGACTATTTCAAAGGTCAAGCTGTCGCCCTTCGCAAATGCTTGGAACTTCCATTCACGTAGCGGTTCTAGATGCGGATAAAGCGTCTCCATACGGCTGCTGGCGCTGGTGAACGGTAACGTTTCCACATGGTCAACATCCTGGTGCACCACACTGTCGAACCAGTCTGTTGTTGCTGGCCAGTCTGTGCAGTTCGCTACAATCTCCTCCAGGCCGATACTTTCGTAAGGTGAGCTGGCGATATGCTGGTTTTGTATGTAGTTGAGCAAGTCGAGAGCAGTCCAACCGTCTTCGAACTTGACACGGATGGGGATGTATTGCCAACATGGTCCCATCACAGCATCACAATTAGCTAGATCAATATTGCGACCGCTAACGACTTCACCGAAAGTTACATCCCGGGACGAGAGGGCACGAGCTAGGCAGAGTGCCCATGCTGCAGTAGGGAGCGTGGCGACGGTGATTTCTTTGGCGCGTTTCGAAATGTCAAACGTTTTGAACACTGCAGCCGCTGTCCTGTCTTCAAGCGGCACATCTGGTCGTAGTATTGACAATGAAGAGCCTTTGAGAAGCTCCCGCCAGTAATCAAAGCTGCGTGGAATGCTTTCTTTGACAGCATAATTGATGAAAGACGAGAATGGGATACTATCTACCACTTGTCTATCTTCGTATAATGCAGAGAGTTGGTGCAGCATAGGTGGTAAACAAATTTCATCGTACTGCGCATGGGAGAGTCGGAAGATCAAGGAGCTTTTCCCATCGTCGCCCTGGACGTATAAGAATTTCACAAATGCAGATCCAAGCGGCATCTTGGTCTGGATATCAAGCTCGCAAAGCTTGTGAGAAAAGGCTTCTAGATCCCCCTCAATCTCGTATTCGACTATGGGAACTGTAACCTGCTCCAGAACAACGCCGAAGCATCTGCTCATGCTCTCGACGAAAACCGTCCGTAGGATCTCGTTACGAGCCACAAGTTCTTGGCAACTTTTAAATAGTCGAGTTCTGTCGATAGGTGTATCGAAATAAAAGATTTCATAGCGCGCAGAATATCTCGGTAATTTAAATGTACCTTCAACAGCGACTCTTTGAAGTGGTCTGGTTGGTAGAACATCTACAACTTTCCACTCAGGTTGCTCCAATTTCGGCATGATGGACATGGATACGAAGCCTTCAATATCTGGGACGTCAAGAGAGGAGAAAGGTTGTACTTGGACCGGCTCAGCCTTCGAAACCTGTGAGCTTTCGAGGATGTTAGCCATATCACTCAGAATCCTGTGCTTGAAAATCTGTGCCATGGTCAATTTGATATCAGCCATTCGGGCCTCCGATACCAACTTCATAGCCGCTATCGAGTCTCCCCCAAGGTCGAAAAAACTATCGTCAGATTCAATTGTATCGCCAGGGATAGCGAGAACCCTGCTCCACAACTCAACCAACTCCTTTTGTCTTGAACTCATGTGTGGGAGAACTTTTCTTGAGGTATTCCTAGGCTTGACCTGTGTCGCCCGCAACATCTGCTCACTCTTGCTTCCTATGAAGACAATGGAGTCATCACTTTTGTATCTACACAACTGACCAGATAGGTGAAGCTGAGCCTGTCGGCCAGGATATCCCTTGCACCCATTCGCGAGCCACCTTGGGGTTTCTATTGTAGCAGTAGTCGAATCTGCTAAGGTCTCAACCAAAAGTTCTCCGACAGCACCCATTGGAAGCAAAATTTCGGGATCGGCAGGGTCTACAATCCATGTAGCAGTGATGTTCGTCAGAGCATTTGACATCGCGTTCTTGTCGGCTTCCTTAATGCCGAGAGGCCCAGAATTGCTTAAACGCCACAACTTTGCTTTATCATCATCATTCAAGAGTTCAACATCTCCAATGGAAACTGTCGAATCCTCGCAAAGCTTTTGCAAGACCCGTCGCAGTTGTTCCAGGATTCGATTCATGCGAGAAACCTCTACCATATTGGAATCAAAGCTTGCCATGACCAGAACTCCATCGGGACCTATAGAGCACACCAACATCAATCCATAGGAGTTGAACTTGACGGCTTCCCGAGCGGCATCTTCGTCTCCTGCTGGCATGAAAGCATTAGCTGGAGCGTCCTTAGCATCAACGCTTGGGATATCTTCTTCTACGTTAGGATGTAAGACCAAACCCATTCTTAACTCGCAGGCTTTGCGAGCATCGGGGCTGAGTCTCCTAATGTGTTGTAGTCCCATATGTTCATGGGGCATGCGTGAAACTGTTTGCTCATGGATGTCTTGCAAGTATTCAGCGATAGTTGCATCTGGATTGATTTTAATTCTTAATGGCACCGTCGTGATCATCGGGCCCTCGATTGATTCAACTCCGACCACTGGTGCGTTACGACCAGTGAGTGTTTCTCCGAAGACAACATCATCAGACGCCGTGTATTGGCCTGCGATAATAGCCCAGGCTCCCCGGATAGCAGTTGCAACAGTCGTGCTCGAAGCAGACGTTTTAGAAAACGGAACATGTATTTCTAATAATGAATCTGCCTGCTGTTGATACCCAGGCTGGGGCAGGGGCGGGAATTGAGGCTTTGTTGCACCAACTAATTGTTCTTTCCAGTAAGCGGCTGATGTTTGACCGTCGGTACCGGAAAGATACTTAATGAAAGCTTTGAATGGGGTGGGCGATTCGGAAGTTATTCCCTGATATGCCTTATTGATCCGATCGACAATCAAAGGCATCGACCAGCCGTCATACAATGCATGATGTATGGTAAGAACAAGATACGACTTGTTAGTATTTTCGTCAAAGATAGCCGCGAAACGCGCAAGAGGTTCACCTAAATCCATGGTGATGGATCGATCCTGAGCCAGGTACTCATCGAGACTACTACTGGTGTTCCAGGGGATGTTCTCGTTGACCACAACCTGCATTAACCCCTGGCCAGGCACTTGTACGACACGAGTGCGCATTATAGGGCAATCAGAAACCACAGTATCAAACGCTGCCTGTAAATTCTGTGCTGTGGACCGGTCGGCTAACTCGACAACTCTTTGTGCAATGTAAGCCTCGCTGACCTTAGCTGAGAGAGCCATCAACCCTTCCTGTAGCGGTGTACATGGATAGATGTCCTCGACAGACGTAACATCTAACCCACAAAGCTTGGCAACCTCTGTCCGTGCAGATTCTACATCCCACTTGGAGCCAAGCAGGGAGAATTCTGGTATATCTGTAAGAACATCACCCTCAATTTGGCGCACCTTCAGTGCCATCCCAGCAAGTGTTGGATGCATGAATATATCTGCAACCGTGAGAGCGAAGCCTTCAGCACGTGCCGTAGCAACCAGCTTCATGGCTTTCAGAGAATCTCCACCGAGGTTGAAGAAGTTGTCGTGTATTCCAGTCTCGATATCTGAGCCGAGAAGACGCATCCAGAGTTGCTGCATATTGCGCTCCATATCTGTGCTTGGTTCCTGCTTCTCTACTATCTCAACCCTGAACTTAGAAAGCTGTTTTTGAGACATGGCTAGTCCAATTTCCTGCAGCCGCTTACGATCTGTTTTGCAAGATACTAGCAACGGCATCTTGTTCAAGGGGATGTAGGCAGTTGGTATCATGTATATGGGGAGGCTGACTGCCAGGATATTGTCAATATCAGCAAGAACTGTCTTCATATAAGATGATGCGGAGATAACTTCTAACTCAGTTGTGTTATTACCACTGGCTGAATTTTCCGGGGTTTCCTTCTCTTGTGGCTCAGCAAGAAATGCTACCAAAGTCTGTGGTCCGGATTTCCCTCCTGGCGTGATAACTTCGACTGCAACGCTGGTGCCACCTGGTAGGTTAGCGCGAAGATGATGTTCAATCTCAGCAAGCTCAATACGCTGTCCACGGAGCTTCACCTGCCGATCCTTTCGCCCCATGAATACCAGGAAGCCACATCCGTCAGGACTGTACTTGACCAAGTCGCCGGTTTTGTAGAGACGACCATGTCGACCTGGGATATTTGCAGAACCTGACAATAGCCATGTTGGGTCTTCGATGAAGACCAATGAAGTATTCTTCTCATCATTCAAATATCCATCACCTACAACAGGCCCTTCCATTATAAGCTCACCAACCCCTCCTACTGGAGTCAAAATATTGTGATCATCCGGGTCAACTATCCAAGTAACTCCTCCAACGCCTTTTCCAATGGTCGTATAACTTCTTTCAATACCTACGTCGTTATTTATCGTACAGCCGACAGTGCACTCCGATGGTCCATAGGCTATAATGACTTTTGTCTTTTGGCCGAATGATCTAGCATCTCCAGCAGACACCAACTCTCCTCCAAGGCCAAGAACCTCTAAAGATTCCATGACTCCAGCATCCGTCTCAAGAACACGGGCAACTGAGGGTGTCATGTGTGCCATATTGACGTTCATGCTTCGAATGGCTCCGCTGAGGTCGTTGACCCGTGCTTCGTCCGATGGGACACAAATACAGCCACCTTGTGATAGAGTTGCCAGCATACAGTCAATGGAAACATCGAACGCATAAGAAGCAAAGTCTAGCACACGAGAATGTGCTCTGTAACCAACAGCATCGGCTCTGGGTATCGCGCCGCTAGTATAACTTGCATGCGATATAACGACGCCCTTAGGGCGGCCGGTTGAACCTACTCATGGTTAATACAAGTGAAAGAATTATTTACGACCGTCGAGTGAAGGAAAGTCATACCTGAGGTGAAAATAATATACAATATAGCTGATGAAGGAACTTTCGGTAAAATGTCAGATGCCAGAACTTCATTACTATCTAGCAATTCCTTCCCAATCGCAACCACCTGAGCATCTGGCGCGACGCGAGAGCCTAGGTCTGCTTGTGCGTGAGAAGTCAGGATTATCTTGGCCCTAACTTCTTGAGCGATTATCTGTAGTCTTGCTTCCGGTTGGTGAGGATCTGTGAGTACGAAAGCTCCGCCTGCTTTCATGACAGCGAGCACTCCCACCACGGTCCACATGGACTTTTCGAAACAAAGCGGCACGGTCACTCCAACACCGACACCCATGCTCGAAAGACGAATTGCAAGCCTCGTGGAAAGTCGTTCGAGCATTCCATATGTCATTTCGCCATCCCAGGACGTCACGGCAATGCGCTCTTGTCCAGCTTTCGCCTTTTCTGAGATTATGTCGTGCATGCAACGATCAATGGTTGGTGGCACGGTGCTATTCCATTGCCATATCTGATGTAGCTCACGCTTGCCGACTTGTGTTGCCTCTGCAATTGATTGGGACTGGTTGGATAGTACTGACTCTAAAATATCTACAAATGCGTTGCTACTGGCAAGTGCTATATTATAGGGTACTTCAGGTGAGTTATGTGATTGTCGTACCTGAAGTTCTTTTTCTGTAACGTGAACTTCTATGCTGAAATCCCACTGTGTTTTGAAAGTCAGAATCCATTCATTAAGAAAGACGCATTTGTCTAAGGGGAAGAAAGTACCTTGGTGTTTTGATCTGTTGAAGCATTGGGGGTTCCGTAGAACATTCGTAGTTCATCCGACGTCGATGCTTCAGACTTTTTAGACGAATCATCCCGAACCTCTCTAATTTTATCAAGTGATTTTGATACCGGACTGCTCCCAGTTCCACCTGGTATCTCACTTTGGTTTAACGATGACTCAACTGGGTTAGAAGAGCTCCAAGTGAATGCTGTATCGTCGCCATTCTCGGTATTGCGAAAAACCAAGAGAGCCCAGGCAAGTAACAAAAACTCAGCTTGCACTGGAAATTCCAAGGCGCGCAGACTTGGAACGTTGAATAGAATGAAATCGGCTTCCTTTTCATTAGGCCTGCCATCAGTTACAAGTCCGTTGGCCGATTGGACTTTGCCATTGACGGTAGCAGCACCATTTGACAGCTTTCCATTTTCTAGTTTTTCTTCATATTTTAACCCAGTTGCGGCTTTGTTATCTTCCTGGCCGTGAATAGAGTTGCAAACACTGCTGGCAGTGGTGCTATCATTTGAAACTCCGCTATCTTCCTCATCACGGTCGCTAGGTACCAAAGACTTTTTTAAATGATGGATGCCGTTTCCCACACGCTCATGAATAGCGTCAACAATCGAAAGAGCCGTCATCGAGAAGACCGTAGCAGCAACAACAGCTACAATTGAGTTTCCGGGATAAAAGACGACGACGCATCCAACTCATTGATCTTCGAGGTGACGATGGCAGGACTCACGCTATGTACCCACCTCCCTCCGCTGAGGTGCATGACTAAGGTCGGTGGAGGATGTCATGGATCATCGCATGTGCTGGGTTCGACACCCGCGATGGAATCATCATGGAGAGTAATTTCCCTGCCATGCTATGAGCGAGCCTGTGTTGTCCCACCTCGCCGGGCCATTCCCGTTGCCAGGACTGGGTGCAGGTGGTCCTTAGTTTGTCACATTATAAGGTGCATACCGGCTAATCGACTCGGGTAGGGCGTTGGGTGACCTTTCCTGCCCTCCCTCCCAACTTTATTGTTCTGGATCGGGAAGCTCAGAAGAAGTGATTGTATATCTCATGTCAATTATCTAGACCAGCACGGCTTGAATTGCAGTGGAGTGGAAAGCAAAGTGAAGTCAAAGTACTATCTCTGTCTTCATATTTCGAAAGGACAGCTCCTTTCATCCCCACCACAGTGCTTCCTCCATGGTTCTCTCCGCAGCAATGTAGTCTACACAGTCCATAGTCCACAGTATAGTCCACAGTCTACTGTACAGTCCGTCTTGAAAATTCTCCCACCGTCGATCTCCACTCAACCATGCAAGCGACATCACCTCTCCGCCGCCCACCAATAGTATCGCAGAAAAGGATCTGATTGCGATCCCCTGACGAAGCCAAGGCCGCCAGTACGGATCAGATAACTCTATTCGGGTGGAGACCCTGACGACTGCCGATGCATTCCTTGTTATTATTGCAGTAGTGAGATTATCACTACTGCACTACTTACTCTACGGTATCAGGAGTAAGTAAATCTACGGTTACGGTTGGCACCAACCGAGCCCGACATCGTGCAAGAAGATTTTCTCGCTTCGACATACTGTACAATTTAATACCATACCTGCCGCAGGGGGGGGGGGGGTAGTTTTTATGCCGTGTTCAGTGTTTTCCTATGGGGATGGTGGATGCGGTAGCGCAGTTTGGGATGTTTTGAATTATTTCCAGGTGCGTCCTACCGGTTGATCGTGTTCACTATTTACCTGTCCATCCACCTCGACCAGGCTCATCGTCAACCACATGGATCGATCATCATGCCTTGTCTCCATAGCTCATTGTCCGTCGTCCGTCGTCCGTCGTCGTCGTCGTCGTCCTTCAACGCGTGTTCCAACTACCACCAGCCGCAAACTGGAATGGCAGCGCGCGCCGGCAAAGCTCCCCGGCCAGGATTCCGCGTTGAGCAAGTGGTTATGTTATGCCAAGGGAGCAAAGCACTTTGCCAGCCAAAGGCGCTCCATATCAGACCCTCTGTTGTCCCCGCCCCGATGTCGCTGGTTGCGGGAGACAGATACTGTACAGTACGAATGCTTTTATTTCC
>Ga0247810_10000529_pt1 | contig 38936 bp, 33 predicted proteins | sample UWRJL119311C1_FD_179918 | JGI IMG/M metagenome (GOLD analysis project Ga0247810, IMG submission 179918) | Plant litter microbial communities from Arlington Agricultural Research Station in Wisconsin, United States - UWRJ-L119-311C-1 | ecosystem: Environmental > Terrestrial > Plant litter >...
TTTATAAGGGGTGGGGGGGGGGGGGCAGAAATAAGCTTACCCTGCGATGACAGAGTAATGCATCACAGGTTTATCTGGCTTGTCCTTGAAGTAACTCTCCCAGCCACTATTGAAGTGCGGTGTGGGCCAGCTTTCAAATTCCTTCAGCTCCTCTGCAGTTGGACGAACTTTAACGCCGGCTTCGATTCCATTTGTTGCCAATGGGCCTGTACCTTTGAGGTTCCACTCATCGAAGACTGCTTTTTGAACCTCAGGCACGCCACGGACAAAATCGTCGAAACTCTCAGTATCTAAAGAAGTTTATTAGCTTGGCAATTTTGGAGATGAATCATAATGACGAAACGACATACCAGGCTTGGCACGATATACGGAGAATGTCAGGTAGTGGTCCTGGAAGTTCCTAGAGAAGCGAAATGAGCTGGTGATCAAGGGTAGTTAGAAGTCTTCGAAGTGTTGACTTACAAACCCACACCTGGCAGATCTACGATTGGCTTGACACCTGCCTTCTGAAGTTTCTTTGGATCGCCAATACCACTTCTCTGTAAAATGAGAGGGCTGGACAATGTACCTCCAGAAACAACGATTTGCTTCCTCGCTCTGAAAGTTCGAGACTGTTGCTGCTTGGGGGAATTTGAGTTAGCAACTTCAACTCTTGTGGTCAAAGATTACCTACTGATGGATGGAGTGGCTTCGTCGGCACAGTTTTAACCCCTACTGCAACGCCATTCTCGATAATAACCTTATCTACCTTTGTATTGCAGAGAAGATGAAGGTTTTGATGGACAGAACGAGTGGAGTGGATATAAGCATGAGCAGAGTCGCTACGACGGCCAGTCTATGATTAAATTAGATCTGTGTAGGCTTGTAGTTGGATTTTCTCACTTACATCACGATTGATCCACTTGAGCCAGTGCTCTGCACCGCTATATAAGACTTAGACTTCTTCCTTCTTGGATTACAAAATGCGACTTACTGTCCTGTGACTAAGTCTTGCAAATCATCAGTTGTAGGGATCCCCTGAGATTCAGCCGCCCTCAAAAAGTCTTGCATTACTGGATACGTATAATTCCCAAACGAAACTTTAATCGGCCCTTCAAAGCCATGAATATCCCTACAAAAATAATCAGTTACTTTTCACAAAATGCGGGAGTGTTCCTGCACAATGTCTGACAGCATACCTGTTATTACAAGCCCTCTGATACGTCTCATGCTTCCTCATAAAAGGAATCAATTCTTTAGTAGTCCATCCCTTGGCCTGGAAATCATCGTAATCAGAAGCGGATGCTCGGGTATACATCATAAAATTAATGGATGAACCACCACCAAGAATATGGGCACATGGAACGACGGCTTTGCGACCACCTAGCCATTCTGAAGGACGGGAGTAGTAAAAAGAAGCAGTCTTGCTGTCTAGTTTCATATTACGTGGATCTGAGATGGTGGTTAGAAGCTAGAACTAGAGAAGAATAGTGAACTTACAGATGCCTGGTCTGAATACCCATGGGTTATTCAGATTGCTTTCACCACCTTCGATGAGTAGCACCTGAAGCTTATGGTCCAAGTTCGCTAATCTGATGAATCTCAATACTAGAAGCTCCCCTCATAGAGTTAAGACCTACCGGCCCGCCACGACACAACCAGCACTCCCACCACCACATACTATAATGTCTACCTCATCCGGAATGGTCATATTTATCGTAGTTTCTTACAAACTGTGAGATCTGAGGACTTTCTCAAAGGTTTCAGAACTCAGTTTCGGAATCTGGGAGATGCATCCTTTTCAATACCTCTCCTTAACCTCAGCAAGACATTTCCATAATGATATGCATTTACCCCGCCTATCTCCAACAACAAAGGAGGGGGGACTCATCCTTTCTGACGCACTTGCACCGCTCGAAAGGGCCAGATTGCTTTTTCCATTGGTTCGATAGACGCTTTTGCTGTATTGCTATGCGTGGGCCTGGATCGAGCACATATTTCAAATCATCCCCAAGATATTCCAAACTCTGGCAGGAATGATCCACTTACTACCCCTCATCTTAAATAGTTCATCTCCCAAGGCCGAGTCGAGAGATTTGATTGCTTGGGGCTTATGTCCTGCAGAGACGGATCGCGGGAATAAGTCGGTATCAAAGACTTACGAGGACTTGTGAAAGTCGGGATGGAATATTAGACCACAGCCACTGGACATCGGAAATAATGTATTGATAGACTCGTATTTACCCCGCAAGCTGCGCTACGGCACTTAGAGATATCCAATCTTGACTATGAAACTTGTAAGTTGAAGTTATTATTGGTTGCGAAACCTCAGCGTCCACGAATAGATATATCAGGAAGTCTGCATTTGTAAAGTTCGAAATCCGGCGCCCCCTTTAAGTCTGACTGCGAGGATATGGCAAAAGAAACATCTTAAGACCGCCAAAATGACATCCGAGAAACCAATAATCAAGTCCGGAGCACGAATGCAAGCACTGCGTGAGATATTCCTCCTGCCAAGCCAGTTTCACTGCCAAATTGGATACCACTGGATGAATGGGCCTAGAGTCACACAACAGTCTAAAACAAGTCAAACATATTGAATCCCATGCAAGACATCAAGCTGTCGGACAGGATAGGAAATAGATTAGCATCGGCATACATTTGGTATATGCTAGCCTTCCCCTCCTCAATCTGCGGGGTAGCACTGCCTTCTTACCCGAAGCTCTTCCACCACTATCAATATCTGTCTCAATACCAACACGTACGTTTGAGGAGGGGCTAACGGGAGAGGCGTTATGTGGACAGGCTTTGTTTGATCACAAGTGAGGTAACCTCGAGTCTCGGTGATAATGAAAGTATTTCAAAAGACGTAGTGACTCGAGTCCTGATTGGGCTAAGAATAATTCACTGTCAAGTGGCTCAAAGAGTGGAAATAAAGTAACGGGTATAAAACAGGTTTTTTCAAGCCAAGGAGGAGTGTACGAAGATACCAATGGAGGCGTACACAAGTCATAGGTTGATCTTTCTAGTCACGTGTAGAATAACAACCTATGGTGTGTATCAGCCAGCTCTATGAAATGGGCTTTGATAACAAAACTTGTGGCATTTGATTAACAAGTTTATGAGATATGCCTATCGATTTCTTGGAGTTATGATTCCAACAGCTTTTACAGATCCTTTCATTGTCTCAAGTCCTGTCTAAGTCAGCTACGGATTGTATAGCTATAGATTTTAATTCCGTATGTAGCACCTTTTCGAAAAGTCATTCGATCATAGAATCAAAAGCTTTTTAATTAGTAGGAAGCAGGTAGAGTTTGTTTTATGTCAAGAGCTCTTTCTTAGGTGGGTGAAAAGGTAGTACAACTCCATTTTCACGGTACTAATTCGGAGGTGGTACAACTTTGCAGAAAGAACTACTATATTTTGTTTTTCTCACAGCAGTGTCTAACTCTATTCTAACCTTCGTCCGATGCTTAAAAGATCCCCAAGAGCTCATCCTCAGGGCTCATAGGAAAGCAAAGTGGCGGCTCAACACCGTTAGTATCAGGCAACACATAGCCATCACGCGTTTCGATTCCAGCATTATATATAATTGCATTGGTCAAATCCCGCGTTCCTTCGGCATCACCCCAGTTCTGCGGTGCAAAAGTCACGCTACTATGCGCTTCCGTCATCAAAGTGTTTGGAATATCCTCACTACGAGTGTAGTGATGCATTCCCAAATTCACCCAGGCAACCAAGTCTTCCTGTACCAAGCTCTCACCGTTGAAAAACTTGTAAAACTCAACCGGAGGCGCCATTGGGAGGTTTTGGTTCAAGGCAGCTGAGGAGGAAGGTTCAGTATCATGGTGTCGGGTTACAGCGAAAGACTGTTTATACGCCTGTCCAGATTTTAGGAAGAAGGGAGAATTATGCGACGCTAGTACAATATTTGAAACACCAGGAACGATTCGGTAGCCACGAGGCACTCCCCATTTGTTGGTGGCATTCTTATTGATGACTGTATACATCGTTTGGCCGTTCATGGGGGAAGGCAAGATGCCCGAGTCTTCGTTAGCAATTTCGGTGAAGTTGTACCGCATTTGCTCAAAGGTGCCATGTTCGGGGAACCACGCTGGGAATGATTAGTTTGATGATATTGTACATGAGAATGTTAAAATTCTCTCATGTCAAGAAATTCAGAATTGGGGGATATACGACTTACGTTGCGTAATGTTCTCGACGACAATATCAGTCTTTAGGAGGGTGTTGTGGGTATCAATAAGATCGAAATCCGCCTTGAAGTTTATAACGTGCGTGTGCAGCGTTCCTGCAATCGTTTCCTGAATCCGTGGGCCCCATTTCTCCTCATCGTCTGGACGATAGTAATTGGCTTGAACGTATCCCGAAGCGCGAACATCAACGGTGATAGCACCATCGATGCCGAATGTGTAGTCAAAGAGATAGTCGTAGTTTCCTACTGTTGCAATCATACGGACCACAAGAGTATTGCCTTTGGTGACTTGCTGGTAGGTTCCATCTGTGTGACGGGTGATGGGGTGACCGAGGTCCTAAGGTCAATTAGCACTGAAATTGTAAAAAGATGAGATCAATGTGAGGTGTTTTGAAAGGCATGGATATGAGCACTGCTTGAGAACATGTGCTCGATTATTGCTTCTCGGCGCTTAAATGTCACCGAGAATTCAAGGACAGAAAATGTTGACGTACGGTCTCAAAGATACAGATTGCTTTCTTGGTGCTGACAACACCCTCGCCGCTATTGAAAGTGGCGTTCCAGTATGAGGCGTGATAAGGGCAGTCGTAGCCTGGTACCAATGATCCAACTTGGGCACCAATGCCATAGAAGCGGTCGCTATATGCCGTGCCGGTTTGGAACGGGTTGTTACCAGCATACTGAGCAACAGCATCTGGAGAGAGTTAGAGTGACCCAGGAGAAAAAATGCAAGAACCTACCTTGGAGCGATAGTTCATACATGATCCTCTCCCCCTTGAGTTTGATATCAAAAAACTGGAGTCCAACATCGCGGGTGAACGCAGTATAGAACTTCCAACCCATGTACTCAATATAATTGCTTTCCTCATCCAACTTGTATCTTTTCCCGCCTAAAGGAATCGTTGTTGGAGCGAAGCGATTCTCTAGCTCTCTCACTGGGCCTACACGGTCTTTTCTGAGGAAGCTACCACCCTCGCTCGGACTAGGAGTCTTGGTGATTTTGCCGGCAGTCCAGGCATCCCTAAAGTCCTGGACTGACGTGTAAACAACGAGATTGTATACAATCATCCGCATCGTGTAGGTGGAAACATCAGTCCCAGACACATCAAAATTAACATAAAGATCAGATGGCCGGTCATAGGGTGCTAAGCCTGCTTTGCGGAACGGTGCCCAGAAGGTTGCGTTGCTTCCGTCCATAGATGTTGGGTTCTGAACGAAGTATGCAGAGTTCGTACGCTCATCACTCGCGCCATAGTAAACTAGCCCAGTCAAGTTCAATGTAATGTCCGCGATGCTGGACATGGTCGATGCAACAATAACGTCAATTGCTGCACTTCGTGGCCCATCGGCGATTCGGCCGTTGAATGGGAAACGAGCTGGACGGCTGTAGAAGTAATCTAGAGTTGTTATTGTCGTTGCTTCAGATATAGGTAGTGGTCCAACCTGGAACTTGTTAATACGCAGAACTGACCATTACTCCGCTACGCAAGCTTGAAAACTGCTGCATGATACATGACACAATCATCTCTGAGTTGGATAGTTTACTCACGTAGTATTCAGAAACATCGGGAACTAGCTTGCCTCCCTCGTTGATGACTACCCGGGCATATTTTGCAGGCAATGCTTCATTGTTGTCAAGGTAGTTTAAGATTCCGGTTTTGTTGGGGTACAACGCCTCAATGATCCAGATATAGTTGTCATTTTGCGTCAAGTTTGGGCTAGTAGACGAAGTGAGGTTTAATCCCTGCTCTGGTTGGTACAGCCATGTCTTGACTGATTCGACTTCTGCCGCGGATAGAGCAAGGAAGGGTGACAGAAGCGCAGCCCGCACTGGGATATCGGGCGATGCAGGGCATGTTTCGTTGGCGACAGAAGAGACCGAACGTCCAGAGAGACCAGATCCTTTGGTGAGACCGGTATGCACATCCCAGGCTCGACTTGGGTCAGGTGCGGCGATTGCAGAAAGCGCCAGGCCAGCATATGTGAACCACGGAAGAGCTTGACGGAGAGACATGTTTATTTGAGAATGATTTGAGACTTTCAATAGAGAGAAGAATCCCTTGCTGACGAGATATAGAGGAGATCATCATGGGGAGAAGAGTGGCTTTTATAACTTTCTATTATTCTACTATCTCTGTCTCTGTTATTTGAGCAATGAATACTGCGTGACTCGCTGTGAACATCGATGGCAGGCCAGTGTCAAGCAGAAACATGAGAACCGGTACCGGCTTTGCATTACTAAACTTGTCGATTGAGAGGATGGCATGCTTCCAGATTTTTGATAAGCTCGGATTAATGCATGAGAAAAAGCGATTCTGCTTCTATAATGCGGCTCAGAGAGCTGATAGACAAACTGGCAGAATTGCCAAGCAGCTAAGCCCTTTTCAGCAAAGATAGCCAGGAAAGACAAATATTAAGTTCACTGTCAGAGCGTAGAGCCTTGGCGAAGAGCTGCAAATGTGAAGGGATCGCACACTACAAAGATAAGATGCGGCTCTTCCGATCGCTTTAGCGTAGCACATTAGAAGGTTCGAAAGTGGGAAAGCTGAAAGATGGGATGGTATGGAGTTAATCGGAATCGTATCATCGACCACTCAATTACTTAAGGTAGACAGACGGCTATCGAGACCTCTTTGAGATATTCCACTATTGAATAGTACGCCGCCATGCGTGTGCAGTGATACCAGTGCAATGTCCTACTTCCGGCGGTCACGTAATGGTATGGTTAATTTGAAGCCCTATTCTGATCTCTCGAAGTGCCATGACCTAACTACTAACTCCTGGTTTTTTAGGATGTCACTGTTGCAAAAGAAGTAGGGTTAAGTGCGATGAAAGGCGGCCTGCATGTACCCAATGTGAGCGCTCTGTCAAAAAAGGATTTCTCTGGAGCGATGGAGATAAAAGCACCTTCTAACCGTGTTTCCTAAGGTCGAGAGAAGGGTATATCATGTGAAGGATATACTCAGCAACTCAAGTGGGTGGCCAAGACGAATCCCATACCAAGAGGTTCCGAACGTCAGCATATTAAAGCCCCAAACCGGAAAACTCTTGAAGAGCCGAATCTCGTAGTTATCACTTCTCAGGGCCGAGAGCAATGTAATGCCTCTATTTCTCTAAGCCAACTTAATCTTGATCCATATGGCATTTATATCACCAACCCACGCGACCGCATACTGATCGAATACAATCTTTCCACGCTGCCACAACTGGTGTTTCTGAATAGCTCACGGTCATTTTCAATCGCTGCTTTGCAATTCTTCCAAGCAATGCACAGCAACAATGTGATATTGTATTCATCAGCATTAGCAAGTGCTGCCTCGCATCTTCTCGCCCGAGGAGCCATCACAAAGCTCGAGTTTTATGAGAAGAGACAAAATGTATTGGCCAGCCTGAGGTCCGCGCTCATTGCGCCTGATGAGAGGCCCCTAATTTCACTGGGTTCTGGAAATCAAGCTGCTTCAATTCCAAGAAGATGTCAAAACAGCACCATTGACACATCGCTTGGTTTAGCAGCCATAGAGTTGATGTAAGCCAACACTCCAATTGAGCGGAGCGAGATATGCATTGCAGGATAACTCTTGAAACGTTTTCCACCCTGCGTGACATGTTGAGATATTACTAATTGAAACAATGCTGACTTGAATTCATTATGACAGGCAAGGAGCTAATGTCAGCAGCTTTCGTGGGTTCCTTCAAGGTACAACGACTCTCGTCGTAGAACGCCATCAGTATGCCGATGGCCTCGGTCCTGGGAATCGGTGCTTTGCGGAATTGGATTCCTCCCAGTTTATACTAACGAAACGGATGCTCGCGTACTTTGATATATTCTCTTGTCTACCGTGCGCACGTCCACCAATTTTACATGAAAGGTACTGGCTGAGGGATGAGGCGTGTGTCGCAGAGGAGAATACCGATGGCTCAGGGCTAGACCCCGTAATGGGCTGTTTTCCCGCTGTTATTGGATTGATAGGAAGATCGGCCGCGCTTGTTAGTGCGGTATTTGGAGAAGATATTAAAATGAGCCAATATCTCGTTGATCGTGATGAGCTTCTGAGATCGCTGGCTGAGTGGAAACCGCTCGAACGCCTCCCACCCATAGACTCTACATCTGCATCTTCGCATGATTTAATGGACGAAGAATACAACATCTGTCTCTCGGCCGGAAAAGCTCACTCACTGGCCACCCAAATATATCTCCATCGCACAACAAATTTTGATCAACACTCAGAAGAGTTGCAAAAGCTAACAGGAACTCTCCGCGATAGCATTCTCGAAGTTGGCGTATCATCCGCATCAGCGACAGTGATGCTTTGGCCATTCTGGGTGTTAGGTTGTGAGTCTTACGACACTACATTCCGGGATGAGGTTGTGGCCCCAATGTTTACCGCTTTGGCAAGTCGCCAGGGTTTCTTGAATATATCACAGTGCTTCAAAACACTCCAGGAACGCATCTGGGTCCTGAGACCAGTACCAGTGCCAGTACATAAACCAGCTCAAGAATACATTAAGTTGGAGGATTTTGATGGATTGGACCAGGATGACACTGGATGGTACCAATCTCAATGGGCCAGGTATTGCTGGAAAGAAATGTTGGAGGTAATATTAGCATAAGCGAACTTTCAACGATACCAAAGACACACTCCGAGGCTATAGCTACTTGAGACCGTATGTCATGATATATACATGTGCTTACTCCATTCCACACATGCATGTAGTACCAAATGATATCAAGTCACGATAGACACTGCTTGAAAGGTTTATGTAAGTTCATTGAAGTCTACTATCTATCGCACAACCAAAGAGAAGCCTCCACTGTGCAAGAGGGTGTGATAAATCCTAACCACCCATCCCCCCATCCGTTTGATCCAATTTCAAAACATAAATTCATGAAAGTTTGTACATATCCTTTCCTTCCAGCCACCTCGTAAGAAGTAAGACCAATGACCAAAGAAGATTATAAAACTGTAGTAGAGATTCTCCACTCTTAAAAATCCGATTTAAACTCCACCCACCCCAGAGATATTAGGAAACGCTAAGCCGCGACAAAACAAACACATCCTCACATCGGACCCACAGTTGTTGATTGGGATAAAGAATGCCAAGCTCTACAGGCTTACTGTAAGAGATTTGAGAGCATCAGACATCCTATCAATACTTTCTCCTATTCTCAGCACCTTCCTCATAGCAGCTTCAGCCTCATCTTCATTCACTGAAGACTCGACGACGAGAGAGTACTGTGTTGGCTTGCTTGGGATGGCAGACACGAGAGCGGAAATATCGAGTTCCTGGGGTGCAGAGACGGGTGCGGAGACAGGTGAGGAGGCGAAAAGTTCGAAGGCAGCGTCAAACTCCTCATCAACGGTCTCGGTTACCTCAACAGGGGCGCTGGTAACAGAAACCTCAACTGGTGTACGTTCAAAAACCGGGATTTCAATCTTCTCGTTGTTGGTGGAGAGGGTAGAATTTGTTGACTTGCCGGATAGAGCTTCGACATCGAGAATTGTCTCGGGTATGCTGTGGACGGAGAACACTTGTGGTTGATATCCGTAAGCTGCATTTCCAAGATCTAGCATGGAGAAGTCGATGTTCTGTTCTGGCATCAAGGTCATACCAATATGTTGCTGATGTTGTTGTTGCTGCTGAGGTTGGGCTGTGTATGGGTTGACATCCTTACGAACCTGTTGTTGGGACTGCTGTTGTTGCTTGATTGGCGCGGGTGCTGATGCAATCTGGGCAGCAGCTGGGTTCTGGGAGAGAGTGTCGAGAAAACCGGAGAACGATGGGGATGAGAGGAGCATGCGGGTGAGGTCTGAGAGACGGGTGTTCTCCTCCATCAAAGCACGGTTCTGGGTACGTAGGTCGGTATTTTCGTTGACTTTTTGGGCAATCTCGCCTTCTAGTTGTCCAATGTATTCTAATGATGGTTAGCAGGCGTTGGAGAACAGTGTAACATAAGCTCTCACCCTTTCTTCTTGAACGGAAAGCTCGTGCAGAGACCTTGTTCCGGAGTTGACGACGTTCCTTGCTGGAAAGCTTCTTGCCCTCCTCACTAGCGAGTAGACGCTCGTCCTCATCCATATCTTCCTCATCCTTCCGCATACGCTGGACATTGGACATATTTCCATTATTTGAATCATCGCCGTCGCTTGTGGCACTGCCTTGTCTCATCGAGTTTAGGAGTTGCGAGATTTTCTCTTCCACAATAGGATCAGCTGGACCGTTCGAAGCACGAGAGCGTTGCGAAGTTTGCTTCTGTTGTCCTCCGGTGGCGTTCTGACGTTGCTGTTGAATGATCAGTTGCTGTTGTTTCTGTTGAGCCTGGGCCTTTGCGAGGGCGGCTTGTTGCTGATGCATGCCAGGCCAAAGACGTCCAACATTGCTTGTTTGTGTTGGGACGACAGTAGGAGTAGCTGGTAGACCATTATTAGAAGCAATGGAACTTGGGTCGATAAAGTCATTCGACTCTTGGAAGAAGAATGAAGCATCTCCGTTCGGCGAATCAAACTCGGCATCCATATCTGCGGGATGGTACTTCATAGGAGCAGTACCGAAATCGATGAAATCCTCGCTAGGGCTGACACCGGACGTCAAGTAATTGTTATCCGCGAAGCCGTACTGGCTGATGTGGACATTGTTTGAGTTGACTGCAAGAGTATTGGCGAGAGCTCCTTGTGGAATGCCGGTGGTTTGGCGGTACATGTCATAATTGTGACTGGGGCCGTTGAAGGTTGGTTGCTGTGCTGGGAGGACAGGAGGAGTGTTGGAGACACTACGTGTGCTGAATTGACTCCCTTTCGATCCCGAGGGTGAGAGTGAAGGCGATTGATACTGAACCGTCTCGTACTCGGAGAAGTCAAGCATAGAATCCAGCGGGTCGACCAGACAGTTCTGTTGCGAATTGTTCGTAGCCATCGTGGCGGACGACTGGGTGGAGGACATGCTGGCAATTGTTGGCGGTGCGCTGTAATCAGCCAAATTGGGCGATCGTGAGGCTATTCTGTTTAAGTGTGTTTCGTCTTCGACGGCTTAAATGGAGAAGGTTTTGATGAAGTGGTTGTTGAGATAGATAAATTGGTGATGATGGATGAGGTTGTGTGGTGTTGGTGGGGATCAGAGGAAGTGGTGCCTTGATTGTCAGAGCGAGCGAAGACGAAGGACGCGTGGCCTTAGACGCCAAGGCTAACGGATGGCGAGTTCGGGGTTCGGGTCCACTTGACGATTCCTCACTAGCCTCGCTTAGGGTGGACGGAAATAGGTTATTCGGGTCGGGTAAGGAACGGATAGAGGACCGATTAGATTGACGAGACAGCAGATGAAGCGGCAAGATGATGGAATGCTAGAGGAAAGTAGATATGATAATTGAGGATACGGGAAAGAGCAAAAGAGACACGAGAGGGAGGATACACAATTGAAGTTTTCGTTGATTTTCAATTCATCCTGGCAAGTAAACATTGGTTTCTAGGGGGCCTAGGCATGGAGAATAGCACAGCCCCTTTTGAAACCACACCTTACCCCTATTCGAGGCTTAAGTCCTCCAACCATACGGTCGTCTACGCCTCTTCAGCAACAAACGACTCTCCGAGGGAACAAGGGGCCATACATACACACTATGCCTATCCCAGAAAGAAAGCAGGGGATTTTGACCAGAGCGGTTCCATTTCGTCATGGTGATTGGTTCTGGCTACTGACTAAGATCTCGAGCTGGAAAGTTGTTTACTCGGCGAATCAGAGGTTATAGGATACGACTGCAAAGGTGTTGCAATTGGATGAGGCTCGAGAGTCAATGGAGGAGACTTTGCTAAAGGTCTCGTTGGAGGGATACACCGTCCACAAGCATTCCTGTAGAACACTGCTAGGTTGTGGCTGGGTATAATACGATCCACTCTACGTGCATCAAATGTGAGTATGAAAACCTGAAACTTTTTTAGACTTTATGTATCCACATTTCATCGACTAAGACACACGAGACACGGAATATGCCCATCTGGAGCTGCTGAACATGACGATTGGGTCTGCGGGCTGTGTTGAGCGATATACTTTGAGTGAGATGGCATTACTCGCAAAGCCTCGACAATCAGAACAATGAGCAAGTTTTTCTTCGCTACCATACTTGACCGGCACGTCTTTTTCTAGTACAGTTACTCGAAATGACATGTTGTTGAGTTCTGATAGATCGAAATCTGAACGCTCACAAAAGGAGGCTCTGGAGATTTCTTCTAGTCTCCTGCCTGCGCGGAGAGTACGTAGACGTACTTAATTGCAACGGTTCTCATCAAAGCCCAAATCTAATAATACGCAACTTCTTTTATTTGCTTTGTTAGATCGTTCTTCAATAAGATGCTTGAAAAGTTTATCAGTCCACCCAGCTCGCCAGGCACCACGCCACCCCAACCATGTACCAACAACCATGTAATCTCAATACATATCTGATCAATTCCTCAGGAAACACTATCATGCTTCCAGCACCACCCTCTCAAACCTGACTTCCCCGTGTGAAGCAGCCGTGCATTCACACTCGTTTTGAAAACAACACCGAAACCCCGAAAGATTGAAAAGCTTAAAACCTTAAATACGGCAAAAATCTCGTAAACTCGCCGGGCACTAAACGTGGGAAAAAGTGGATGCCAACAACCATCTCCTCCATGCTTTAATTCCCGGGTTCTGATGCCGGGCGGACGATCGGATGTTCTGGCCTTGTTGCGACGATTACAAAAGGTGGAACTAAACGTCCACCAACCTACTATTGTGCATATTAATAGAGCTCAACGGCTACAAGCTCTCTGATGATTGCTGCCGCTAAAGTAACAATAGTCACGATCACATAAGCAATATCAATGCACCCTCGTTTGGGTAATGGACAGATCAATACATCTCTACGATAGGATATCCTGTGATTAAACTTGCTTACGTGGTTGGTCATGTGATCCTTATTTCAATTCCCTTCCCCCCTCCCCAAAATTAATCATATACAGCTTCCAAACTTCCATAGCGAGATCATCCTAAATAATTTGTAGGGTGGATGTTCTATATTGGTTCTTTGCTGTTAGCTGGATTTGGTTTGGCTCTCATTTAGCATCACATGTATGTCCCAATGATACATAAATAATGTAGATCTTATTTTTCAAAGCTGAACTCTGCCTAAATATGGTAGATTGACAGAATGCTCGAAAGGATAATGTCATGTAATAGTTTGGTACATAAATTTATTGATATTTTGTGATGCCGGAGGACTAGGTCTTGCCTGGGTCAAATGATCCTGCTGAGGGGATTAGGTATGTTTACCTCAAGTAAAAAAGAAGAATCACCAGCTGCGGATTGAAGAATTGTAGATAGTTTGGAATGCAGTTGTGAGCACTTTTGCGTGACAAATCTCTACTTTCCAAAGCAGAACATAAGTATTGTTTATGTTTTGGTTAGCTCTCGTAATAACATACCGGAGGTTTGTCCGGAAATCGTATAGTAATCTCTAAGGAAAAAGAGAGAAAGCTGGGGTATTGAACCTCTTTTTTCCTTAAAAATGTGAGATGTCAAGCAAATACTGTAGATATTATAACCTATTGTCTAATAGATTCTCCTTTAAATAGTAGAGATGTTGCCAAAAGATTTGGAGTTGCAATAAAATTGTACTTGAGCAATGCTACTAATTGTTAAAATAGTGCACTGTGGGATCGAACTATGTGTGTTGCCGGCGCTAGTATTAAGCATAGACCCACGAAATGATTGAAATTATAGCTCTCGAAGTCCCTCCACCCCTTACAAATCTCCATGAAATGTAGCATCGTAGTCTTTCATCACTAGCACTCTCTCTATAGTAGCCACCATTCTCAACCTTCCAAATTTACGCGGAATGTCCCGTTCACTAGCATATTACAATTTCCATACGCCTCCATCCGTGGGCTAGCTAAAACTTCAACCTTTGCCTCGTCGTCCGTCCTCTCTCTTATTCCTACCTCGGCATCTATCCATTCTCTCCCAACATGTCGCACCTACCCACATGAGCTTGCAGAACCGATCTTCTTTGAGAACGTCGGAGGACCGCTGAAAGGGATAGAGATGGTTTCCTGATAGGAAAAGCATGTCCACCATGTCCGCTTCTTTATTGAGTACGCGCCGCTAGACGGGTAGCCGTAAATGGTGCATCCGAGAGTGCCAATTCAGTACGCGTGTTAGTTGAAGGGAGAAATGTGGGAGGGTAGGAGACCGGTGGATCATGACTCATGATTTGTAACTGATGAGTAGGAGAATATCAGGCAGTAGCAGTGAGGAATTAACTGAATTGTAGATGGTGCAAATATGCTTGAGCGTGGATAAACCCTAATACAAAATAAGATAATGTAGCCTGAAGTACCAACGTAGAGGAAGGGAGCATAAAGAAAATGCTACTGAATTTTAACTCCTACAATAATCTCCTCCAGCTAAGACTTTGAAGAGGTAGATGTCTGCAATTGTCGAGTTATTAGAGGCGCTTAAATTGTTGCCTTGATGACTTGGATTTAATGAAGTTTCTTAGCTTTAGGGGCCTTAAGGTACATAGGCCCTGAATCTACAGCGTCTTAGATGGACAGACAGCCTAAGCTTATAACGTGATTAGGTGTCAAAATAAACGTTAGCATTATAAATGTTCTGACTTTTGTACAATTGTATCTACTCTACGCCATGTAGTTTTAGGTCCTGTATACTCAGCAACTTCATCGTACGTAGTCCTTATCAAATCAATCATCTATCATTGGCTCGCTAAGGAGATACCGAGATAATGGATCTGATCAGAGTGGGACCTCTGATTTATACAAATTTTATGGGGATAATTCTCCACCTTTTCAATCCATGAGCCAGTAGATAAAGCAGGAGAAAGGCGGTCTCCGGAACGGCAACTCGTCTTACGCTAGCAAAGATTAGAGACAACCCTGATTGCGGGGAGGACCCTATCTGTCTATCGTGACCTTCAATTCCAGCTTCAACAGTCCCAGCTAATTGTCGCTTATTTGTATGGTGAAGTCAGTCGCTAGCCACTTAATCTAAGATGAACCGAATATTAGTGAAGCACCATGCCCTGCTTCACAGCGGTATCTCCCAAGTATCACCACGATTCATAGGTGCAGCTCAGTCTGGTGTATCAAGAAGCAACCCAATTCAAACGGCTCAAACGAAATTGGCAGGTCGGGCTCCACGATGGCTTCAAGTTCGACATATGAACGCGGTTCCTGCCAACTCAGATGCAAAAGATGAAGCTGAATTGGGTACATACAGCGAGGCCCACCATGAGCATGCCGTCATTTCAACCTTTGACCTCTTCTCCATTGGAATTGGTCCTTCTTCTTCTCACACGGTTGGGCCAATGCGCGCAGGAAATATCTTTGTAGCAGACCTACTGGAGGCAGACTTGCTTCAGAAAGTGCACAAGATACGCGTTTCCATCTATGGGAGCCTGGCACTTACGGGTGGAGGACACATGACACCCTCTGCGCTGCTCCTAGGATTGGAAAGTGCCGATGTGGAAACGGTCGACACGGCGTATGTGCCCCTCCGCTTTGAAGAGATCAAAACTATAAACAAGCTGCACCTAGGTCACGGCCTTTCCAATGGTAGCGGCAAAGAGATTGACTTCGATTATAAGAAGGATTTCACATGGGAATGGGGTAGGAAGCTTGCACTTCACAGCAATGGAATTCGGATTACTGTCTTTGATGAAGATGGTCTAATGCTTGCTACCAATGATCTGTTTAGCGTAGGCGGCGGCTTCGTTGTCAATGGCGCTCTCTCAATTGAGCCGGAGGTGCCTACGGCTGCCGTTGGTTCCGGAGTGGCAGATACTAACGCAAATGCGATCGAACCAAAGTCAGAAAGTAGAGGCGCACATCCAGCCGATCTTGAAGAGAACATGTTCTATAAAGAGATCAGGCGTTCGGATGCAGCTGGGGATCGGAAGCTCGGCTCCGAGATCAAACCACTCGATGTTTCCGAGAACACTGACTCTGTGGCCCTGCCGGGCCCTGACTCCAAAAGGTCAGATGCTCTATCTCCTAATGGTTCTGAAGCAGTAGCTGCTCCAGACAACGATATCACCAGTGGTGGCCCTGGTCCTGGTTCCAGACACCCTAGATACCTCTTTCGCGATGCCCAGAGCCTATTAAATCTATGTAATAAGCATAATTTGACAATAGCTCAGTTGGTTTATGAGAACGAGAAGAGTTTAGGCTACTCCGATAAGGAAATTTTCCATAAACTTTTCCGCATATGGGAAGTTATGGACAACAGCATCCAGCAGGGCGTTCAAGCACCACTGGACTCCATATTACCTGGCTCCCTCAAGCTGCGTAGGCGAGCCCCAGCTCTATACCAACGTCTAACTCGTGGCCTATATCCGTCTCCAACACAAAGTACGACCGCTAAAGGCTCGCCGACAAATATGCCTTCTCAGGAGAGCAAGAGTGGCGGGATATCTTCAACTGAAGTATCTGCACTCCAGAACTCATTAACAAGCCGACAACAACTTGCGCTCAAGAGGCAACCAGTACGCACTCTTGGCTCCTTCAATCACCCGATCTCGCCGTCGCCTGTACGCCGTACTACATTCCCGGCGATGGATTATCTGACCGTGTATGCTATAGCGGTTAATGAAACAAACGCTGCAGGTGGCCGTATTGTCACAGCCCCGACCAATGGAGCAGCAGGCATCATCCCATCCGTGCTCAAGTACACGTTGGAATTCATCAGCGACGATCCCGAGCGTGATATTGCGACGTTCCTGCTGACCGCTGCAGCGATTGGCATGCTGTATAAACGCGGAGCAACCATATCAGCTGCTGAAGGCGGCTGTATGGCTGAAGTAGGCGTTGCCACATCTATGAGCTCGGGAGCTTTCGCAGCAGTTCTAGGCGCCACACCTGAGGCAATTGAGCAAGCTGCCGAGATTGGTATTGAGCATAATTTAGGACTAACATGCGATCCAATTCACGGTCTTGTGCAGGCACCTTGTATTGAACGAAATGCGCTGGGGGCCATCAAGGCTATATCAAGCGCGAATCTAGCCCTCAGTAGCGAAACAGGCACTCAGAAGGTCCGCCTTGACGATGCTATTCGCGCGATGCGTGTAACTGCCGAGGGAATGAGACATGAATTCAAAGAGACGAGTCTGAGTGGGTTGGCCACCAGTGTACCTATGTATATCCCCGTCAGTGTGCCTGACTGTTGATTCTCGATTCGCGTCCTGCTAAAGCGGGCATTACATACAAGCTATATTGGCACAGGTGTGGAGGAGTTGATATCAGGGTTTGCAGTCCTTAGAATAGAACTATAACTAGATTCTTTTTGTTTCTCGAAGTTTTTACTTGCTACTATAGAAACATCTTAGACATTAGACTTGAAATAAGATAACTGGACGCTGGTCCTGATCAGCAGAGATAAGTCAGATCGCAGCATACTTTTGGTCTCCTTGAAACATTTTTAGATTATAACGAATTGAAACACCTTACAAATATTGAACTCGAACACTTTAACACGCCTTTGGATTCTCTCAGAGAATCTAGACTTATTATCAGCTTGTACTGTTAATATTAGAGAAAATCAACATACATATAGTGTTGTGGGGAACGTAGTGATCGAAAAGAGGAGATCTTTGGGAAACAATCATAAAAAAAAAAGTTTGCAGGTGGCATGTCAATTTCACATCTAGTTGAAAAGGTCACACACACCTGGGCAATTTATTGAATATGGCAGCAGAAGCTTGAGTTGCTGTCAGGGGCTTAGGCGAGATCACGAGGCTGGTAAATGGGGGTGTTTAGTAGGGAGAATCACGGGATCAGGGCTGGGTTGAAGTCAATGGAGTTAAGTCATAGAGCTCTCTCTGACTGCCGCAACAATTCCGAGACAAGTGCGAGGACCATCATAGTTCTAAAGGGACGTAGTTTGGTTCGGTACTGAGCCAAGACCTTGAGTTAGACCGAATGAAATACATCACAATATACGCGCAACCTCAACTATTGCCGCAGGGATTTCAAATGTTGAATTCGAGTCAAAGGTCTGCGCTATAAAATTCCTGAATTAGAAAGAAAAAGAGTTGGGTCAAGTGAAAAACCAGACTTATCCCAGCCAATGAAAATTACAAAAGAGTCTTATGACAATGAATGGCGACTTCATTTGATGACTGTTCAAGCAATTGAGACTTAAGCAAAGAATTTATGAAAAGCATTTATATTTAGTACCGCAAAACCCTACAATGGATGGAAAATATAAAGTTACGCTGTAGTAGGAGAAATGCTATGCCTTTTAAAAAATAGTAGCTACATAGCCTTTGATCGCCATGAGAAATTTAGAGTAGGTGTCATTCAAACACGATAAGTCAAAACAGTTTTGGCTCATGGAAGAGAAGCGTCCTTAGCTCCTCAAATTTTTCAGTCTGTCGTTAATCCAGTTCGTTAGACAAGCGGTGCCAGCATATCCAACTCGACAATTCCTTCCCTTATGCGTCAACTGCCAACTGTACACAGTTATTGAAACTCTAACATATATCATCGTTTACTCGTAAGACAAGCCTTTTTCTACATAGTTGGTACAGGAACTCCCTCGCAGTGGATTTTGGGCTGATGCCACGCGTTCTCTGACGACTTTCTATGCTGCCGCGGGTGTGGCTGTACGATTAAGGCTGATCCTCGGCTGTCGTCTATTTTTGGCTGGGTAGGCGTTCTTTATGACTATGGTAGGCTGAAACGTTTACATTGAGGAGAAGGGCATTAACTTTTGGCTCTGGGCCATTACTGACTTCAATTTGGCGTGAAATAGTCATGTTCTTTCTGATTCCCGTTTCTTTTTTGGGGATGTGAAAATATTACAACACGTGATTTTCAACATCTGGTACCTTTCTTGGCAGTTTCATGACTAGTTGGGAGAAGTAAGATATGAATCCGATCTGAAGAGTTGCTACATCTCTATATAGTTCACTAGTATTAGACTCAGAAGTAACTGCAATCCCCTTACATATCCAATGGTAAGATGTTGTAGGGTGGTCAAATACATATTTGTACATGTTGTATAGCATAGACATTCTCTTCTTGACGTGTATATATGAAAGTATAAGGTTGGACTTTGGAGGCATTCCTGTAAGTTACTCGGAATTTTTTAGTGTTTCAGTATGTTTCAACCCCGGTGATTCAATTCCTTATTAATTCTTTTCTTATTACAAGGATTCTAATCAAGTACAATTGTAACTTCCTAAGCAGTTTTATAATTCGTTTCCTGGATAAGAGCTGTGTTTGTAAAAGAAGCTGTAGCAGTAATAGTTGAAAAGTAAAACAGATGCATAGAACTGAAATCGACAAAATGGTAAGGACAGCTTTGTTGCTGAACCAAGAACAGCTTTGTGGTTTAAAACCAAGAGCCTTGTACTAATCATCGAAAATCCCCACGTTTCAACTCTGGGACAAGAAATAACGCCTAGTATTGCAGGATTCTCAATCCGTGGCGTCGTTTCAGGACTTCCATAGTCCCGCGCAACACATTCAAACGTAAGAATAACCACGTCTTGAGGAGTAGTACAGTTGGATTTTGTTTGACATATGATGCTATAAAAGTTAACACATATACACTCATTGCATTGTCTGACTACTGAATTTCTGGATTTTGGAATAAGTGAAAGGGCCGCGTGGCTGAGAGTTTCGAACTGCATCAGTTTGTAAAGTTTCTAAAACATTGTCCAGCCCATGAGACATGCCAGACAACAATCGTTACAGGAGGTTATAGAGTATTAGTAATTTTAGGGACCAGGTACAGTATATCAGTTGCAAAGGGAATAGGGACAGCATTATGGCATAGCAAAATTTGAACAGGACTAGTAGAAGCGTACGCCTCGGCCTCTACACAAACTAAGCCTTATTACTAGCAGAATCCTTACTGTAAAGTGTACAATTATAGGGAGGTAAGTAACGGATTTATAAACTCAAATCAACCATCATACTAAATTTTAGACTTTGGCAAAAAGATATGGTGGAGAGTCTGTGACGGACATCCTTGCAAGATACGAGATTTGTGGACCAATATTCATCTTACGACCAACTGGACAACAGGAGACATCCATTGACAATCGCATCTATATAATAAAATCCGAAAAAAATCTCACATAAGTCCTACGTAGGAACTGAAAACGAAAACAGACGTGCAAAATATGTGAGGTGGCACGGGAAAACAGGCGATCGCCTATCGCCGACTTGCAGATGTGCAACAAAAAGTATGAGAATCAGGGCGGGATGATTTGGTATAGCCTATCGCCGAAACTAACACCACAATGACAGATATCCTAATATTGGGCTTAACCTAGGTATGTTTGTGCCCTTTTCGTTGCAAAGATCATGGGTAAGGATAATCTACCACGTTTAAGGAGGTGGAATGAGTAAGGAGCAAGTACCACATCGGCTATGCGTATTTTATAGACATCTCTGTGTGAGAATTGTTTTTTGGATTTATTTAAAGACTAGTTCTTACGACCAGCAAATGAGCACCCAAGGTCGGCGATATGTCTAGCTTCAGTTAGCAATGGCATCGACTAGATTTGAGTTGATAAAGATGAAGTAAGAGTTTAAATCAGAACGTGTTTCTTCTCTCAGTAGACTTGCTCCCTTATAGGTGAGTGTCTTCGACGAGCTGGGGTTATTGAGGCCTTATGGCCCGTTGTCATCATAATAGGAAGTGAAAAGAAATGTGAGAAAAGAACATACCATCTAGACAGCCCATCCTCCGCCCATGTCGTATATATCGAAGATACCAGCCAGTAAGCAGCCGGCAGCAGCGACTCTGCAATTGAAACAATTGGCCACTAAGCATCTACATTCCAATATTTCCTCTCTTTCCTCCCCTCTTCGCCCTCTCAATATGTCCCTGCAAAACCCTCTTCGTTTGCACTAAACTTCTCTTCTGCTTATACTTAGCCTTCCCTAATGTCATCAAGAAATTCTTCTTTCGCGCTTTTTCTTTGTTCGTCGTACTCTTTCCCTCGGAATCCTTCTTCTCTCTTCTCAAGGCTTGAGTACTTTTGTGTTCATTTCTGTCACCCTTTCCTTCTCTCGCCAGCGCAATCTTTTCTTCACGAGTAGATTTGCGTAACTTAGAGAAACCTTCGATTTGGTCGGCTGTTAGGGCGTCGTCGGCGTGGCGGGCCATCATTTCCTTGAGGCGCTGGGTTTGTATTTTGTTGCCTCCCATAGCTTTGGAGAGGGCAGCAGTATTGCGGAGCTCTTGTAGTTTAGCGAGATCCGCCGGAGTGAGAATTTTAGTAGTTGCCAGCTTGGAGATCTTAGCTGCATTTTCTGCATCACCTTCGGGGTTTTCTGAAATTATGGGCGTTTCAGCTTTAGCAGATTTATCGGATTTTACTCGCTTAGCTGCTGGTTTGTCGTCGTCGCTATCGCTGATTTCGATTTCGGCATCGCTTTCGACATTTATCCAGCCACCAGAATCAGTGCTTGCATTTGAAGCCACCTCCCAGTCTTGCTCATCTTCAGAGTCTTCTTCTTCCTCATCAGTTCCTAGCTCCTCTGGTAGACCGCGTTCAACGCGTTTCCGCTTGCGTTCAGAATCTTTCCACTCTTCAAGCAGTTCTAGTCCCTCGATACCCCCAACATCCTCTTCTCCAAATCGCCGTTGTTGAATTGCACCGCTCTTGATGCCCATTGATGCCGTCTTACCTCGATCACGTTTCTTGAGGAGATCGGGATTGGCCTCACGATAGAGACTCAAGAGGCCCTTGGCAGCCATCATTGTTCCCTTGTCTTTACTCTTTCTATACATGACCAAGTCTTGTAGGAGGGTATCGTTCATGGCCATAGGTTGACGTACACATATTTCTCTAATGGCGTTCAGTCCCGCTGCTGCAACTTCAGATGCGGAAGCTTCTGATACGAATTCATTGGCGATCTTAACAATCAATGGCTCCAACGCATCAGGTGGGACAAATTTGTGAGTTGCTTGTGCGAGCGAAGCAAGGAAGGATGTGACGGATGGTTGTTTAGGCGTGAGATATTTAATGAAGTACGAGTATAGCGAAATGATTGTAAGTTGATGCAAACCAACCAATCTTGATACCAGCTGCAAAACTAGCAATTTCTGCTCTAGATTAAGCTTCGACCTAGAATTCTGTAGATGTTTCTGAAATAGGTTCTCGGCAAAGCCTTGAGGATCATGCAGCAAATGTAGCGCTGAGAAATTGAGTGGATGGGGTGCGTTCTTCTTCTTTCGGTCCTTCTTGACTTTCTCTACCGCTCTTTCCATCGTCTTGGCCTTCTTCTTCGTCTTCTTGTTGATCAAAGCCTGATGCTTCAACTTCCCCATGTCTATAGCCTCTTCCTCACCACTGCTCTCATCCTCTTGATCCTCTCTCTCCTTATCACCACCTAGGAAAAACCTCACACCGCCCCCAATCACCTTCGCATTATCTGAGAGAGCCGCCTCCTTCATGATCTCCACAGCTTTAGAGTCCGTCCATATCTGCCGTTTCCATAACTCTCTTGTAATCTTCACGGCCCATAACCCCTTGGGTGATGCTCGATCCGAGGTCAAGAGGTTATATAATGCAGTTTGAATCGTGCGGTTAAGTTTGTGGTTTTTAGTCTTCGAGTTGCTCGTTCTTAGATCACCCAAGATCTTCTGAAACAACAGCGTTCTCAGTGTCTTACTTGGTGTCGCTACCAGTATTGGAAAGAGGGTGTTCAACAATTCCGTCGAATCAATAATGTCTTTCCGTCTCAACAGCACTAAGCTTCCCACTATTTTCTCTCGCAGGTCGCTCTCAAGCTCTGCATGGTGTAATGTGAGAATGGATTTTAGGTCTGAGGGAAATGTTGATGTGGCTTGGGGATAGCAATCTGCGACATGCGAAACGAAATCTATGAGGGTGCTGAAGGAGATTATTCCGTTCGAGGTGGTGGTTGAAGGAGACGCGAGAAAAATGTCGCGTTGGGTGAGATATTGGTCGTATTGCATGCGGAACTCATCGTTATAAGATCTATGACTCCATTAGCATATGAACAAGAGAAGAGTTCGTAGAGACCTTACCTAGGGTCCCGTTTAATTTTGTACTGGAGGTTGGGACTATGGTGTATATTAGCTCGTTTGTAACTTTACTGGAGAATGGCAGAGGGAACGAACAGATCAGCATCAACCTTCTCCAGTGCGCCGACTCGTTTCTTGCCCATTTTGAATTGGCGTTGTAAGGTTAACGAGAACTTGTAGTGGCATTTGGAGGGGAGTTTGGAGCTGGGAAGGTTTTTTTTTTATCCTTTATCTTAGCGTCGTTTACCCCCAGTCGGAGCTACAGCCTCGATGGGTCAGGAAATTCGGTCTCTTGGAAGTGAATTTTATGTGTAGGAATATGAGAGACTGATACAAACAATTCAAAGTCCCATTTTCTTGTGTTTTTAGAACGTGGTTCAGCGTAAGGGTAGCGTGAATGGTGAAAGAATAGAGAGATGGAAACGTATATCACGTGACTAGAGTGAGATAGTGGTACCTGGTGGAGATTCCCTCAGAAGTTTGTAATTACGATAGATATGCTATAGAAAGGGTTTAACTTTTGGGATATATAATTGAAAAGTGTATATTGTACATTTATTCAACATTAATAACACATGGGTCATTCGAAAACCCATATTCATAAGTCATTCATCACAGGCGGGAATATATCTTACACGAATCCCGACATCGGTAGCACACGCCAGCTGGCATATACCAACTGCCTCAATCATCCACACAGTCATCATAAAACCTGTTCCTTGGCCATCCATACCTCCTATTGCCATATTCATATCCTGTCCTTGGCATCCAAAACCAACCCAACATCCCATCCTTGTTTCCCCTGACTGCACGAAATCTCCTAACATGTGTTTCTCTATATCTCGACCCATGGCCCGAACTATAACTTGTTTCACTCCTCCTCGAACCTCCAACTCGAGATCGAGTTCTTATTCTTACTCTCTCTGGTCTGCGCAACCCGTAATGGTACTGTCCATATGAGCCCCCGCCCCGTCTCCTTACTCCTCCATTGTTGTCATCCAAGGAAACCGAGGAAGATGAGTATGAGGTATAGGCTGGAGGTATATAGGCTGCTGAACGATTATTGATGCAGCACTTGTAAATTAGGGTTAGGCACACGAGAGTCCCGAGAATAGAACTCAGGACAGCTGCGACGACGACTCCGGAGTTGGGTGAGTTGGACCTGTTTGAGCGACGCACGATTTGAGAAATTAATGATTGAGTGGAAGTTGAGATGGTGGAGTAAGTTTTGTAGATTGCTAAAGAACCAGGGGTGGAGTGGTAGGGTTCTAGAGTAGATGTCTGCCTTGCGATGTGGCGAGGCTGAATTGCGAAGATTGATATTGGTGGCATTGTAACAGATGCCTTGTTTGCTGGATCAATTTTATGAATGGCTGAGGACTTAAAGTTATAGATGACGAGAATCGAGCAGCTGTAGGGTGTTAATAGATGGTGAGAGTTGCCCGGCGGTGATAAGATTCTAGTCGGTGTGGAGAAAGCCTGGCAGTGAGCCGCATCGTCGAGAACTCGACTGGCGATTTTGATTGATTCGGAATGGCGAGGCTTGCATGTGCGCGACATTTGCTGCAAGTCGTCAAATGTGGAGCGGAGGAGGTGGGCCAATAATATCCTTACAGGATAAACTGTAAGGCGGGCTGATAAAGCCGTATTTTAATCCCTTAAAAGCTGAGTGGGGTTGTGATATTGATACATTTAGAGAGACTTCCAAGAAAAGTGTTCAGAAAGAAGAATACTGCTTTTCGGCTGCCATGTCCTTGAACAAGGCATCATTATTGCCATAGTAAGCTGGGAGTTCGCCATCTAGCAATGTCTGATAATATTCCCAATCAATTGAAATATCGGGCATATTTTCGTCCATCGTGACATCTGTATTATTCCAGCGGCCAAGATCATGATGTAAGGAGTCAATGATCGTGTTGGGATAAGAAGTCAGAGCTTGTGCGTGAGTTTGAGCGTATTCTTCTCTAGAAACATGAACGGTTGGTAAGTATTTGGTGGTGGAGATGTCTTGACGATAATCTGTTGTGTTTGGAGTGCTGCTTTCGGGAATGCGCCGTTGCATACGTAGAACGGAGATGAAGCGAGGTGCGGCTTGCACCTGAGCTCCTTGGTAAAGGCCACCAGCCTCCTCCCGTTTTGCCCATGACTTCAAAGTCAAATTACCAACGGCAAAATAGAGACTATTCTTAGGCTCATTTAGCATTTCTGTGCGATGTTCGTAAGCTCTCTCTACCTCTTTCCATGCTCGATCGACTTGTTCGCCAATAGTACGATGCCGAAGCTCGCTGATCAGATATATGAAAGCATTCAACTGGAAATGGACGTGCATGTGCCACAAGAATCCTTGGACCAGCTTGTTTTCATAAGCTATAGAAGAGATCTCCAACTCCTTCAGACATTCATTGAAAAGCATATCTTTCTCTTTTTGGGGCATTGTCGCGCCCTTGTCGGGATATTGTCGCGGATGATGCGCCATTAATCTCATGGAGCAAATCACAGACCTTGACATGTATATGGCAAGGAGATGAATCGGAATTGTAGGATCACAGTGTCGTATATATTTCTCTTGAAACTTAGTCTCAAGTTCGTCGATGGCCTTATCTTTCTCTGCAATTAGTTCTGGACCTCTCCCTACTGACCAATCACCATCAAAGCCACGGGAGATAAAAGCCCTGATTGACATTGCGACCTCATAACGAAGATAAACCGCTATCATGTCCGTGACACCTTCTTTATCAACTGGAGCTTCTGTCATAGTTGGACTAAGTTCGCTATCACTAATATTGGTTGGTAGCTTTGTACCGAATTTTATAAGCCATGCTGGGAAGCCAGCACCAGCTAGCTTGGACGCTTGGCCTTCAAGAAAGACAAGCTGCCACCAAGTTCTGCGGCGGAACTCATCCTCGAATGGTGATATCTTGTGTTGTGGTCCATCTTTGTGGATCCCAAGCCGTTGGGCAACACGAACAGCCGTGCCAGTAAGGATCCAAAAGGAATGAGGATCATAATATTTCCGAACAGCAAGCTATAACAATCAGCGAAACTTCCACGGGCAAAATGGTATCGAGGTCTAAGATGTAAAGGGTAATAAAGGTCACAAGTATTCCTAATCGCTGAAAATATCCACTATTTGGATCGGCCACAGCCTGGAATCTAAGGATCAATGGTTATACGTACAATATAGAGTATGAGCGCCTGGAGAGTCATCAAGTTGAGAGATTTCATAAACCTCGCATTGATTAGAGATTGCTGTGCAGCATAGGAAAACCTCGACAATAGTTTATCTCGGGTTTCACCAAGAAGTTTTTCACAGTCTTCTGTAAGCATGGATGTGACAGCAAGCAGATACATTGAGAACATTAGAGCCTCGACATGTTTGGGAACATTATCCAGATCAGCGCTGGCATCGAGGATGATCTGCTGGACCGTAGGTGCATGGAATATCTTCACCAACGGGTTCACATTGCTTAAAAATATTTGCCACAACCGGAAGATATGAACCATTTCTGGATGCAAGTCTCTCAACTCTTTTGGGGGCGATTCAGGACCCAGAAAGAATCTCTCTGGTTCAGGATGCATGCCGCTCTCGTTGATCTCATCCTCATCTGATATTGTTTGAAGTGCCTGTAATATTTTATGGTTAGCAGAAGAAAATCTTGAGAGTTACGAAGGGGAGTGAGCTTGAGGGTATCTTACGTCTTGTGGGTCGACAATTTCGTCTCTGAGATTCTCCCATAGAGTACTAAGATGGTTAGCACAAATACGCATTTCATTGCCGTGGTCATACTTTTCTACGTAATGCGAGTTGTTCTTATCTGTGAATAGCACCCCCTCGCCACCATCATGGCTAGGTATTTCAAAGAGATTTCGTGGATTGTTTTTGTTGTCGAGGGTAAAATCGCCAGGAGCCGAATTACAATCTAGCGGCTCTTCGGCATCATCCTCCAGCTTGACCCCATGTTTTTTCAACAGCTGTTCGCATCGCTTCAACCTTGTTGCAAGATCCTGCTCAGAGAATTTGCGTCGACGGCGGCGTGGGGCAGTGGGTACGCTGGGAATACACTCTACTCTTGCCTTGACGCAGTTAGAGCAGGGCTTCTGACGGTCACATTTCACCTTGCGCTGCTGACATAATATACAAGAATGACCACGAGTGATTTTGGTGGCGGTGGGTGTGGTAGTAGCTGGCACCTCTTCAGGTGATTGAGAGGATTGAGATGGTGTAGGAAGCATATTGGTGATATGGAACGCGATCCGTTGGGGATCACTTAACAAATCTGTAAGAAGCCTCAATCTATAGCCGATTGACCATTCTTCTATTCGACATACACTATTGGATTGGACTGAGATGCAAATGTATTTTCAATACTGCGAAGGACTTGCGCGTGGGGATAAATGATGAACGAAGGACAGAATGCAGGTTGCAGCAACGCATGTACCGTCCACGTACAGTGCAAACAAGAAGCTGTCCGGAGCACGAGTATGCTTATGCAAGGACACAATACGTGAGTATCATGGTGGGTGGGTTAGCTATGTCTGTTGGTGATGTCCTTTCGTTGTCGTCTAATAACAACTTCAAAACAAAGCGGCGAAGTAGTAGTCATCATCATCAGTTTCAATCTTGCTGCCTGGCTCGCCTGGCCTTATCTACTAGCTTTTTTTTTAAGCGAGTGCGAGGGTGAATTTTACTTTCATAGCGTGAACCTGGTGGAGCGGTGTGGCGCGGTGTGGCTGATTGGCTGAAAATGGGAAGGGGGCGTGGAGTTCTGCCAGGTGTAGGCCTAGCAATCAGAATGCCCGTGATATAAGCACTAACAAGCACAAAGTACTGTAGCCACGAAGAAATGGCTATATGAACCCCTCATCGCCGAGACTGCGTTTTCGGGACCGAAGCTTAACTTAACCGGCCATTTCTGGAGCTTTTCACTCGGTCACAGACACATTATGTAGATACTTAATATTGACTCTCCCAGGTTCTCTATGACTCTAAACGATATCAGATCTGTCATTGGGTGATCTGTGGCTTAATGCTCGTATTCTACAGGAGATCATTGGCATCGTTGTGGAAAGAAGAGAAGCAGATGTCGTATGGTTAATTTCGCTCCAACTTCCGCATTTATCTTAGACTTCTTGTAAAAACTACTTGTTATCCCTACTTTCCAGTGCTTTTGTTGTGCACCTTTTGACTGTGTCGCGCAACTATCTACTCATCTTATTATTATTGAACGATTCTTCTTAGGCTGACAAGCGAAATATTATCTACTCCACAATGGCAGCGAGCTTGAAAACCGAAACAAGCTTAGGTGCAGTCGCAGATGTAGAGAAAGGGACGGAACCAGTGCCAAACCCAACCACAGATGAAGATGACAAAGATGAAGATGAAGAGGAATACCCTCCCTTCGCGGTATGTAGTTGTGAGCTGGAAAATTAACCGCAATCTACCACCTATTAATTTTCAATCTTCCGAAGCTATCAACCACTAATGTATTCCTATAGAAGGCTTTGCTGATCATGATAGCGACCTATCTAACCATTTTCTTGGTTGCACTCGTAAGCATATTACTTTCCACTGTCCCTTCCATATTTTCATTGACTTACCTTCACAGGATCGAACAATTTTGGGAACTGCAATTCCACAAATCACAGATGACTTCCACTCGGTAGGAGATGTGGCGTGGTATGGCGCCGCCTATCTTTTGACATCCTCCGCTTGTCTTCTGATTTATGGTCGGATATACACTTTTTACTCGCCAAAATGGGTGCTTTTAGGCGCAATTGGGATCTTCGAGCTCGGGGTATGCCTTTCATATTGCCAAAAGATATCTCATACTGATCAAGTTATAGTCACTTGTTTGTGCTGTAGCCCCGACTTCCACTGCTTTCATCATTGGTAGAGCTATTGGTAAGTTTTCACTATGAATATACAAACGTTTCGTCTCTTGTTCAAATTAGCTCCTCCTCCACTGTGTTGTGAAATTAGATTCTAATGCTATCTAGCGGGTCTCGGAGCTGCTGGGATCCTTAGCGGCTGTATTATCATCATGGTCATATCTATTCCCCTCCACAAGCGTCCAATATATCAAGGTATATTTGGAGGTGTGTTTGGTCTTGCGTCAGTGGCGGGTCCATTGCTTGGAGGAGCGTTCACTACCAACCTTACCTGGCGCTGGTGCTTCTATATCAATCTACCCATTGGAGGTGTCGTTATCCTAATACTTCTCTTTATTCTCAACCCTCCACCTACCAAGAATAACGATTCTCTGCGAGAACAATTTAAAAAGCTTGATCCATGGGGAACCGCTGTCTTCTTACCAGGAGCCGTTTGTCTCCTCCTCGCACTGCAATGGGGAGGAACAACATACCCTTGGTCTAACCCTCGCATTATTGTTCTATTTATCCTCGGTGGTCTTCTCCTGGCCATCTTCATTATTATCCAATTCAAATCTGGCGACTACGCAACCGTTCCTATCCGTGTAATAACCCAACGCAGTGTCGCATCAGGCTGCTTCTTCTCCGGTGTCAGTAGCGGCGCCATGTATGTCGTGGTATACTTTCTTCCTGTCTGGTTCCAAGCAATCAAGGGCGTTTCGGCCGTGCGTTCGGGCATCGATACACTTCCTTTGATTCTTGGACTCGTCGTAGCATCTATTCTTAGCGGTGCCATCACGCAGAAAACAGGATACTACGTTGGCCAACTTATCGCTTGTTCAGTCATTATGTCAATTGGCGCTGGACTCCTTACTACCCTAAATGTCAACACAAATGCCCCGCACTGGATCGGGTATCAGATTATATTTGGCTTTGGTTTGGGACTTGGAATGCAGCAAGCTTCAATGGCAGCTCAAACGTGTCTAGACAAGAAGGACGTCATGATTGGCGTTTCCGTTGTGTTCTTCGCCCAATGTCTTGGTGGAGCAATCTGGCTATCCATCGCTCAAACTGTCTTTAACCAAAGCCTTGTTTCGCATTTACAAAGTGTCGCTAACCTGGACCCCTCGATATTGGTACGGACCGGAGCCACTGAACTTAAGAACGTGGTTCCCGCACAGGCTTTGGGAGCGGTCTTGGAAGCATATAACTATGCGTTGACTGGGACGTTCAAGGTCGCAGTGGCTTGTGCAGCCACGACGATCATTTCAGGGCTGACAATGGAATGGAGAAGTGTAAAAGAAGGAAAGAAAGAAGGGGATATAACCGCAGTGGACAAGATATCAGAGAGCGAGAAGAGGGACGCTGACGATGTTGTCCTTCCTGTGGAAACGGAAGGCAACTCGAAAGCCAAATCAAGTTCATAATCGTATTATGAGAGCGTTGGAAGGATTGTAAAATCAGGGTTTTCCTATAACTTTAGAGTGGGCCCAAACACATGTAGCTATTCAAGGTAATATAGTATAATCTAAAATCTCATCTCAAAAACATTTAGTCTACAGAGGGTTTCATATAGCTATCACCTAACCTTTGACTTTATCAAGGTATTGGATATCAAGAGATCACACAACAGATATAAATCAGTCTCAATATACACTGTCTGATCAGCCTAAGCCACCCCTGTAAAGAACTGAGATTTGAGTATATATGTAATTTAATATATCCTCACCAAAGACCAAAGAATCCATCTTTGTTTCGTTATTTGTACTGCAACAGAGACAAGATTGCATGTTTTCAAAAGTCTTTTATAAAGTTGCATACAAGCTACTTAATTAGCTTTGGAAATTATGTTCTCGAACACATTTGAATTCCTTTTTCGCCAGTCCTTATTCGGTCGAATCAAGGCGCAGATGAGCGCTAGTGCAGCTCTCTGGGTATACAGCTAACACCAAAGAATGACTACATAGCACAAGAATCGATGACTATCGTATGAAGCCTTGCGAATTGCAGAATAACGGTCAAGACAGTTAATGAATCTACTAGCGCAGAGTAGATTAATGAGATGTTCAGTAGCTAGGCACTCGTATTCACTTATTACAAGTCTTGTGCGTTGGTGCGCTTAGTTGTATAGGTTTGAATAAGAACAAACCGAATTTCCATACCTGATATATCTCCCATTTATATCAGTAAGAGGTGAGTGGATATCCTATCTATAACCCTATAGTTTGCCTTCTGCCTTTAATTTATCTCTCAACAACCGTGGCGCCGGCCCCTCGATCATATGTTCTAGCTCAGGATCAGCCTTCGCCCTGGCTTTCCTGTAACCTTCTCGCTGCGTGACCCTCTTCAAATATGCTAGGATACCCGGATAGTCCGACAAGTCCAACGGATAAAAGCACCGCATAGTTGTCAAAGTGAAAACCGTCATGATGTCCGCTGCGGTAAACTCGCTACCAGCCAACCACTCATTCTCCAGAAGTCGCTCATCCATAACCTCCAACATCTTTTGGAACCTCTCTAGCCGGCTCGCCATAGCGGGACTATTTGAGCCAGAACTAGCTAGCAGCAACAACACACTCGGCTGCAAGTTGCCATTGGCGAAGTGAAACCAGTAGAGGTAATCTGAATAGTTTCTGTGTGTCACCGGGAGCACCAGTTTACCCTTGCCGTGCACGTGGATGATATACTCAACACATGCAGCTGATTCGGCAAGGACTAGATCGCCGTCTTGAATTATAGGTGCTTGACCAGAGATATGTAGGTCCTTTATTGACTGTGGGGCGAACAAAGGATCGCGTTGGTGCAGGATCAAAGTATACGGGATTTGTAGTTCTTCACAGAGCCATGGAATCCGTTCTGATTGCGAGACTTGGAGATGATGGACTGTTATAGGCATTTTGTTGGTGTATATTGCACTTGGTATTCTCAAAAGTCGTATTCTCAAAAGTCGTCTAGTGGATTTATACACTTGGGATTGCTACGCCGCGCGAACTATTCGGAGGCTATTTTGCTACCTAAATTAACAATCAGAGTCCTTAAGTCATTTTTAGTATGACACATACTCCATTGGAAAGAGGTTGCTCGTATAATCGAAATAAGTGGAGTGTGATGGACTCTTAATTTGACATTATTGGCTTTGTCGTAGGCGTGCCTAAGAACCTTGTCTCATAGCCGACTTCACCCGTAGTATCGATTGTGATGCTAAGTAAAAGTGCCGATCTCTAATCATAAGTTCAGATAATTTCCCCGTATCAAGGATTATAGTGATTTTGGACGTTTATGCATGGCGAAACATTAGACTCAGAAATTGATCTTTCTTAATAAACACATGACAAGCCTAACAAAAAGATTGTACAAAAGTACACAAATCTGAGAAGTTTAAGTTTTATAGACAACTTTCAGTCTTCTCGTACATAGTTTTATGTTGAATTCTAGTGTCAATTGTATTTTGCCACATAAATAGGGTATCAGAAATTTGTCCTAGTAAGGTTGATAGATGTGACAATGTATTTCAGATTCAGCACTATACTAGTATACTTCATTATGAGCTTAATGGGGTTACACAGTGCCGCTTATTCTACTCGATTCTTCTCGAGAGCATCAATTGTTTAAGCCATGGAGAAGAAATATATAAAATATGGTTATTCGTATTCATGTCAGACTCTGAGGAGGTATTTGTTACCTAGTCTCTTTCTTAATCTTCACTTTCACTGGCAATGACTTCATAGTCGACCATATCCACTTTCAAATATGGTGGACTAAAAACAAGATTAGCACGTTATGACTGGTAGATAAAAGCAGCTACTCACCTACCTAATCCAGTTTTTTATCCCAACGATGCCTGCTGTGCCGAACGCATACAAACTCAAAAGATTACTCCATTCCAGCTCACCAATCTGTCTTTGACCCACAGCCAATGCCACAAGATCGTAAACTAAACATCCTCCAAAGATCCAATCACTCATACTCGCCGCAATTCCAAAGCCAAGACCAGTTAGCACCTTGACGATGGTATTTGGACCTTGATGATCAAAGTACGCTACAGAGCCATTGTGCAGGAAGTCAAGCACCCCAATTCCAGCAAAGGTTTTGGCGACAATGTGCGTTAAAACACTAGAAGTAGAACGCATGTTCATGGGTGCGATCTGGGTGGAGATGTAGTAAACCTGGGTCAAGGAATTGATCAAAACAAACACATTAGCAGCCTTGAGCTGCGATGAGTTCCAGAAAATCATCCATGCTGCTCTCACTTTAGTACGAGCCTCCCATCCCGAGATCTCAACTTACAAGCTATGCAAAGATTTCCTATAGCATAATAGGGGACGAAGTGAGTCATGATCCCTGCTTCCTTTTTATCCGCGGGGTTCTTCTCGGGGTCGAGCTTGTAGAGGCGATAGAGCCATGCGAGTTGGAACAATTGTTGTGGAAAGAAAAATCCAGCTATGAAAAACGGCTGTGGAGAGAAAAAAGAGAGATTGGCATCGTGGATGTCTTTCATATTCGGGCTTGCGAGCATACCATACTGTTGTGCTGCAAAGTCGATTAGGAAGGAAGTGGGTGCTACCCAACGGGCTGTGGAGTGTGAGATGCCCATATTGATGACTTAGTGTTTTATACTGCCTAGATTCAGGAATGAGGAATAGTATGTGTTGTTTATCACTTTGCAGAAGAATTCTTTCAAATATATAATGCTCGTCTGGTCAGGAACAAGCCGGCTGACCAGCATGAAGTCATGATGTCAACACTCCCATATATAGACTTCGCCGGGTGTAGATTTAGCGACATATCGGTGCTAAATAAGCTAAGAAATATGAATCAGTATATAGATGTTCCCCGACCGACAATCAACTTGTTTGGTGTTTGCGACAGACATCTGTCGTGGCACACACCTTCAGACACTCGTTGCTCACTGTCTGAGCCACCAACCAAGCCGGCGCAATGGCATGTTGCGTGTTGACCATAGACGGCGTTTTGGATCTACATGGTGGAGTATGATCGAACGATGATGCCAGTGAAGCCTTGGGCATCTCAGTTGGAATTCCTTCACACAGTGCTTAAGAGAGTTGTGAAAGTTGATTCCCTGTTGTCGCAGTAAAGCTATCGAGCTATCCGATATACATGAATCAATGCCGTAAATCTCGGGTAAGCCTTCCCGACCCGATTTCAGTGGATTGTAGTGGGGCTCACAACCTTCCCCACACTTTAATACCTTCCAGATCCTCCTTCAATTCTGGGGATCTCCTCATTTCCGCACATCACATACCATCCTCTTCTCAAATGTTAATGCCGTCTTGCCTCCAGCAACAACTCATCCGATCAGTACCTATGATCCAAAGAACCGGGAGCAGTGTTCTGCCCATACGCTCGAAGACCGAGTTGTGCAGCAGCTAGAGGCATGACATCGCCGGTGGTACCTAAGCAGATCCGATTTGTACACAACGAAGGAGAGCCGCCACCAAAGCGAAGAAGAATAAACGCTGCGTACGTGCGAATCCTACGAAATTGGTTTAAAATCCATGTTTGGGGTGTTCTGCTATGAAGCAGTCTTGCTGTAAATGACCATTCGCTGACATTGATCTTAGTTGTAAAACATGCAGGAAGCGCAAAACAAGATGTGATGGCACGAAACCGCGCTGTCTTACATGCACCGATAATGGACACGAATGCCTCGGCTTTGCAGATGAGACTGAGAGAAGCACGAGCTCCAATGGCAGCCGACACACCGAAGACGACAATAAGGCGTTTGGTAAAAGAAGAATGACTGAACCATGGAGCAGCAGGAACCAGGAGAATCTTTCCACTCGCCCGAAGATAGAGAAGAATAAAGGCGATAGCCGTGCGATGTCGATGGGGTCTATGAACGGGCTTGTGTATGATGAGAATGGGAAGGCAGACTATCGAGATGTAACCGTCTTTGTGGGTGGCCCGAGTCCGACCAGTAAATCCCATTAAAAAAGAATATATGCCTGCAGGACTAACGCTGAACAGGCCACGCTCCACCGGTTCTTGAGAGCCATAGAGTACCATACTTTCGGTATTTTGGTCCAACTGCGATTATATCAGGATTTAAACAGATGGTGGTGTCTGTCCGAGAACAACGTCGCAATATGGGTGCCGGTTCTGTAACTGCTAGTAAGTAGTAGATGAAGTATTTGGTATTCATTTCTGACATTGATTAGCTCGATCTCCCGGATCTAGTGGGTCAGCATATGGAAAGACATCTCCGCACTCCGCTACAGAGACGAGATCTCCAACCGATATGCCAATATATGATCAAGCCGATGAACTCCCCATAAATAGGTTGATCATTCACCTCGTGGAAACATTCTTTACTCATCTTGGATGTAATTATCCGTTTCTTCGTAGAAATGACTTTATCCGGAGAGTGGAAGAGAGATCTGTTGAGCCTATCCTCGTGGATGCTGTTTGCGCATTGGCGGCTCGATTTTCTGATCATCTTCTTCTCACTGCTGGATATAGTCGGTCCCATTCTAAACCGGACTACGGTCATGCCTATGCACAACGAGCAAAAGCAGCCATCGTGGACACGTTCCCATGCCCGACGGTTGCGGCAGTTCAAGCATGTCTCCTCCTGGCATATGAAGGGTTTGGTGCCAATCAGGATAGTGCTTTATGGATGTATCTTGGATGTGCAATTCGTATGGCAGAGGATCTTGGCTTGCAAAAGCTTGATGGTGTAAAGCACCAAGGACAAAAAGATCCTGTACATCGCAGATTGACAATAGATGATTCCTCAGACTCGCCTGGTGCGATAAGTGCGCAAGAGAAATTTGAAATTGAACAGGAGCGTAGTGATACATTCTGGACAGTGTTCATGTTGGACCGAGTGATTGCTGCTGGAACTGGGAGAACGTCGACGTTGAAAGATCAAGATCTGGAGCTTTCCTTTCCTTCTATGACAAGGACCTTAAAAGATGGAGTACCAGATCCTTTTCCAGCACTAATACAGATTATTCATCTCAATGGCCGTGTCTCTGATATATTGAATAACATCAGAAGCGTGCAAGATGTAACACCAAAAAGAATTGAAGGGCTCATTGTCTTGGAAAAAGAATTGACAAGATTGTACCAGAAACTTGACAGTCGGTTGACTTTCAATGCAGTCAACTTTCAGAACTCTGTTAAGTCTGGATCAGGCATCAATTTTATTTTGGTATGTTTCCTGTCGTGACCTGGTGACTGTTCTAACTTAATTTCAAGGTTCATTTCTGGTTCCACACCCTCATTATGCTTCTTCATCAACCTGCCCTTATGCATACCTTCGAAGGACAAATACTACAGTTACTTCCAAACAGCCGTGAATTGAGCATGTCTTCAGCCAAGACTATTGCTGATATCCTTGCGTTCGCCGAGCTTATCGATCCAGGTAGTTTCATTGGCAATCCTTTCACCTGCCAGCCTATGTATGTAGCTGCATGCGCATTTCTCTCGGAATCTGAAGCCCATACTGCTTCTCAGCCAGCATCTCGTGATGCTAGTCCCCCGCCCAGCATCAATCGGCCAAGGACGAACGGGAGCAAAATGGCCGAATTGAACCAGAAGCACTCACTGCTTGCTGCCGCGGCAAACCAGAACTACCAGCGATGTTACAAGGCACTTCAACAGCTCGAGGTATACTGGGCAGGTGTTCGGTACATCTTAGTCGCCCTTGACCAACGAGCTAAAGGTGTGGCCGACCCAGAAACTTATACTCAACAAGAATATGAAAGCACAAAACTCAAGTATGACTTGGTTCCGAGTTGGAGACGAAATTTGACTCAGCTTGGACCAATCTCCCCGCAACAGAGGTCTATTGAGCCGTTACGGTCTCCTCGACCCGACGCTAATACGTCTGTGACTGACCCAGCACAAGCCATTGGTTGGTCTTTAACAGGCACCACCAACTCGCCAAACTCGAACCTTACTTTTATGTATGCCAATAGTGAGCAAATCCAAGCTTCAAGCTATCAATCTCATACAGGCTCTTCGAATATGGTGTATGATCCCATTCGTCAGAGCCTACCTGAGTCAGCCCCAGGATCAACTTCGACCTCTGGATATCGACCACGGAACCATTCGTTCAGCAGCAAACATTCCTTGGGCGCTCAAACAACTAGATACACACCCCTTTCATCCAACCCGGCTACAGCCTCCGATGCGGAAATGCTACTCGGACTTCAGAACTCTACAAATACGAACACACCCACCGCTCACCAGCCCGAATCGATTAATATATCGCAGGAAGATCGCTTTGACTTTTCGGGTAACAACAATAATAGTAATATATTTACGACATCTCCCACTGCTCACATGGGCCTCGGTGGTGTGGGAGACGTCATGATGGAGAGTCAAGAAATTGACATGTCGAGTCTTGGTGGCGATATGATGCCCTGGCTTGAGGAATATCTGCCACAAGACATACTACAGTTCTTCGAAGGAACGAACGGACCAGCGATGATGTCAGGTCACGATGAAAAAGATGGTTAATGAGAACAATACGCTCTCTTGCTAATGAATAGCAGTACAGTTCTTGGCTATCCTAAGAATGTGTATCGTATTACGGTCTAAGTCTTGGTATATACTTCGAACCACCCTATATCACAGACCTTCTATATCGCAGTCTCGCATTCTATCCAACTCCAGCCCCTCTAAGACGCCGAAATCACTATCTGTTCTGGCTCTAGAGTATCTTATGTTTATGACTTGTAGATATCATCATCAAATTTTCCGAACTGATCGCGACCCTCCGCATCTTTGTTCACCCAAACACTCAAGCTCACGCCGGGACATGTGAATGTCGCGTACCCATCTTCGCCAATCTCAATCTCGCCCTGGCTCCAGCCCAACACATCCGTCCACTTCTCACCACTATGCATCTCTCCAACATGCATCCTCTTCTCTCCTGGACCCGCATTGCTCATCACTACGGCACACCCAAACCTCCGATCCCAAGTTCCGTATCGGACCCAGCCGATACAGGTGGCGAAATCAAAGTAGTCTTGTTGGACACCGTATGAGTAGAGTTTGCGTGCGAGCGCAAGGTTAGGAAGAGCGCCGCCGCAGGAGGGTGGGAATGGATGCTCGCCACGGATGCCGTAGAGATCACCATAGAAGATGCAGGGATAGCCAGAGGAGCGGAGGAGAATCAGCGCGTAGGCTAGTGGCTTGAAGAAGGGCTCGATGGCGGCTTCAAGGGCTTGGTAAGGTTGTGTATCCTGAGTTTGTTAGCGCCTTTCATCTTAGATTATAGATAGATTGTAGATCTGATTCGATCCCCAGAAGATCAAAAAGTCTCCCCATAGTGCAGACTCTATGTAGCAAGAATACTTACATGGTTCATCACCAACGTCTAATGCACAATTAGTATTTACTTTAAAGGGGAAGGGGCGTGATTGAAGAACTTACCACCGCGTTCACGGGCACTGTCTGAACCAAGGTATCGTCAAACACCGCTCTCAAATCGCCGCCCTCCGTCTTGCTCAGCTTTGAGAAGTTGTACACCAGGGGTGCATCAAATAAACTGAATTTTTTCCCCATCCGCTCGAGGTACTGGTGCATATCAGTCAAGCTATCCTTCCAGAACTCGCCCACAAAGAACCATCCCTCGCCGTGCGTCTTGTCTAGCTCTGTGATAAACTCGCGCAGGAAATCCTCGGAGAAATGCTTTACAGCATCGAATCGAATGCCTTTGAGGGTGAGCTCCTTGGAGAGCCAGATGCCCCAGTCGATCACGTCCTTCCTGACCTCCGGGTGGTCGTAGTCGAGGTCGGCGAACATGAGATAGTCATAGTTGCCCTTCTCGGCATCGACGTCGCCTGAATCAGCCCAGTCCTTGCTGTCG
>Ga0247810_10000530_pt1 | contig 38916 bp, 32 predicted proteins | sample UWRJL119311C1_FD_179918 | JGI IMG/M metagenome (GOLD analysis project Ga0247810, IMG submission 179918) | Plant litter microbial communities from Arlington Agricultural Research Station in Wisconsin, United States - UWRJ-L119-311C-1 | ecosystem: Environmental > Terrestrial > Plant litter >...
GCACGGTTTAGCATTATGCACCAGCCACGCCAGCGCCCCTATAAAGTATGTATGCCAACCCTCTACTTCAAAGTTAAAAACTTTACGCTTTTCATATAGGAATTTATGATCTTTAATAGCGGTCCATTCTCCATCCTTATTCCTGAGCTGTTCATCTTTATCTAAATCTCCGGCAGCCTTCCAGCCCTCTTGTGTATAAAACGGATGTTCGGCGGTGGTTTCTATCGTTTCTCCCTCCAGGCTGATCTCTACCGTAGCATCCACTTCCCGTTGCATAATGGCTGTTACTGATTTCAGCGCCACGGTTCCGGTTTCTTCATCGTAAGACCATACCTCATCTCCGGTGACAATATCTTCGATCAGTTTCGTGCCGCTGGCGGTATGGATCACTGTCCCGGCCGGGAAACAGGCAAAGACGCAAACTTTCATCGTTGCCTTCGCAATATCGTCTACGTGTTTCGCAATCCCCTTGGCAACAGCCTTCGCCCCCTGTTTCGTAAGCACCTTACCTGCAGCCTTTAAACTAGCTTTAGCTGCAGCTTTAATTCCTACCTTTGCACCGCTTTTTAGTGCAGTAGAAGCAGCTGTGGTTGCACCAAAACTCACCAGTCCGGCAACATCCATGGCTAAGAATCCGACATTCGCCAGGGCCATCCATCCGTTCCCTTTCGCAGTTTCGCGGACAATCCCGATGATACTTCCTACTACAGGAATCAGCTCGGCAGTATCCCACCAGCCCCAGCCTTCATCTTCTTCCTCCTCGCTGTTCTCGTCAACCATGACCTGCAGTTCTTCAGGACTCACCGGCACCTGACCGCTGGTCATGAATTCTACCTTCCCGCCAATGCTGCAGGGAAGTGTAGATTTAAACAGCAATGTTTCCTTGCCCTTGATTTTCACTTTATAGGTATCCGTCCATTCTACGGGCGCGGGCACACAGGCAGAACCGCTTACCGCGCAAATGCCGAAAGTGGGTATGTTAGTAATCGGAATTTTATCCGCTTTGGTGCAGGCCATACAGCCGTTGATCTTCACGTTCTGGTTCGCCGTCCCGGTAAAAAATGCGGGCGCAGCGCCTTTATCACAATGACAGACCGCCTGATCTACGATATATTCTAATTCATGTGGCATAAGCTATGGATTAAGTGATATCGGTGTCGCTTGAATTGATCCTGATCGTACTGCCGCCGGTTACAACTACATCAGCACCGTCAATGGTGGTCATTGTTTTACCTCCAATCACAGCCGAGGCTGTCGTGCTGCTGAGGCTCACATCAGTTTTACCGGTGATGGCAACGCCCAAGGTAGTCGCGTCCAGGGTAATCCCTTCCGTATCTGCCGTCGCTGCAATTGTTTTCTTGGCAGAGATAGCAATCGTCCCTTCACCACCACCTTGTTCACCAGGCTGTGCATTGATGGCGATGCTGTTACTGGCATTGACTACAAAGTCTTTGGTATTGATGGTAAATGAGTTAGGGGCTGTCAGCGTAACTGTTCCATCACCATGCATGGTAATCACATTACCGCTCGGATCCTTCACGTTGATACTGCCGTTACTGTCATCCATAATGATGGTATTCCCGCTCCGGGTAGTCATGGCTTTGGTTTTGTTGGCACTGCTGCCGCCGGTACCGCTCTTGCCGTGAAATACACTACCCATTACAATTGGCCGCGCAATGTTCCCCTCTTCAAAGGCAATCACTACCTGGTCGCCGACTTCGGGAATAAAGACAAAACCGCGGTTTTTGCTGACTTTATCAGAACTCCCGGCATCGGGGGTAATCACACGAAGCCATTCTGTATAATCGTTACAGCCGCATTCCCATTTGAATTTCACTTTAATGCGACCATGACCGCTGGGATCATTGTTGTCGACCACATTGGCGAGCTGCATATCAGGTTGTGGCGGATGAACGGCAATCAGTGGCACCCGCTCGGTCTCTGCAGCAATGGCCTCAAAGGTATTCTGATAATGCCCCACACCATCAATATGGTGGTACACGGAGGTAATCAGGAATTTCCCGAAATCCTCAATCATAAAATCATTCAGTTTACGGGTGCTCATGCTGATATCGGCCACCCTGCCAATGCCCACCTGCGGATTATCGCCGGTACAACTGATATGAAGCAGGTCAGACATAATGGCTTTCTGCTCATTTTCCACGAAGCTGCTGATATCAGAACTGCTGTCTGCACGGGTCACCAGCGGCTGATTGTAGGATTTGCTGTAAACAGAATTGGAAGCTTCAATGGCATGGGCCATATCGGGTGTACCAGAACCTTTTCCTTCGCCATTGGCAGACAACAGCTCATCGTCTTTAGGGTTATAGGAGAACTTCTTGTACTTCAAAGGAGCTATCTGGATACCGTACTGGATATTGCTGAGATCACGACCATAAGTAAGCTTGATCTCTTTGATCTCGTCTGGTTTACCGAACACCAATTGCGTACCGTCGTAGTAAAACCATTCGTGGTATTGAGCAGATAAACGGTTGATGAAATCGAAATCGCTTTCCCTATACTGGATCACATAGTCGATCGGGGCTTTCCTGGCAGGGTTCACCTGCAGATAAAGATCATTGGCGGGAACTTCCTTCGTGGCCTGATCTATAATGTCTTTCAGACCCTTGGCGAGATAAGAACCCAGATCCGGACCACGGTCTATCAGTATCGTCGGACTAAAACCGGACAAAATGATATCACCCATCAGTCCGTGCGACTGCGAAATGGCCACCTTGGTAATAATCCCCATAAACCTGTTTTCAGAACCCGGCACATTGCCAAACTCTATGGCTATATTTTTACCGATGAAATCTTTCGACTTATTCAAAGATAATGCACCGGGAAGCTCTACCTGATCCTGGTTAAAGCGCAGTTCAAAGGTATGGTGCTCATTAAAGCGCTGGTTTAAACTGAACCTGGAGAAGGTAGATATGACTGTTCCGTCAATGTTAATCTCTACTTTTACTTTGTTTTCCATTGTATTCGATTTGGCAAAATGGTAGGATGTATTTGCTATATGTTGATCAGAGTGCTGTTTGATCGCTTACGATGCTGATGTTTACAATCTGATTCTGTTCTGTTTCGTCCGGGAAATAAGCACTACTGACTAAAAGGGAAACAATATTCTGCTTCCCGCCTAAATGAGATTTGAGATCGATTTTAATTGGCGGCGGACTTTTATGTTCGCGGAAAAGTGGCCCTTCCTGCTCCAGCGGACCAAAATGTGCGATAATAGTTTTGTAGCTCAAATTAAAGCCTATGGAATAGGGCAAGGAAAGTGAGACTACATCGGCCTGGTGTACATTGGTGGATGACTGAAAATAAGCAAACACCGTATTTTCAGGTGCATCCTTTTCTGATTTAGGGATAATGAGCGGAAAAAACCTGGAAAAGCTATCTGTTAATTTTATGAATCTGTCTTCGGTAAAACCCGACCTGTTCAGGCCAAAGGCGATGCTGTCCACATAGGTAAGCAGCTGCTGGTTAACAGATTTAGTAATTACGGTTGATTTTGCGGGCGACGGCACAGCTTCTTTCGATACTCCCTGCGTATGAGATGCTGTACATCCGGCAACCGGAAGTAAAAATAGCACAGGTATACACCACTTGATTCCTAATTGTGCTTTGAAAGCCATAATTATAGATTTTTGTGTGAGCGATATAAATTGATTTACACCAGGTTGATGGCAACAAATATGAGACCAGTCCAGCCACAACTATCAGTAAGCTAGACTAATGATTGTGAAAATATGGCGTTTAAGAATCGTAAAGGCAATATTCGTCCGAAAATATTTTAAGAAATAACGTTATTTTTTTTCACGTGAGAATGATTGCCCAGATTTAACTGTAACGTTTTAGGACAAAGTGTATCCTATCCCCCCACAATTCACCAGCTCTTTCTAAATGTGCGCTGTTTTTCTTTTACCCGATCAAACCGGCATTGTCTTTTAAGGCTACGCCGGATAACTCTCTTCTGAACGCTTCCTGCACCAGATAAAAAATCTTTTCTGCTGCAAGGGCGAAGGACAATCCACCTTCCCTGATATTTGATACGCAATTGCGAGATTCGTCGGTTAGTCCGGGTTCAGGATGATAAGTGAGATATGCCCCAATACTGTCTGCTGAACTTAAACCGGGTCTCTCTCCAATCAGGATCAAAGAGAGTTGAGCTTTTAAGCCATGGGCGATAGGATCCGCTATAGCCACCCGGGCTTGTTGAACTAGGCAAAGTGGCGACAATCTGTATTTCATTCCTTTAAACAGCGGAATTAAGGCATTGAGCAAAGGAACAGCATTGTTATTGATTGCCGTGGCGGATAAACCATCGGCGAGCAGAATGCAGATATCGTAGGTCAGGAGGTTTTCCTGAACCACAGCCAGCGAAGTTTCATCCGGCAATCTCCCCAAATCTGGTCGTTGTAAATAGACCTGCCTGTTTTCCGCTTTGCTTTTTAAATTCAATACCGGCAAATCGAGTGCTTTGAGTTGCATCGCCAGAGCATCTACATCCAGCACCGAATACACTGCATCTCTTGCATGGGCGTGGGCAAGTTTGAACTCCAGTGACTTCGCAGTGGGAATACTGTTGCCTACTCTGCCTAAGGCAATTCTCGCCGCGGTAAAGGCTTTGAGCGACTCCCAAGAGTCAGACATTTTGGCAGGGGTAAATTCCATATCTAATTATTTTTCAGTGGTTTAAACATTATTAAATCAATAACTGATTGATTATATCTATCTCACTTGTCCAGTCCTTAAAACAAATGGGCAATCAGTTGTTTCGTCATTTGATTATGGGCAATCTTCCCATTTTCATTCGTAATCCCCTGTTTGATCAGCCAGGCTTCAAACTCCGGGGCTGGCCTTAAACCCAGCACTTCTCTTACATACAAGGCATCATGGAAAGAGGTCGACTGGTAATTGAGCATAATATCATCAGAACCGGGAATCCCCATAATGAAATTACAGCCCGCTACGCCGAGTAGGGTCAGCAAATTATCCATATCATCCTGATCTGCTTCCGCATGATTCGTATAACAGACATCCACCCCCATGGGCAAACCGAGCAGCTTTCCGCAGAAATGATCTTCCAGCGCTGCGCGGATAATCTGCTTTCCATCATATAAATATTCAGGTCCGATAAAGCCTACTACCGTATTCACCAGCAACGGGTTATATTTTCGTGCAACCGCATAAGCTCGCGCTTCACAAGTCTGCTGGTCTACTCCGTGATGCGCATTGGCCGACAAAGAGCTCCCCTGTCCGGTTTCGAAATACATTACATTCTGGCCGACCGTTCCACGCTTCAAAGACAGGGTCGCGTCGTAAGCTTCATCCAACATAGAGAGGCTCACCCCAAAACTCGTATTGGTTAGCTCCGTTCCGGCGATCGACTGAAAACAGAGATCCACCGGTGCCCCCCCATTGATCAGTTCAATTGTCGTCGTGATATGACTCAACACACAAGACTGCGTAGGGATCTCAAACTGTTGTCGCACATTATCTATCAGCTGTAACAATTTCAACACTGCAGCCGGACTATCCATAGCCGGATTAATCCCAATCACTGCATCGCCACTGCCATATAATAAACCATCAATCATACTTGCCGCTACCCCTTTCGGATCATCCGTAGGATGGTTTGGCTGCAAGCGTGTCGAGAACCTACCCCTTAAACCTATTGTATTCCTAAAACGCGTCACCACAGTACATTTCCTCGCCACCGCAATCAGATCCTGGTTCCGCATCAGTTTCGATACAGCAGCTACCATTTCCGGCGTCAATCCCCATTTCATCCCTTTAATCGTTTCCGTATCTGCCAGATCACTCAACAGCCAGTCCCTCAGTTGCCCCACCGTTAAATGCGCTACACGTTCAAAGGCTACCAGATCGTGACTATCCAGAATCAGCCGTGTCACTTCATCCTTTTCATAAGCAATCAGCGCCTCCTGCAGAAAATCCTTCAAAGGCACATCCGCCAGTGTGAGCTGTGCTGCTACGCGTTCCTCATAATTTACCGCCGAAATCCCCGCTAAGGCGTCACCCGTCCGAAAAGGCGAAGCTTTTGCCAGCAGTTCTTTCAGATCCTTAAAGCGATATACCTGGTGACGAATCGTATGTTGATATCCCATCTTATTCTCCTCCTCTAATCAAAACAGATTGCTCCAGTAAAACATCATTCATAATTTTCTCTTTGTGTTTGCCCTTCAGCATAAAAACCAGTACCGCCAATAACAGTCCTGCGAAAAACACAGCACTCAGCATCAGGTTATAATATACAATCGCTATGAGGCATAAGGCAGATAAAAATAGGGCTATTGCCGGGAAAACCGGATAAAACGGGGCAACAAATGGTCTTTTCAACTCAGGCTCCTGTCGCCGCAACAGAAATAAACTGACCATGCTCATCAGGTACATCACCACAGCACCCAGCACAGAAAGGATAATCACCTGACTCGTAGTGCCCGTTAATAAAGCGATGAAACTGACCAGTCCGCCGGCCACGACCGACCAATGCGGCGTCTTAAACCGATGGTTCACCTTCGCCAAACCTCGGGGCAAATAACCGCTCCTTGCCATCGCAAACAGTTGTCGTGATCCCGCCAGTATCGTTCCATGGAAAGAAGCAATCAGTCCGAATAAACCTATACTGGCAAACAACTTCGTTAAACTGCTTCCCTTGCCCAGTACCACCGCAATTGCTTCCGGCAAAGGATAATCTATATTGCTCAGCTTATGCCAATCCGTAATCCCGCCCGTCAGGATCATCACACCCAGTGCCAGGAAGGTCAGCGTTGCCAGGCCCGAAATATATCCCTTCGGAATATTCTTCTCCGGATCCTTAACTTCTTCCGCTACCATCGCCACGCCCTCTATCGCCAGGTAAAACCAAACCGCAAAAGGCAAAGCCGCAAATACGCCCGTCCAGCCAAAAGGCATAGGATCATGCATAAAGTTGGTCATCTTGAAATGCGGACCAATGATCCCCATAAACAGCAGCAGTTCGCCCACCGCCAGGATCGTGATAAAAACAGAGAAAGTGGCCGACTCCTTTACGCCGGAAATATTCAGCAGAATAAACACCACGTTAAAAAACAGGGCCGACTGTAAAGCAGGAATCGAAGGATATAAAAAATGGAGGTAACTCCCCAATGCCAGCGCAATTGCAGGTGTGGCCAGCAGAAAATCTACTAAAGTGGCATAACCCGCAACCAGTCCGCCAAAAGGCCCCATTGCCCGGTAACTGTAAGCAAAAGCCCCTCCTGCATGCGGTATCGAAGTCGTCAGTTCCGTATAACTGAAAATGAAAGTCACATACATCACCGTAATGATCAGCGTGGCGATCAAAAAACCGACCGTCCCCGCTACTCCCCAGCCGTAGTTCCAGCCAAAATATTCACCCGAGATCACTAGTCCTACCGCTATTGCCCAAAGATGGAGTGGCTTCAATGTACGTTTCAAAGTTTCGGGAGTCGGCTTTATCATCATATTTCAGCGGCTTTAAGAGGATAACTGCAAGAAATATAGTAATTTATCTTTCTAAAACATAGAAAAAGAGCATTAGCCCTGTCCTTAAAACAGATTTAATGCTCTTCCTCATCTTAAAAATATATACCGCTAATTTTAAATTAACATTAGCAGTTCATTCTTTATTCGCCGGCCAATACAGCCTTTACGTTTTCATACACAATCTGCTCATCAGGTGCAATCAGAATACCCTTCACTCCTGCGCCATTTGCTGCTTCCACATCCCTTGGTTTATCCCCAATCATTACAGATAAAGCAGGATCAATATTGTAATCCGCAATTGCATCCAGCAACATGCCCGATTTTGGCTTGCGACATAAACAATCTCCCCCAACAGTTGGGTGATGCGGGCAATAATACGCGTGAATAATCTCTGCGCCATGCTCTTCAAACTTGTTAAACAAGATCTCATGCATTTCTGCCAATGTATCTTCCGTATACCTGTTCAAAGCAATCCCACCCTGGTTGGTGATCACTACCAATAAATAGCCTTCATCAAACAGGCGTTTTAACGGTGGAATCTGGTATTCCAGCACTTCAAAATCTTCTACTTTGCAGATGTAATCAAATCTTTCATGGTTAAGCACCCCATCACGGTCTAAAAATATAGCTTTGTTCATTATTTCGTATTTGCTGCCAAAGATCAAAATATAATTCAATTATCACAGCCTTGTGTGGTCTTTTAGCCCGCTAATCTTGCATGCTCGTCAAAAATAGATACCTTTAAATCATATTTTTTTATAACACATGATCAAAGAAGAATTCAAACCATTTGTTCCTGCAGAAAGTAATATCGCAGAGTTTACCCTCAAATCCATCCTGCTCGGCTGTATTGCAGGGATTATCTTCGGCGCAGCAACCGTTTACCTCGCCCTCAAAGCTGGTTTAACCGTTTCCGCCTCTATCCCTATCGCAGTTCTTGCCATCACCCTCGGAAAGAAATTCTTCAAAACCACTATACTCGAAAACAACATTATCCAGACTACAGGTTCTGCCAGCGAATCCATTGCTGCAGGTGTGGTATTCACCCTTCCCGGATTTTTATTCCTTAGTACAGATATTGGCGGCCAGAGTTCCGGCGAAGCCTTTTTCAACTATATGACTATCCTGATCCTAGCCATCCTCGGTGGTGTGCTTGGTACCATGATGATGATCCCATTACGTCGTTCACTCATTGTGAAAGAACATGAAACCCTTCCTTATCCCGAAGGTACTGCCTGTGCCTCCGTATTAAAAGCCGGAGAAAGAGGCGGCGATTTCGCTAAAACTGCTTTCTGGGGATTAGGTTTTGCTATGGTCTATGCCATTATGCAGAAAGTCTTCCATGTCATTGCAGAAGCCCCTGCATTTGTCACTACCCAGGCCAATAAGTTCCTCCCTTCCGCAGAAGTGAGCGGAGAGATTACACCAGAATATTTAGGTGTGGGTTATATCATCGGGCCAAAAATTGCCGGTGTACTCGTTGCCGGTGGCGTACTGGCCTGGTTAGGACTGATCCCTTTATTAGCTACTTTAATAGATCCGGCTATTGCTGCACATCAATTAGTGAAACTAGGTCTGATGGCCGATATCACCAAAGCTGCTCCCGGCGTTGGATGGGATCCTTTAACACAAACCTTTTCTAACTATCCATTAGCCATTTACCAGGCCTTTGTTAAACAAATTGGTGCAGGTGCTGTAGCTGCCGGTGGATTCATTACCCTCTTAAAAACTATCCCTACTATCGTTTCTTCCTTCAAGGAAAGTATGGGTTCCATTAAAGAAGGAAAAACCGTTTCAGAAACGAAAAGAACAGACCGCGATCTATCCCTTAAGGTAGTCGGACTTGGTAGTTTAGCCCTGATTATCCTCGTTGCCGTTCTACCACAGATTCCCAGTACAGGTATCATGAGTAACCTGCTGATCGGAATCCTTGTAGTCGTATTCGGTGCATTCTTCGTTACCGTTTCCAGCAGGATTGTCGGATTGATCGGTTCCAGTAATAACCCGATCTCCGGGATGACTATCGCTACCATTATGGGCACCTGTTTGATCTTTATAGCCGTTGGATGGACAGGAAAAGTCTACGAACCTATGGCCTTAGTCGTGGGTGGTATGATCTGTATCGCAGCAGCAAACGCAGGTGCAACTTCACAAGATTTAAAAACCGGTTACATTATCGGTGCAACCCCAAAATATCAGCAGCTCGCTTTATTTATCGGTGTAATCGTTTCTTCTATTGTGATCGGATTAACTGTCCGCATTCTCGATACGCCTACTCCAGAAATGTTAGCCCAGGGCATTAAACATGCGATCGGTACTGCAGAATATTCTGCACCGCAAGCTACATTGATGGCTACCCTCATTAAAGGAATGCTTTCTTTTAACCTGGACTGGCAATATGTGCTTGTAGGTGTGTTCATCGCTATTACCATAGAACTATGCGGCATCAATTCATTATCATTCGCTGTAGGCGCTTATTTACCACTTTCTACTACCCTGCCGATTTTCGCAGGAGGCGCTATTAAAGGTATTGTAGAATGGAGAGAGAAAAAGAAAGCTAAAACTGCCGAAGAAGAAGAACTAGGTCCGGGCAATCTATTTGCCACAGGGTTAGTCGCCGGTGGAGCATTGGCCGGAGTGGTTGTCGCCATCCTGATGGTGATTCCTTCCGTGAAGAACAACCTGGAAAAAGTAAGCGTTGAGCCGATCTTCACTACCTGGTTTGGTTCCGGAGGCTATCAGATTCTCGGTGTTTTGATCTTTCTTTTTATGGGATTTGTGTTATTTAACATTGGCAGAAAGAAATCTGAAGCAGAAAACATCCTGAAATAAGGAATTGTTCAGGGCTTTTTAAACGTAAAAAGTCCTGAATTGTTGCAAAATTAACATCTAATTCATCTGAGAGAAAATTAATCCGGCTTAAAATCAGCCTAGTACCTGTTTAAGCCAATATTTAGTTGCAGTATATCAATCCTAATCTTACATTTGCATCACTTTAAACGGAAACGCTTAGAGTAAAAGTTCAGCAGAACTTTTGATTCCGTAGCTCAGCTGGTAGAGCATTACACTTTTAATGTAGTGGTCCTGGGTTCGAATCCCAGCGGGATCACACCCAAAGACTAATAAAATGTATAAAACCCTGCAATCACACGATTAGCAGGGTTTTTGCTTTTCCGGGGGTGTCAAAACTTCCAAGGATTCTTATATAAAAGGTGAACAATTTGGTGAATAGTTTTGAAATTTGACTGACTCGCTGAATTTGAATTAACTAATTGTATTACAAATGGTTCAACAATTGAACATCTTGTGTACGGCTTTCTGCAATGCTAATTTACATTCATTTAATTATTTTCTTTAACGCAAAGAATATCTGGAATATTTTATGAATAAAATTTCCCTTGCCGATGCACATTCACGTAAGGCCTTAAAGATTGAACAGCCAGATGCCTGCTATGCGCTGGACTTTTTAATTGCCGATGGTTTTAAAAGGGACATTTCCATTATTGCAACACATACTGATCTGGAAATGGATTTTTACAACCGGATGCAGGAAATGCGGCTGGAACTTTACCCTATTCGTGGCCTCTCCCAACGCACTGCCCTGCTGAGAAAGTTTTATCTGGACTACTATTATCAACTGATCCAGCAACCTTAAACCAATGAATTATGGAAATGCAAACGAAGATCAAAATACCAGAAGATTTGAGCATCCTCTGTACCATTTATCAGATCAAACCTGAAACTCTTATCCAGCTATTTGTCGATAAAGTTTCCTTTTTATTATAGCAATACCACAGGCAACGACCGCTGGGCAACTTTATTTTTTGTAAAACTTTTAGAACTGCATAATTCCTGTTACTAGGTAGATGAAGAATTGGAAGAACAGTACTTACGCATCCTGACACAAACACTGCTACGGTTAATGGAAATTGACCGGAAAGATGTCGTTAAAAAAGAAGAGGAGGCCAGAAAAATCATGCGGCAATGGTATAAAGCAGTACTCAGTAAGAGGGCAGAATACCTGACAGATAATCTCTAAATTGAAGTATCAGCATTGGGTATTCCTCTACAGGACGGTGTTTACGGTCATAAACTTTTCTGTAAACACCAAAGCGAAAACCAAATGGCCAAAGCGGGCAGGAGGTTTTCGCAAGCCGCAAATGAAGGTCTATGCATCTGTATATCAAAGTAACTATATAGCAGACCAGCGGGAGAAAAATAAGAGTTTTTGTATAGCAAAAACATTAACTAGCTCCCTCACTATCTTAGAGAATACGCACCAGTATACTGATTTTTTTTATTTTAGTATTGCCATAGGCACAAGGGAAACCCGGAATATCCTTAAACCCATTTGCAGCGCACAGGGTAAGAAAGTAGCGCAACTGCCCAACTTCCGCTTGCTTCATTCTGAAAAAGGAACGGACACTGTTCAACAGCAATACGGATAATAAATTGGTAGCTATTCCAGAACGATATCCTTAAGCTTTATAAAGATTGGAAATATTGAATGAAGATGGAGATACCGATGCAGATACAGAACGATTCCTTGATGGCGGACCAGCTCTTCATACATTTCTTGTTTATTCACAACTAGGATAGATTTAGTCGAGGCACCATTGCCTCTATGCACAAAACTGTAATACAAAACCATCTCTGTAAATCCCCCGAAAGTAGGGTTTTACCCATCACCAGCAATAGTGAGCAAAACAAAAATAGAAGATTGTTAAATCAGATCACCAATAATACCTGAGAACATCTCGCATTTGTCGTCAAAACTCGGATCAAAAAAGTTCTTTTTTACTTCAAAATATTTTCCCTAAAAAAACATCAAAATATTTTTCAAACAGTTGATTGTCAATAAGAATAGTTTAACACATAATTAAATAAAATCGTTTTATCCGTCTCCCTACCTTCATTTAAAGCACATTTGGGGCATATCAAAAAGTATGGGGATACCAGTACTTCTAATGTCAGATTCCTTTGTGAAACAAAAGGAAATACTTTAGTACCATTTGATCAAAGTAATCTTATTTACCTGAAATCCTAAACGAGTACGGCCTGAGCAATGCATAAATAACCGCAGATTATTAAAACATAAAAAACACGTATTTGTTGCCATGCCGCTTTAGGCGACTGAAAGCCTTCAGCCATAAAACACTACAAAAAGGAAGAATACCTAACGCGAATAATCTATCTGAACTAGACAAGACGGATTTGGAAAATTTATCTATAGCGGTATAAGCCAATAAATAGTTCAAGAAATTATGAAACAAAAGTTCCTTTTGTCGTAATATAACAGTGATCGGAATACTTTTAAGTTAGGGATATCCTAAAAAAGTCAAAGCAAAGAAAACCAACTAGCCTAATACTTCAACCCAATGCCGTTTTGCGCGCCTCAAAAACCTTTCGAAAAAAAAGGTAAATAAAAACGAAGTGGAAGGTTCCAGCCGCTCATAATTCTTACAGGTGCATAGCGGTATATAATGCCAAAAGGATCAAATCGCAGATAAAAATAAAGAAAATAAATAAATCCGTCTTTTCCAGCGGGTAAAAGCCTTGTGGGTAAATTTTAAAAAAAACAAAAAAGCGCTTATCTGATTGCGCTTTGCCGCCAGGCCTCACGAGATCAGATAGAAACCATTTTTTTCTAAAACCATAATTAAAAGTAACATGGAAACACAGCTACTGCTATCCGCTTTCAACATCTTTTTGAGATGCATTTCAACTCTAGTTAAAATTATTACTTACCCTAATTTAAATCAAATGAGAAACAACAACCAGGGCGACAAGTCCCTTGCGATCATTGGCATGATCATCATTGCACTATTAGCACTTCTTGCATTTTTTGTAGTAGTCATTAAATTATAGTGCCATTAAAAACTGGTTTCAATATCCATGCGGTATTGAGGCCTTTTTACAAAAAGACAGTCCCTCAAAGCTTAGAACTATTCTAACAAAATCCTATCTTGCTACATGAAATATATTAATGACGCCTCATCATTAAACAGAGAATTCAGCCGTTTAATGAACCAGTACAAGCATTATCATTGGATGGTGGCATGGGCTGGAAAACCTTTTTCCCAAACAGATGCGCTTAGCGAAAACACAATCAAAATAGACCAAATTGTTGTGGGTCTTCATTTTTACCAAACCCATCCAGATTTCATAGCGCAGTTCATGAAACACACAGGAATGAAATTCATGCTCACATCAGCTGGGACTTTTCATCCAAAAGTTTATCTATTTTCCAACAGCCCCAATGAATGGGAAGTGATTATTGGTAGTGCCAATCTTACAGGCGCAGCATTTGGCCCAAATAACGAAGCAGGAGTCCTGATTACAAGTGCGGAAGGTAAGCCCGAGATATATCATCAGGTTAAAAAATCAATAACTAATGCCTGGAATAATGCCAAACATTTCGACAAACATCTGCTCAATGATTACCTAAAATTATGGGAAGCGCAACAGCGCAAGCTGGATTCATTATCCCGGCTAGAAAACAAACAAAAACCTGGAACACCTTATTTCTCTGTTCCAGTGGTTGCCAGAACGTGGCAGGAATATATCCTAAAGATAAATACGCGACCAAATCCACAAATAGAAGAAAGGATATTGGTTCTGGATTATGTGCAACAGTATTTCCGTGCGTATGAAAAGTTTGCGGATATGGACATTCATACTCAACAAAAAATTGCAGGATATAAATGGGCTGGAGAGCCGGTTGATTTTCGCCTATTTGGCAACATGAATAATGCCACCACCCTCAAACAAGTTATTAATTCTAAGCAAGATCTAATTGGCAATGCATTAGATGTAATCCCACTAAACGGAGAAATTACCAAAGACCATTATTATACATTTGTCGAGCTTTTTCAAAAAGCAGTCAATGGAGGGAACAAATATAAATCAGCGACCAGACTACTCGCGATGAAACGGCCTGATACATTCTTCGCCCTTTCCTCAGGCAACGACGCTTTATTGGCAGAAGATTTCCAGATCAAGTCGATCTATGCAATGAACTTTGATCGGTACTGGGATGAAATCATTGATAGAATCCGTTCGTCCCACTGGTATCAATTTCCGAAACCTAAAAATAAAACAGAACACAAGATTGCCACCTATAAAGCAGCATTTATGGATGTTATATATTACCAGCCATGATCGTAGGATAACCACAGATCAATTCCCTGCGAGACTAAAATATACTTAACTTATAAAACTGAAATTAATGAATACGCTCCAAGAATATTTTGAAGAAACCTCCATGAACTAGACGAACAATTTATACACAAACTTGGTAAAGCCAATAATGCGCCCTTCATCAACAATGTAATTGTAGGCCGACAAGATCAATGCTATGGCTTGATGCTGATAGATGCGAATGAAAGCGTTAATTATCAGCTTTTCTATATTAAAGATAATGACGATGTGAAGGGTTATTTAATAAAAATGACCCTTCAAGATGATCAAAGGCATGAAATCCAGGCTTTTTCACAATACGTAGCAGAATGCTTTGATTTGGACATATTCGCTGTTTACAACACTTTTCAGGAAAAAACTTGTAGTATGGCCGAGCAACTGGGGCTTTTATACCATCGACCCCATTGAACTTCAAATGTACACCGACGATCTTAATCCCATATTAGCCTTAAAAAATAGCAGAGGCATCGTTTACGCTCCAATGATTGAACATCTTGACTATTATGAATATATTTTCGGAACTGTTCCACAAGTAATCCCCTTTTCAGGAAGTAACTTTATTTACCTCATGTTCAATAGCAGAATCAAGATTGGCAAGAGCAAGAACCCGCAATACCCGAGAAAACATTAAAGAGCGAAGAACCAGAGATCACTATGATTGCTGTGTGGGAAGCTCATGCTCAAACAGAAACCAAACTTCATCAAAAGTATAAAGATAAACGTATCCGTGGGGAATGGTTTAAACTTACTTTAAAAGATATCACTATTACAAATCCTTTTTCTTTAATTGAATTCATTCGTTAATTCTCATCGTTTCGTATTGTATATTTCTTCGGTTTTGTTACTGCCACCTGTTTCTGCTTATACTTCTTTCTATAATACTTGATTGCCGGTATAATGATTCCTGTTATGAGTGTAATTACGCTCCCCAAATCAAGAGTTATGTGATGTATAAAAAATTGTATTTCCATCTTGTAAGAATTAGTCTTACAAAAATGAGCACTAAATGATGCAGGGGTGGGTCCAGGGGTAACCCCTACTTTTTATTCGTTGACTGCATATCTTTCAAAATCAACTTATTAACACCTTCAAACTCCGTTCCCAGCTCATCAAATAATGAAGCAACAATCTCTACATTTTTCGCAATCTTAAGCCGATCACTAGTTGAATCCTGGACACCAGTAAGCGCCTTTCGCACATTTTCATAACCGTTATCAAAAAGAAAACTAAGGATCTTTGCTTGTTTGGTTGCATCTTGGCTGATTTTATTCAGGCTTAGTTTTTTATCCTTCACCAAATAGTGCAATACAAGTGCCTTTTGGGAAATGGTATTTTTCTTTTGATCCATCGAAACCAGATCAGTATCATTGATTGTTGCCGACGGAATAGAATAAACTATGCGCTTAATAGACGCATAGTAATAGCTTAATAATGTTGCAAAGCATAAAATATAATTACTGGCTTCGTAAAAGCCTATATCATTCGAAACCGCTATATCCGCATTGTAGTAAATATCATCAATAGAAAGCGCTCCACTTCCAAACTCACTGTGCAAAGTTTTTTCTATTTTTTCAGCACTTATTGGTTCATTGAAAAGCTTAAATGAAATCACACAATAGTCTTTATAAATTCCTTTTTGCTTATCGTCCAACAAAAGTATATTTAATCTTACCTCTACAAAAAATGCCTTAAGCATTGCTTGCATTTCATCAAACTCAGATTTGAGGTTTTTGACCATAGCAAACCGATTATCATCATCCCAAGACTCGATCAGTTCACTAACTACATTTTGAATATTTTTATTGACAGCATTAAACTTGTCGGGCAAACTATCAATTTTTTGCGTTTTAAAATTCATAAGTTTCTATTCAATACCCAAGCGTAGTAAAACTATTTTGCTTAAATTTTTTGAATTTATTGAGCATTTATAATTAATCAAATTCCGTTTCTACAAAAATCTGTTATTTTTCTAACATCCTAGATGCCCCTTCCAACATTCCTGCCCAGAATTTAAAAAGTCAATTATTCTCTTTGTTTGCATCGTAAAACTCATGCACACAATCCAATTTTTCCCGATAAATCATACAAGTCTTTCTAAAATTTTCATCATAAGGGCATTTCTCCACTTTCATGTGTGTAACATAAAAATTTCTGACATTTGTATTTTGATCATGATTTAGCGGGTTTGTTGCAGGATCCCCAGTGTAGAAGAGACTCACCACGTTAATGCTTTTAACATCTTTAAAAAAATCTGTTTCTGCAACAATAAGCCTCTCCACCGTTTTGCCGTTATTAATTACATCTGTAATAACAAGTATATTTGAATACTTGCCATTATTTTCAAGATGTATGTTTTTTTCGTACACCGCGTGATCCTGATAACGGTAAGAATAAGGCAAATAAGAATAAGTGGTTCCTGATCGAAGTGCGGTATAAGTTGCGAGTATATTGCCCTCTATGCCTAGTCCCAGTACAAAATCGTATTTCAGGTCATTTCCAATAACTACCTCATAAACTGCCTTTTGGGCAAGTTGAAGGTGATCCATATCTGATAAAAAAACAGGTACATTTATCCAGTTGTGTGCCTTTGAAGAATCGCTCCAATGGAAATGGCCAGAGAGAAATAACTTTTTCTCTTTGATGATATGAAAGATTTTATCCGAATAGGAGTTTTCAAAATTTAACTCAGGCACCCTCGCAGCAACGATAGCTTCTTTTTCAGCTGCAATACCTTCCTGCGATTCTTCAACGTCAATTACTTCTTCAATTCTTTCAACCGTTTCTTTAACTAGATCAGAATTCCCGAATATATCTTGCGGCGGTGCTGCAGCAGCTATAGCCAAAGGTTTGCGGAGTTCAATTTCTGGCAAATTCTCGTTTGCACCACGGATGGTAACCTTAGACCAACTTCCCCATTGCGGAGCCGTTTTCGCATTATCGTTGATCAGTGAATAGCGGTTATTGATCAAACAGAGTCCTCCATTTTGAGCATCGATTTGATAGACCCTGAAACCATTTGGTGCATCATTTTTGGCAAAGGAACCAGTTGAAATATATAACAGGTTATTTTCACGATTCGATGCCGGAGTATGTTCATTTCCATAAAAAACTGCATTAAATTTGTACTGTCCAAAAATCTGGATCAAGTCCACCTTATTGCCAGGATCCCACTGACCACTTTTTTTATTTTCATACTGCCCATCAAGATTATGATGGACAAATGCCACTTTGGAATACTCCGCAAATTTGTTTTCCAATTCAGCTAACTCTTTCGAAAGTCTGTCGGTATGGATATACCCCAAGCCATTGTGAGCGCCGATCATCGCGTTTGAATTTAACCCAACCAGTAATAGTTTTTCAGCTTCTAATACCAGATAATGACAAACCATATTATCCACTGGAAATCCTACTTTTAGCACCTCAGTATAGAATTTCGAAAAATCGCTGAACTTCGCCTCATTCATTTCATATGCTGGTCTGCTTTTATCGCTACTTAGATGAGCAATTTGCAGATTAAGCCGGTTAATATCATGGTCACCCGGAATGATGAGGAGATCGGAACTCTCTAATTTTAATCGTGATATTAAGGTTTCCAAAAAGATTGCGGCGGCCTGATATTCTTCCTGCTTAGCCTGATCTGCAATGTCTCCAGTAATCACCAGATATTTTTTTGCATCTGGATATTCTTCTTCTATCATCTTGCAGAACTGCTCTGCATACTTATCATTGTCCGTTAGCCCTAAATCTGTAGAAAGATTTGAGCCGACTTTTTTCAATGGCACGCCATTGTTATCAAAATGATAACTCACGTGCAAATCGGAGAGGTGTATGATGATTCGATCCGCCATTGTTAAGCTTGTGCTGATAATGCAGTTAAAATTTTAAAGTCTATTGGATTATCGTCTTTGGTTATGCTAAAAACGCTGATAGAATTCTTATCCTGATGTTCAGCAAAAAGTGTTTCAATTTTTACCACGCAGGCATTACCCAAATATCTGCCACCAGAATAGTTGATGATGTTCTGACAGATTTTGATTTCCGTACCCAGACAGATCACGTCTGAGATTACAAGGTAACGGACTTCGGAGCGGATCTTATTTCCAATACTACTATACACTTTGTTAGCTGGCCCGATATGATCCATAGAAAGCATATCCCATTTCAAAAACCTGGATAATATCGAGCAGATATAAGAACCATTCAGATTCTGACAAAACAAAATTGGATTATCACCAGATACGTTCCAGTCTTCCTTTTGGTGAGCTTTGATCGCCATGTGGTAAATAATATAGGTAAAAAATGAAGGATCGGAGGTAATCATCCCCTTCACATCTATAAATTTTGGAATATAAACTGGGCTATTATGTCTGAAAGCCTTATCTCCCTGGTTATCTAGCGTATTTGTAATCAACAGGTCAGTAAATTTTTGCTTAAAAAGTGAAAGTGAATCTGCTGTTTCAAAAGACTGTACTTCTGTAGCTAAAATATACACCGGATAATGGCCATCCACTAGCTCATTTCCCTTAGTAAAAAACCCAAGATTTAGTTTTTCAATAATCTTATCTGAAACATTTACAAAAGCCAATTGCTTTACCAGCTTAATAATCTCATTGATCACTTTAAATAAATTGGCCTGCACATCGCGAATACCAGTAAAGTCCAGTACAGCGCGATACTCCAAACAGTCTGAAAGTGAGGCCTCGATATTGCCCAGGGTTTCCAGCGTTAACTCTGAGCCAAAAATGCCCTCACATATATTAATACCGGCATCTCCTTTATCTGCTAGAAAACTGCCTGTAAAAGATTGTTCAGCATGAAGATTGAAGTACACGCAATCCTGATGTATAATTTTTGATATCACCATAGCCTAGTTAACGTTTGTTGGTATCTCTGTTTCTACATGCACCCCCTTAAATCTTACTTTAAATATTCTTATCGCCGAAAACTGGACATCCTGCGTATAGTTTCTAAATATACTTTCAGCCAAGCTGATAATAGCTTCCTGCGCTTCATTAGAGAATGAGAGCATTTGATTGTGATATTCGCTCGATAAGCCCGGATTAAGCAAAAGCCTAGAATGACAACGCCATATCTTGGTCCTGATTTCCTGAAGCATGGTCAGTTCGTTTAACATTCTGGAAGAGACAATAATTTGAACGTTATCATAATGCAGCCTAAAGTAACCTTGGCACCTGATGACCACTTTAAGCATCAGATCGAACATTCCCTGCCGATCCTTCAGCATGGAATAATAAAAGGTCTCAAAAATCGAAAAAGCACATTGTCTGGTTACCGGCGCCATGCTTATCGTAATCTTTTGGCCTAATATTTCCATAAGCCCGCCAGGATGATAATAGGCAGTTTTCTCTTTCGCCATAATGGTATCATATAAACCCACCCCAATATCGGCTATTGAACAACTTGTCTTAAATCTGTTATTGAACATCATCATATAAACATCCGAGCCGGAATGAAAAATACCATTTGTAATAAGCTCGGACATAATTTGCACAAATTGGTTTTTGATAAAATCATCTGTTCCTATATCATCCACCAGGTTATCAAAATGCGAAGTTGCCTGAAAAGAAAAATGCTCAATCAATGCATCCCTGCGTTTTTCACCATCCTCAATCACATTGATCAATCGCAGTCCAGGATCATTTTTACTGTAAAGATGTATTTTATGATCAGGCCTCATTTCCCCTTTATGACTAAATTGACCTATTGCCTCTCTGCCAAACTTGAAAATCCTTTTGGCAGTAGGCCAGTTTGGATTATCATGATCGCCAACGATATGCAAAAAATCACTTTGCTGCAAAAACCTAATAATTCCATTCGAACTTAGGTCATTGTCCATCCTCAGCATCACACTCTGCTTGTGAAACTCTTTAAGGAAAGCCCCCAAGGCCATTAAAAGTGGTAAAACCGTTGGATCAAGTCGAAGAGAACGATCCAGAGAAATTACCGGAGCATACCCTTTGTAGTAGTCAGAACGATAATACTCGTTCAAATCACTTAACAATTCGGTATAAAACCTGTATGAAGTGAATGGTTTCTGATCCGGAGAATCTAAGTGTATGATATTTTCTACAAGCACCTTAAAGATCAATTAATGAAACACTTGGGAATTGGCTATACTCGAGAAGATCCACCGATTGGAATAGTCGATGGCGATGGTTTTCTTATGTTTTGTAATAGTCATATCGGAGCGTTTTATCAAACTTAAAAAATTACTATGATTATTTCACCATCTTCAGTTTTAATTTTAAAAATAGAAACCAATAAAAGATTCAATACGCACACTCCCCCCCTTGCTCAGCTTATAAACCAGCTCCGTCTTATCGTTGACCTCTACCTTCTTAAACACATTCTTTACGTGACTTTTCACTGTATTCATCGGCATAAGCTACTGACCAGCAATACACTTAAACTATTACCAAAGTGGAAGAACAAGCGCTTAAACTATGGAATATTCATTCAGGTGGACCACTTTGGCCCGAAATACTGCAACTAGCTTCCTGCGGAATGAATCACCAGCTTAAAAAAGGAATGAGTGCACACTTTTTCCGAAATACCCACACAAGTGTTTATAATACGAATAGAAAAATTGCATTAAAGATAGTTGATTCAATATCTTTGTGTATGGAATATAACGACCTAATATCAGCAGCAACAACCGCCAAAACTAACGAGCAGTATCCTATTTGGCTAGACGGACGAATTTTAATTGGTGAAGCTGAATTTTTAAGAAAAGATGGTGATTCTTTTGTTTTTGACATACAATTACTTGGGAAAAGAAGCCTTAGTAATTATGAATTCAAATTCAGCGTAGATGCCATAACATACGAGTTATTTGCTTTGAGAGCCGTAAAAAAATAAGCAAAGTATTTTTAAATCGTCAGTTTAGTGCAATTTATGAATTGCCAGCTTCAGGATTTGGAAATTGGCGTTCTGTGAAAGCTAACCAGTCATCATTTGTAGGTGGCCTTGAATGCTGTTTTGCGAACTCATTGAAGAAGATCTGCATGATTCCAGGCATCTTGTTGTCTACAATAATTTTACGTGGAACATCAAGGATTTGATGCCATTTTTCTTCTGATAGAAATATGGTTTTAATATTAGCCCCTTCACCATTCACAACGCTTATTAAATCAACTTCAGAAAGTATTCCAAAAAAATCCAAGTACTTAGCTGCTGATCGGGGTTTGGTGAAAAAAAAGTATAAGACTATTTGTCCAAACATGAAATTATACGGCAACCTGTAATATTGATCTGCAATATTGAAGCTTTGCGTTTCGTCTTTAAGATGCTCATAAGTTGCTAACACAAAATATAAATCTTGAAACAGGGCAGACTTAGCGTTTATGTCCCTTATGAAATGAGGCCGTTTGATTTTCACTTTGAAATTTTTATAAGGAGGCAGGCATTCATCTATAATTAATCGTATTCTTTCCTGCTCGTCCGGTCGCAGTTCAAAACCCGCAAATAGTTTCTTTTTGCTAATGGAAACCCTATAAATGATAGTACATAAGAACAATAGGAATACATTATAGTTTACATAAAGCGCCTCCTGTAAATCGTAACCAGTTGCATTAGTAAATTTAAAGTTTGTTTGAAAAGAATTATTTTTAAACTTATCTCTGTACTCAGAACAAACATAATGCTCGACATAAGCCATTCGTTGTTCGCAGCCCCGGCAAAACATATAATCTTCTATTATCGGAGCAGCCCCAGTATTGATACGATAGTCGAAGTTTGGCTCGTCGTCAATTATATAACCTTTTTCGCTTCCTCGCTTGCCAACAGTACTTTCTACCATAAATGCCGATAACAAATGGGAGCCCGTTTGGGTAGCTTCAGCTATTAGACAAATTGCACATGTAGGCATAATTTTGCTAAGGAAAGGGTCAGTAATATAAAGTTTAACTATTAGAGATTATTCTGTAAGATAATACCTTGCTAGGGACAAAGTTATTTTCCATTAGTCACATTTAGGATACTACTATTTGTTTGAAGAATAAGCGATAAAGGTAACATTCAGAAATCAAATTTGCTTCTTTGCCTAACGAAATAAATACATAATTCTTTAGACAAAAACTATGATTTAGTAACAGGTGCAACAGGCAATTTAGGTAAGGCCATCGTCAAATCAATATTGAGCAGAGGCATAGCCGCCATCAACATAACTGTATTAGTAAGAAACGAAAACAAAGCAGCCGCGTTTATCTCAAAGGGACTCCACATAAAAATAGGTGACTATGATGATATATCAAACACAACATTCGCGTTCTTAATTGCAGTCGCACCGTTGCTGCCGGTTAACTGAAACAAACTGCACAGATATTCTTTATATGCCTGTTGAATATGTGCCGTCCAAGAGTCAATTTTAAAATAGTAATCCCTTTCAGGTAAGTTAGTGCCTGCCCGATATGCATGAGCAATATTAACCCCGCTATTTTTTTGTCGGGCGCAATCCCAAAGCGGATCAGAGATAAGTTCCCTGATTTAACTTCTACTCCAACGAACTTCAGCAGGGATGGCACATTACTGATGGCATCAATATGGGCAAGTGTTGATTTAAGCGACTGGTATGCAAGCTTATTAGTCGTTGCCATATCCATCCCGGATGCATAAAAGTCCCCTACTTTCTGCTCTATGCTACCCATCAAATTTTTAGTCTTCGAAACACTATCCAGAATATTCGGCAAGACTAGTTTTTGAGGAATAATGCCTCCTTGCCATTTTTACTTTACATAGGCAGGTCAACCCTTACCCCATTTTTCCAGTAGCATGGCCTGTATCTGGCTGGTACATTTCCAACGGAACCCGTCACATAAATATCATTCCCATCTAGAAATATCCCATAAGCCTGGGCATTGTCTTCAAGTTCGTAAAGCGTTCCGTTTTTCCAAAAACATGCCGTATGCCCTGTGCTATTAGAATTGTGTTTATTAATTAATCCCACTGCATAAATATCCGAACCTGATTTAGTGATTTGCCAGACTTCGCCAAAACGTTTATCTAGTACAACGGGATCAGTGTTTTTCCAATACATCGGGACACCGCAAAGACCTCCAACATAAAACTCATTGGGACTATTGGAATAGACTGTGCTGACACCCCAGAAAAGAGTACTTTCTGCCGGAAGCAACAATTCGGTCAGAGGCGAATCCCCATCCCATATAAAAGCCTTTTTTGGAGAGTAAGACGTGCCACCAGTTATCCCAGGTGACTTCTTTCCCAAAGATCCGGCAAAATAAGGCTTATCATTATAGAAAGTAACGGATGTCATCACTCCAATACTGTCGTTCCCCATTTGTACCATGGAATTGTTTTTATAATAGCGTATTTGTCCATCCTCTCCCCCATTACCCTGTTCGAAGCGGTAGCGCTGAATTTCTCCATTTCTGTCTTTGTACATATAACCAGTTCTGTATCTTTCATCCACAGCTTGTCGATAAGCCTGTTGATTGCCCACAAGTTGAGTAAATTTGGACTGATCGCCACTTTCGCCATTGACCCAATATTTCGTGCTGACCGTGCCTTTTTCTGACTTAAAGCCACTGACAAGGATATTGCCATTATTGACCAAAATGGAATATCCACCGGCTAAGGGATCATCCTTTACCGCAGAGTTATTCTTTTTACAACCGGCTAACAGTCCGACAACAACAAATAATATAAAAGCCTTTCTTAGTACTAATGTGAACGCGGTAAAAGTTCTGCAAAGATTCATAAAGCGGAAATTGAATTAAAGATGAGAAATGTTAGTTATAGCCTAATAAATGAATGAACGTATCTATATTGAGAAACGCTACAGTTTATACATTTAAAATCTGGTTGACAGTTAGTTAGATGAAAATTTAAACCCTGCTTTACACATTTGGTTGTTTATAGTACATACACACCGGATTAATTCCTAAACTTTATTTCAAACCTTGTATCATCAACACCATGGGTTTTTAAACGGAAACCATAATTGTGATTCATTAGAATTTCTCTCACAAGGGTAAGGCCGATGCCTTGTCCATCTTTTTTGGTTGAAAAAAAAGGGCTAAAAAGTTTTTCTTCATTTTCGACAGATATTCCATTTCCTGAATTGGTAATGGTTAGACCATAATTTTCGAAATCAAGATCAATTTTAATTACACCATTACTGCCAATAGCCTCAACTGCATTTTTTACAATGTTGAGTAAAGCCTGTTCCATTTGCTCTACATCGGCATCGATGAAGAACGGTTTATCCTGAACTGGAAATTCAAAGCTTATATTTTTTTCATTTATGGTGAAATGCATTAATTCGGTAATGGATATGAGTAGCGCAACCAGGTCTAAAGGTTTGCAGTTGGCTTTTGGCAGCTTCACCAAATCAGCAAAATTCCGCATAAAGACATTTAAGTTCTGATTTCTTTCTAAGGCCACCTTCATTGCACTTTTGAGCATCAATTCTTCATCATTAGTCCATAGACTTTGTTGGGCTAACGCGGTATTAATAATCGAATTTACCGGCCCGATAGTATTATTAACCTCATGGGCCATCATTCTGATCACCTTATGATAAACACCTTTTTCGGCGGCAAAAATCTCGGCCGTGACTTCCTCCAGCATGATAAAGATCCGTTCGAAACCTCTGTCAATAAACTTAGATTTTTGGACTTTATAACTTTGCAAACCATCAACACGTATCATTTTCGATGTTCCGGTTTTCATATCATGGATGTGTGTTTCCAGCAAATCAGGATTGGCCCCTAAAATTTCCAGCGCTTTGGGATTAATCTGCTTGATCTGCTGATCAAAATCAAGCGTAATAATTCCTGTCGGAGAAGTTTGAATGAGCTTTTCAAGAAAAAAATGCTGTTCTTCCTGTCTTGTTCTTTCAGCCCTCAATTCATCAATCATTCTGTTATAAACATCAACCAGTTCATCCACATCCTTTTTGCCGGTGGCTAAAAATTTAACATTAAAATCTTTATCCTTTATGGCAGAAATACCTTGTTTTAAATAAGTAAGCGGACTAATTAACTGCTTGTATAAATTGATAGCAATAGCAATAGATATTAGAATTGCTACCTCTGTAAGCATAAAAACCAGCTTCTCTTTTTGAAAAATAAAATAAGTCAACACCAGGCAAATCAGGTGAAGAATAGCGATGAAAAGAATGTACTTAGTCTTCAGCTTCATTAAAAGGAATTTGATGTTTTTCTAAACGGCGGTATAATGCATTTCTGGTAATCCCCAAAGAAGCTGCAGCTTTTGTAATTCTGTTTTTATGAAAGTTCATCGCTTGTTTAACCATTTCAGCCTCCATTTGGTCTAAAGTCATGGTGCCAACACCTGGCAACCTTACCTTATCATTTTTTAATGGTGATAAATTCAGCTGTGATTGAAAATCATCAATACCCAATTCATCTTTGCTGCTGATTAAAACAGTACGTTCTACCAGGTTTTTTAACTGGCGGATATTTCCCGGCAAAGGCAGCTGCTGCAGCCATCGCATGGCAGCCGGAGAAACCTGCAGATCTGGGCGTCCATAAAGTTCTTTCATATTGTCGATAAAGAACTTTACCAGCAGGGGAATATCGGTCGGGCGTTCTCTAAGGGCGGGTAAATGAATGCTAATCAGGTTAATTCGATATAATAAGTCCTCCCTGAACAAACCTGAAGATACCATTTCATTCAGGTTTTTATTTGTCGCACATACCACGCGGATATCAACAGTTTTTGTACGGCTACTGCCTAAAACCTCGTAAGTTCTGTCCTGCAAAACGCGTAAAAGCTTAACCTGACTGCTTGCTTCCAAATCACCAATTTCATCTAAAAAGATGGTGCCTTTATTGGCCATTTCAAAGCGCCCTGTTCTATCGAAACGGGCATCTGTAAAAGCTCCGCGTACATGGCCAAACATTTCACTTTCGAATAAAGAAGAAGATATTCCGCCAAGGTTTACTTTAACAAATGGCCTGGCAGAACGAGAACTATTTTCATGAATGGCTTCGGCAATCAATTCTTTACCGGTACCACTTTCCCCGGTAATTAATACCGAAGCATTTGTCGATGCAACTCTTCCAACGGTTTCTAAAATACGGATCAAACCAGCGTCTTCCCCAATGATTTGCGAGAAATTGTATTGCTTTGTTAAGGATTTTCTGCTTTGTGAAACGGCCGACTTACCATTTAACTGTAATAAGGTTTCTACGGTTTGCAATAGATAATCGTTGCTCCAGGGTTTATTGATAAAATCATTTGCACCAAGTTTCATTCCTTCCACAGCAAGTTCAATACTTGCCCATCCGGTAATTAAAACAATAGGCACTTTCATATCAACAGCTCTGATTTTTTTAAGCAGGCTCATGCCCTCTTTGCCTGATGTATCAATGGAAAAATTTAAATCTAAAATAATCAGGTCAGGCTGTTTGGTTTTCACCACTTCGAAAGCCTGAACCGCATTATCTGCTAAAAGAACCTCCTTACCAGCTCCTTTTAAAAGAAGCGAGATGGAGGTTCTTACAGCGATGTCATCATCAATAACTAAAATCATATACAAAGTTAAATTATTTAATCTTCATGCAGTGCAGTGGCGGGGTGAATTGCCGCAGCCTGATTGCCGGGATACAGCGAACAGGCGAATACCAATGCATAAATAAATAATACAGAAATCAGCATAGAGGTCAGGTAAACACTTGCCGCAACATCAAAAACATTTAATAGCGGAAACTGAACAGCAAAAAAGCAGCCTATCAAAAGAGATATTGTCGTCAGAAATACGGACTCCAAAACCATTTGTGCAGCGACGGATGCCCTGCTTGCACCAATAGCCCGGCGCAACCCGATTTCGCCTTTACGCTGATTAATGTTGTACCATAAAACCCCGAAAAGGCCAAGCGCAACATTGATAATCAGAAAACTTGCCACGATAATAAACAGTAACATCGGAATAATGGTTTCGCGGTTTCTTGATTCCCGCATTTCATCAACATGCTGAATATCTACCGCACTGCGCATCGTTGTAGCCATAAATTTATAGAGTTTGCTTTCGAAGGTAGCGTTAGCCGTTTCCCGTACCCTGATTAAAAGGGTGCTGGTCCATTTTAAGTAGGCAGTATCAAGCTGGCTAAACATCACATGATTACCAGGTACAAAATCGCCATTTGCCTTAAAATCATTTACCACACCAATGATTTTAAATTTATTTTTATCATCAAAATCACCAACCAGCTTCCCTGTGCTTTTTATCGTTCCAAACATTTCTTTACTGAAGGTTTCATTGATGATAATTCCTTTGTCTTTGCTGATCAAATCTTCTTCAGCAAACCACCTGCCGTCGACCAAAGTAACATTCCATACCTTTTGGTAATCATTGCCCACATGGTAGTCGCTAATGTTATTGAATTTTTTACCCCCCTTAGATAGTCCGGTACTCATAAAACTGGATGAATAAGGATAATTCGGACTCGAAAAACTGAGGTCCTCAATTTCGGGCATGGCCTTTAATGTTTTGTTCAGGTTGGCGTAAAAAATGCGCAATGTATCCGGGTTTTTCGACAACTGACTACCGCTATAACCAATTGCCCAAACCCTGTTATAATCAAAACCAAGTGGCTTAACATAATTTTTATAGTAATAGGTCAGGTAAGAAAAAACTGCAAACACAACCATAAAGGAAATCAGGATTTCGGAAAGAAAGAGAAAGTTCTGTTTCCTTTTATTCCATATTAATTTAAATAGATGCTTATACATGATTGGAATTTATTTGATTTAAGACTTTAATGCTTTTACAATATTTAACTTAGACATTCTCCAGGCTGGATAGACGCCGGAAATTAATCCAAAGAGAACACAGGTAAGCAGGCTTAAAAACAATACGGTTATATTCATGGAAAGATTAAAATTTGAAATATAATCTGATGCATTGATCAGATAGATGACCAGCACAGATAGAAACACACCGATAATTCCACCAAGAAGCGTGAGGATTAAATTTTCGACAATGAACTGGTAGACCAGGGTTTTTGACGAGGCTCCAAAGGCTTTACGTACCCCAATTTCTGATGAACGTTCCATGATTCTGGTAATGTTGATGTTAACGAGATTGATGGTTGGCAGCAATAAGAAAAGCAAAACGAAAATACCACCTACAGTAACTACTCTCGCCAAACCATCGTCGGTCGAATTTCCCGCCAGTCTTCGGGTAAGGCTGGTTTTAAAGCCATCTGCATTGCAATAAATTTTATCAAAATCTGGTGGGATTGGTACTTTTTTCATCATTTGCGCAAATTCCTTTTTCATTTTAGGTATATCATCTTCGCTGCGGGCCAATAGTATAGCGTTATAAGTACCCATCAAACCAGTATCTTTACTATCTGTTGAAAGTGTGTAGGGTATGTACATATCACCTGTTAAATTCCGGACTGACCCAGGCACGTTTTCTACCACGCCAATCACGCGGTAGTTAATGTTATCGGCTGAAATATATTGACCAATCACTGATTTTACATCGCCGAAATAAGCTTCCTTTGTTTCTTTTGAAATGACAGCAACACGTTCAGCACTCTTAATCTCTTGATCTCCATAAGGCCTGCCTTCCAAAAATTTGTAATTCAATACCTTCCAATAGTCAGCGTTCGTGTATTTATAGGCTATGACCAGTTTTTTATTGTTCACATAGGCATTCGAAGATTTTTGAGCGGACGAGATAGCCATTTTATCAATCGTCTTTATTGTTGCAACATAATGTTCTAAAAAATAGAATGATAGATTACTCATATTCATCCAGCCTTGTTTCGTGTTTTTGAATTCTATCCGCTCTACATAAAGCGAACGGTTTTGATGGTAGTCCGGATAACCCGGATTTAACATTTTATCTGCAAGCGCAGTAGCCACCATTAATATGGTTAGCGTAAGGCTAATACCAAATAAGCTGATGAAGGTAAAAAACTTCCTCCTTTTTAATACAGCTATGGCAATTTTGAAGTAATTCTTTAACATAGCTGTAATTTATTGCACTTGAGAACCATCAAAAAGACGTACTAACCTGTGGGTTTTCTGCGCCATACTTTCATCGTGAGTAACCATTACAATGGTTGTACCTTCATTTTTATTCAGGTTAATGAGGATATCCATAATTTCATTCCCCATTGCACTGTCCAGGTTTCCTGTAGGTTCATCAGCAAGAATAATTTGCGGCTGACCAACAATTGCTCTTGCAATGGCGACACGCTGTCTTTGTCCGCCTGAAAGTTGGCTTGGAAAGTGTTTTAAACGATTGCTTAATCCCACCTTTTCTAAGGCAGCAGTTGCCAGTTCTTTTCTTTCTTTAGCAGATGAGGTTCTGTAGAGTAGCGGGAGCTCCACATTATCCAGCACCTGTAAATCGTTAATCAGGTGGTAACTCTGGAAAATAAAACCCAGCTTTTCATTTCTGAAATTTGCGAGTTTCTTATCTGAAAAACGACTGGTATCCTGGCTGTCAATGGTAATATTGCCTTTAGATGGCTCATCGAGCAAACCCATAATGTTAAGCAATGTACTTTTTCCACAACCCGAGGGTCCCATGATAGATAAAAATTCGCCTTTAGCAATATCCAGATTAATGCGATTAATCGCCAGCGTCTCTACAGTGTCGGTTCGGTAAACCTTTTCAATATTTTGTAAGCGTATCATAATGTAAAATTTAATGTAAGGTGGATGATGGGTAATGTAAGCGGTTTTTATATTTTCAATAGGTAATTTTAATATTTTTCTCGAAATCGTATAATGATAAGTAACGAAGCTGGTAATAAGCGCCCCAGAAATCGCGAAGCGATGAAACATAATCTCGTTTTGCCCTGTCGTTCTCCTGAAAGGCAATACTCAAATCTGTAATGCTCAGGTTGCCCAAAACATATCTCTCGCTGGCTATTTTGTATTTCTCTGCTGCAATGTCCTCTGCTGCATCCGTTAATTTTATTTGCTCTTTCATCATATTAAAAAGCGTCACCTGCGTGATGATCTGCTGTTCAAAAATTTGCTTATCCTGTTCTACCGCATAAGTGGTAAATTGCTCGTTTGCCAATGCCGTTTTGGTCCTGGATTTAGACCTTCCCCAATCCATCACCGGAATAGACAATTGTACTTCGACAGACTGCTGACTCTTCGGATTTCGATAAACATCAAGCGCATGGATGCCTGCATTTGAAAAACCAAGATTTGCCCTTAGGCTTGCCTTCAAACCATTTTCGCCTTTTGCTTTGGCAACATCTCTTTTTGCTTCCGCCAGGCGGCGGATAAAACCAATGGCATCAGAACGGTTTTCGAAAGCCTGAGCCAATACTTTTTCAGCCACGACCGACATTTGTGTACCTACAGCTGGCATCTCCAGTTTAATGCGGTGATCACCTTCAATTCCGGTATAACTACGAAGATTTAAGGAGGCAATTTCCACATCTCTTTTAGCTGTTCCAACCGCCTTCTGTGCATTTAAAACTTCTAACTGAAGCTGGAGAATTTCATTTTTGGAGATCTTCCCGAGCTCAAACTTAGTACCGGCAATGCCGAGCATACGCTGAGTATTGGTAAAATTCAATTCTGCAATATTCAGGTTCACCTGCGCTAATAACAGGTCGAAAAAATATTCGGTAACGGCAATCGATATCTTCTCTTGTGTTTCAATAAAAGTCTGCTTGCTTTCGTTATACTTTAAAGGTTCAATCGTTTTATCCCACTTTAAACTGTTAAACTGTAAAAGTGGCTGCGTATAGCCAATGCCGTAAGGTATACCGTTATACAGTACGTTATGTCTATCAAAATCGCTAAAACGCTGGAGTTGTGTCGTTCCGAAAATTGTTCCTCCAGTTGCCGCAATACTCTGGCTAAAATTTAGTGTAAGTGATGAATTATCAAAATGAACGGGTTGGAAAAGTATCGTACCGTTGGGTTGTTGCACCTGAGTGTAAGTTTTGGTGTAGCCGGGCAAAACACCTGCTAAAGAAAGCTGAGGCTGGTAGTTAGATTTAAAAGTACGCCATTCCCAATATTTGGTTTCTTTAACCGTCGTAGCTTGTTTTGATGCAATAGAATTTGATTTTGCCATTTCTACCACCTGTGGCAAGGTGAGTTTAAGCGTATCTGTATCTGCAGCAAAACTCAAAATGCCTGAGCCGATGATCAACCCTGTAAATAAAATTTCTTTCCTCATTTTAATTATTTAGAGTTAGGGTTTTTACAGTTTTAAAATCACTCATATCCGAAGTGATTATTTCATCACCAGCCTTTAGACCACTTTTGATTTCAACAAAATCAAAATTACTCAAGCCGGTTTTTACCATTCTTTTTTCTGCAAGGCCATGATTCAGCACAAAAATTTCCTGGAGATTTGAACCGTTAAATGCTGGTCCGTTTGCCACCCGTAAAATCCCGTTTCGGGTATCGGTTACCAGAAAAACATCAACTTTCTGATTCGGGCGCAGCACCTTACTGTCTTTTTGGTTAAGCTGAATATCAAAGGATACTATTGAATTGTTTACAGCAGGCGAAATATTAGTGATCACGCCACGTAACTGCTCCTCTCCTATTCTAATGATGGCAGTCATGTTTCGATGAATTTTACCCAGCAGATTATCGGAAATGCTCCCGGCAACTTTGAAACCACTTAAATCGGCAATCTTAACCAATGCTTCGCCTGCTTGCACACTTGTACCAATGTTTTTATTTACCCAGGTGATTACACCAGGTCGGGTGGCAGTAAGATTGGCTAAATCCAGTTTGCGTTTCAGTCCGTTTAAATCATTTCGTTGGATAGCCAGGGCAATTTCAGCTTCCCTGATTTCAATTTTCATGGTTTGCTGTTTACTTTTAATTTCGTTCTCCAGTTGAAGTTTTTCCAGACTGGCAACACGCAAATCCAACTCTGCCCGCTCCACATCTTCCTGTGTACCACCACCGGCTTTTAGTAAGCGTTTCGCCGAAGAAACCGCATCTCTGAGATTGCTGATGCGCAATTGTTTAATACTATTACTTGATTTGATATCGAAAAAACTCTTTTCTAAATCAAGCTTTAGTTTACGGATTTCATTCTCCTTCGATTCCATTTGAAACTGAAGTTTGCCAAACTCGTCTTCGGTAATCGATTTATCAAGTGTTAAAATAGATTGCCCTTTTTTCACCTGATTGCCCGCATCCATCAAAACATTTTGTATAGATGCATTTATTGGACTGGTTAACACTTCTTCGAACTCCGGAAGCACTTCCCCAGTGGCATTGATTGTATTTTCTATTGTTCCAACCTCTACTTTTGCAGTGGTTATATCGGCTTCGGTTAAGGCAGGTTTAAAATAAAACCGAACCAGCCAAATAGTTGCGATAAGCACAACTAAAACCATAAAGATTAAAAGGTAAGTTTTCTTTTTTTTCTTTGCTAATACTTCTTCTTCAATGAGCTTATCCATCTAAATATTTTGAACAAGCATTTACAAGCAAAATGCCAGACTTATCATTTTGATAATCTGACGATTAGCAAATATTCAAAAACCAAAAATGCCCGATATCGAACGTTATGTTTTATATCGGGCATTTTTACGGGAATTAAATGTTACATATATTTCTTAGTTCCTATGACTACGAATGTACAAAGTCATGGAAAATACCTAAAAAAAAATCACCTACCATATCCTCACTCGTTCATCTTCAGACTTGTAATTTTTATCTCCGGGCTGAATGTTAAAAGCTTTATAGAATGGAGCGAAATTCATCAAAGGTCCGTTTACCCGCCACATGGCGGGCGAATGCGGATTAGTATTCACATAAGTCCTCAGAAATGCATCTCTGGTCTTCACCCTCCATATCCTGGCAATTGACAAAAAGAAGCGCTGATCTGGTGTAAATCCGTCAATCTTAACCGAATCTTTTCCCTGTTGTGTTAATTTAAACGCGTCATATGCGATAGCTACGCCTCCGTTATCGGCAGTATTTTCGCCTAATGCCAGTGCTCCCTTGATGTGAACAGTATCCAGGACTGTAAATGTGCTGTATAAAGCGGACAACTGCTGCGTTTTTTCTCTGAATTTCTGGTAGTCTTCTTTCGTCCACCAGTTTTTTACATTTCCATCTTTATCGTACTGTGCACCCTGGTCATCAAAGGCATGTGTCATTTCATGACCGATCACCATTCCAATGCCACCATAATTAATCGCATCATCTGCTGCAAAATCAAAGTATGGATACTGCAGGATTCCAGCCGGAAAAACGATCTCGTTGAGCGGTGGATTATAATAGGCCGTAACCGTTGATGGGGTTGTATGCCATTCGGTTCTGTCCACTGGCTTGTTTAATTTTGCCAGCTCAACCTGATAATCGTTTTGGTTGATAGAAAGTACGTTTTCGAAGTAACGGCCGTTGGTAATATGCACATTATCGTAATTTTTCCACTTATCGGGATAGCCTATCTTTTTTGTGATTGCATATAGTTTATCCTTTGCCTTTTGCTTGGTACTATCACTCATCCATTCCAGATGATTAATCCTGTTTTCAAAGGATTTTTGAAGATTATTAACGAGTATGAGCACACGTTTTTTGGAGTCCTCATTAAAATATCGCTTTACATAGAGCTGGCCTAAAGCCTGACCTAAATAGTTGTCGACATTCTCAGTCATCACCTGTCTGCGGGATCTTTGCACAGCTTGTCCGGAAAGCACCTTACTAAATTCGAATGAAGCATCTATAAAAGGCTGACTAAGCGTCTCGGCATAGTTGCCCAATGTATTGGCCTTTAAGTATATTTTCCAATCGTTGATAGGGATAGCTTTCAACATGACGTTCAATTTTTCAAAATATGCCGGTTGAGGGACATCAATTGAATCCGTTTTAGCACCCAGATTGGCCAGTAGAGTCGCCCAGCCCATATCAGCTTGTGCTATATTGATCGCAGCAACAGCAACTTTGTTATAATTTGCTTTGACATCTCTCAGCTGTATATTCGTTTTATGCGAGGCGGCGAGTTGCTTCTCGATAGCAAACACGATATCCGCGTTCTTCATTCCGGTCGCACGGTTACTGCCGGTTAACTGAAACAAACTGCACAGGTATGCTTTGTAGGCCTGTTGAATATGTACCGTCGAAGAGTCCGTTTTAAAGTAGTAATCCCTTTCAGGTAAGTTAGTCCCTGCCTGATATACATGAGCAATGTTAACCCCGCTATTTTTTTTGTCGGGCGAAATCCCAAAGCGGATCAGTGACAAGTTTCCTGATTTAAATTCTGCTGCAACGAATTTCAGCAGGGATGGTACATTACTGATGGCATCAATACGGGTCATTGTTGATTTAAGCGGCTGATATCCAAGTTTATTAATGGTGGCCATATCCATACCGGATGCGTAAAAGTCCCCTACCTTCTGATCGATGCTACCCATTGGATTTTTGGTCTTCGAAACACTATCCAGAATATTCTGCAGGAGTTGTTTTTGAGGAATGTTCATGAAACTATAAGATCCTACGCCCGACTGATCATTTGCGATCTTTACGGTATCAGACCAGCGTCCGTTAACATATCGAAAGAAATTATCACCAGGTTTGATTGACTGGTCGATTCCGGGCACATCAACGTAAGTTCGCTGTTGAGCTATTGAATGATTCGATGCACTTAATAGTATCAAAGTGAACCACAGATAAACTGATTTAGTCATAAGTTTTAATTTATCTAAATATAATATTTTCAACTCAGTATTATACTCCTAAAACTCAAAAGCTATTGATTTATCCGTGCATAAGGTACCAAATCCCTTTAGTGGCATCGGTTTTTAAGCCATCTTATCTGTCTGCGTTTAATTAAACGACTGTCTGAATTCCAATGGTGAAACCCTTGTCTTTGTCTTGAAAAGTTTGCTGAACGATTGTGAATGTTCAAAGCCCAGTTCATAAGCAATTTCCGAAACGGATAGCGTAGTCGTTGATAATTTTTCTTTGGCTTTTTCTATAATGGCCTGCTGTATGTATTGTTGTGTGTTCAGTCCTGTCAATGAATTCAATAGATCACTCAAATAGCGCTGCGATAGCTTTAATGCTGTGCTGATATATTTGACAGATGGCAAACCGTTTTTAAGACTGTTTTCATCTTCAAAATAGGCGTTTAAAAGTTTGTCCAAAGAAGTGATGATATCGTGATTGACTGCTTTCCTCGTAATAAATTGCCTGTTGTAAAAACGATTGCTGTAATTCAGTAACAATTCTATTTGCGACACCAAAACATCCTGACTGAAATTGTCAATATTATTATCTAACTCATTGACTATTATCGTAAATACATTGGCAATAATCTCCTTTTCTTTGGCCGATAAAAACAAGGCTTCTGAAACATCGTAAGAGAAAAATCCATATTGATTTATTGTTTTACCCAGTGGATAATTCCGGATAAAGTCCGGGTGGAAATACAAAGCAATCCCCTCATAGCTTTCTATATCTTCTGGTGGAAAAACGATTTGTTTTGGCTTTAAAAATGCTAATCCGCCTTCTTCAAAATCGTAATAGCCCTGTCCGTATTTTATTTGCCCTGTGAATGTAGGCTTGAAAGATATTTTGTAAAAATCAAGACTCACCTTTTGCCCTTTTGGAAACACTTCATTCGAAACATTATTGTAATCAACCAATGCAATCAATGGGTGCGATGGTGCAGGAAATCCCAAAACACGCACCAACTGCGATATACTTTTTAGGTGAACGATGTTTGATTGTTGTTGCATTTTTCGTTTACGAATTTAATCAAATTTTGTGTAAGCTTTTGACTAGCTATCATCTGCTGTATAAATTGTGTGTGCAAACGCATTACCTGTCTTGCACACACAATACAATTGTTAAAATTATGATCTGTCTATTTGCTTCTCTAAAAATTCGGGATAACGGTCGCCCACCAGTTTAATCCCATTTACCGTTGTATCAATTTTTGCAATCTCATCAGCTGTTAATACAATAGTTGTACTTCCAATATTTTCCTCTAAACGATGCAATTTTGTGGTCCCTGGAATTGGTGCGATCCAGGGCTTCTGTGCTAAGAGCCAAGCCAATGCCAATTGTGCAGTCGAAATGTTTTTTTGCTGAGCAATCTCAGCAAGTGCGTCTACTAAAACAAGATTGGCCTTTATATTTTCTTCGCTGAAACGCGGAATAATATTTCTGCGGTCCACATCCGCTAATTTTTTGTTGATGACACCTGTGAGGAAGCCTTTGCCCAAAGGACTGAAGGGAACGAAACCAATTCCTAACTCTTCTAATAATGGTATGATCTCATTTTCCGGCTCACGCCAAAACAAAGAGTATTCGCTTTGTAATGCTGATACAGGTTGAACTGAATGTGCTTTCCGAATGGTCGCAGCACTTGCTTCCGATAATCCGAAATACTTCACTTTGCCCTCTTGTATCAGGTCTTTTACTGTTCCTGCAACATCTTCTATCGGCACATTAGGGTCAACTCTGTGCTGATAAAGCAGATCAATATAATCTGTTTTTAATCTTTTCAAAGAGGCTTCCGTTACAGCTCTGATCGTTTCGGGTCTGCTGTCTAAACCTATAGCTGGACTCGCATCTTTGCAACCAAATTTTGTGGCGATCACTACATCTTTTCTGTGCGGCTGTAATGCCTCACCCACAAGTTCTTCATTGGTATAAGGTCCATATGCTTCTGCAGTATCAAAAAATGTAATCCCCCTTTCCACTGCGTTGTGAAGTAGCATTACTGCTTCTTTTTTATCAAGACCTTTGCCATCCAAAAAGTTTAAACCCATACAGCCAAAACCTAATGCGGAAACTTCTAATCCGCTATTTCCTAATTTTCTTTTTTGCATAACCTTTTTTGATTGTTTTTAAAAATGAATAAATCTCTGGTACAAAATTCCTGATTGTCGTACGTTAAAAAGTAGTTCAATTGGTAATTGTTGTAGTCAGGTTTTCGATCGTTTTTTAAACACTATAAATTAGTCCGCTACCTTGATCTAAAGATTTGATTGTTGCCATATCATCGGCAGACAACTCAAAGTCAAATACATTGAAATTTTCATTCATCCTTTTCACATTTGTAGATTTGGGAATCGCAACAACTTCATTTTGAATTAACCATCGTAGCACTACCTGGGCAATGCTTTTGTTATGTTTGTCTGAAAGCGCTTTTAAAAGTTTATGATTAAAAAGATCATTTTTACCCTGAGCAAAGGGCGCCCAGGACTCCAACTGTATGCCCTGAGATTTCAAAGCTTTCTGCATTTCTGTTTTTTGGGAAAATGGATGTGTTTCCACTTGATTGACTGCAGGTATCACACTATGCTCTTTCAATAAATCCTGAATCTGATTCATATTGAAATTACTTACACCTATAGCTCTTACTTTACCTTCCCTGTATAGTTCTTCCATTGCTGTCCAGGAAGAATTCACATCACCCTGAGGAAGATGAATCAAGTATAAATCGATATAATCAAGGCCCATTTTTTTTAGCGAGGCTTCAAAGGCTCGCTTTGTTTTTTCGTACCCTATATCCGCTGGTAAAAATTTTGTGGTTACAAAGATGTCGTCCCGTCTGACATTACTTTTTTTAATCGCTCTGCCCACCGATTCCTCATTGTTGTAGACTGCAGCTGTGTCGATCAGTCTGTAGCCAATATTTAGAGCATTTAGTACGGACTGCTCACACTCTAAACCATCTCGAAGCAAGTAGGTGCCAAAACCAAGAAGCGGCATCCTTACTCCATTGTTTAATATTACATTTTCCATTTTTTGCGCAGAATAAATTTCATTGCAAAATTCTTAATGGTCGTCCAATGAAATGTATCCGCGTTGGTATTTGTTGTAGTCAGATTGTATAGGGTCTTGGCGCCCACATACTAAAAGTCATAAACTGTCGCCTGAATTTTTTTTTCACTCAAAGCAGATGTAATCAAAGGCTCGATTTTATCCCAGGTGCCGCCAGCTAAACCACATCCAATTCGCGGCATATGTACAGTCGCATTATTTTCTGATGCAAAATGTGCAACTTTCTCCAATCCCATTAATATTGCATCGTAGCGAATTGGTGCATTTCCCCTTTCGTCCTTATTTATTTTATGTTGGCCAATCACATTCGCTATCCAAAGATCATCTTCAACTTTGACAAATTGAACTTCTCCAAGTGAAAAGTCAACCTGTGTCTTGTACCACTCCCTATATCTCTTTTCTGGTTCTTTCCAGCGTTTTGATACTGCCATCACAAATCCTTTT